>Ga0183095_10200_pt3 | contig 66207 bp, 77 predicted proteins | sample BioMet4_FD_130346 | JGI IMG/M metagenome (GOLD analysis project Ga0183095, IMG submission 130346) | Microbial communities from bioreactor (seeded with sewage sludge) at LBNL, California, USA - Biofuel metagenome 4 (v2) (version 3) | ecosystem: Engineered > Bioreactor > Anaerobic > Unclassified ... | reverse complement strand
GCGATGAGCTGGCGGACTCCGGCTTCCCCTACGGCATCGGTGCGGAGTACAACGGCATGCCCCTGAACGGCGAGGGACTGGACGTCATCGACATTCCGGCCTACACCTACGCGGTGTTTACCTGCCGCGGCAAGATGCCCGACGCCTTCAAGGACACCTACAAGCGCATCTGCACGGAGTTTTTCCCTCAGAGCAACTATGAGTACGGCCGTGGCGCGGAGCTGGAGGTCTACCCCTCGGCGGACGTGCAGGACCCGGACTATACCTGCGAGATCTGGATTGCGGTCAAGGAGAAAAAGTAAGGGAGACGGTGTTCGCCCGCAACACAAAGGCGGTATCCTGAAAATTACAGGATACCGCCTCGTTGTTTGTTTAATTTTTGGTATCCGTCCGCCCCAGCAGATAATCCACGCTCACCTTGTAAAAATCAGCGAGTGCACATAATACGTGAGGAGGCACCATTCTCTGGCCGCTCTCGTAGTAGGCATAAGTGCGCTGCGGCACGTTGATTGCCGCGCCGACCTGCTGCTGCGTTAAATCAGAATCTTCCCGCAAATTGCGGATTCTTGGGTGTTTCTCTATCTGCATCACCACACTTACAATAAGGATAGTCTGATTATCACTGATATGCTACGTTACACGAATACCGACGAGTTGAGCATTTCTGAGGATTGCCCGCCGGAGCTTATTGCTTTTTTTGCTCCGAGCATAGAATATCTGCATGTTAAAAGAGCGGGAAAAGATGCCGACATTCATCTGAAATTCCGGGGCAAAGACGAGATTGTTCTCAATAGATTTTCCGATCTGAACCGGTAAGTGGTTTGATGGTACTCAACTCATGAGGTACGATGTCATCATTACTATATTCGTGTTATTTCTAATCAGCAAGAAAGGATTGAGATTAAGATGCCAATTACTGTAAATATCGCTGGCCAGGTCGGACAGATAAAACTGTCGCCTGCAAAGGCGTTGTGGCCGCTTTTTGAGACTGTCATCAGTTCCATTCGATCACTCGAAGATAGCAATGTGGCTGAGAAGAAAATTGTTATTGGCGCTTTGCGTCCAGAGCACGTTCAGCTCAAGACGGATGGATAGGGTAATACAACTGAAGAACCTGCTCATTTTGAGGCTTTTGTCGTGACAGACAATGGAAACGGATTCAATACGGAGAACTACACATCTTTCTTGGAAGCTTACTCTCAGTTGAAAGTGAAGAAAGGCTGTAAAGGTATTGGACGCTTCCTATTGCTGAAGGCATTTGATAGCCAAGTAAGACAGGCACTCATCTCCGGAACACTGGCTCCGGGTGGCCGGAACGATGGCTCTCAGCCGCCGGACCGGCGGCTCCCGGAGGCCGGAATGGAAGGATCAGCCTTTGCCGAAATTGCCTGTCCTGCCGGGTATCAGGGACACACCGTTGACCTGCCGGAGCATGGCGGGCGTCAGGGCGAGAAGGACTGCTCTAACCCATGGACCGCGGTACCGGAGCTGAGAACGGTGTTTGCCTACATGAAATCCCGGTGGAGCGAAATCGGTGTGCGGGCAAACGGCATCGGAGCCCACGTTTCCATGCTGGCGCTTGACGACGAGGCTCTTTGCAAGGCGCTTTTGGCCTCTCCTGTCGTGGACATGGAGCGGCTGATTGCAGATATGATGCGGTGGGCAGGTGTGACCGAGCAGGAGTTCAGTTTAAAGGTGAGATCGCCACTGACTTCGGGAAACCCTCTCCTGGGATTACCTGACTTGGGAGCGGCAGCACCCCATCCGAAATTGGAGCTGTCCCACGGCCGTTTTATATGCCGGGCAGGACAATATGACGAGCCGTCAAACCGCGGAGCGCTTTGTGACCGCCCACGGCGCCGCGCTGACCGTCATGGAAAACGGCGAGCAATTGATCCACACGCCGGAGCAGCTGGCGGTGCTGCAAGCGTGGGAACGGGAGAACATCCGAAAAAGACACATACGGAAAAAGAGATGCCGTCAGATCCGTTGGCCTTGCCGGAGACAAAACAAAAATGAAATAGCCGCCCAGATAGTTGCAAATTCTTCCGATGCGGAGTACAATGACCTTACATTTTAATTTAGGAGATTGTTGTTTGAAAACGAATAACACCTTGGAGATTGTGGGCTGACCGGGAGGTTGGCGCAATATCCGCCTCCCGAAATTGACAGTCAACAATTTTAGGAGGAACCATTATGAAAAAAGACTATACCATCAGACTTGAAACCGCGGCTGACTACCACGCCGTGGAAAACCTGACCCGTGAGGCGTTCTGGAACGTTTACCGCCCCGGCTGCACGGAGCATTATGTCCTGCACAAATTTCGCGGCAGGGCTGACTTTGTTGCGGACCTGAGCCTCGTTATGGAACTTGACGGCGAACTGATCGGGCATGTCATGTATGCTCGCTCAAAGATTATTTCCGACGATGGAACCGTGATTCCCATTATGACCTTCGGCCCGATCAGCATTGCACCGGAGTACAAGCGTCAGGGCTATGGTACGATCTTGCTGCGCCATTCCATGGCCAGGGCAAAGGAAATGGGAGCAGGAGCGCTTGCGATCTGCGGCAAAATCGGCTTCTATGGCAAATCCGGCTTCGTTGTGAGCAAAACGATGGGCGTGCGCTATTTTGATGACCCCGATGCGGATTATTTTCTCATCTGTGAGCTGGAACCCGGTTTTCTCGATGGCGTTTCCGGAACCTGCAAAGATCCCGAGGGCTATTTCGTATCCGACGAGGAGGCAGAGGCGTTTGACGTCCAGTTTCCACCTAAGGAGAAGTTAAAGCTTCCGGGACAGCTATTCTGACGCAAAAGCGGTAATCGCAAAATAGAGCTGCGCAGCGAATGCTCCCTTGGTGTGTTATACTCAAGAAAAACACACTAAGGGAGCATTTTTATGGTTCGGGAGATCTGCAAGGACGAGGTTTTCCTCGCACAAAAGGCAGTGCTGCCAATGTAAAGGTTGCGGACAAAAACGGTGACGGCAAAATTGATTGAAAGGATTTTGGCATTGAACCAGAGAACGTGGCGGAAGCAAAAGAAAAGGCTCAGGATATTGCAAAGAAGGCTGGCGAAGGCGTGAAAAGAGGTGGCGAGCAGGTCGAAAAGGCCGGGCGTAACGTCTTTATAGATATTCATCCTTTGAACGATCTGTACGTCTAGTAATCAATTCCAGATTATCACGGCATTTGAGATACATCTGCGCTTGAAGTGACTGTACGATGCTGAGTAAAAAATTTGTTGAGAGATTATTGATTCCCGCGTTATTTGTCAATGATGCAAGCAGTTCTTCCTGTGCGGGCTCCTCGGCGGAAGATGAAGAAACTGTTCCCGCAGTGATGTCCTTGCTGCACAAGCCTATAACCCGGCGCACATAGTTTTGCGTTTCAGAGAATGGGGGGATACCGTTGTATTTTTCCACATTTCCGGGACCGGCGTTATACGCTGCCAGCGTCAGTTCATAGTTCCCATCAAATCGCTTTAGCAGCTGACTGAGTAACTTCGCGCCGCCCATTATGTTCTGCTCGGGGTCGTATGCGTTTGAAACGCCAAGAGACTGTGCGGTTCCGGGCATAAGCTGCATAATACCCATGGCTCCGCAGCCGGATGTAGCGTTTGGGCTAAAGTTGGACTCTACTTGCGCGACAGCCTTCAGGAGATTCAGAGGTACGTTGTATTTCTGCGCCGCCGCATTAAAAAGACAGTCCAAATCTGTTTCGTCAGCGTTCAAGCCCTGCCGAAGCAGATCTGAAAAGTTCTCACGATTGCCTGCGTCAACAGATGAACCAATACTGGAAGGCAACGCCGAATTTCCGCTTATTTCGTTTATTGTCAATGATAACACCTGATTCCGGGACGGCCTGATGCAGGCCGTCACATCTGTAGAAAAACTTCCCCGAGTTTCAGCGCCTCAGCGGTGAAATACCATATGAGTCGTTTTCCGATGACATACGCGCCGGAAATATATCTTCCCAAATACCGCGCCGTCAATGATAGCGATATTCAGTTGGTAATGTCCCTGGTACATGGCGTATTCTATCCAACAAAAAGAGCCTGCTTCATTTGTCTGTGCTGTAAGACTTAGGTCCCTTCAAGCGCGGGGTCATCTATCGACAGCTCCGACCTGGTCAGCTGTTTCCATGTGGTATTTACGGTGTCCATACAGTTAAAATACAAGCTGGTTAATAGGTTGGTGGGGATACCCAATGCTTCGGTCAGCATATTGATCTGATTCCAGTTCGCATTCTCATAGTTCAGGACCAAATCATAAAGCGCACCGTACGGTCCCTCGTGCTTTAAGAGAGCCTTTTTTATGTCGTCAAGGATTGGAACCTGTGCAAGAATATCCTCCAAGGGAGCGTCAATCAAATAATTCAAGGTGGAGAACATTCCCATTAAATATGCATTGGATTTTGAAAGATGTACATTTCTTGTATAGTTAATCAATTCGCTGCAAAAGCTGGCGCGCATAAACGAGATTTTCAAAAATTCCTCGGACGCCGGATCGATCTCATTTTCTGCATTGCTGGCGCTAAGCAGATAGATCCACTGCTTCAACTGGTTGATGCCAAGCGTCATAATTGCCTGGCGGATTGAAGTTGCGCGATGCCGTACAGCATAATAAACTGAGTTTGCCATGCGCAGAAGTCCGTAGGTAAGCGTAGCGTCCATGGAGATAATTCGTTCGATCTCTTCCATGTTTGGTTCATCGCGCGTGACTGCCACCATCAGCTGGAAGAAATTGCTTTGCAAATAACCGCCGGTGTGTGTTTTGGTTGCAAGTTTACCGGCAACATAAGACCCCTCCATGCCGTCCAAATTCATTTTCACGGCTTTGTTATATGATGCCTCATCCTGTATATTGGTGGCGATACACTGTTTTCCCATACTGTGAGCAATCTCAATGATATTATGGAAGCTTACTTCGCTGACCGTTTGAAAATTCAGCTTGATAAAGTCGATACCGCCCATTAGAGAAAGATACCGCGGCGCAAACTGAAACTCGTTAACCGCAATCCTATAACCCTCATTGCCGTATTGCTGAACCATATGCATGGCCAAAGGGTGAATAATCACGCTGTCATCGATCTGAATGACCAATCTGGATTTATCGAATAGATGCGGAGTCTTTTTCATCAGCAGCGTTGTGGTAAAGGTCATGAAATGGACGCTGTCCTTCAAAGACTTTTCAACATTCTGCGTCAGAAAATTGTAAATTGTGTTCGCAGCGGCAAAGTCATTTGCTCTGATTGCGGTCTCGTCGCTTCCGTAAGCCTGATTTTCTCCATGATACAGGATCTCATACCCGATGATGCGGCTGTTGACATCTTTAATTGGCTGCCGGGTAATAAATTTTTCACTCATATTTACAGGATCTCCTTATTTTACACGACTGCTTTTGCGCAAGCAGACGATCCATAACAGCCGCAAGGCGCCCAATTTCCGGCTCACTGAGCTGTTGGCCTGCGCCGAGTTTCTTTTCCTTGATCCGCATCTCATATCCATTGGGGAACATGGGTTATTTGTGCGCCTCGCTTCTGTGAGAGCGTCCCTGATCATTCAGGATAGGAGAATTGAGTTCACCGTGACAAGAACCGGGGCTTGGTTTCGGTCGTGGGGGCCGGATTTATCGATTTCCGCGATTTATACGGATGTTTCCGGAGCAATCTCCGCAACAATCCTCTCAAAATCCAAGATAACAACCAAATCACCGTTGCACTGTGCAATTCCGGTCGCCACGCCGTCTGCGCCGCCGCTGATGGTTTTATCTGGCTTTTGAATGTCTGCCCAGGGAATACGGCTGATTCCGACAACTGAGTGCACGCGAAACGCAATATTCATTTTGTTGAAGTTTGTGACAATAAACAAGTCCTTCTCGCTGTGCTCAGACTGGTCGCTGCCGAGATACTTGGGCAGATTGACTACAGTAATCACGGTGTCACGGGGCTTAAAAATTCCCTCTACTGCCACATGAGTATGCGGCATTTGCTTTACGGGCGCGGAAATCATAATCTCGCGTACCTTGGCCACGTTGATCCCGTACAGAACATCTGCAATTGCAAACTCCATGATTTCAATTTCATTGGTACCGGATTCCAAAAGTATCTCACTTTTTTCTGTATTCATTGTAATCTCCCCTTTCGTATATCGCAGACCGTTGATATTTAAAAAATGATATCCGGTTTTCCGTAGGATCGAATTAACCCTTCCCCGGTCGCTGAATGGAAGGACAACGTTCTTGCGATGGATCCGCCCACATTCTCTGCCACCAACCGTATCCGTTCTGCTCTCAAAACCATATGTACGCTCTCAATGTTTCGCTGCCCAATATTCCCGAAGCCTCCACTTCCCATGACTTCGAACATTTTAGCTCCGCCCGCTATTTTGGCGATCGTTCGGAACCGCAAAGCGCCCAGAGCTTCCATTTGCTTGATCGTTTCACGGATTCCCGTATCTGCGTACTTCATTGGGTTTTTGCGTCCGGCTTCCATGTTCAGCGGAAGCATGATATGCACCAAAGCCGCCAGTTTTATCTGCGGATCGTATAGACAGATTCCAATGCAGGAACCAAGCGCATATGTAATCAATTCCTCGCCATGACTGGCTAACTTCATATCCGCGATACAGACAACGGATTTTCCCACGTTAGGCATCCTCCACGCCCAACTTTCTCAAAAGAAAATTGAGAGAACGTATGTCGGGCGAAAGAAGCAGCCTGCAGGGGACTTCTTTATCATCAAATGAGAGGTTACCGCCGATGGTCATCAAGTAGTCCGTCTGCCCTCCGAATTCGGCCATGGGAACGGCCAGAATGGCACCCTGCATATCCACCGTAAAACCCGGAACGGTTAATCCGACTCTCAGGTCAGCAAGGCTGGAAAGAGCATTAATATAAGTCGAGATCATAATATTGCCGATCTCAATCAGAGCCGATTTTTCAAGTTCGTCCAGCTGCTCGTAATTCTCATAGTCTTTTCCGAACATAACATGGAGTACCAGATTGACAAACTCCAGCGGCTGAACGGAGAGCATCAGACCGTTGATTTGCCCGGTGATCTTACACAACACGCCGGCCGTAATCGTTTCCGGGCCGCCAATCCATTCGATTGCTTCGTTATAACCCATAATGCGGACTTCCGGGAGAGTAATTCGAACAGCGCACCCCAGGAGCTGTGAAAGAGCGGTCGCGGCATTGCCGGTACCGATACTGCCGATTTCGCGCAAGGTATCAAGTTCCAGAGCGTTCAACTCATTATAGTTTTTTATTTCCATCTTATCTGTACACCTTTCAGAGAATTTTACCTCCATGTTCAACGAAGATGAATCACTGTTGACTCAATTTCATCCGAAGTCTGAACCATTTTGAGTGCATAGCTGAAAGACCGCTGCGCCTCGATCACTTTTGTTAATTCTGTTGCCAAATCTGCGTTGGAGGCTTCCAGAGATCCCTGAATGACCTTTCCGCTCCCGATCATCAGATCCCCGTTCTTTTTAACCGGAGTAAAGCAGTTTTCGCCGCTATGCTGCATACCGTTTGTATTGGCAAAATCAAAAATCCCGACTGGCTGTTCGGCGTCAGGATCGTCAACGCGGATCATGCGGCCGTCACTGCCAATCACAAAACGCCCCATCCCATCTGAGAGATACATCCCGAGTTCCTGTTGGCCGGCCTCATTTTTTTGCGGAAACTCTGATAGAGTGAAAGAACCGTCTCGTGTGTAGCTGTATGTACCGGAGGCCGGATCCAGCAAAGCGAAGAAACCGTCGCCGCTGATTGCGTAATCCTGCGATCTGCCGGTGGATACGGCAGGCCCCTGCTTAAAATCCGTATCGGCCGAGCATAAGAAAGCACCAGAGCCGCGAGGCAGTTTTTCTCCGTCAACGCCATTTACAGATCCATACATGAGTGAAGAGAATTCTGGTTTTTCCGCGCGAAAACCGTCGGTATTGATATTAGCGATATTGTTCGCATGCACGTCCATCCGCGCCTGTTGCTGGATGGCTCCAACTGCGGCTGTGTAAAACGAGATATCCACCGTTATTTCCTCCTTAGAGTCGGCCGATTTCCGTTGTCGCTTTTGTCATCAGCGCATCATACATGGTTGTCAACTGGGCGGCGCTTTGATATGCGCGTTGAGCCGCCATCATGCTGGTCATTTGCTGCACCAAATCAATATTTGCATGTTCCGTATAGCCGTTGTGTATTTTGGCATCCGCGGCATGAGGCCCCGTATTGGACGTAAATAGGCCATGAGCATTCTTAATCAGCTTACTGTTATCCTCAAACGCGTAAACGCCGATTTTTCCGAGAAAGCCGCCGTCTTTACCATATATCCCGCCGTAGTTGTCCGCAGTGATCTTGTCCGTATTCAGCATGATTTCTTTTCCGGTTGGGTCCAACACTCTTCCCTGGCCGGCGAGACACAAATAACCTTCGTCGTCGAGAGAAAAAGACCCGTCTCTCGTATATTCAATACCATGATCCGTTTGCACCCCGAAAAAGCCGTCGCCCTCAATAGCAAAATCCAGCGGCATTTCGGTCTCGTCAAACCCGCCTTGCGTAAAATCGGTATATAATTTGCTGGGAGCTGTAATATAACTCTGACGGCCAATCTGCGCGTATTGCCTTCCCCTGCTGCCGACACGGCTCCATAGCACATCGCCAAAGGTCTGCGAAAGGAACTGATCTGACTTGAAGCCGGGCGTCGTAATATTAGTCATGTTGTTTGAAATGACATCCAGCCGTTTCCCTTGCGTCAGCATACCGGAAGTAAGATTATAAAACCCTTTTAACATCAGAACCCCTCCTTAATACTGCTCGTTGTTTTTCATGTACTGGCCCATCATAATCCGGAGCTTTTGGATAGCCCTTGCGTGGATTTGTGAGACCCGCGGCGCGCTTATGCCCAGCACGGAAGCGATATCTTTCATTTTTAGATCTTTTTCATAATATAAGGAAAGGACAAGCTGCTCATTTTCCTTTAGAGCAGAGATCGTTGTTTTTAGGGCATTGACCAACTCGTGCTCCAGAAGCGAATGCTCTACACAATTGACCCCGCTGCTGATATCCTGCGGCAGTTGCAGCTGCCCGCTGTTTTCAATGAGCTCGTCCAGAGACAGCATCCCATAAAGCGAGGCGTTTTCCATCGCTTCCTGATATGACTTTGCAGTAATGTTCAGCTGCTTCACAATGTCTTCGTCGCTTGGGAAAGAGCCTGTAGCGTAATAGGTATCCGACATGATCTTCTCAATTTGCTGCGCTCGCTGGCGTATGGTCCGCGGGATCCAATCCTGTCGCCGCGCAAGATCGACGATCATACCGCGAATCCGCTTTGAAACATATAAGTCAAAACGTCCTTTTTGAGGATCGTACTTGTCAACCGCGTCGGCAAGAGTAATCAGACCTTCGTTAATAACGTCGTCCAGCTGTGTGAAGCTGGAGAAAACGCCGCGTATTTGCAGGGCGATGTGTTTAATGAGGTCGGTATACCGTAAGGCAATTTCCCATTTGACCGCTTGATCGTGTGTCTGTGCATATTCACAGAACAGCTCTTCAGTGGACAATACTGCCAGTGTCCGCTGCTCAGCAGTCCTCATAAGCCAACCGCCTTTCTGTCTGTTGATGTTATCTGCGGGAGGGCAATGTTACCCATTGACTGAATCTGGATGGAACCGACAATTTCATTAAAGGAAAGCACGTAAAGATTGGGGAAATACTGGAAAAGCAGCCGGCTGAGATAGATGCGAATGACTTGACTGGTCAATAGGATAGGCGGCTGGCCCAGGTCGGTGAATTTTGAGATATTTTCGGAAAGCTGCGTGATAAGCGGCTGAATTACGTTCGGTTCCAATGCGAGATAAATGCCGTGCTCATTTTTTACAAGAGAGGATACGATTTTTCTTTCCATCTCGGCATCCAGCGTAATTGTCCTCAGCTGGCCGTTCTCGCAGAACTTTCTGGTGATCGTGCGGCTCAGCGCGCCGCGGACGCTTTCGGTGACCAAATCCAAATCGTGCGTTTTTCCAAACGCATCCACGACCGTTTCCACGATAGTCACCATGTCGCGGATCGGGACGCCCTCCATCAACAGATTCTTCAGTATTTTTTCCATCTGCGCATAGGTGATAATAGAGGGGAAAGCTTCCTCAACCAGATTTTGGGAGCTCTTTTTCAAATTCTCGATGAGCTGAATTGTCTCCGCCCGGGTTAGCAGCTCATACGCATGCTTTTTGATTGTCTCCGACAGGTGCATCAGCATTACGGACAAAGGGTCGATCACGGTGTAGCCATAGATTTCCGCCATTTCTTTATTTTCAGGCAAAATCCACCGGGAGGGAATTCCGTATGCGGGTTCAACCGTTTCAATTCCATCGATCTCACCGGTCGGCTTTGACGGCTGCAAGGCTAAATAGTAATCGATCAGTATCTCACCTCGTGCCACTTCCTCGCCCTTGATGCAGATGATGTATTGATTGGTACCGATGACGGCACTATCCATTAATCGGACAGTTGGTATGACAAACCCCATTTCCTGAGCATATTGACGGCGCAGAATTACAATACGGTTGATTAGCTTGCCCCCGCTGGCCTCATCTACCAGCGGGATCAGGCTGTATCCAACCTCCATTTCAATGGGCTCGACCGTAAGCAAAGAATATACGTTTGTAATATCTTTATAATAATCGGCCTCAGAGGGCGTACTTTCAGGTGTCGGTGCTGCTGCGGTCGATTGTTTTTCCTGTTCAATCTGTTTGTTCTTTTCGTTTGTTTGTTGGCGAAGAAGAGAAGACCCTCCGCCCAGCAGCACGGCCGCAACAATGAAAAGCGCAATATGGGGCGTGTTTGGCATGATTCCCAAAAATACCAAGGCGGCGCCGGCAATGATAAAAGCTCGCGGCTGTGCCTTAAACTGCGCTAAAACATCGGTGTTCAGGCTGCCGTCGGATACGGAGCGTGTCACAATCATACCCGTTGCGGTGGAGATCATAAGAGCCGGAAGCTGAGACACCAGGCCGTCGCCGATTGTGGCAGTGGAATAGATCTTCAAAACTGTTGAAAAACTGTTGCCGCCCTGCACAACGCCGATGATAATTCCGCCAATCAGATTGATGATGGTAATAATCAGTGACATGACCGCGTCACCTTTGACAATTTTTGTGGCGCCATCCATAGCTCCGTAGAAATCCGCTTCTTTTTGCAGATTATAACGGCGCTGGCGGGCCCCTTCTTCCGTAATAATACCGGTATTGAGGTCGGCGTCTATGGCCATCTGCTTTCCGGGCATCGCGTCCAGTGTGAACCGGGCGGCGACTTCGGCAACACGTTCGGCGCCTTTCGTGATTACGATAAACTGCACGAGTACAATGATTAAAAAGATGATAAAACCGATCACGATATTTCCGCTGGTGATCAGCTTCCCAAAAGCTGCAATAACGCTGCCTGCGTTTCCGCCGTTCGAGAGAATCAGACGGGTTGAGGAAACATTCATACCGAGACGGAACAGAGTAGTGATCAACAGCAGGGATGGGAAAATAGAAAATTCAAGAGCATTGGAAATGCTCATTGTAATAATTAGAATGATAATGGAAAGTGAAATGTTGATAATCAGCAGAATGTCAAGCAGATAGGGAGGAAGAGGAAGGATCAGAAACAGAACGATAATCACAACAAACAGGATTATGCTATAATTTGTAAGACGTTTCATCGTGTTTCCCTCCTTCCGTAAATTTAAAACTAATCCTTTGTGGAATCCAACTTATAAAGGTAAACGAGCACTTCGGCCACGGCGCTGTATAATTCGGGAGGTATCTCACTGTTGACGTTTACCTTTTCATAAAGAGCGTGCGCCAGCGGGACATTTTCAATTGTTGCGATTCCAAATTCCTCCGCCGTCTTTACAATACGCATTGCCAGTTCATCTTGTCCCTTGGCCAATACGACCGGTGCGCGATCCACGTTTAATTTGTATCGCAGCGCCACGGCATAATGGGTTGGATTTCGAACAATGATATCGGCTTTGGGAACCTGCTGCATCATGCGCGCCTGTGACATTTTTCGCTGAATTTCCCTGATTTTTCCCTTGATCTGCGGGTTCCCCTCGGTCTGCTTGTATTCCTCCTTCACTTCCTGCTTGGACATTTTCATCTGACGCTCGTATTCCCACCACTGATACAGAAAATCCAAAGCGGCAAGAACAAGGAATGCGATCGCGACCTTGACCATCATTGAAAAGATTGCCGACAGAAGATGCCAACAGGATTCGGAAATGTCCATATACAGATAATTAATCGAAACATGAATCAGAGCCGACAGACAGGAATAGATAATATACAGCAAAACGGCAATTTTCAGCAGCCCCTTCAGCGCGTCAATCGCACTGCGCAGAGAAAACAGCCTCCTGATGCCTTGCCTGGGACTGATCCGGTCAAACTTCGGCTTAATAAGCTCGGCGGACACCAGAAATCTTGTCTGGGCAAAAGTAGCGCTCACAGCGAAAAAAACCGTCGCAAGCAATAATGGACTCACCGCTTTTGCAGATGCGGTTATAACCTGCCAGAATACATCGCCGAGATGATCCAAAAGAGATTGGGGCGTTTTTACGGAATCCAGACAAAAATAAAACACGTTTCGAATGGCTGCCACTGAGCTTTTAAAGGTAAACCGAAGCATGAGAATCCCGCCCAATAATGTGGCGACTGCAACGGCATCCTGGCTTAAAAAGACGTGACCTTTTTTTCGCTCGTCCCGCCGTTTTTTTGCTGTTGCTTTTTCAGTTTTTGAATCTCCCGCCAATGTGATCCCCCTCTTCGGCCTGTGACAGAGATGCCGTTATACGCTCAAGGCCAGCGCGCGTTCAAGTTCTGTAAACATAGATGACTCTATTTTCAACAGGAACTCACTGAAGGGCGCTATCAGAAGAAAAATCATCACTAAGCCGATGATAATTTTCAGCTCAATGTTCATTGAGAACACGTTGATCTGTGGAATCACTTTCATCAGGATTCCCATGCCGATCTGGCCCATCAACTCCGCAGCCAGTATGGGCAGGCAGACTTTGACGGCTAGCAGAGAGCACTCAATAAATAATTCAATGAGCCAATTCGCGACGTTTTCTCCAAATGAAACCTTTCCAAAGGGGACGATGTTTCCGGATGTCAGCATTAATCGGAACAGTGTTTGGTGCCCGTTGGCAGCGAAGAACAGAAGCAGCATTAAAAGGTTCAGCAGCGTGGCGGTGGTGGTCATGGAGGCCTGGGAACCGGCGTCATATGTTTTGGCCATGGACAATCCCATTTGCTCGTCGATCATGAAGCCTGCCATTTCAGCGATATAGAAGAAAAAATGCATGGCCATTGCGATTAAAAAACCAAGGCCAAATTCCAGCAACAAACGCAGCGAAAACTCAAGAATGGAATTTGGTACAGCGATACTGCCGGAATAAACGGACTGTACCGAAATTGTCATCACGAGGATCAGACCCGCTTTAAATATTTCGGGGATATTTCGTCTGCCGAAAACCGGATTAAAAAGTATGAAACCCGACATCCGCATCAGTATGTAGATGAAAAGGGTAAAGGTGCTCCAATCAATCATGGCCGATCATACTCATAGCAAATCCAGCAGTTCATACGTATATTCCTTCAATGTCGTCAGCATCCAATTCCCGCCGATTACAAGGAACAGAACCACAACAATCAGCTTCAGTACGAATGAAATGGTTTGCTCGTGAATTTGTGTGACTGCTTGCAGAATAGCGGTTACGACTCCCACGACCAGACTCAGAATCAGTATAGGTGCGCAAAGGCGAATTGCCACGCCAATTCCGTCCCGGAGCACATCGACAACCTGCGTAATTTCCATTTGACATCTACCTGCTTTCGCGTTCGTCATCGAAATCCTTGAACCAATGTTGAAAAAACAAGTTCCCATCCATTCAAAGAGATAAACAGCAGCAGCTTAAATGGGGTGGAGATCATTGATGGCGGCAGCATAATCATTCCCATTGACATAAGGGTGGAAGATACAACAATGTCGATCAAAAGGAACGGAATATAGAGAAATAAGCCGATTTCAAATGCCTTTTTCAGCTCGCTGGTCATGAAGGAGGGAACAATGACTGTTATGGGCAATCCCATGGCATCTTTATCTGTTTTCGGTGTATCCACGCCCGCCATATCGCAGAATAATTTCAGCGATGAAGTCTCCGTCTGCCGGAGCATAAAATCCTTTAGGGGAACTTCGGCATGCTGGATAAACTCCTCTTGTGTGATTTCTTTTTTTACGTACGGGATATAGGCATCCGTATGAATCTGGGCGATAACAGGCCTCATTGTGAACAATGTTAAGAACAGGGCGATGCCAATCAAGACCATGTTGGGCGGAGTCTGCTGGGTACCCAGCGCGCTGCGCAAAAAAGAGAGTGAGATGATGTATCGAACAAACGACGTCATCATCACGATGATCGATGGAAGCAACATAATCAGCGTGGTTAAAATGATTATTTCGATCGTTTGTACGCTGTTGCCGTTGATATTGATCAGACCATTCAATGGTATCTCACACTCATTTCCGCTTGCTCAGGCCGCGTTTCAGCACATCTGCAAACTTAATATTACAGCTTTCCGTCGCGTCGGTTTGCGTCAGAGAATTCAATTCCTCGTCAGTAAGTTCTGTCAAAAGCGAGATATTGCTGCCTGTTACACCGAGCAGCAAGCCTCGTTGATGCAATTGTACCAAAAGCAGCTTTTCATTCCGCCCGACATTGAGCTGCCTCAGCACCTTTAACTCATTGGCGCCGTTTTTTCCGCCGAGCATCAGAGAACCGCTTCTGGCAATCAGCTTGGTGCTCCAGTATGCCAAGACTAAAATGACAGCCACGACCGCCAATACCCCGAGCAGCGATAAAACTTCGTTCGGCATTTTAGGGATTCCCAATAATTGTGGATACTGTTTTCAGAATTCGGTCCGGTTTAAAGGGCTTTACAATGAAATCTTTTGCGCCGGACTGAATCGCTTCGATAACCATCGCTTCCTGCCCCATGGCGGAGCACATAACGACGTTCGCGTTGCTGTTTTTCTGACGAATTGCTTTCAAAGCATCCAGACCGTCCATATTTGGCATGGTAATATCCATGATGACAAGGTCAGGGGTGATTTCAGAAAATTTATCCACGGCGTCGACGCCGTCGACGGCCTCGTATAGATCCGTATAACCGTTCTTTTTCAGCGTATCCATAATGACTTTTCTCATAAAAGCTGCGTCATCAACCAGTAAAATTTTAGCCATATTCCGTCTGTCCTCTCTTTTTGTTAATTAATAAAGAAATTATTATTTGATTAACCGATCTTCGACCTGTTGGGTTTTAATAATCTCGCTGATTCGGATGCCAAAGTTATCATCAACAACAACGACATCCCCATGGGCAATACACTTCCCATTAACAAATAAATCGACTTGTTCTCCGGCAAGCTTGTCCAGTACAACAAGAGATCCCTTAGTGAATGACAGTATTTCCTGGACTCGCCTTCTTGTCCGGCCAATTTCAACCGTTACCTCTAATGGGACATTCATAATCAGATCCAGATTCTGTGCTTGGTCTGCGGTGAGTGCTTCACCATTTTCAAGAGCTGGCAGAGTAGGGGACTGCGTCTGTATCAATTTTTGGTTAGGTGCCGGCTGGTTTGGCGCGGCATTCGGAGGAGCGGGCCAGCCGTAATATGGCATATTGTAATAATTAGGCGGATACGGCGGATATCCCGGCATACCGCCCGGCATTTGACCGGACGGGGTCATCGGCGGCTCCGAAGCAACGGCGGCCTGTGGCGGGGCTGCCGCTGGCCCCGCATTGCCTTGCGGTACCTGAGGCCTGGAGGATGTTGCTGCGGTATGCGGTTTAGAAGCCTCATCCTGCTGCGGAACCGCAAACTTTTCGGCCATCAGACGCTCAATCTCTTCCTGGCTCAGAGATGCTGTTGACGGTTTATTTTTAGGCTGCGCGTTTGAAGCCGGAGCGGGTGAGGGCTGCTCGCTCTCTGCGCCCGATTCGGCTTCCAGGCCAAAACCGGAAACTATTTCTCGGGCCAGATCAACCGACATGACGTTCATAAATTCGCTTTTGAGTTTTGATTCGATGCTCAGTGCAAAATGAACGATGACGATTGGCCCGTTGCGTACAGGTAAGCGTTCGTTTTTGAATGCCTCCAAATCATCAACGTCAAATGTTTGAGGGGTGGAAATGTTAATCATTTTGCCGAGAAAATCCGATAACGCCGTAGAGGCAGCGCCCATCATCTGATTCATGACCTCGCAAACGGCGCTTAGCGTCAAATCGTTGAGCACAAATTCTTCATCCGGCGTTTCCATCCCCATAAGAATGTCGACTATTACTTTAATGTCGCTCATTTTCAGCAGCAGGATATTGCTGCCTTCAAGTCCCGAAACATACTTGATTTCCACGCCGATGGCAGGTTCCAGCGGACCGAGGAAGAAGTCCTCTGCGTTAATTACAGATACGGTCGGAGTAGTAATATCGACGCGATGATCGAGCATATTGGATACAGCCGTTGCAGAAGACCCCAGACTGATATTCATGATTTCCCCAATCGCATCGATTTCCATGGGAGTAAATATACAATTACTCATTGTCAAAATAGCCATTCCTTTCGGCGTTACGATAGACCTGCTGAATTTTGACTGCTATTTTTTTATCACTTACGCCCATTATTCCGTCGAACCATTGGCGTCCGCTGATCTGCAAGTATATAACCCCGTCTTTCGGCTGATTCAAGTCAATCACATCACCCACATTCAAATTGTAAATATCTTTGAGCTGCAGTTCCGCTTTCCCAAGCACCGCCGCAATCTCAAGACTTGAGTCGCGTAAATGCTCAAAAATCTGATTGGAATCATCCGCGCTGGAAACCCGCCTTACCGGATTTTCGGCGCTGATCGCCGAGAAAATGTTTGTTAGCATCATGCCGGGCAGACATATACTGATCCGCCCGCTGATATTTGAGAACTTTATATTTAAATCCACAAGGACTACGGTCTCGTCAAGTCCAATGAGCTGAATCAATGTGGGATTGACCTCAACACGCCCGTATTCAAAATTAAGATTAATGTAACTTTCCCAGCTTGCGCCCATGATTGAGATAAGATCATGCATAATATTCTCATATAGATGCAGATCCAGATCCGTATACGCATAATCATCGGGAAGGTCCGATTCGATGGTTCCGTTCCCGCCCATGAGACGATCCATCATGCTGAGCATAAGGGGAGTTGCCACGTACAGGAGAACAGGCGTTTCTTCTGTTTTCTCTTTCATATGCAGATAAGCCACCGTCAGGACAGAACTGTCTGTCAACGCATTGGCGAATTCGTAATACCGCTGTTCTTCAACCGATTCAACCTCCACTTCGCAGGTGGTATGCAAAAGTCCGTTGAGCCGTGTATTGATTGCTCTTGAATAGCTTTCAAAAATGCCGTTAAGCATTTTCAGACGATCTTTTGTAAATTTCCTCGGACTTTTAAAATCATATTTACGGAATCTCTTCTCTGGAACAGCGCTTGCTGCCGGAGCACTGCCACTATTTATAGAACTCAGCAACGCATCGATCTGACTTTGTGATAATACGTCCGGCATCGCTAGACTCCTTTCCTGGATATCATTCGTTTCTCAATTAGCCGAAGATCCGTTTGGAGCGGCCGCGGACGAATCTCCTGCGTCTTTGCGCATGCTGTAGTATTGTTCTATGCTGTCGCCCAATTGATTTTCCATATCGAAGCCGGTCACAATGATCTCAACCCTGCGGTTATGAGACCTGCCCGCCTCTGTATCGTTGGTATCCACCGGGCGATGCTGCCCGTACCCGACGCTGACGATACGTCCGGGATCGATCGTGCTGTTCTTTTGAATGTAGATGGCTGCTATCGTTGCCCGGTTAGATGACAAAAAACGATCCACGTCTACAATGTTTGGATGATCCGGCGACGCTTGCGCTGTGTGCCCCATAATACGCACTTCATCAATATAATTACTTACGCTGCTTAACGCCTTTGCAACCGTATGAAGGATCGCTTCTCCATCCGGACGGAGCACATAACTGTCGCCGTTAAAAAACACCGCGTCGTTAAAGGACAAAAAAACATATCCGTCGCCCTTTGTCAGTTCAATGCTCTCCTTGGCACCGGAACGTTCTATTGATGCTTTCAGCTCCGCATACAGCTGATCCATTGCGTTGTTGACTTCTTCCTGTTTGGATGAATTGAGCTTTGCCTGCGCAGATGCAGCCAGCTCATCCAGCTGACTCCCTGCCCCGTTGGCAGAACCAGCCTGTGAACCGCCGCCTTTGCTGGTTCCTGTCGTTGCTTCTACAGAGTCAGGATTAAAGCTCTGGGCAAGGGCAACGTATTTTTTCTGATTGATAGAGGATATGGAGTACATCAATACAAAAAAGCAGAGCAGCAGAGTCACCATGTCCCCGTAGGTGTCCATCCAGTTGGCGCCGCCCCCACTGTTCCTTTTCTTTTTCATCTCAATATGTCACCTCGTAATTTCTGAAGAGCGGCTTGCTTTTATTTCTTCTTTTCTTTGGCTTTGCCCTTTCCGCGATCACTGTCGCGCTGCTTCTGCGCCACAAAGGTCAGCAGTTTCTCTCTTAAAAGCTTGGGGTTTTCACCGGCCTGGATGCAGGTGATCCCCTCCACAATAATATTTTTGCAGAGAACTTCTTCTTCGTCGCGAGTACGAAGATTGTTCGCAATCGGGCTGAAAATCACATGGGCGAGAATGCAGCCATACAGCGTTGTGATAAGAGCAACGCCCATATCCTTACCGATAGAGGAACTGCCGGAGGTGGGATCCATATTCTGAAGCATATTAATCAAGCCAACCAGCGTGCCGACCATACCGAATGCCGGAGCTACAGAAGAACCCCTGTCATATAGAGCCGCTACGTCCTCATGACGCGCGGACATACAATCGATGTCGTTTACCAAAGTACTGCGCACCCGTTCGGGATCATTGGCGTCTACAATCAACATGATGGCTTGCTTAAAAAAGGGATCCGGCTGCTGATTTGCCATTTCTTCCAGAGACAGAAGACCGTCTTTTCTCGCTTTCTGTGCCAACTCAACCAGCTGATCTATGTAATATTTCGGATCATTTTTCTTGACGTTGAGTACGATCTTTAAATGCTTTGGGATGCTGGCCAGCGTTTTGGCGGGAAAGCTTGCGATTACAACAGCGATGGTGCATCCGACCGTGATCATGATGCTGGCCGGATCATAGAAATGTAAGAGTAATTTAAAGTTGTAAGGCGGGAAGCCGCCGGCCATCCCAAGCATCATAATGGCAAAGCACAGTACAACTCCGATAATGTATGTAATGTTCATCCGCGCTTACTCTCCTCGGTAAAGCAATTTCTCTATTTTCGCTTATCCGTAATTATCAGCTCACGGCGGATATCCATGACTTTTGCGTTATACTCCTGAATTTTTCGGATGATTTCATCAGCGCTCTCCCGCACCAGAAAATACTCCCGATTCATCATCACGACTTTTGATTCAGGAATCAGTTCAATGACTTCTATTTGATTCTGGTTGACGAGAAATTCGTCATCATTCATCTTTGTAAGCACAATCATGTATATCTGTCTCCTTGTTCTATTTTGGGTGCGGGCCCGAAAGCCTCCAGGCCCGCACCGGAATGACATTACCTCTTCATGTTGACGAGTTCCTCCAGCATGGAATCTGTAACGGTAACAATACGGGTATTTGCCTGATAACCGCGCTGTATAGTAATCATATTGGTAATCTCGGTGGCCAGATCGGTGCCTGAGGATTCCAGACCGCCGGTAATCAGTTTTGTATTACCGCTGCTGATAATCGCAATGGGAGACTTATCGGTGCCGGCAACAGCGCCGCCGATGGAAGTCAGATGTACAGAGCCCGCGCCTTCCAGCGCTTGATAATAATGACCATCGACATGGGTCACGCCGGCGGGGTTATCCACTTTGCCGATCGCAATATAACCGACAACAACCGTTTTTCCATCCGTTGTTGTGCAGGTGATCTGCCCGGATTTCTCATCGATCCCCAAACTGTCTTGCATGATTCGCCCATTGACGCCGGTGCTCGCGTCGACAACCTCGCCGGTGTCGGAAGCAGTTGGAAAAACGGGAGTGCCCGCAGCGGTACCGCTTTTCCCGTCGGATGCCATGGGCAGCCGAATTGCGGTGAGCGACGGACTGACGGAGGTTGTGCTGCCGCCGCTGTCGGCCGCCTGCAGGAAACCATAGACGACTTTTCCCTGACCGTCCACAAGATAGCCGGAATTGTCAAACGAGAAATTACCGAGGCGAGTCAGATCAAGGCTTTTTAACTCATCATTCGTGGTGACGGACGTCCCCTTATCTCCGACGAGGAAGAAGCCGTCGCCGTCAATCATGCAGTCTGTGTCGCATCCTGTCGGAGAGTAGTTTTTTGTGCTCATATCCATATCGATCGTTCCGATCGTGGAGCCATAGCCGGTCTGAGCAGGATTCTTACCGCCGGCCTGTGATGTTCCGTTTGAGCCGCTGCTGACCGTTGTGTAGAGGGATTCCAAGAAGGTGTATCGGCTTGCCTTATATGCGTCGGTATTTACATTCGCAATGTTATTACCAATTACATTTAAGGCGTTCATGTGAGATTTTAGGCCGGACACGGCTGCGTACATTGCACCTGTCATTGATCATCTACTCCTTTTGTTGCGCCGTTGGTGGAAGTCAATCGGACTCCTCCCATAGCATCCATCAGGACCTGCTATCTTTTATAAAAGCACGGCACTGTCAATATTTGTAAATATTTTGTCTTTCATTTCCTCCTGCGACATCGTCGTAATGACTCTGCCATAGGGAACGTTGATAATAAAAGCACGGGTCTGATCGAGAGCCAGAATATTAGTCGCGCCCTTTTCCTGCGCTTTGTCCAGAGAGTCCGTCAGGCGATCCACCAGAGCCGGCGTAAGTTCAATGCCTCGCTCCTCGGCGCGCGTAAGAGCGTGTTTTGAGAAATTGATCGTTCGCGCTTTTTGCGCCTCAGACTCTAGCTTTGCGCTGAGTATCGAGCTGAAGCTCTCAGAACCCGATGTTTTCTGAGCCTGTGCGCTTGCGGACGGAGATATCGGCAAATTGGAAGATACGCGATCAATCACAGCATTTTCACCGCTTTTCCTTAGTTGTATTTCAAATGGAATGCGCCGGCAGCTTTAAAACTGTGGCTGGGTTATTGTGTATCCGGTAATTTCCCAACGGCCATAATGTCGCTTAAACTGTAGTGATCATTCCCGATAAAAACTACCTGTGTCCCATTTAACATGCCGGTTCCAGTTACGACGCCTTCGACTTCCTTGAGCGTACTGCCAACGTTCTGCCCGATAACGACGTTTTTGCCGATCAGCGATGCGGCATACGTCATAGCGGTTGAATCGCTGATCTTTGCGCTGATATCAGTAACAGCTTGTACAACCGACATCTGCACCATTTGATTCAGCATATCCGATGTGTTGGCGGTATTGTCAATATCCTGATTCTGAAACATTGATACCATCAGGGACAGAAAATCGGTCATGTCCAGATTGGCTCCGGCTTTGGTATTGGTGCTGTTTGTCGCTTTCCTGGTTTCCGATGTACTGGATAGCCCTGAGATGCTGGATAAATCCATTGTTAGCGCTTCCTTTCTCTCAGATTCCCACAGCGGGCGTAAGATTGAGAAGTCCGAGCCTGAGCTGCTGGAGGAAGCCCTGTGACGGGTCATGCTGAGACTCCTGACGTCTGCTCTGCTGCTGCTGCTGTTGCTGCCTTTGATCCTGCCCGCTTTCATCGGGGTTCAGAAACTGCCGCGCGGCTTCCGATCCTTCCAGATTGCCGACGACTACATGGACGGGGGTCCTTGTCGTGTTTGCCAGAATTTCCTGAAGCGCCATACTGCTTTTTGATAAAAGCTGCGCCGCTTTTTCGGTGGTGGCGGAGAGAAGCACATGGATGCCGCCATTCTCGAGCTTTGTGATTTCGACGGATAGATTTCCAAGATTTTTGGGGGAGAGAGCTACCTCAACCTTTGATACGCCGCTCTGAATGGCTGTGTTTACCATAGAAGCAAGTTGCTGTGGCGCCTTTTTCGACAGAGTATCGACCGATTGCTGCGGGACGGCATCAGAAACCTTAACAGGGATGTTTTCAATTCCCCGGAATAGCGGAGCGCCTTCGTTGGGAAGTACCGTATACTTGAGCTTGCCTCCATCATCGCATTGCTTCGCCGGCAAATCAAAATTGCGCATCCCGCCGCTGTCGGCTTCCGGATGTTCAACCGTAATGCGGGCCGCAGCAACCGGGGGCACGCTGCTTTGGAGAGCGCAGTCCACGCCAGCCGTCTGAGCACTGCTTTGGAGAAAACGTCCTGCATTCGCTGTTTGCGTGGGATCCTCGGGCATTACCGCCATGCCGGTCACAGCCTGAATGGGATTCTCTGCGTTCTGCGGTACAACAGCGGAGACGACGGGCGCTTCGATTCCGAGCGGTACAGTCTGCGATGCCGTTTCCTGTGGTACGATCGGAAGCCAGATGACCGGTTGGGCAGATATCAAACCGGATGCCAATATTTGCCGATCTGTTTTCGATTCGTCAATTTCTGTATGAGCGTCGGGTTCCTGTACAATTACAATATTGTGGCATGCGCTCTCACTGACTGCTTTTTTCTCAGCCTTTTGTCCTTTTTCTTGCAGCAGGTTTTTAAATGTAGCCGACGGTTCGTTTGTTTTTGAATCTGCTGCATATTGGGGATCGGCCGCTTGAATGCCGTCCTGCATGGTTTGCATGGTTATTTCCATTGATTTCACCTCCTTAACTCTATGAATTTTCATTTATTAAAGAAACGTCAGTCTGAGCTTGCCTGCAGCCTTTGAAATGTGATGGCGGAGTTCATCAAAAAAATCTTTTTGTTCTATTTAAAAGATCCGTTTGTCTCCAGATTCTGGCGTATGGGCAATATGGAGCAGTTTCAGAATTCAGGGGTCTACTCCGTATTTCACAAGCTTTTTCTGGAGGACGGCCTTACCTACCAGACGGCGCTGTTTGCGGTCATGAGCCGGAAAGGTATCTTCATCGACGAAGACCCGCAGGTGATTGCAATGTCTTTCTATGCGCCGATCTTTTTCCTGCTGAGCAAGTACGCGAACGACACGGAGCATGAGGCAGGCGCCGTGGAGCTTTTGGATAAGCAGATCAGGTCACTGTATCGAATCTACAGACGAAAATAACAGATGCTCGAAAGGACGGCAGGACGCACGTTTGCCTTTCTATCGCCGTGAAAACGGAAAAGAGAGTGATTGAGCGGCTGCCGGAATCCGCCGGATACGTGCGGTATTCACGGAAATACACAAAAATGATCTTACAGAAACGAGGAGGAAAATCATGAAAAAACTGATTGCCTGCTGCGGGCTGGACTGCGAAAAATGTGACGCGCGCATTGCCACCGTTCATAACGACAGCGCTTTGCGGGAAAAGACGGCGCGGCTTTGGAGTGAAATAAACCATGCGCCCATTACAGCGGAAATGATCAACTGCATGGGCTGCCGTGCGGACGGCGCTAAAACGCCTTACTGCGACAGCATGTGCGAAATACGGAAGTGTGTTTTGAAAAAAGGGTTTGACACCTGCGGCGGCTGTTCCGAGCTGGAACGCTGCAAAACGGTTGGCGCGATTCTTGAAAACAGCCCGGATGCTTTGAATCATCTCAGGAGCGAAAAATAAATTTGTTAATACCGCAAACCAGTTCCCGTCGGCCTTTTGCGGCATCATATAACCAAGATGCCAGACGGTGAAGAGCAAAACACTCCCAATATAAGTATATGCTTCTTTTGCAAGCACACTGTTCAGTCTGTTCCACAAAAAACCTCTGAAAATGAGTTCCTCATAAATCGGTGTAACAATGCTGCCGTATATCAGCAATAGGATTGCCATATATCCGCCGGTATCATTTGACGGCACCGCCATGAGGATGACAGCCGCTATTCCGGTAGAAATAACATAGAGCTTGCTGAAATGAGCCGGGAAAACCGAGAGCTTCGTTTTTTGCAGCTTTGCATACAACAAAACAACGCCGCACAACAAGATCATGGCGGCCATCGTTGTCATCCTCTGTGCAAAAGAGGGATTGGGAATCAACGGATCCGCGATCTTCTTAAGCAGCATAAGTATGGCTTGAAGAATCACAACCATCAGGATTGCTTCTGTAATAATACATCTTTTTTTCATTCAGTATTTCCTCATTTGACTGCCGTTCGGCAACTTCCGATAGATCGCCCGCAAAGTTATTTTCATAATCGCTGTTTCTTCATTCAGCTTTGCGGCGGTTTTTATTGTATCATAGGTATCGGAATCTACCCATATCCTCCCAAGCTGCGAAAACAGGATGCTTATTGCTGCCGTTCCCGCTTTCCGCATCCTTATCGTCGATCACGCCGATGGTCAGAAGCTCAAGATCACCGGGCTGCGCGCGGTGAAGCAGGAACGACGCTGCCGTCATTTCGCGGCCGGTAACTTTCCCGGATTTTATAAAGCCACACATTTCGTTGCTACTTTTTCGGTAAAAATCCGGTCGTGCTCGACGAACAGAATGGTCGGTTTACAGGCGAGTAAGAGCGCCTCGATCTGCATACGGGAAATCACGTCGACAAAATTGAGCGGCTCATCCCATACAAGCAGATTCGATTTCTCGCACAGGCTTTTGGCAATCAGCACTTTCTTTTTTTGACCGCCGCTGAAGTCCCGCATATCCTTTTCAAATTGAATTCGCTCAAAGTCCAGCTTGCGCAAAATGGCCTTGAAAAGGCTTTCGTCAATGCCGCTTTTCTCAGCGAATCCGGACAGGATCCCGCATAAAAACGAGGTGTCCTGTGAAACATACGACAGCTTCAGTCCGCTGCCGATTTGCAGGTTCCCGGTATATGGGACGTTCTGCCCGCAGATCAATTTTAAAATACTTGATTTTCCGCTTCCGTTTTTCCCGCATATCGCGATGCGATCCCCGCGCTCGACGGGGAAGGAGACATCACGGCAAACGGCTTTCCCGCCATACGCAACAGAGACGTGATCAAGTGAGATAAGATGCGGCGAATGGAACGGAAGCTGCGACACCTTCAGCGTGTCGGCCTGTTCTATGTTCCTGAGCAGCTGGGATTTCTCCTCGATTGCGTCCTGCTTTCGCTGTGCGATCGATTTGGAACGCTGCATCATTTTGGCGGATTTGTGCCCGATATACCCTCTGTCCGGGCGCAGGCCGGAATTCCTGGTACCGTGCCTTGTCTTTTCCGCTGCGTTCGACCAGCCCGCTTTTTCTTCCGCGCTTGCCTCAAGCCTGCAGATCTGTTTTTTCAGCTTTTCCTTCTGCGCCGTCTCAAAGTGATCCTGCCGCTCCTTGTTCTCGTACCAGCTGGAGAAATTTCCTTTTTGCAGCTCGATATTTGCCTTATTAATGGACAGCACATGATCGATGCATCCATCCAGGAACGCGCGGTCGTGAGAAACAAGAAGAAATCCCTGCTTGCTTCGGAGATACCGGCTGACGCGCTGCCGGCCGTCCGCGTCGAGATGATTGGTCGGCTCGTCGATGAGCAAAAACCGCGTTTCTCCCAAAAACAGCAAGGCCAGCATCACCTTTGTCTGTTCGCCAAAAGAGAGCGTTTCAAACGGACGCCCCAGTACATCCTTGGAAACGTCCAGCAGATTGAGCTCCCGTACCAGTTCCCAGGACCGGAGCTCCGGCGCAATAGAAAGCAAGACCTCCTCTGTACGGCGATCTGGCGCCGTTACCGGGAAAGGAAAATACGCAAAAGGGACAGATGCCGAGATTTCGCCGCTGTATGGATATCTGTTCCTAAGAAGATTCAGAAAAGTAGTTTTGCCCCGGCCGTTCCGGCCAATAAAACCAAGCTTCCAGTCCGTGTCAATCTGAAAGCTGACATCCTCAAAGATGTTATCATAGCTGCCGGGATAAGCGAAGGTGAGATGTTCTATTTTAATTTGTGACATGGTTTTGCCCTCCTGTATAAAATGATGGCTGCAAGAAAGTTACTTCTTGCAGCCATCACACAGAGAAACAAAGCCTGCCTGTTGGCAAAGCGAGTCCGTGGACGCTCAAAAACGCGTAACTTCCCTGCACAGGCATGACAAAACAGCGGCAGCAACCGCTTCTTTTTTTATCATACCCAATAATCAGCAGGAAGTAATGCGCATTTTTTCAGCTCCAATCTGTTTCGATTAAATCCAGTTTATCATTTCGGAGCGCAAAGGTCAACGCCTGAATTCTCCGGCGTGAACGATGTAAAATTTTGACTTTTCAGCATGTCCGTTGTAACATGGGGATTGGAATGGATCCGGATCCTCCTGCCCAGACAGAACCGGGCGGTTATAAAGGGCCATCTCCCGCAAGTACCTGAAGATCCCGTTCGTCACACGACGGAATCATGTAAATTATGGGTTCCTTGGAATAAAACATGGTATGATGATAAAAAAGCGCGGGGGCGTATTGCGATCAAAAATCTTGCCAACGTGATCACTTCCACACGGTTTCTGTTTGCAGTCGGAATGGTGCTGGCCGATCCGTTCTCCGCCGCTTTTTGGACCTGCTATCTGTGCGGCGGAGTCAGCGATCTGCTGGATGGCGCGCTGACCCGCAGGCTGAAAACACAAAGCGCTGCCGGAGCGAAGCTGGACAGTGCGGCGGATCTGGTTTTCGCCGCGGCAATTGCCGCTTTTGCCGTGCGGCACATCCGGTTCCCCGCATGGCTGTGGGCCTGTGCGGGCGGTATCGCGGCTTTGCGTCTGGCGGGCTACGGCGTCGGATTTGCGAAATACCATACCTTTTCCGCCCTGCATACTTACGCGAACAAGGCTGCGGGCGCGCTGATTTTCGCATTCCCGGTTCTGTATGCAGTGCTGGGATTGACCGCCGCGGGTATCATTCTGTGCGCCGCGGCGCTGTTCTCGTCGATCGAGGAACTCGTGATTACCATAAGCGCTCCGGTGCTGAACCGTGACTGCCGGTGCTTGTTTTTAAAATAAAATGAGTTTCCGGGAGGATAGGATATGACCGATCGCGAAGAACTGCTTGCGAGGCTGACCGACAAGGACGCCAGGTCCGCCTGTGTCTATGCGGACGCTGTCGCGGCGGAGAGCCGGGAGAACGACCGGTTTTATCCGTATCTCGATGATTTTGCCGCACTGCTGCGCCATAAAAATTCGCTGGTGCGGAACCGCGCCATTTCCATACTTGCCGCCAACGCCCGCTGGGACGCCGAAAACCGCTATGATGCCCTGATGGATGAGTTTCTTTCCCATGTTACGGACGAAAAGCCCATTACAGCCCGGCAGTGCATTCAGGCGCTGCCGGAAATCGCGGCGGCGAAGCCGAGCCTGATTCCCCGAATTCGGGCGGCATTGGAAAATGCGGACCTTACCGGCTGCCGCGACAGTATGCGACCTCTGATTTTAAAGGATATCGTGAGCACGTTGCAAAAGATAGCGGAACAGAAAAAGAAGATTTAGTTGAGGTGGGAGATTATGGAGATTCGAGAGCTTGCGAAAGAGGAGTACGGCGCGGCGCTGGATTTGGCGTGGGAGGTTTTTCAGAAGTTTGAAGCGCCGGACTACGCCCCGGAGGGTGTAGAGGCGTTTTACGCCTCCATCCACGACCCGGACTACCTTGCCCGGCTGCGCATTTACGGCGCTTTTGATGGCAATACGCTCATCGGCATTCTGGCCACCCGCAGCGGCGGCGCGCATATCGCGCTGTTCTTTGTGCGCGGCGCATACCACCGGCAGGGCGTGGGCAAACAGCTTTTTCTCCGCGCCTGTCAGGAGAATTCCGCCGGACAGATGACGGTGAATTCCTCGCCCTATGCGGTGGAGGTTTACCGGCGTCTGGGCTTTTGCGAGACAGACGCGGAGCAGACGACGGACGGCATCCGCTATACGCCCATGCTCTGCGTGACCCGACGTTCGGACTGCCCCTGCAAACGGACGCGCTGTGCGCGGCACGGCGACTGCGTTTTCTGCCGGGAGCATCACAAAGAGAATAAAAAGAACACGGTCTGCTGCCAGCGGCCCGCAAGAGAGAAATCCCGCCTGCGCCGCAGGCGGGAATCCGATTGAAAGCGCAGCCGAAAAAACGGAGCGGATAAAAGGCAACCAAAGTCATTTCCGGCTCAGAAAGAGGGATCATTTCTCTTGGTGCTGCATCATTAACAACCGATCTTGAGGTTTCTGCCGGAATACAAGCCCTTTCGAAACAAGAAAAGAACAAAGCATAAATGAAAGTTGGGGGCTCAGTGAACATGAAATCAGTGCGAATTAAATATATGATTACCGTGATAGCCTGCTATGCGTTTATCCTGATCGGCAGTTATGTGAGACTGAGAATTCACGCACGCGCCACACAGACATATCATATGCAGCCATTGTATACGTTTGATTTTTTTTGCAGTGTGCTGGCTGCAATCTTATTGCTGTGCTTGTTCAGAATTTCCGTAAACTGCCCGGCTGCATTTGGATTAACCGTCGACCTTTGCTGCATTGCCGTTTTTATGGTAACATTTTTTATTCATCCTTTTCCTGCCTTTGAAAATTATGTTCTTCTCTTTCCTATTTCAGTTTTTTTATGTTTATTGTCACATGGCAGAGCATTTTTGATAAACCGCCACCTGACCAAATAAAAAGCGGGCGGTGACTCCGGCGGGCGGAACCATCGGAGACGAGGCCGTCGTCGGTACTTGCACCGAAAGTAAATCGAAAGAAAAGAGGAAAAACCATGGCGTTCGATTTTAAAAAGGAATATAAGGAATTCTATCTGCCGAAGAACAAGCCGGAAATTGTGACCGTGCCGAAGGCAGACTACATTGCCGTGCGCGGTACCGGCGACCCCAACGAAGAGGGCGGCGCGTACAAGGCGGCCGTTGGCGTGCTGTACGCCGTCGCCTACACCATCAAGATGAGCAAGCTGGGCGATCACCGGATCGAGGGTTATTTCGACTATGTGGTGCCGCCGCTGGAGGGCTTCTGGTGGCAGGACGGCATCGACGGCGTGGACTTTACGAATAAGGCGCTGTTCCGCTGGATCTCGGTCATCCGGCTGCCGGAGTTTGTGACCAAAGCCGATTTTGACTGGGCGGTGGCCGAGGCCGCGCGCAAAAAGAAGCTGGACTGCTCCAAAGCGGAATTTTTATCCTTGGAGGAAGGACTGTGCGTCCAGATCCTGCATCTCGGTCCCTTTGACGACGAGCCTGCCACCGTAGCGCTGATGGACGAATATCTTGCGGCGAACGGCTACGAGAACGACTTTTCGGAAACCAGACGGCACCATGAAATCTATCTCTCCGACGCCCGCAAGGCGGCGCCGGAGAAGTGGAAAACGGTGATCCGTCACCCCGTAAAAAAGAGGTAACAGAATGACCTGCAAGATTCGCGCATGGCGCATGGGCGACGCTGCCGATCTGGCGGCGGCTTTGAACAATCCGAATATTCAAAACAATCTGCGGGACGGCCTGCCCTGCCCGTACACGGAAAAGGACGCCGGCGACTATATCGACGCGATGCTTCGCGCCGATAAAAACGCGACTTTCGCCTTTGCGATTACAGTTGACGACAGGGCCATCGGCAGCATCGGCGTTTTTCGCAAAGACAACATCCATTCCCGTACTGCCGAAATGGGCTATTATATTTCAGAGCGGTTCTGGGGACAGGGGCTTGGCACCGGCGCCGTGAAGCAAACCTGTAAATACATCTTTGAAAATACAGATATCCTGCGTATCTTTGCGGAGCCCTTTGCCTACAACACCGCCTCCCGCCGCATTCTGGAAAAGAGCGGTTTCCGCTGCGAGGGTATCATGCGCGCCAACGCCGTTAAAAACGGCAAGGTGCTGGATATGACGCTGTACGCCCTCCTGAAATCGGACTGTCCGGAATATTCGGAGGTGTAAGCGCGGGAAATGCGAGCCCTGATTTTGCAGCCTGACCCCGGAAACCCCCGATACAGAGCGCCTTTGCTGCATCATCCGCAGCAAGAAGCTTCATCCCGGCGTGGAGGCAAAGCGGCGGCTGTCCCGGCGGCGCAAAGAAGGCCGTGTCTTTCGCAAGCTGAACGGTAAGGGCTGCGTGTTTCTCACACTGCAATGTCCCTATGCGGGCCAGAGCGTCGGGGCGGTCCGGCAGTACGGCGGGGAACAGGGCGTGCCGCTGACCCTGGTTCCGGCGGATACGCCGGAACAGGCCAGGAACCTGCCGTGCGTGTTCAGCAACCGGGCGGTATTTTACCAAGGCACGTTCCGGATGGGGAGTCTGCTGCTGGATACGGAGAACTTAAAACGGATCTAAAAAAGGAGTAAATTTATGATGAACGCGATCGTATATACCTCCAATACCGGCTTTACCGCGCAGTACGCGGAGCTGCTGGGCGAAAAATTGAATCTGCCGGTCTGTTCTCTGGACGCGGCAAAAGGGCGGCTTGACGCCGGCGCGGAAATCCTCTATCTCGGCTGGCTGATGGCCGGCCGGGTCAAGGGCTATCAACAGGCGGCAAAGCGTTATAAAATCGCCGCGGTCTGCGGGGTGGGCATGGGAGCCGGCGGCTCGCAGATCAAGGAAGTCCGCAAGGGAAACGCCATCCCGGAGAACATTCCGCTGTTCACCCTGCAAGGCGGTTTTGAGCTGGGCAAGCTCCACGGCATTTACAAATTCATGATGAACGCCATGAAGCGTACCGTGGGGAAAAAGCTGGCGGAGAAACCGGACAAAACGGCGGACGAACAGGATATGCTGGATTTGCTTCTCCACGGCGGCAGCCGGGTCAGCGGGGAAAACCTGCGTCCGATATTGGAATGGTGCGGGAAATGACAGAGCGGTGTTCAAAAAGCACCGGCTCAAGCTGATTTCGGACATTCGGCGGTGGACGGCATCGACGCAGACCTGCACCATTCGCTGAGGAAACAGAAAAAAGTGAGCCATAGATTCGCGGCAACCCATGCCGGCGGCGTGGTGTCGCGGCGATTTTTCAAGGGCGCGGATTTGAGGAGCTATCCCGCGGGGATGATGAGGAAGAAATCCCCGGCCGGCCAGCTCCGATTGATCAACGAAAAAGCGGAAGCGCAGACGCGCTTCCGCTTTAGTCGAACAGGCTCAGCTGAGCCTGTTTTTTCTGTTCAAATTCGCCAAGATACCGGAAAATCGTGTCGTTGTCGCAGAGCATCCCGGCCTCCCGGCAGCGGCGGCGGCTGAGCTCCATCAGCTCGCGGCTGTTCGGGCTTTCCAGCATATAGGCGCTGCCGTAACGGCGGACATACTCCTCCGTGAGCCCCGGAAAATGCCGGTCGAGCTGCCGGTAAAAGTGTTCCCGGCTGCCCTCCCGGAGCGTCACCCCCATGCCGAAACAGAGAACGCCCCTGACCCCGGCCCCGGCACAGTAATCCAGAATCCCGTCAATGTTCTCTGCCGTGTCATTGAGAAACGGCAGGATCGGGCAAAGCCAGACCACCGTGGGGATGCCGGCGCCGCGCAGCGTTTTCAGCGCCTCGAAGCGCTCCCTCGTGGTGCTCACCGCCGGTTCAAGCTTGCGGCAGAGTGCTTCGTCATAGGTTGTCAGCGTCATCTGCACCACGCACTTGGTCTGTTCGTTGATCTTTTGGAGCAGATCGATGTCCCGCAAAACGCGGGCGGATTTCGTGATGAGCGTCGCGCCGAAGCCATAACGGCTGATGAGCTCCAGCGCCTGCCGGGTGCGGCGCAGCTCTTCTTCCAGAGGAATGTAGGGGTCGGTCATGGAGCCCATGCCGATCATGCAGGGCCTGCGCTTGCGCCGCAGGGCGTGCTCCAAAAGCGGAATGGCGTTTTCCTTGACCTCCACATCCTCAAAGTCATGCTCCATGTGGTAGCAGGCGCTGCGGGAGTCGCAGTAGATGCAGCCGTGCTGACAGCCGCGGTACAGATTCATGCCGTTTTTTGCGGAGAGGATTCCCTTTGCCGTCGTGTAGTGCATCTGCTTCGCCTCCTTCTTTGCGCCGGTTCAGGCTGCCTGCCCGCGTTTCCGGCGGGTGATGCGCGCATTTTCGCAGCCCTTCCCGTCGTGCCGGAGGTTTGGCAGGTCTTTTGCCATGCCCTTATCGCCGGCAGCCGTCCCGAATCCCGGCATGCCCCTGCCGTCGTACAAGTATGGCGCTGGAGCCTTTCCGCTCCTCACAGCCATGGCGCGGCGCCCCTTGACGAAGCATGGCCCGCGGCAGTACGCAGTTCCGGTAGGGGAACGGTTCAAATTTTACACGCAAATTGCTTCGCAGTCCTGCGCAAACCGCTCAATCAGTGCGTTTACCACGTCCGGAACATCGGTGTTGGAGTTGTGGCCGGCGTTTTTCAGCCAGACGATTGGGAGTCCGGTCTCCTGCGCCCAGCGCCGGTTATAGCGTTTGACCGAGCCTGCATGGTCATGCTCGCCGCACAGCAGCAGGCAGCGGCAGTCGATGCGGTAGGCACGGTCTGCCGCCATGGCGTCTGCCAAAATGCGGAAGCCGTGCGCCGCCAGCGCGCAGTACTCCGCCTTCGGATAGGCGCTCATGATCCTGCGCATGAGTTCCTGGCCGTACTCCGTGTCGGCAACGCCCGTCGCGCCTGCCTTCACGAGAGATTTCCACGGATAGGCCCGGTAGACGGGCCCCATATGCCGCAGCATCCAGAGCTCCGCGGCCGTCACATAGTTCCGCTGCAAGGGCGCGGAGTCAATGGAAACAAAGCCCTCCGCCGAGCCGGGAAACAGCTCCAGATAACATTGCGCCACATAGCCGCCCATCGACTGACCGATGAGGACCGGCCGGGCGATCCCCTCCGCCGCCAAAATGGCATGGAGCCAGCGCGCCTTGTCGTCCAGCGAAAAGCGGAGTTCAAAAGGCCGCGAGGCGGCGTGTCCCGGCGCGTCCCATGTAAACAGGTTATATCTGCCCGCAAAGGCCTCGAACTGTCGGTCGAATAACCGGTGGTCCGCGGTCAGGCCCGGCAGAAACACCAGCGTCGGCCGCGCCGAGGCGACGATCTCTGTCCAGTAATGGATCGATCCCAGCTTCGTCTGAAAGGTTTTCTCTGTCATGTCAGGCCTCCTGTTCCGTCTCTGCGGTTTCCCGGCGCCTGCGCGCCCCTGGGGCGGGCAATTCCGGCGAACGCCGCTCCTTCTTCCCGGCAGCCGCGCTTGCCGCGGACAAACAGCCGTACCGGATCGAAGACCCCGCCGTACGGCAGGGCGGGAATGTGATCGTTTTTAACTGTTTTCGGATCAATCCTGCGCTCATAGGTTGCTCCCTCCTGAAAAGAGACGCCCGATTCGGGCCCCATGTGGGCACGGTCAGTTCCGTGAAAAGCTCCTCAGCGGCGGAAAAACTTGCCGCAGAAGACGGTGGAAAGCGCCTGCTGAGAGCGGGTCAGCATGAAAACCGGCGAATACCGCGTCCGCAGCATGTCCGCAATTTTCAGGTTCGCCTTTTCGCAGAGCGCTGCGCAGGCCGACGGTTCGGCCGCGAATCGCAGCGCTTTGCCGTATTTCCGATCAGCGCATGCCCTTTTGCCTGCACGGCAAAACTGGTAGTGCCAGTTTTGCGTGCTGCTCCGCCGGACGGATCACGGCGAATTTCTTCGGCGTGAATTTCTCGGAAGGAGAGTCGCCGTTCCGGGCGATCATGGCGGAGCCGCCGTAAACCGCGTTTTTTCCGACGGGGATCGTTGCGCGGGCCATGGGATTTCTTCCGCCGAACCGTTTCCGTTCTGGAGGACAGACCGATTGTATCACGCCCGCGGACGGATTACAATGTGTTGGGGCGGTTCCGGGGGAAGCCCCGCCGTATGACCGGGCGGCGCCGGGACAGCTTTGCCCCGGCGCAAAACAAACACCGTGATTTCAGATGAAACCACGGTGTTTTGCTGCTTGCAGAACGATTTTCACGGCCGGGCGGCTGTGGCGCCGGTCCTCGGCGGCGCCGGCTCCGCGGGTCTTACAGCCGGCACTCGAGCAGGCTCAGAATAATCCTGCTATGGCGGAGCTCGTCGGCGGCCAGCGCATGAAACTCCTGCGCCATGGGCGTGCACTCCTGCGCAACTGCCTCATAGGCCTTCGAACCGTTCAGTTCCGCCTGAAAGCGCCCCCGCAGCGCGTCGGCCTGGCACGAGACGCACTCCGGCTGCGTCGGCAGCAGATTGGCACACTTGCCGGTCAGCAGAAAATACATCGCGCCGAGCTTGCGGTAATGACACGCCTCCTCGTCGGAAATGGCCTGAAGCGCCCGGGCCTCCGCGCCGCACACGCGGCGGGCGAGATAGCGGTATGTAGCCGCGTCGTCCCGCTCATCCTGCATCAGCTCGAGCATTTTTGCCGCGCGCTGTTCCTGCGTGTCCGCCGCGGCGGCGGCAGTGCCCGTTCCGCCGGCCTGACCGGCCATAACGCGGCTCCACACCTCTTCGTTCAGCTTGGGATCAATCGGTTGCATTGGGTTTTCCTCCCTTCCCTCCATGCTATGCCACCGCGCGCGAATGGTGCCGGAGAAAACACGGCGGCCCGCACGAAAGTGCGGGCCGCCGTGCAAAGAGAGGAAAAGAGAAAAAAGAGAGGAAGCAAATTTACTGACCGGACTGATCCATCAGCTTAACGGCCACGTCAAAGGACTGTCCGCCGCGATAGACCGTGAGCGTGACGGTGTCGCCCGCCGAGAACTGACTCTTGACGGCGCTCAGCTCGTCGAGAGAGGCGATCGCGGTGCCGTTGACGGCGGTAATGATGTCGCCGGTGGTGATGCCCTTGGCATAGGCGTCGGATTTTTCATCGACCGATTTGACATAGACGCCGGCAGGCAGCTGATAGTAGATCTGAACGGCGCGGGGGAGAGTATCACAGCTGATGCCGATGGCCGGGCGGCCCGAGACAAAGCCTTTCGCGATCAGCTCGTCGACGATGGGCTTGGCTGTGGCGATGGGGATGGCGAAGCCGAGACCCTCGACGGTGGCGGTGGAGTAATAGGAGCTGAGCTTGACGGTGTTGATGCCGATGACCTGGCCGAAGGCATTGATGAGCGGGCCGCCGGAGTTGCCGTTGTTCAGGGCGGCGTTGGTCTGGAGCAGGGTCATTTTGCGGCCGTTCACGCTCAGGTCACGGTTGATGGCGGAGACGATGCCGTCGGTCATGGTGCCGCGCAGCTCGGTGCCGAGCGGGTCGCCGATGGCTACGACCTTGTCGCCGACCTGCATCTGGTCCGAGTTGCCGAATTCGGCGGGCGTGAGGCCTGTGGCGTCGATCTTGAGCACGGCGAGGTCGCTGGCCTCGTCCGCGCCGACGAGAGCGGCGGAATAGGTCTGGTTATCCGAGGTGAGCATCTCGATGGAGACGGCGTTCTCGATAACATGATTGTTGGTGATGACGTAGCCGTCGGCGGACATGACGATGCCTGTGCCGGTGGCGGTGCCGCCCTGGAGAGTGCTGGTGATGGAGACCACGCTGGGGATGACCTTCTTGTAGATCGCCTGAAGGGTGAGTTCACTGCCGGTCTGGGAGGAGGACGCCTGGGGCTGCGGCACGGCGGCGACGCTCAGCGTGGCGCCCGTGCCGGTGGCGCCGGAGGGCGGGGCGGAGGGCTGGCTCTCCTCCGTCTGGCCGGAGGTCTGCTGCTGGCCGCCGGGGAACATCTCGTGCGGGTCGGGCGCGTTCTTGTCCCGGATGGAAAGGGAATAGCCGCTGCCGCCGATCTGGCGCAGCTCGACGGTATAGTTGGTGAGAAAGCAGACGAGGCCCACCGCGATCACCGCGACGATGAGCAGGACCCAGATCCAGCCGCGGTGCTTTTTGGCGCGGCGCGCGCCGCCGTAATAGTCCTGATAGGGGTACTCCCGGTTCAGGCCGTTTGGTTCGTTCGATTCGACGGGCTCGCCGCCGTTCTCCTGGAAATCATCCATGGCGGAGTCCCCCTTTCTTCCAGTTTTCCCTTAGTATAGCCGTTTTGGGGGTGCCAATGTTGAATTTTCTGTAAACAGATTGTGATACTTTTTCAAGGGAACGCTCATACCCGCTCGGAGAGGTAGAGCGCGATCAGAAGGTCGGCCACGCGGCCGTAGGAGCGGACGCCAGCCTCTTCGGAAAACGCCTTCAGGTACGCGTCGTTCACGGACTGCGCGGCGTCCTGCACCTTGCCCTCGTAAGGCGCGTAGTGTGCGCTGGCGGCGGCGCAGTCGGCCCGCAGCCGGGCCGAGGCGCGGTTCCAGAGCGTGTCGGCGGCCGACGGGTCGGCCTCGCAGAGCGCGTTGTAGCAGTAGAGAAACGCGGAATAGTAGCCGGAGTACTGATACTCCGGCGAACTGTTCACGCGGCAGGCGAGGAAGGCGCAGAAATTGGCCTCGTCCTCGGCGGTGACACCCATGCGGTGGGAGATCTCGTGGCACATGGTAAACGGGAGCGAGACCGGGAAGGTGTCGGGGTTGACGGTACTCTCGGCGGTAAAGGGGCAGAAAAGGCCGGTTGTGCCAAAGTAGGAGAACAGCTTGGCGGCGGCGAGCTTTTTGACGGGCGCGACGCTGCCGTCAAAAAGAGGATAGCGGGCCGCGAGGCTTGAAAAGCCCGAGGCGGCGAGCGGCCGGAGCGAGCTGAAACCGGAAAATTTACTCACGCCGTCCGCGCCTGCGGGGATCCGCGCGGCGAGGGCGCTGGCCTGGTCGGCATAGGCGTCGGCGGCGGCCACAAGCTCCGACTCGGTATATTGCCGCACGGTCAGGCCGAGATCGGCGGTGACGCCGGGGCCGAAGTGGCCCAGCCCCCACAATGCGACGAACGCGAAGAGCAGCACGCTGCCCGTGAGCGCCACGCCCGAGAGCCAGCGGAGGAAGCGGCGGCCGGAGAAGGCGCGGATCAGCGTATAGATCCCCCACAAAAGGAGGAGCGCGAGCAGCGCCTCCCACAGCGCGAAGGGCAGAAGACCGGTGAACGAGGCAATCTTCGCGAGCAGCGCGCGGGAGAGAGTGGGGTAGACCGTAAAGATGAGCGCGGGCGCGTGCTTCGCCATCGTGACGAGCAGCCCGGTCAGTGCGAGAAAGATCGCGGAGAGGATCACACGGGAGATGGTTTTCATGGCGCGCCTCCTTGACGCAAGATCTGACGGAAGAGCGGGCGCGGCACGCGCCCGGCAATAAGGTTTTCGATTGATTATACCACGTTTCCCGGCGGAACAAAAGGCTTTTTCGCCGCATTCGGTTGACATCGGCAGAGAGTCGGATATAATTGTAATGTTATGATCGATTTTATACACGGAGGTTTCCAACATGTTGAAAAATACAGAGAAGACAATGGACAAGATCGTTGCCCTGTGCAAGGGCCGCGGCTTTATTTTCGCCGGCAGCGAGATCTACGGCGGCCTTGCCAACACCTGGGACTACGGCCCTCTCGGCGCGGAGCTCAAGAACAACGTCAAGAAGGCGTGGTGGAGCAAGTTCGTTCAGCAGAACCCGTATAACGTCGGTCTGGACGCCGCCATCCTGATGAATCCGCAGACCTGGGTCGCCTCCGGCCATCTGGGCGGCTTCTCAGACCCCCTGATGGACTGCCGCGAGTGCCACGAGCGCTTCCGCGCCGACAAGCTCATCGAGGACTGGTCCGCCGCCAATCAGTTCGAGCTTCCCAAGCCCATCGACGCGTTCACCCAGCAGGAGATGAAGGATTTCATCGAGGAGCACAATATCCCCTGCCCCACCTGCGGCAAGCACAACTTCACCGACATCCGTCAGTTCAACCTGATGTTCAAGACCTTCCAGGGCGTCACCGAGGACGCGAAGAACACCGTCTACCTCCGCCCCGAGACGGCGCAGGGCATCTTCGTCAACTTTGTCAACGTCCAGCGCACCACGCGCCGCAAGCTGCCCTTCGGCATCGGCCAGATCGGCAAGTCCTTCCGCAACGAGATCACCCCGGGCAATTTCATCTTCCGCGTGCGCGAGTTTGAGCAGATGGAGCTGGAGTTCTTCTGCAAGCCCGGCACCGACCTTGAGTGGTTCGCCTACTGGCGGAAATTCTGCCACGACTTCCTGCTCTCCCTCGGCTTGAAAGACGGGAACCTGCGTCTGCGCGACCACGATCCCGAGGAGCTGTGCTTCTACTCCAAGGCGACCACCGACTTCGAGTTCCTCTTCCCGTTCGGCTGGGGCGAGCTCTGGGGCGTGGCCGACCGCACGGACTACGACCTCACGCAGCACCAGAAAACCTCCGGCCGCGACCTCACCTATTACGACCAGGAGAAGAACGAGCGCTATATCCCCTACGTCATCGAGCCGTCCCTGGGCGTCGAGCGCTCCGTGCTCGCGTTCCTGGTGGAGGCTTACGACGAGGAGGTCGTCGGGCAGGACAAAAACGGCGCCGACGACGTGCGCGTGGTCATGCACTTCCATCCGGCGCTCGCGCCCTTCAAGGCCGCCGTGCTGCCGCTGAGCAAAAAGCTCACGCCCGCCGCCGAGGAGCTCTACCACGAGCTTCAGAAGAACTTCATGGTGGACTTCGACGATACCGGCTCCATCGGCAAGCGCTATCGCCGCGAGGACGAGATCGGTACGCCGTACTGCATCACCGTGGACTTCCAGACCGTCGGCGACGGGAACACCCCCGCCGACCGCTGCGTGACCGTGCGCGACCGCGACACCATGGAGCAGGTGCGCATGCCCATCGCGGAGGTGAAGGACTGGCTTGCCGCGCGCGTGGCATTCTGATTCCCCGCGGGAGCGGCCGCCGGCCGCTCCCGCCTTTTCCGTATGGGACGAAAAAGAAATTTCGGAAAATTCTGAAATACCACTGGAAAAAAACCCGGTTATGCGGTATTATTTAAGGAAGAAAACACAGAAACAATCATAATCAAACAGTATATAGCCGCCCGTTTGGCTGTTTTTTCCACATAAAACGGGCGCGATATAATGCAAAGCGGGCATTGTGCACAAAGCCCGGCAGCGAGCCGCCGCACCCCGCTTTGACAACAGATGCAAAAGGAAGGATCATCATGGAAAAATCCCAAGTCAAGGCGTTGGCCGTCACCGCGACCAAGGCCCGTCTGCTGGGCGTGGAAGCCGTCTATACCGCAGCCTCCGGCCATCCGGGCGGTTCTCTGAGCTGCATGGACGTGCTCACCACCCTTTATTTTCACGTCATGAACGTCGACCCGAAGAACCCGCACGACCCCGACCGCGACCGCTTCGTCATGTCCAAGGGCCACTGCTCGCCCGCCGTGTACCCCGTGCTGGCGCTGCGCGGCTTCTTCCCGACGGAGGATCTGAAGATGTTCCGCTCCATCGACGGCCATATGTCCGGGCACGTGGAAATGCACGTTCCCGGCGTCGATATGTCCACCGGCTCTCTGGGCCAGGGCATTTCCGCCGCCGTGGGCATGGCGCTCGCCGGCAAGATCAATAAGAAGAACTATCGCGTCTACTCCATCCTGGGCGACGGCGAGCTGGCCGAGGGTCAGGTCTGGGAGGCCATGATGGCCGCCAACAAGTACCACCTCGACAACCTCTGCGCCTGCGTGGATGTGAACGGTCTGCAGATCGACGGCAAGACCGCCGACGTCATGCCCACCGAGCCCCTCGACAAGAAATTCGAGGCCTTCGGCTGGCACGTCATCAAGATCGACGGCCACGACTACGAGGCCATCGCCAAGGCCTATGAAGAAGCCAAGACCGTCAAGGGTCAGCCCACCATGATCCTCGCCAAGACGATCAAGGGCAAGGGCGTCTCCTATATGGAGAATCAGGCCGGCTGGCACGGCAAGGCGCCCAACGCGGAGGAATTCGCGCAGGCCAAGTCCGAGCTGGAAGCGAAAATCAAGGAACTGGAGGGTTAAATCATGGGAGAGAAAATCGCAACCCGTACCGCGTACGGCAACGCGCTCGTCGAGCTGGGCGCCAAATATCCCGAGCTGATGGTGTTCGACGCCGATCTGGCCGGCGCCACCAAGACCGGCGGTTTTAAAAAGGCGTTCCCCGAGCGCTTCTTCGATATGGGCATCGCCGAGGCCGACATGGTCGGCGTCGCCGCCGGTATGTCCACCTGCGGCCTCAAGCCCTTCGTCAACTCCTTCGCCATGTTTGCCGCCGGCCGCGCCTGGGAGCAGGTGCGCAACTCCGTGGCGTATCCCCACATGAACGTCAAGGTCATCGGCTCTCACGGCGGCCTGTCGGTCGGCGAAGACGGGGCGACCCATCAGTGCATCGAGGATTTCGCGCTCATGCGCGTCATCCCCGGCATGACGGTTCTGTGCCCCTGCGACGGCCATGAGATGCGCCTCGCCACCGAGGCCCTGCTCAATTACGACGGCCCCGCCTATATGCGTCTGGGCCGCCTGGACGTCGAGACCGTAACCGACGCCATCCCTGGCTACAAGTTCGAGATCGGCAAGGCCGTGAAGCTGGCCGACGGCAAGGACGTCACCATCATCGCCACCGGCATGATGGTTCAGATGGCCCTGCAGGCCGCCGAGCTCCTCAAGGCCGACGGCATCAGTGCCCGCGTGCTGGATATGCATACCATCAAGCCGCTCGACGAGGCTGCCGTTCTGGCCGCCGCGAAGGAGACCGGCGCGATCGTCACGAGCGAGGAGGCCAACATCCTGGGCGGCCTCGGCGCGGCCGTGGCCGAGTATCTGGGCGGCGTGTACCCGGTGCCCGTTGTGCGCCACGGCGTGAACGACGAGTTCGGCCGCAGCGGCAAGGCGAAGCTGGTTCTCGAGGCCTATGGCCTGAACCCTGCCACGATCGCTGAAAAGGCCAGACAGGCCATCGCGCTTAAGAAGTAATTTGCAGCGAAACAGGGCCGACGTACTTTTGTGCGCCGGCCCTTTCCTTTTGTCGGATCATGCCGTATAATAGGAAAAGAATGCCAGAGCCGCCATCCGCGGCGAACTTTTGCGGAACCAAGGTGATCGCCATGTCCATCCACGACGGGCACAGAGAGCGGATGAAGCAGCGCTTCCTGCGCACCGGGCTCGAGAGCTTTGACGACCTGACTGCGCTCGAGCTGACACTGTTTTTCGCCATCCCCCGGCAGGATACCAACCCCATCGCCCACCGGCTGATTGACAAATTCGGCACGCTCGCGGGCGTGCTTGAGGCGCCGGCAGAGGAACTGCGCAAGGTGGAGGGCGTGGGGGAAAGCACCGTGATCCTGCTGACGCTCCTGCCCCAGATCACACGCCGGCACCTCACCGAGCGCAACAGCCGGGGCACCATCCTGAACACCACGGAAAAATGCGGAGAGTATCTCGCACCCCGTTTTTTCGGCGAGCGGGACGAGATAGTCTATCTTCTCTGCCTGGATGCCAAGTGCAAGGTGCTCGACTGCCGGATGCTCTTTCGGGGCGGCGTGAATACGGCGGGCGTTTCGGTGCGCAAGATCGTCGAAGCGGCCATCGCCTGCAATGCCACGTCGGTCGTGCTCGCGCACAACCACACCAGCGGCATCGCGCTGCCCTCGTACGAGGATGAGCAGACCACCCGGCAGCTCAAAAAGGCGCTCGATGCGGTGGAGATCCAGCTTGCCGATCACATTATCGTCGCCGGGGACGACTTCGTCTCCATGGCCGACAGCGGTTTTTTCCGCCGCTAGATCCGCCGCTGGAAATAATCCGGCCGCCCCGTTCAGGGCGGCCGGATTTGGTTTAGTCGAGGATCTTTCCATCGGCGGAGATGGTCACGACCTGCCAGGGCAGGAACTTTCCGCTGTTTTGCAGAGCGGTCTTGACCGCGTGCTCCAGACCGCCGCAGCAGGGGACTTCCATCCGCACGACCGTGATGCTTTTGATGTCGTTTTCACGGAGGACGGCGGTGAGCTTTTCGGAGTAGTCCACGGCGTCGAGCTTGGGGCAGCCGACGAGCGTGATGTGACTGCGGATGAATTTCTCATGAAAGCCGGCGTAGGCGTAGGCGGTGCAGTCGGCCGCGACCAGGAGCTTCGCACCGTCGAAATACGGCGCGTGCACCGGTACGAGCCTGATCTGTACGGGCCACTGGCGCAGTTCGCTCGGCAGTTCGGACGATGCTGCGGCCGGACGGGGCGATTCCTCACGGGTTAGGAAGCGGGCGCGGGAGCCCGGGCAGCCCGCGAAGGGCTTCGCCTCCTGCTTTGCCGCCTGTTTCGCCTGGACGGCGGCGGCGTCGTAGGCCTCGGCCTCGCGCTCGACGATCTGGATGGCGTCGGCAGGGCAGACGGGCAGGCAGTTGCCGAGGCCGTCGCAGGTGTCGTCATGCATCAGCTTCGCCTTGCCGTCCACCATGGCGATGGCGCCTTCGCGGCAGGCTGCGGCACAGGCGCCGCAGCCGCTGCATTTTTCGCTGTCGATCTGAACGATTTTACGGATCATTTTTGTTCCATCTCCTTTTCCCGGTCCATCAGCCTGTGATAGAGCTCCGGGCCGACGCATTGCTCGGCGTGTCTGCACCATTTGATACAGGACTGCATGTCGTTATAGGCGACGAAACCGCATTTGTCGCACTTTACGCTCACATCCGTCGTGAACAGCTCGATCACCGAGCCGCAGACGGGACAAATTTTTTCCTTGATCTCCGGCGTCTTGAGCAGATTCGCGCCGGGGCAGCCTTCAAAAATCGCGCCCATAGGTCATCCTCCTGTCATGTTCGATTCTGAGCACAGGATACCATCGCGGCGGGGAAATATCGGTTGGAAAAACAACATAAATAAAATTAAGAAAAAGGGCGGGAGAAGATAACTTCTCCCGCCCGGATGCGCTTACGCCTGTACGTCGATGAGAACCTTCATGGTGCTCTCGCGGTTGGCATCGATGTACTCGTACGCCTCGAGATAAGACCGGAAGGGGAAGACGTTGCTGATGAGGGGCCTGAGGTGGATCTTGCCCTCTCCCACGAGGCGGATGGCGTCAAGGTAATCCTCGTGGCGGTACATCATGGTGGTGTTGAGGTCGAGCTCGTGGTCGTTGAGCACGGCAAGGTCAACCTTGGCCATCGCGCCGAAGACGGCGACGAGGATGATCGTGCTGCCCTTGCGCGCGTAGGCGATGGCCTGACCCATGGTGATGTCGTTGCCGGCGCAGTCGTAGATGACGTCGGCCTTGTCCGGGCCAAACGCCTCGACGAGCGCTTCGCCGAAGTTCCTGGTCTTCGTGTTGAACACGAAGTTCGCGCCGCACTCCTTCGCCTTGGCGAGGCGGAGGTCGCTCACGTCGGTAACCATGACGGACGCCGCGCCCAGCGCGCGCGCCGCCTGACTGACAAGAATGCCGATCGGGCCCGCGCCGAGCACGGCGATCTTCAGCCCGCTGACGTCGCCCGCGCGCTTGACGGCGTGCACCGCGACGGCGGCCGGCTCGATCATAGCCCCCTCGTCGAAGCTCATATCCTGGGGCAGCGGGGTAATCTTGCTCTGATCGACGGCAAAATACTCCGAGGCGGTGCCCGTGGTCTGGAAGCCCATGACCTTCAGGTGCTCGCAGAGGTTGTACTTGCCGTGGCGGCAGGGGTAGCATTCCCCGCAGACGACCTGGGGCTCAATGGTCACACGCTGGCCGACGCTCAGGCCGGTCACGCCCTCGCCAAGAACGGCGATCTCGCCGGAGACCTCATGGCCCTGCGTCACGGGGTAGGAGGTAAAGGGATGCGTGCCGTGGTAAACGTGGATGTCACTGCCGCACACACCGATCTTCATGATCTTCACGAGCACCTCGCCCTTTCCGGGGGTGGGGACGGGAATTTCGCGGAACTCAATGGTATGGGGGGCAGTCATAACCTCCTGCAGCATGGTGGTTTTCATGGAAATCGCTCCTTTATCATGATCAATGTGCCTGTTGCCACAAAAGAAAGACGGTTTAAGAACAGGTAATATGTCTACTTGCATAATACCAGAATGCCCAGCGGGAATCAAGAATTATTTGGAGATAATCCCGAGAAATTAAATTGACAAATCTGTGAAAACCGAATACACTGTGACCAGTTCCTAAACATGATTTTTAAACGCGGAAGCATGGAACGCTTTTTATGAAAGCAATCCGGTATCTTGCTCCGGGAAAATCCAAAATTGCCGGGCGGCCCGCGCCCGGCCCCGCCGCTTTGGCTGCGTACCGCCGCGTCCGGAGCGGGCGCGTGCCGTTCAAAGAGCGCACCTCCCGCGAGCCGCTGCCCGGGAAGCGTGCCGGGGGCTTCGATCTCAGCATGGCCAGGCTGGTTGTCATTCATCCGTAATCCACATTACTGATCGGGGAGGTTGGCCGCATGGGAAATCAGACGCCGGGGAAGATCCTGCGCATTTTGCTTGAAGAGGGAGAAAAATCTCGACAGGAGCTTGCCGTACGCATGGAGATGAGCGTTCCGGCCATCTCGCAGAACATCGGCCTGCTCGAGCGGCGCGGCCTGGCCCGCGACGGGGGCATGTTCGACTCGACGGGCGGACGCAAGGCGCGCATCGTCTCGCCGGTGCCCGACGCCCGCTACGCCATCGGTCTGGACGTAACGGAAAACCGGCTCAGCGGCGTGCTGATCGACCTCTCGGAGAACATCGTCGAGGAGCGGCAGCGCAAGCTGCGCTATGAGAACAGTCCCGAGTACGGCGCGCAGGCCGGCGAACTGGTGCGCGAACTGCTCTCGGCGCGGCCCCGCGCGTCGGAAAAGACGCTGGGCGTGGGCGTCTCGCTGCCCGGCATCCTCGCGCACGACCGGAACACGCTGGCCTATTCGCACATTCTGCGTGTCGGCGGCGTGCCGAAGGAGCAATTCGCCCGGACGATGGAGCTGCCGATCGCCCTCGTCAACGACGCCAAGGCGGCCGCCATCGCCGAGTGCAGCGTGCGCCGGGAGAGGGGGAACGCCGTCTATCTCTCCCTGAGCGCGACGGTCGGCGGCGCGGTCGTCCTGAACGGGCACGTGCAGGAGGGAAACCACCAGCACAGCGGCGAGTTTGGCCACATGACGCTTGTGCCCGACGGTCGGCGGTGCTACTGCGGCCAGTACGGCTGCGTGGACGCCTACTGCGCCTGCGGTTCGCTGACGGGCGGCGAGCCGCAGGGCCTCGACGCGTTTTTCGCCGCGCTGGATGCCGGAGACCCGGCGAGCCTGCGCCGCTGGCAGGACTATGCGCGCCACCTCGCGACCGTCATCAACAACCTCCAGAACGCGCTCGACAGCCCGGTGATTCTGGGCGGCTTCGTCGGCGCGGCGCTGAACGAGCGCCGCCTGGCCGAGCTGCGCGCGCTCACGCGCGAGCGGAGCACGTTCACGCCGGCCGATGAGGATCTGACCGCCTGCCGATACAGGCGTTCCGCCGCCGCGGTCGGCGCGGCGATCCTCTATGTCGAGCCGTTCCTCGAATCCATCGAGAGCGGCCCCACGGGCTGAGAAATCCGAAAAACAGGGGGTGCCGCGTTGGCGGCACCCCCTGTTTTTCTTATTCTTTCGCCGCGCCCGCGAACTCGGCGGCAAGCGCGGCCTTCATTACGTCGGTGGGCGGCGTTTTGCCGGTAAAGAGGCGAATGTTGGTGGCCGCCTGATTGACGAGCATCGAGAGCCCGTCGAACGTGCGGCAGCCGCGCGCCTCGGCGGCGGCGAGGAAGCGGGTGTGGGGAGGATTCGGGATTACGTCGCACACGATCAGCTCCGGGCGCACCGTGCTCCAGTCCACGTCGGGCGTGTTCGGGTCGGGCAGCAGGCCGATGTTGGTGCAGTTGATGAGGAAATCGGCGTCCGCCGGCACGGCGAAGGGGCCGTCCCACGCGCGGGCCTCGGCCTGCGCGGCGGTCCTGCCGCGGATGAGCGCGGCGAGCGCCTCCGCTTTTGCCGCGGTGCGGTTGACGACCGTGATTTTTTTCGCCCCGGCGAGCGCCAGCTCCACCGAGACCGCCTTGGCCGCGCCGCCCGCGCCGAGGATGGCAAAGCGCTTGCCCGCGGGTTCCATCCCGGCCTCTCGCAGCGAGACGACGAAGCCCGTCCCGTCGGTGTTCGCGCCGACGAGCTGGCCGTTATCCCAGTAGAGCGTGTTGACCGCGCCGATCAGCGCGGCGTCTGGCTCGATGCGGTCGAGGTATTTCATGACCTCGATCTTGTGCGGAACGGTGGTGTTCGCGCCCTTCCAGCCGAGCGCGCGCACGGCGGCCACGGCGGCGCCCAGATCCTCCGGCCGGACGAGCGAGGCGTTATAGAGATAGTCAAGCCCCATGGCGCGGAACGCCGCGTCCATGACCACGACGGTGGGGTTTTCGTCGACCGGCATACCAAAGCAGCCGATGAATTCCTTGCGATAGCATTTTTCAGACATCATACAGCCTCCTGTGCGCGGCCCCGTCCGGGGCACGCGATTCCTATTCCATGATACACGTTTTCCGACAATTTACAAGGGTTGTCCGGGCAAAAAAACTTCTTCTTTTTCATAATTGCCTATTGAAATAGTGGGTAATACATGCTATACTCGAAACAACATATAAGTTAGGTAGGCAATAGGAATGCGGACTTTCGAATCGCTGGTGCGGGCCAACTTCCGGTTCGGGCGAATGTGTCGCGGCTGAACTGTCTGTCCGTTACACACTTCGTCTGATTGAAAGGAAGAGTATCATGAGTAACCATAACTATCGTTTTGAAACGCTGCAGCTCCATGTCGGCCAGGAGTACGCCGATCCCGCGACTGACGCACGCGCGGTACCGATCTATGCCACGACCTCCTATGTCTTCAAGGATTCCGCCCAGGCGGCGGGGCGCTTCGGCCTCTCCGAAGGGGGCAACATCTACACCCGCCTGATGAACCCGACCTCCGACGTCTTTGAGAAGCGCGTCGCGGCGCTCGAGGGCGGCGCGGCCGCCCTGGCCACAGCCACGGGCGCGGCGGCCATCACCTACGCCGTGCAGAACATCGCGGTGGCGGGCGACCACATCGTCTCCTCCACCAACCTCTACGGAGGCACCTATAATCTCTTTGCCAACACCCTGCGCGACCAGGGCCTGAGCGTGACGTTCGTCGATCCCTCCGACCCGGCCAACTTCGAGGCCGCCATTCAGCCCAAAACCAAACTGCTTTATGCCGAGTCGCTGGGCAATCCGAACTCCGACGTCATCGACCTCGAGGCCATCTCCGCCGTCGCGCACCGCCACGGCATCCCGTTCCTTGTGGACAGCACCTTCGCCACGCCCTACCTGCTCCGTCCCATCGAGCACGGCGCGGACGTCGTGGTGCACTCGGCCACCAAATTCATCGGGGGCCACGGCTCCGTCATGGGCGGCGTTGTCGTGGACTCCGGCAAGTTCGACTGGGCGCAGAACGACAAGTTTCCCGGCCTCTCAAAGCCCAACCCCTCTTACCACGGCGTCGTCTTCACCGAGGCGGCGGGCAACGCCGCCTATATCGTCAAGCTTCGCACCACGCTCCTGCGGGACCAGGGCGCGACAATCTCGCCGTTCAACTCCTTCCTGCTGCTTCAGGGCCTCGAGACGCTCTCGCTGCGCGTGGAGCGGCATGTGGAGAACGCGCTGAAGGTTGTGGACTTTCTGAAGAACCACCCGCAGGTTGAGCGGGTCAACCATCCCTCGCTCGCCGTCGGGCGGCAGAAGGAGCTGTACGACCGCTACTTCCCGCACGGCGCGGCCTCCATCTTCACCTTTGAAATCAGGGGCGATGCCGAAAAGGCGCGCAAATTCACCGAGAGCCTCGAGCTCTTCTCTCTGCTGGCGAACGTCGCGGACGTCAAGTCACTCGTCATCCATCCGGCGTCCACTACGCACTCCCAGCTCGCCGAGGAGGAACTTCTCTCCGGCGGCATCAGGCCGAACACCATCCGCCTGTCCATCGGCACGGAGCACATCGACGACATTCTCGCCGACCTGGCTCACGGCTTTGAAGCGGTCCGGTAAACCGGCGTGGGCAAGGTCATGATCGCAATGAGCGGCGGCGTTGATTCCAGCGTCGCCGCTCTGCTGATGAAAGAGGCGGGTCACGACTGCCTCGGCGTTATGCTGCATCTGTATGACAACGAGGACGCCGGTCTCCCGCCCGCGCGGACATGCTGCTCGCTCGGCGACGCGGAGGACGCGCGCGCCGTGGCCTACCGGCTCGGAATGCCGTTCTACGTCTTCAATTTCACCGGGGAGTTCCGCGAGCAGGTCATCGGCCGGTTCGTGGACGACTACGAGCACGGACGAACGCCGAACCCCTGCATCGAATGCAACCGGCGCCTGAAATTCGGAAAACTCCTGCGCCGCGCCGCCGAGCTGGAGTGCGACGCGCTCGCCACCGGCCACTATGCGCGCATCGAGCGGGAGGACGGGCGGTATCTGCTGAAAAAGGCCTTCGATTCCACGAAGGATCAGAGCTATGTGCTCTATATGCTCACGCAGGAGCAGCTCGCGCATCTGTGCTTCCCGCTGGGCGCGCTGCGCAAGGCCGAGACGCGCCGCATCGCCGCGCGCGCGGGCTTTGCCAACGCGCGCAAGCGCGACAGCCAGGACATTTGCTTCGTGCCGGACGGCGACTATGCCCGCGCCGTCGAACGTCACGCCGGAAAGCCCTGCCCGCCCGGCGACTTTGTGGACGGAGAGGGCCGCGTCCTCGGCCGCCACGCGGGCGTCGTACACTACACGGTCGGCCAGCACCGCGGGCTGGGCCTCTCGCTCCCGACGCGCTCGTGCGTGTGCGCCATCCTCCCCGAGAGCAACACCGTCGTCCTCGGGAGCGAACGCGATCTCTACGCGGACAGTCTCACGGCGGGAGAATTCCACTGGATCTCCGGCGAGGTTCCCGTCGCGCCGCTCCGTGTGAAGGCCAAGATCCGCTACCGCCAGCCGGAGCAGCCCGCCCTCGTCACGCCGCTCGGCCGGTATGCCGTGCGCGTGACGTTCGACGAGCCGCAGAGGGCCGTCACGCCCGGCCAGGCCGTCGTCCTCTACGACGGCGACACCGTCCTCGGCGGCGGCATCATCCGATAAGAAACCCGCCCCGGATCATCTGATCCGGGGCGGGTTTTGCGTATCTTCAGCCGCCGGAGGCGCTCCGCCGCAGTACGATCACGGGGAGGTCTGGCCGGTTGAACAGCCGGAAGTTGACACCGGAGACACCGAGTCCGCGGCTGACGACCATCGTCGTCGCGCCCTCGGTGAAAGTCCCGGCCGTGTATTTCGGGAAAAAGCTCCGATCCACGCCCAGCAGCCCGCCGAGGAAGGGCAGCCGGACGATGCCGCCGTGGCCGTGACCGGTCAGGACGGTCTGCACGCCGAGCGAGGCCCAGTCGGCCAGTTCGTCGTTCCGGTGGGCGAGCATGAGGATGTAGCAGGAATCGCCCAGCGCCGCGCGGATCTCTGCGGTCAGCTGCGCGGCGGTCTTTTTGTCATAGGGGCCGTTCGGGTCGTCCACGCCCGCGAGCGCGATTGTCCCGCCGCCCTTCGAGAGGGTGATGTACTCGTTGCGAAGCACCGTCACTCCGCATTTCTCAAGCAGCTGCAGGAAGCCCGGCAGGTCGGTCATGACCCATTCGTGGTTTCCCGTCACATAATAGGTGGGCGCGATGGCCGCGAGCCCGCGAAACAGCGGCGCGAGCGCGGAAACGTCCGCGGTGTGCTCGTCGGCGATGTCGCCGTCCAGCGCGATGAGATCCGGCTTTGCGCTGCGAACCGCTTCGAGCAGCGCCTCGCTGCCCGCGCCGAACGTCTTCCCGTGCAGGTCGGCAAGCTCCGCCACGCGCAGCCCGTCGAGGCCGGCCGGCAGGTCGGCAGAGGAGACGGTGTAGGTCTCCGAGGAGACGACATTGTTTTCAAAATACCAGAAGCCCGCGACGGCCAGCGCCGTCAGGAGCAGAACCAGCAGCGAATGCAGGCAGCCGTGCCGCCGTCTCATGGGATCACCTCGGTCTGTATCATACCTGCCCGTTCGCGCGGAATCCGTCGGAATCGGCCGCAACGAATTTTTGCCGGATCGCGTCGAGCGTCTCGTCCGTCAGTCCTGTCGTGCGAAGGTACGCGGCAACCGAGCCGTAGCGTTCGGTCAGGCCGTCGATCAGGCCCAGCATGGCCGAGGCCGGCGTGTGGAAGATGGTCTCGTCGAACTCCGGTTTCTTTCGCCGGATGGCCACGCGCCCCTCGCGCATGGCGCGGAACACGGGCTGGAGGTAGACCTCGCTCATGCAGTAGTCGGCCGCGATGTCCTCGCGGCTGACGCCCGCGGCGGCGAGGAGGAAGCAGGAAATCATACCGGTTCGGTCTTTGCCGGTTGTGCAGTGGATGAGCAGCCCGCTCTCCTGCGCGGCGGCGAACTCGAGCACGGCCCTGACCCAGGGGCGATTGTGCTCGGCGCGGCGGAGGTAGATCTTCTCCCAGCGCACCGGCTCGCTGAGTACGAATGACTCCGCGTCCCCCGCAAGAGAAAAGGCGCGGCAGTCGATCTGCCCGGAGAGGTCGCTCGGCCGCAGCGCGATTTCGCTCGCGCCGCGCAGATCGACCGCCGCGCGGATGCCGTACTCCCGCAAAAACGCCGCGTCTGCCGCCGTAAGCCCGCAGGGCGCCTCGCTCCGCACGAACACGCCGAAGCGTGTCACACCGCCTTCCGCGGCGTAACCGCCCAGGTCGCGGGCGTTGTGGAGCCCCTTGAGCGGGAGCCTTCTTGCGTACTGCATGGCGCGTTCCTCCAAAAATCTGATAATATTTTATTCTAACACAAAACCTTTCGTTCGGCAAGTCGCCACAGGGGGCGGGAAGTGCGGGAAAACGGATGATTTTCTTGCTGTTCCGGGAGAAATGTGGTATGATACCCTTATTCCTATGCCGGAGGCTGTGTATGCTTTATCTTGCCATGCTCCTGACCGCGGGCGCCATCGTCGGCCTCGATCAGTTCACCAAATACCTGACTGTCAGCCACATCCCCGAGGGCGGAGTGATCCCCGTCTGGCCGGGTGTGTTCCACCTTACCTACATCCGCAACAGCGGCGCCGCCTTCTCCATGCTCGAGGGCGCGCGCATCCTTTTTCTCCTCCTGACGCTTCTCTTTCTGGCGGGCGCGGTGGCGTGCATCGTCAAAAAGAAAATCAGGCACCCGTTGGGCCAGTGGGCGCTCGTGCTGGTTGCGGGCGGTGCGGTCGGCAACCTGATCGACAGGATGGCTTACGGTTCCGTGGTCGATATGATCGAGCTGGAGTTTATGCGTTTCGCCATTTTCAACGTCGCCGACTGCTTTGTGACGGTCGGTGCGGCGCTGCTCATCGTCTGGGCAATCTTCCTCGACCGGAGGAAGCCCGGCGCCCCGGAGGGAACGGCCCATGACGATACTCTGTGACCGCCCGGGCGAGCGGATGGACGCCGCGCTCGCGCGGCTCGTGCCCGGACTGACGCGCTCGGCCGCCCAGCGTCTGCTGGAGGACGGCCATGTCACGCGCGGCGGCGCACCCGTGCGCAAGAGCGAAAAGACGCGCGGGGGAGAGGCGCTGGAGGTCTCCATTCCCGAGACGGCTCCTGTGGACATTGCCGCGCAGGACATCCCGCTCGACGTGCGCTATGAGGACGGAGACGTGATCGTGGTGGACAAGCCCAAGGGCCTTGTCGTCCACCCCGCGCCCGGACACCCGGACGGGACGCTCGTCAACGCGCTGCTGGCCTACTGCGGCGACTCGCTCTCCGGCATCAACGGCGAGCTGCGTCCCGGCATCGTCCACCGCATTGACAAGGACACCTCCGGCCTCCTGATCGCGGCGAAAAACGACTTTGCGCACCGCGCGCTCGCCGCGCAGCTGGCCGATCATACGCTCTGCCGCGTCTATGCCGCCGTGGTCTGCGGCAACATCCGCGAGGAAGAGGGGACCATCGACGCGCCCATCGGCCGCGACCCGAAAAACCGCAAGAAGATGTGCGTCACCGGAAAAAACAGCCGTCCCGCCGTAACCCGCTGGCGCGTGCTCGAGCGCTTCGGCGCGTATACGCTCGTGGAGTGCCGGCTGGAGACAGGACGGACGCACCAGATCCGCGTCCATATGGCATGGAAAAATCACCCCATCCTCGGCGACTCGGTCTACGGCCGGAAAAAGCCGGAGCTGGGGCAGGAGACGCAGTGCCTCCACGCGCGGGAGCTGCGCTTTCTCCATCCGCGCACCGGCGAGCCCGTCACGGTGACGTGTGAGCTGCCCGCTTACTTTGAGGGCGTGCTCGCGAAGCTGCGGGGGAGCGCCGGATAAAGTCCCCGCTCCGCCATCCTGAGGGGCACCCTTCTCCCCGCCATTCCGAAGAGGCGCAGGACAGACCATGGGGAAACCGGGATGACAACAGAATTCCCCCGAGAACGGATTGCCATACCGAAATGTGCGCCGGCACAGTCGGATGGCCGTCTCTGCCGGCCTTACCAAGTAATCACCAAAGGAGTCTTTCCCATGAGAGCAGTTGTCACCCGCGTCTCATCCGCCTCCGTCACGATTGACGGCGCGGTACACGGCGAGATCGGACGCGGATTTCTGATTCTTCTCGGCGTCGGCCCGAACGACACCCCGAAAACCTGCAAAAAACTCGCCGAAAAGGCCGTCGGCCTGCGTATCTTTCGAGACAGCGGGGACAAGATGAACCTTGGCCTTGAGGATGTGGGCGGCGGCGTGCTGGTGGTGAGCCAGTTCACGCTCTACGGCGAGTGCCGCAAGGGCCGCCGGCCCAACTTTCTCGGCGCCGCCGCGCCGGAGCTCGCCATCCCGCTCTACGAGCAGTTTCTGGGCGAGTGCCGCCGCCTCGGCTTCGATCCGCAGCACGGCGAGTTCGGCGCGGATATGACGGTCGCCTCCGTCAACGAGGGCCCCGTCACCATCCTGCTCGACACCGACGAGCTGATGTGATCCGGCGCATTTTAGTTTCACCGAAAGAGGGTATTATCATGCAGATCTCCGTCCTGCCGCTCGGCAGCCTGGACACCAACTGTTATATCGTCACCGACGAGGCGACGAACAAGACCGCCGTCGTCGATCCCGGCGACGACGGCGAGCGCCTCGCCCAGACGCTCCGCACCATGGGCCTCTCTGTGGAGTATATTTTCCTGACCCACGGGCATTACGACCACGTCGGCGGGGTCAAGGCCCTGCACGACGCCACCGGCGCGCCGGTCTACCTCCACGAGGCCGACCTGAAGCTGCCCGGCACCATCACCCACGGGCCTCTGACCTATACCGACACCTACGCCGACGGCGACACGCTCGTCCTCGGCGGCATCTCCTTCACCGTGCTGCACACGCCCGGGCATACGCCCGGCTCGGTGTGCCTGCTCGCGGGCGAGGACGTGCTCTTTTCCGGCGACACCCTGTTCGCCGGGAGCTGCGGACGCACCGACCTTCCCGGCGGCAGCCCGGACGAGATGCTGGCCTCGCTGAAAAAGCTCGCCGGGCTGCCCGGCGACCGCACCGTCTACCCCGGCCACGGCGACTTCACCACCCTCGGCTCGGAGCGGGAAAACAACATGTTCATGCTCCAGGCGACCGGCAGATGAAGCTGCTGCTGCGCGGCCACGCCGACCGTTATGCGCTCGAGCAGCTGCAGCTCTCGCTCTTTCCCGATGCGCCGATGGAGTACACCGGGGAGCCGTTTTCCGGAGACGGGACGGTGTCCTCGCTCTCGGCGGGGAAAACCTGGCTGACGGCCTCGGCCTCGATCACCCTGGACGGGAAGACCGCCCGGGCGTCCCGCCGCATCCGGCGGGAGGAGGAGACCGTGCGCCTGCGCCGGCGCATTTTGCAGCAGAGCTACTATCTCGCCGCGCTTCAGCTTCTGCCCGAGGCGCCGCCATGGGGCGCGCTCGCGGGCGTGCGGCCCACCAAGCTCACCACAAAGGTGCTGCTCTCCGGCGGCACCGCGGCTGAGTGCGACGCCCTCCTGCGGGACGTCTATTTCGTGGTGCCGTCCCGGCGGCGGCTGTGCGTCGACGCGTCCGAGGCGACCGCCGCGGCCGTGGCCCTGCTCGGGCCGACCGATCTGTCCCTGTATATCGGCATCCCGTTCTGTCCCACGCGCTGTGCGTACTGCAGCTTTGTCAGCCAGGGCATCGAGCGCCAGCGCGGCCTGCTTGAGCCGTTTCTCGGCGCGCTCGAGCGCGAGATCGCCCTCACCGGCGAGCTGCTTGCCGCCTCGCCCTACCGGCTGCGCACCGTTTATGTGGGCGGCGGAACCCCCACTACGCTCTCCGCGGCTCAGATGGGCCGCCTGATGGACGCCGTCGCGGCGCATTTCGACCTCTCCCGCGTGATCGAGTACACCGTGGAGGGCGGCCGGCCCGACACGCTCGACCCCGAAAAGCTCGCCCTGATCCGAGGAAAGGGCGCGGGCCGCATGAGCATCAACCCGCAGTCCATGTGCGACGAGGTGCTGCGCACAGTGGGCCGCCGCCACACGGCGGCCGATACGGTACGCGCCTTCCGGCAGGCGCGCGAGGCGGGGTTTGAGAGCATCAACATGGACCTGATTGCGGGCCTCCCCGGCGACACGCCGGAGGGCTTCGCCGAATCTCTGCGCGAGTGCATCGGGTTGGGTCCGTCCAACCTGACTGTCCACACCCTCGCGCTCAAGCGCGGCTCCGCGCTCCATGAGTTCCGCCGCCCGCTGCCCCCGGCGGAGGATGTCGCCGCCATGCTCGGGAGCGGCGAGACGGCGCTGCGCGGCGCGGGCTATACGCCCTATTACCTCTACCGGCAGAAATACATGTCCGGCAGCTTTGAAAACGTGGGCTGGCAGCGCGGGAACGACCCGGGCCTGTATAACATATATATGATGGAGGAAGTGTACACCATCCTCTCCGTCGGAGGCGGCGGCATGAGCAAGGTGATCCTGCCGGGCGGCAAGCTCTGGCGGCAGCACAACCCTAAGTTCCCACGCGAATATCTGGATCGGCTGGACGAGACCCTCTCGGGCCGGCGGGAGCTGTTCCTCATCCTCAACGAACTGGAAGTGAAACCATGAGTAAATTCGAACTGCCCGCCCTGAGCGAGGACATCCGCCGCGACCCGGCGGACTTTATCGCCCGGTGCGACGCGCGGTACGACCGTATTGTGAACGAAACCGCCGGAAAGGTGGCCGACAATCTTTCCTGCAGCCCCATCGTGCTGCTCGCCGGGCCGTCCGGGTCCGGCAAGACCACCACGGCCTCCCGCATTTGCAAGAGTCTGGAGCGGGCTGGCATCCATTCCCACATGATCAGCCTGGACGACTATTACCTCAGCGTCGACAATGCCTCCTACCCGAAGCTCGAGAACGGTGAGCCCGACCTGGAGTCGCCCCACGGCCTCGACGTCGAGCTGCTCAACCGCCAGCTCGCGCAGCTGACGAAGGGTGAGGAGGTCGAGGTGCCGCATTTCAATTTCAAGGTGCACCGCCGCGATCCGGCGGCCGCCCGGCCGCTGCGGCTTGGAAAGGACGAGGTCGTGATCTTTGAGGGCCTGCACAGCCTCAACCCGATGTTCACCGAACGAAACCCCGACGCTTTCCGTCTGTATGTCTCCCCGTGCACCGATTATTACGACGACGCAGAGCTCATGCTGCCGCACAGCGTTTCGCGCCTGCTGCGCCGCTGCGTGCGCGACCTCTATCACCGCAACGCCCCGGCCATCGAGACGCTCTCACTCTGGGCGAACGTATGCCGGGGGGAGCGGCTGTATATCAGGCCCTATGCCCAGCAGGCCGACGTTGCCATCGACACGACCTTCGGCTATGAACTGCCCGTCCTCTCGAAGATCGCCGAGCCGCAGTTTTTCGAGCTGCCAGACGACGCGCCGCAGATGGCGCTCGTGCTGGCCATCCAGCGCACGGCCGACAGGCTTCCGTCCATCGATCCGGAGCTCGTCCCCGCCACCTCGCTGCTGCGGGAGGAATTTTTGCAGTAAATCCCTCATAAACCAAGGAAAGGAACCGCTTATGGACACCCTGTTTTCCAATGTCACCATCGTCACCATGGATGAGAGCATGCATGTCTATTCCGACGCTTTTCTCGGTGTGGAGGGCGGCAAGGTCAGCTACCTCTCCAAAAAGGTGCCCCCCGGGGAGACGAAGCCCGAAAAGATCATCGACGGCACCGGCATGGTGCTCATGCCCGGCCTCATCAACTGCCACACGCACCTGCCCATGACCATCCTGCGCGGCTACGCCGACGACTACGACCTTAACACCTGGCTCACCGAGCACATTTTCCCCAAGGAAGACCGGCTCGATGACCGCTGCGTGAAGGCCGCGGCCCTGCTCGGCATGGCCGAGTGCCTGCAATTCGGCGTTACCTCCGTCTCGGAGATGTACGACCATGTCGGTGCCATCGCCGAGGCCGCCGCCGAGAGCGGAATCAAGGCCAATATCTCGCGCGGTGCGACGATGTTCCTCGGCGACGAGTTCGATTTTGAGACGTTCCCGGCCTGCCGGGAGCTGGTCGAAGCCCAGGCGAAGTGGAACAATTTCGATTCCGGCCGCATCCGCATCGAGGCGGGCGTCCACGCCGAATATACCTCAACGTATCAGTATTGGGACGCGATCTCAAACTACGCGCGCGGCGAGGGCCTGCATATGCAGGTGCACCTCTCCGAGACGAAGAGCGAGCACGAGAGCTGCCTTGAGAAGTACGGCCTCACGCCCGCCGAGCTGCTCGACTGTCACCATGTCTTCGACGTGCCTACCGCCGCGGCCCACTGCGTGTGGCTCAGCGAGAGCGATATGCGCCTGCTCGCGAAGCGGCACGTCTCCGCCGTCCACTGCCCGGTGAGCAATCTCAAGCTGGCCAGCGGCACGGCGGACGTCATGGCCATGGTGAAGGCGGGCATGAACGTCTGTCTCGGCACCGACGGCGCGGCCTCCAACAACAACCTCGACCTTTTTGAGGAGATGAAGCTCGCCGCTCTGCTCGCCAAGGGCAAGACCGGCGATCCCACCGCCGTGGCGGCTCCGGCCGCGCTGATGATGGCCACGGTCTGCGGCGCGCGCGCCCAGGGCCGCGAGGCGGAGTGCGGCATGATCAAGGTTGGCATGGACGCAGACCTCATCCTGGTGGATTTCACGCGGCCGCATCTGATGCCGTGCCATAATGTGATCTCCAACCTCGTCTATTCCGCGCGCGGCAGCGACGTTGCGCTGACCATGGTGCGCGGCAGGGTGCTCTACGCGGGCGGCAGGTTCACCACCATCGACCTGAACGCCGTGGTGCGGGAGCTGGCAGAGTATGTCATGCCCCATGTATTTGTAAAAGAGCCTGCCGCAAAGTCGGAATGACCCCGCGCGCCGGCGCTTCGCAAACGGCAGTCGGCCCGGCAGAGCGCGCCGCGCGCACATGGCGTCCGGCTCCCCCGCGGCGTGTGAAACAAACGGTGTCCGTCCCTGCGAATATTCCGCGAACAGCGGCTGCGGGATGGGCCGTTCACCTGTAAACAATAAAGGAATGATATCATTTGAATCAGCAACCCATGAAAAAGCAGAGCTTTCTGCATGGAGCTGCCATCCTGGCGCTGGCCACGGCCATCGTCAAGGTTCTCGGCGCGCTCTATAAGATTCCTCTCGGCAACATCATCGGGGACGATGGCTACGGCTATTTCACCACCGCCTACGACATCTACTCCGTCCTGCTCACGATCTCCACGGCCGGTCTTCCGGTCGCCATGTCGCGGATGATTTCCGCCTCGCAGGCGCTGGGCAACAATGCCCAGATCAAGCGCGTCTACCGCGCGTCGCTCTATGTGTTCCTGACCATCGGCGTCGTGGGCAGCGTGGGAATGCTGATCTTCTGCCGCCAGCTCGCGATGTTCATGAACTCGCCCAATTCCTGGGCGGCCATCGCCGCGCTCGCGCCGGCGGTTTTATTCGTGTGCGTCGTTTCGTCGTTCCGCGGCTTTTTCCAGGGCCAGAGCAACATGACGCCCACCTCCGTGAGCCAGGTGTTCGAGGCTCTGTGCAAGCTGGTCATCGGCCTCGGCGCGGCGTGGTTCACCATGAAGCGGACGGGCAGCGTGCCGCTCGCCGCGGGTGCGGCCATCCTGGGCGTCACCGTCGGCACGGTCGTCTCCACGATCTATCTGGGCGCGAAGCACCGTCAGGCCGCCCGCGTCGTGGACTACACGGACGGCGAGGCGAAGCCCATGGGCGCGACGGCCCGCGAGCTTCTTTCCATCGCTATCCCGATCACGGTGGGCGCGGCGGGCCTTCAGATCATCAACCTGATCGACGCGAAGATCGTCATGGGCCGGCTGCTCGGCGCGGCGGCCTTCACGCAGGGGCAGGCCGACGTACTCAAGGGTATCTACAATTTCTGCCAGACCCTCTTCAACCTGCCTGCGGCCTTTATCGTGCCGATCACCATTTCCATCATCCCGTCCATTACAGGGTTCCTTACCATGAAAAACACGCGCGGCGCCTTCCAGGTGGAGGAATCCGGCATCCGCATCATGAGCCTGCTGGGCCTGCCGTGCGGCATGGGCCTTGCGGCGCTCGCCGGGCCGATTTTGCAGATGCTCCGCGGCTACGGCCCTGAGCAGCTCGCCACCGGCCGCCCGATCCTCGCGCTGTTCGGCGTGACGGTTATTTTCAACTGCCTCGTCCTTCTCACCAACGCGATCATGCAGGCCCACGGCAACGTCACCACACCGCTCATCAACATGCTCATCGGCGGCATCGTCAAGGTCATCATCAACTACATTCTGGTCGGCAACCGCGCAGTCAACATCGTCGGCGCGCCCATCGGTACGTTCTGCTGCTATGCCGTGATTACCGCGCTCAACCTCGTCGCCATGCGCCGCATGATGGGTGAGCGGATGCCGCGTATCGTCCATACTATGGCCAAGCCGCTCCTCGCGTCGCTCCTCATGGGCGCGGCGGCGTGGGCGGCCTGCGGGCTGCTGGAGCGGTTCACGACGATCCGCGTCGCGTGCCTCGGGGCGATCCTCGTCGCGGCCGCCGTGTACGTCATTCTGGTCATTGCCCTGCGGATCATCACGCTCGACGACTGCATGCTGCTGCCAAAGGGTGAAAAAATTGCGAGATTCCTGAGAATTCACTGAAAAATACATGGCCGCTATCTTGCGAAAGAAGAAGAGATATGATAAATTTTACTAGAAAAGACCATTATGACTACGACGACATGGTGCGTATCATCCATCTGCTCCGCTCTCCGGGCGGCTGCCCGTGGGATCAGGAGCAGACGCACCAGTCCATCCGCCGCAATTTCCTCGAGGAGACCTATGAGGCCCTCGAGGCGATCGACGAAGACGATCCCGCGCATCTGTGCGAGGAGCTGGGCGACGTACTGACCCAGGTGGTCTTTCACGGGGACATCGAGCAGGACGCCGGGCGCTTTACCCTCGGGGATATTTACGACGGCGTCTGCAAGAAAATGATCCTTCGTCATCCTCATATCTTCGGCGACGTTCAGGTATCCGGTTCCTCCGAGGTCCTCAGAAACTGGGAGGAGATCAAGCGCGAGGAGAAAGGTCAGAAGACCGACACCGACGCGCTCCGGTCTGTGGCCAGAACCCTGCCGGCAACCTGGCGGGCGGAAAAAATCCAGAAGAAGGCCGGCCGCGCCGGTTTCCTCTGGCCGGACACCGAGGCTTCGCTGGACAAGCTCACCGAGGAAGTGGAGGAGCTGAGAGCCGCGGCTCGTTCCGGCGGAAACGCCCGGGAGGAGCTGGGCGATGTCCTGTTCGCCGCGGTCAATACGGCAATGTTCCTGAGTACCGATCCCGAGGACGCCCTTCAGGACGCCTGTGAGAAATTCATCCGTCGTTTTTCTGCGATGGAGGGCATGGCCTCGGCCGGACACCGCCGACTGGAAGACTGTTCCCGGGAGGAGCTGCTTGCGCTCTGGCGGGATGCCAAGAGAGCCGCTTCCGAAGAAGACCGGGCATAATTCTTCCGTGGCAGGAAATCCTAATGAACAAACACCAATGAACCAATGACAGGAAAGAGGTTACACTATGAACAAAACTGAACTGATTGCGGAAGTCGCAAAGAAAACCGGTATGTCAAAAAAGGATTCCGAGCGCGCTGTCAGCGCTGCGCTGGATACCATTACCGAGACGCTCGCCGCCGGAGACAAGGTGCAGCTGGTCGGCTTCGGCTCCTTCGAGACCAAGAGCCGCGAGGCGCGTATGGGACGCAACCCCAAAACCAAAGAGACCATTCAGATTCCCGCTTCGACCGTCCCCGTATTCAAGGCCGGCAAGGCATTGAAGGACGAGATTGCAAAATAGAGAGCAAAGCCGGCGGAAAAACCGCCGGCTTTTTTGCCTGTTTATCCGCGGCGTTTGGCGATGGAAGCCGATTCAGCCGCCACCGGCCCTGCGAATCCGCCGGGGCCTGTCAGGTTTCGCCGGCACACAAGGCCGGGCAGGCTCCCTGCGCGGGAGGGAGAGAATCCGGAGAGAGAGGGGCTTTGTAAAAGCCCCTCTCTCTCCGGCGCGTCTTTCCCCCGCCTTTTCTGCGCAGGCAGAAAGAGACGGCCCCCGGAGGGCATCCCCGTGCAGAAACCGCAAATTTGTGCTGCGTTCCCCTGACAGGGAGCGGCGCTCCGCCGGGGCCCCCTCCCGCTCGTGCCGAAGAGGGGAAGACGCGCGAAGGGAAGGACTTTTACAAAGCCGCCCCTCCCGTTCGAATCCCGTCCCGCTTTGAATCGGCAGTGCCGTTTTGCCTGCCGGGGAAAAAGGCAGCGCTTCCGCGGATTCGACGGGCAAGGGAAAGCAGGGAACGGGCTCGCGCCGCGAGCGGAAGAAACAAGGAAAGTTCTGCGGATTGCAGGGCAAAGTACGGAGAGACTCGTCCGGCTCCGGGAGTGGGACAAATTTTGCCCGCAGGACGGCCGCGGCGGCTGATGTGCATGCCCGAATACAAAATCCCCGCACCGAATGGTTCGGCGCGGGGATTTAATTATGCTTGTGCTTCGGGCGGATTCTGCGCGCCCGGGGCCTTGGGACGGCGGCGGCGCGGACGGCGGCGGGACGATTTGGCCTTGTCCTCGCCCTGCGGCGCGCCGGCGGCCTCGCCCTCGGGGCGGGGCGCATGCGAATCCTGCTTCGTCTTCTCCGTGGGAGCGGGCTCCTGCCGGGGCTGGCGCTCCTGGGCGTTTTGCTGCGGCGCCGGACGGTTCTCACCTCCGGCATTCTGCGGGCTCTGCCCGCCGCGGCGTCTCCTGCGGCGGCGCTGAGACTGGCTGCCTGCCGCGGGCGCATCGCCTGTCTCCTCCGGCGCGGCGGGAACCGGCGAGGGAGAGGCGGCATATTCATCCATGTTCTTGAACACGATCGGCATCAGATCTTCCTTGACCTTTTCCGTCTCGGGCCGGCGCACCGGATGCGGCTGAGAGGAGATCGGCGCAAGATCCCGCGGGATCGGGGGATCGGTCTTCTTTGCCTTGCCGCTGCGCAGCACGCAGATGTCGCAGTTGTGGTAACAGCCGATGGTTTCGGGGCTGTCCTCCATGCGCACGCGCACGGTCTGGCGGAGCAGGTTGACATCGGAAACAGTGCCGCGGCCGTCCACCGTATCCACAAAGCTTTCGGGTCTCGGTGCGGTCTTGAGGAGCTCCTCGTAGGCCTCCTGTTCGTATTTGAGGCAGCACATCAGCCGCCCGCAGGTGCCGGAAATCTTGGTTGGATTCAGGCTGAGGTTCTGTGTCTTGGCCATCTTGATCGAAACGGGCTGAAAATCGTCGAGAAACTGGCTGCAGCAGAAGGGCCTGCCGCACACACCCAGCCCGCCCACCATCTTCGCCTTGTCGCGCACGCCGATCTGGCGAAGCTCGATGCGCGTGCGGAAAACGGAGGCGAGGTTTTTTACCAGCTCGCGGAAATCCACGCGGCCGTCGGCTGTGAAGAAGAACAGCAGCTTGCTGCCGTCGAACGCGCACTCGGCCGAGACAAGCTGCATTTCGAGCTTGTGCTCCTCGATCTTCTGCTGGCAGATCTGGAAAGCGCGCTTTTCCTTTTCCCGGTTTGCCGCGGCGATCTTCTCGTCCTGCGGCGTGGCGATGCGGAGCACCTTGCGCAGGGGCGTCACGACCTCCGCCGAGCGGACGGTGTGGTTGCCGAGGGCGCAGATGCCGTATTCCGCGCCGCGCGCCGTGTCGATGATGACGTGGTCGCCGGGTTTGAGCGTGAGGGAATCAGGGTCGAAGAAATAGGTCTTGCCGCCCGCGCGAAACTGGATGTCCGCCACCGTCACGCGGGTGTCCGCCGCAGGCGCGGGCTCTCCGGCGGCACCGTCTTCGACAGCCTCTTCCGCCGGTGCAGTCTCTTCCGCAGGCGCGGTCTCTTCCGCAGGCGCGGCTTCACTTCCGGTTTCAGGCGCGGAGAGCTGTTCCTCCTGCGCCTCGGGTGCGGCGGGCGCGTCTTCCGGGAGCCCGGCCGCCGGCCCGGCTGGTGCGGCGGGCGCCGGGGATAGAACCTCCTCCGCCGCGGCGGACGCGGCGGGGGCGGAGATTTGATTCAGTTCGTCCATAGTGTCTCCCATTCTGCCGCCGAAGGCGGCTTCTTGATGTGTTAGCGCAGCAGCACGGCCAGTCCCGCGCAGATATTGGCCACGCCGACGTTGGCCCAGCAGTCCGAAACGGCCTGCCGGAGCGTACCGGCGGCGTACAGCAGCTCTGCGGGAGTACGCCGCTCGGCAATCGCACGGCAGAGCGGGCCCGAGGCGGGCAGCCCCTCACGGGCCTGGAGGGCGTCGGCGATCAGGCGCTGCCACTGGCCGAGCGCGTCGGCCGCCTGCGCACGTTTCCAGCGCTCCATCGAGCACAGCAGCGTGAGCAGCCCGAGCGCGTCTCTGGCGGCATAAGTCTTTGCGAAGGTTTCCGTCTGGGGGAGAAGCTCCTCCGAGTGGTCGAGCCAGGCAACGGCCTGCCCGAGAAAGCCGCCCGAGCGAACCGCTGCGGCGCGGCGCTCCTCCTCCGTCCGGCCGGGGAAGCGGGCGAGCAGCGCGGCGAGCAGCGCGTCCTGCGAAAGCGGCGAAAGCCGGAGTTCCGCACAGCGCGAGCGTACCGTGGGCAGCAGAGCGCAGGGATTCTCCGCCAGAAGCAGGAATACACCGTAGGACGGGGGCTCCTCGAGGATCTTCAGCAGCGCGTTCTGCGCGGACGCGTTCATATCCTGCGCGCGGGGGATCAGAAATATTTTATGCCGGCCCTCATTGGGGCGGATAAAGGCGTCCGCACGCGCCTGGCGGATGCACTCGACGGGCACCTGCTTTTTCTCCGGGTCATCCACCAGCACGACGTCGGGGTGCGTGCCGGCCATCACCTTGCGGCAGGCGCGGCAGGTGCCGCAGGGCATTTCACCGCCGCCTTCGCACTCCAGCGCGGCGGTCATCAGCCGCGCGAGTGTGTGGCGGCCCGAGCCGGCGGGGCCGGAGATCAGATAACAGTGGGAGGCTTTGCCGGCGTCGAACGACGCGCCGAGCCGCTCCTTGAGAGACTCGTTGCCCAAAAAATCGCCGAACCGCATAATTCCTCCCGGGGCGAGCGCCCATGTGCATAAAAACCTTCTAATTTTATAGTATAACGCAAAAAGAGGGGATGCGCTACCTTTTTTTGTGAAAAGAGGGCGATAAAAATCCCGCGGGCCCAGGAACGGACCCGCGGGGGAAAGGGTGTCAGCTTTCCATCTGCTGACCGAGGAAACCGGCGATCGTCTGGGCAAGCTTCTGCTCGCCCTCGTCGGGCGGCGTGTCCTTCTCGTCCATGAGCAGCATCACGCAGCCCATGAGGTCTCCCTCGGCGATGATGGGGGCGGCGACGCCGAGAAAATAGCGGTCAACCGCGTCGGCTGCGCGCAAACGCGCGTCGCCGGGGGAGTAGCGGTAGGCGCGGCGCTGCTGCATGAGCTGCTCAAGCTCGGGAGAGTTGCGCTTGTCGAGCAGCTCGCGTTTGGGTGCGCCTGCGAGAGCGATGATGCTGTCCCGGTCGGCGACGGCGGCGATGTGCCCTGTGTTTTTTCCGATGGAGTCGCAGAGTTGTCCGGCGAAGTCGGACAGGTCGCCCATGGGGGAGTATTTCTTAAAAATGACCTCGCCGTCCTTCTCCGTGTAAATTTCCAGCGGGTCGCCTTCGCGGATGCGGAGGGTGCGGCGGATCTCCTTGGGGATGACGACACGGCCAAGGTCGTCGATGCGGCGGACGATACCGGTAGCTTTCATGGCAAAAACTCCTTACCTGCGTTTTCTTAGCAGAGCTATTGTCTGCATTTTGTGGGGAAATATGCAAGTATGGAAAAGAGAGAAACAATACGAAGCCAGCGGCGCCGCCGCTGGCTTTTTCGGGGAGGATCTCTCCCGGGAGGCATGGCAAAGGGCGGAGCGGAGGCGAGAACGGCGCCGGACGGGCGGCCTATTCGTAAAGGGACGTATCGCCGAACAGGCGGTCCAGAAGCAGAACATAGGAGCCCTGTAAATCCGACTCTGTGATCGGACGAAGATCAAACCGAAGTTCGAACGGCCCGCTTTTCGGGTAATACTGGAATTCCGCAAGGACCTTGTGCAATTCGGAACGGAATAACGCATTGGCGTTTGCGTAGGCACCCTGAAAAACTACGAGGTCCGGGTCGAACAGCAGCGTGATATTGCGCAGGGCAAGAGCAAAAACATGGGCCAGTTCAGCCACCAGGGAGCAGGAAAGCTCGTCGCCGCGGTTGGAAAAATTGAAAAGTGTCTCTGCCGTCAGATCATGAATCGAAATGCTCGCCAGCATGGAGTCGGGGTATTCGCGGAGGCGGCTGGCCGCATTGGCACGCAGCCGCGCGTTGCTGACAAGACGTTCGAAACACCCGCAGCCGCCGCAGCCGCACCGCTCGGAATCGTGCGGGTCAAGGACCATGTGGCCAAATTCACCAATCAGAGAATCCTTGCCGTTCATGATCCGCCCCTTATCCATCAGGCACCCGGAAAGGCCCCAGGAGGAAAAGACCGAAAGAACGCGCAAATGCTGTAAAGCGTCGTCCTGCAAAAGAGAGCGCGCGGTCATTTTTGCGACATTATCCATAATAATCTGCGTGTTTTCTGAAAAATACGGACGAAGCATGTCCGCCACCGGAACGTTGTTGCCCCAGGCCGGGGAGAGAGCGTCGTATTTCAGGCGGTTCGTTTTATAGTCGATGATGCCGGGCGTGGAGACGCTGACGCCGCAGAGCGCATCGTTTGCCACATGGTTCTGAGCGAGAAGGTGCTGCGCAATCCTGCCGACCTTTTCGATGGCCCGATGCACATCCGGAGAAAGCGGCTGATTGAGAATGATCTGATCGATCACGGCGCATTTGAAATCAATCAGCGTCAGATTGAGGCTTTCCGGCCAGATATCGATGCAAAGAAGATATTTCTCCGAGGTCAGGGAAAAGAGCTCCGGGCGCTTGCCGCCGGTGCACGTGGAGGAACCCTTGCCCGCGGAGATCACCAGACCCTTGTCCACAAAAAACTGAATGGCTTTCATGGCGGTCAGACGGCTCAGGCCGACAATGTCTGCAATATTGTTTGCGGTATATTCGTGCCCGGATGTAAACGCGGCAAGCACGCGCCTGCGATTATTCAGCTTTAAATCAGATGGAACAACCCCCGGAGAGGAGGCGGAAGAATGAAGCATAGCCAGTCCTTTTCTCTCATATACCATATAGTGATAATATCTCCCGACCGGTACGGCTTCATGCGGTGCGGCGGTTGAGATAACGTTACAATAGCATAAAAGCAGAATAATTGCAACACGAATGAAACAATGTTACGTAATACGAGAAAACATAACGGGAAAACGGAACTCCGCCTCAAAAAGCTGGAGAAGAGAAGCTTACATGCCATAGAGCCCGCGCGAAAGACGTAAAAATATACAAACAATAGCAGAAAAATAAGTTAATATTATACAAATTAAGCACAGTTAAGAAAAAATATATTGAAACACGAGGGCAGTATGAATATAATTGAAATTGGGAAATAAAGTTGCAAAACAAATTATTGAAACGAAACGGCATTTTAGTTTTCAGATTATGGAGGATACAGGAATGAGCAGATTCAAGTTTACCTGCGGGCCGTGGAACGTGAACGAGGGCGTGGAGGCGTTCGGGCCCGGCGTTCGCCCGACGGTGCCCATCGAGGAGAAAATGAAGAAATTCGCGGAGATCGGCCTCTCCGGCATGCAGTTCCACGACGACGACGCCGTGCCCGACATGAACAGCATGACCGAGAAGC
>Ga0183095_10148_pt2 | contig 66578 bp, 57 predicted proteins | sample BioMet4_FD_130346 | JGI IMG/M metagenome (GOLD analysis project Ga0183095, IMG submission 130346) | Microbial communities from bioreactor (seeded with sewage sludge) at LBNL, California, USA - Biofuel metagenome 4 (v2) (version 3) | ecosystem: Engineered > Bioreactor > Anaerobic > Unclassified ... | reverse complement strand
ACAAAGACACAGTGCATCCGTGCAATTTCTCTATTTGGCGTCATATTGGCGGTCATGCCGTAACAAAAAAGGAAGCACAACAGATTTGTGAAGACGGTATTACGCATGAAGTGATTGAAATGTATAAAGAAGATGGAACAGCCTATTATAAACGACTTGCATTAAGTCCGGATAAAACTAAAATCATCAAAATATGAACATGAAGAAATACATTAGCCTTTTAATAGGAACGGTTTTATTACTGTCCGTCTCATCTTGTACTAACAGACAGCATAAAGTCATCGAGCTGGCGGAAGCTCATTTAGAACAATCAATCAATGACTCTGGAAAATTGAAAATAACCAGTGTTTCAGATCCAGATTCTGTTTTTGGTACCATCTATTTTACAGAACAAGAGCAAAAAAATATCATGGGCATTATGGCACAAGTAACCCAAAGCATTATGAAACGTACAAACAACTTCGAGAGTTTCAATGCTAATGATGCTTATGTCATGGACTTGGCTAGTCGCCAGATGCGAGCCAACTCGGAGATTCGTGATTTATTGCTGAACCAAACCAACAGTCAAGAATGGACAGGATGGAAAGTAAAGGTAGATTTCCAAGCCATTAATCATACCGAACTGGAATATAAAGCCGAGCGATGGTATTTCATCAATAAGGATGCTTCACAAGTCATCAAAACATTGGAATTACCATTGCCATGATTTTTAATCATAGAATTGGTTACTCAATCATTTAAAATAATAGGAACATGGAATTTAAAGGAAAAATTATCGCAGTAGTGGAGCCGAAATCCGGAACAACTGCAAGAGGAGAATGGAAAATGCAACAGTTCGTCGCTGAATCTGAAGGGCAATTTCCACATCGGTTACTTTTCGAAGTCTTCGGTGATGAGAAACTTCAGAAGTTTAATATTCAGTTAGATGACGAGGTTATCATACAGTTTGAGCCCAATGCTCGAGAGAGTAAAGGTGCATGGTTTGGAAGTAACCGCGCTTATGACGTGCAAGTATGCCCACAACAAATCTCTGAATCTTAAACTATAATTAGCTAAAATCCCAACTCCTAACTTCGACAAGGCAGTGTATTTTTACAAAAAAGATCAAAAGCCAGCGTGTTCATATTTAGCATCATGTTCATAAATTCATGAACAAACATCATTTATTGAACAAAAAGTTTGGTTGTTATAAAAATGTTCACTATATTTGCAATGTTCATAAATTCATGAACAAGCATTTAAAAATGAACAGATATGGTAAACGAAAGGGAATTGTCTTTAGAAGCCGCCGCGAATTTAAAGAGTTTAATGCGACGTGATGACATCACCGTAAAACTTGCTAGTAAGGGAAGCCACGATGTGGACATCAACATTGGTGACATAAAAATGTCTGGCAAAATTAAAAGCTTTGTAACTAAGGCTAACTTTAACCAGGTAATTCTCCAATTACAAAAGATAAAAAAGGATGGCTCTACACCTGTACTATTGATTGCTGGTTATATTTCCCCTCAACAAATGATGAAATTTGTTGAGGAAAGATTTAATGTATTGGACAATGCTGGCAACTGCTATATCAACATTCCACCATTATATATATATATTACAGGGCAGAAACAGGACAAACCCAAAGAGGCTGAAACGAAAGTGTTCAGTGAATCTGCGATAAAACTTATTTTCTATTTCCTGCTAGACAAGGCTAATATCGGAAAAACATATAGAAAAATTGCAGAAGAAACGGGCTACTCTCTTGGAACCATCAAAAATGTTATTGAGGATATGATCCGACACCATCATATTATAAAAACTCCTAAAGGAAGAGTTCTGATGGATTGGAGAAAATTACTTAATGAATGGCAAGTGGCATATAACCAGTCTTTAAAACCAAAATTGTTCTTGAAGAAGATGAGGCTTGGAAGTCCTGAACTTAGACAAAATTGGCAGGATATTAAATTACCAAAGAACTCTTATTGGGGTGGCGAAAGTGGTGCCAATCTTATTGATGGATACCTAACTCCGGAGATACTAACGATCTACACGGATGGAGATAGCGTTGACTTGATTAGAACGGCAAAGATGTTACCCTCTTCTGATGGCGACATTCTTGTTTACAAGAAATTCTGGACAGGAGAAGCGGATAGTAAAATGGTCCCGAAAATATTAACCTATGCAGATTTAATGGGAACAACAAACAGCCGTTGTCTTGAAACTGCTAAAAGAATCATCTATGATGAAAAATAGCCTAAGTAAAGAAGAGCTGGAGAATGATGCCTTATATGAGACACTCAAAGCTCTAAGCGATTGCATTACAAGTATAGGACTGGAACTCTATGTAGTAGGTGCTACGGCTAGAGATATCATGATGAAGTTACTTAATGAGTATCCTTCAAAGCGCAAAACGAGAGATCTCGATGTGGCTATTGCCTTATCTGATTGGTCGCAATTCGATAATCTTAGCGAAATTCTTCAAAAGAACCACTTCAGAAAGGCTCCTGCTAATCAAAAATTCTATTACGAAGGAGAAGATCATGATAATGATTACGAGGTAGATGTTGTTCCCTTTGGTGATATTGCCGGAGAGAATGAAACCTTAGTTTGGCCTCCCGAATATGAGTTGGAGATGTCGGTCAAATGCTTTACTGATGTAATGGACCATTCTATTGCGGTATCTATCAACAACTCGTTTGACGTAAACATTTCGACATTGGCAGGACAGTTCTTTATCAAGCTGGATTCCTACATGGACAGACACACCAAAAATCATAAAGACGCCGATGATATGTTTTTCATTCTTGAAAAATATTATGTCTCCAAAGTACTTGATAGCGATGAAATTCCTGATGACGTAATTTTAGAAGAAGATAATGAAATCATTAGGGGGTCTCAATGGTTAGCAAGCGAAATCAAGCACATGCTGAGCGATGAACACCTTGCCGATTACTCTGATATGATAAAAACAGAACTTGATAAAAAAACTGAAAGCGACCTTATAAAAGACTTCATCAAATTATATGGTGATGAAAAAGATGATGCCTATGATGTCAGCTTGAGTCTTTGGACAAATATATACGATATTCTAAACAAAGAAATTGAGAAAAGAAATGAAGATAAGTGATTTTTCCATCGGAAGTTCAGATACCAATGAAGATTATCTTCTGTATAGGAATATGGGTATTAATGGCTTTGTCATTGCCCTGGCCGATGGGATGGGAGGATTATCTTATGGTGATGTAGCTGCATACTTAGCATGTGAAGCCGCTGTAGAATATATTGTCAACAACTACAAGGGTTGTCATTCTGAAATAAGAATGTTGAAGGATGCTCTAAAAACAGCTGACAATGAGATTGCAACAAAAGGACTTGCAGAGTACAAATGCCCAATGGGAACAACAATAGCATTAGCAATTGTTTCCGACTACCAGATGTTCTATACTTGGCAGGGAAATGTGCGCATCTACCTTAAAAACGCCAATAGACTTTCAATATTAACTTCTGACCACATATTAAATGTGGGTTATGGCAAGACGAGAATTACCAGATGTATCAAAGGTACAGGACTTCGTGAAGAGATACCAGTGAGAGCTGCAAAACTAACTCGCAATGACAACATCTTCTTCTGCACCGATGGTTTCTACAATATTGCAGAATCTATGCTGAACAATAAATCCATAACCGAGATTAAGGAGGCAATCACCAAACCTGATGACGACGTTTCACTAATCCAGGTTAATGTTTGACGTGAAAATCATATTAATGTCTCTTAATTGAGATTTGGAACTTTTTAATACTTTTTACACCCTACTATTGAGTTCTTATTTCGTCATTTTATTGAGTAACGGGATAAAAAACAAATCAAAGCCCGAACAAATTAGCATTCTTGTTAATCATTAGTATTATTTTCCCACCCAAGCGAAGCGTCTTCAAACAGTTCGACTGATAGACTTTGCTAACTTAGGGGAACGTGGTTCCTCTGCGCAACAAAGACACTCAGTCAAAGGCCAAACACGAAACGACTTTCCACTACGGACAGTAAGAATGTTATGACCTAAACGACCATCACTATTATCTTGCTGTCTGTAGTTATAAGCCCATTCGTCAAAGAAGCTTGGTCGGCTGTTTATGACTGCCTCACTTCCCACCCTGTTTGGGAATAAACCTGATGAATGGAAAGAAATAGCACACAAAAAAAATAATTTCTTTCCAATAGGACATATTTTGTTTGTCTTGTTTGTCTTTGTTGTCATAAAGCCCAATAATGTTGCACAATGTATTAATTACTAATATCTTATGATAATGTATAATTATGACAATTATTCTGCTATAAGTGACAAAAACATAAATTTTATGACATAACTAAAAAAAAGAAATGAATGACTTCAATTAAATTATGACAAGCGATGACAGCATTTGACCAAAGGAAAAATGGTTAATCCATTGATTCTCATATAAAAGACAAGTAAGACAAACAAGACAAAGAAATAATGATTTTTTAGGAAGAAATTATTTTGAAAATAAAAGCTGCCGAATAACTTCACAGTTACATGGCAGCAAAAATCTACCTTGATATGATTTCTTATGTTTGTTCTTCTTCTGAAATTTCAGTATTTCCCAATTCGAGATTAATTTCAAAAGTATCTGCCAGCAACTGATAATCGAAGCAGTACGATCTTTGTTGAACACTCTTCTTCACTGGTTCATTTACTCCATTGTGATGTTCATAGTCAATGACCTGTATTCCTTTTTTGAATACATGATAGGTCATTCGCTGTTCCCCAAGGAAACTTTTACTATTCTCAAGATAATATTTTAGTGTTTCTTCAGGTAAGATTTTATCTCCTATTTTGTGACAGTTTTGCTTGTATAACATAAAGATTCTTGTTTTCTGGAGATATAGGACTTTTCTCGGTCCATTCCAGTGTACATCCTTAAATCGATCAGAATGGAAACGAGCAAGAACACGTATTTTGAAATCTCCGTCTTCTATAATTTCTCCTTCACTGACCAAAAACTGGACAACACGCCAGAAGGCTCCTATTTCATCAGATACTCTGCATTCGGCATTTTGTTTTCTGATACCTTCTACTGTGATGTCAAACATCTCTTTGTAAGTAAGCGGAACATCGATGCTATTTGCAAGACATCGATAGGCTGTTAGTGGGATGGACCAATTCTGTATGATTCTATCCATGACTGGGATATCTACAAATTTCTCATTCATTTCATTATAAGTAGATTGAAATGTATCGAAAAAGGAGGAGGCAATATCTTTTCGTCTGGCTAATATTCCAATTGTTAAGTGTGTCATGCCTTTTGAACGCATCTGAAGCAAGTTTTGATAAGCAGCTTTTTCTTCTGTTGTAAACTCCGATTTGGAGAAAGATAAAAAAATAAGACGACTGAACAGGGCTATATCCGCTGTCGGCATTTCCTGCCCGGATAGAATTATACCAGCATCAACTGCCGTAGTCTCTTTCTTTTTGTCCAGATCCATGTTCATACGTGTTCGTCCTGTTCCGTCCCACAATCCTTTTAGAAATTCTATTTTTAACGGATCAATACCGTTCTTGTATTCATCGATATGTACAAGACCATCTGATACGGCAGCCACGGTGTCATTAAGTGCCGGTATGGTTGAGTTCTGTATGTTTGGAGGAATATTCTCAATCATCAATAATGACAGTAGCGTATGTCCTAATTCGGTTTTACCGGATCCTTTAGGACCGAACAAATTTAAAATGGGGAATGAACGTGTCGTCATCGTTATAATATCACGAAACAACGTGGCCAGGTAGAAACAGAAAGCTATTTTACCATTATTGCCGAACACTTTAAAAATCTGTGCAGTGAAATCTCTCAGTGATGTCATAGAAAAATTGAGATGCACGAAGCGTCTTTCAAATTTGAAAAAATCTGTTTTATCTTTATATATCTTTGAGTAGGCAGGAAGATAATAGTTCCCTTTTTCACCAAGACGAACGATGCCATAATCATCCACTGGAATAAAACGACCATCGTAAAATACACCATTTCCAAAAGCATAGAATTCTTTTCTGTTCCATCCAAGTTGCTTCACTTCTATGGCTGTTTCAGTATTCTCATAGAGATAGCATTTAAGCTTTGTCAATTCTTTGTCGCCCGCTTTCCAGATAAAATTTCCAAGACTTTCTATTTTCTGTTTAAACTTTTGCAGAGAAATAAGATCCTCTTGGCGCATTTCTACTAATTCTTCTACTCCGAGCTCATTTTTGAAGGTATAGATACGTTTGGCCATAATGGAATCCCTAATATGAAAAAGTGGTTGCATGGTGAAATTGGACCATTCATAGATGCCATTTTTCTCTGAAGAGGAAAAGTATTTGCCATGTTCAATCCAAAAGCCATACTTCTTATTCAGATCTATTTCATGCTTTTCATTGCTATTTTTTTCTTTTTGTTCACAAGCATATTCTATGGCTTTCTTCCATATTATTTTCGATTTGTTATATCTGGTTAGAGAATTGATATACAAAGAAACTTTGGTCTCATCATCTATAAGAGAAAGCAAATAAGCCAACTGTTTGATAACATCACTTTTCTGTTCTGTGTTTTCGCATAAGGGAAATAATTTGTCGGCCATCCAAAGCACATAATCAACTTCTTCTATTTTTCTAAAGATGTCTATATCCGTATAATAAGTATCAGGATCTTTCTTTCCCCGATGGTCGTCATCCGGAATTTCTTTGATGGAAACGGACAGGTGATGTTCCATAGCTGATTTTCCTGCTTTCATAACTATCTCAATCCCCGTACCGAATGATTTTCCATCTTTGGGTGGGTCATCATCAGGAAGAAAACAAACTTTATTGGCAGCTCGTGATATCAGTTGAAACTGCTCATCGGTCCATGCCGAGCCAAGAGATGCTACTGTATTTTCCAGACCTAGGAGATGCATTCTCATACAATCAGGAGCACCTTCCACAAGATACAACTTCTTATCTTTGCCTGCAGCACGCCATGCCACATCAAGACCGAATAAAGAGCTTCGTTTGCCGTAAAGAAGAGACTCCTTACTGTTAAGGTATTTGGGCTGCGAATCATCTAACGACCGTGCGGTAAATCCAATGATTTTTTGAAAGCGGGAACGTATGGGTATAACGATACGGTTCTGATAGAAATCATAACCGCTTGTATTGATCAGGCCCAGTTCAATCATCAATTCTTTTTGATGGGGAAGGCCCGCAAGCGCCTGGCCATTTGCAGGAGCATAACCAATTCCAATTTCGTCGCAGTATTTTTTATTCCATCTGGAATAGGCGTATTTCTGAACTTCTTTGTTCTGTAAGAACTGTTCTCTATAAAATTTGTGTACGGCTTCGTTCACAATCTGCAAAGATTCCTTTTCCAAACGTTTCTTTTTCTCTTCAATGCCTTCTTCCTGTTCATCCACTTCTATTCCATATTTACGTCCGAGCCATTTCAGTGCTTCCGGGTAAGTCATGTTCTCATGCTCCATCAGAAATGTGACAGCATCTCCACCTTTTTTACAACCGAAGCAATAAAACATATTTCGCGATGACGTGACTGTAAAAGATGGTGTATGCTCTTCATGAAAAGGGCAAAGTCCTTTATAAAAACGGCCACTTCTATGAAGCGTGACAAATTCTCCAACAATATCCTCGATTTTTGTAACGTCGAGAATTCTTTCTATTGTAGTATATGAAATCATATCATTTAAAATACAAATATTCAATAAAGAAAATTGCCCTGACTGATATTCTTCACAGAGTATAAGCCAGGGACTTTTATTAACTCCTTATTATTTAGAGGGAGAGTTAAATATCTCTTAGACATCCAACGAACTCTGATTTAAGAATATACCAACAGCGTCCTACCTTGTGAGCTGGTATAAGACCATTTTCAATGCGCCTGCGTATAGTACATTCTTTTCTACCGAGCATATTAGCAATATCCCGTACCATATATACGGTATCAGAAGCATTAAGCATTACATGATTACTAATTTCGGTATCATTCATATACAGACCCGTTTTCCCAATGTTCTTTATTATAGAATCCTTTGGGAATAAATTTTCTCCATTTTTTTTCATTTTCCTTGTTTTTTATTTCATCTAAATGTTGTTCTAATGATACTACAACTATAACAACTCTTTCTGCATAGGTATTGTAGCTGTAGTGTACAAAACGATTACAGAGAATTCCGAAAGAGGTATTATACCTACTCACCAGCTTATTAAAACTGTTTTTTTTCTCTAATGGAAGATTTCCAACTTTCACTTGCCCTGAAAGGGATTTCTGAATCCATTCCGACATATTCTGAATGTTCGTTATTCTTGGCATAATTCTTCAATATTTAAATTCGATGAATTTATGACCGAAAACGATTCCAACATGTCTAGATAAAAAAACGATGAGAAATGCAAGACATCTACCATTCCTTTGTAATTAAATTACACATACGGAAATATTTGCTTGCCTTTTATGCAATAGGGAAGTTGTAAACTATCTTATCATCTTTACACATATGGTAGCATGAATAAATTCTTGCTGTAAAAATATACGAAAAAAAATAGAAAAATGTAAGTTTTTGACATTAAAGGTGCCTACCTACCAACAATTTAACGCTTTCTACTACTTCCTATGAGGAATGATCATGATATGCTATGTCTTAAAGTTCAAAATAAAAATTTAAAAATAGACATAATAAGATTGCCAAAGAAAAGAGTGTTAAGTCACTCGGCGAGTTGGTTAGTTCGTTTTGGTCATTGTTAATACTTTCTTTGGTTTTTACTATTAATTTTATTAGTCAGTCGCTTTTATTTAATCCTTTTATAACAAAAAATATGGCACAATAATCCAAGGGACTATGCACACAGAAGACATATATCCTAAAATATTAAAATGATATTAGGAAGCTAGTATACTTATCATTTCTATGAGTATTTTCAACTTAGCATAAAAGGAACAAAGGTCTCCTATTATTTTAGGTATGGTATCTACAAGACGTGTTACCTCTTAGTATTCAAATTTAATGAACTTGCATTTTGGAAAAAATTTGATAATCAATACGCCAGATATAATAAGAACTAATCCTATGATTGGAGGTAAATCTGGAATTTGTTTAAAGACGATTGCACCTATAAATGTAATGAAGATAATGCCAATAGCTCCCCAAACTCCATAAGCGACCCCAATAGGCAACTTATCTAGTGCATAGCTGAGTAGATAGAACGATAACAAATAACTAATAATTGTTACTTCTGTTGGCAGTAAGCTTACGAACTGTTCTGATAACTTCAGCATTAACGTGCCTAATGTTTCAAAAATAACAGTTCCAATAAGAAAAATCCATTCTTTCATATATTTTATTTTAAAATTGGATGATTGATTTTAAAGTATCAGAATCTAATTTACAAATTACTTTGTGACATTTTTATAAATTCTAAAACTTTCATTTGCTTCTAATTTTCTATTCTCTGATAGAGAAAGCGTTTAATACTTTTCTTGGCTGTTTTCTCAAACTCTTCTGGATATATCCTTATTGCAGTGATTTGCGAAAATTTTGGCAATACCTTGTTGATTGAAATTCTATTTTTCTTCATTGCAGTTTCTATATCTTCATTGGTCATATTATGTGCAAAGGCATCTCCAAAATCGGGATATACCAATGCTTCTAAGTTAGAATCTTGCATAACAATCAATGATTCAGATACATATGGCATATTATTCAATTTTGCCTCTATTTCTTCTGGATAAATATTATGTCCTGATGATTTGAGCAACATATTTTTAATTCTTCCTTTTATAAAAATTGCGCCGTTTTCATCTATCGTAGCAATGTCACCAGTGTGCAACCATCCATCCTTATCTAATGTCAGTGATGTGGCATCTAGATTCTTGTAATATCCCAACATAAGGTTCTTTCCTTTACATATTAATTCTCCTGGTATTTCTCTAGGATTGTCAGATAGTATTCTTAGTTCCATGTTCATAGCAACTTTTCCACATGATTTATATGTAATATTTTCCCATCTTTCTGTAGTAATAGTAGGTCCGGTTTCTGTCATTCCGTATACAATCGTATACGGGAATTCTATCATTCGTAAGAATGCTTCCACCTCGGAGTTTAAAGGAGCTCCACCGATTAATATTTCATCAAAGTTTCCTCCGAAAGCATCCATTGCCTCCTGCCTTGCTTTTGCTTTTAGCTTATCCTTAATAACAGGAATATGCAATAAAAACTTACCGAGTTTATTTTCAAGTTTTGGTAATATATCTTTTTTAATTATTTTCTCTATGATAAGCGGTACACTACAAATCATTTTCGGGCGTATCTTTGGAAAAGATTGTACTATTACTTTCGGACTTGGCATACGTGTTAAAAAGTATATGTGAGCCCCTGCAGTAAATCCGTAGAGGAAGTCATATGTCATTCCAAATACATGTCCCATCGGCAGCATGGATACAACATTGTCTCCAGGAGTCAAATGTATCATATTTTCACAGCTTTCAATATTACTACTTAGGCTGCGATAGGGGAGCATTACCCCTTTTGAGTATCCTGTAGTTCCAGACGTGTAGTTAATAATAGCCAATGAGTCAGAATCTTCTTTATCATATATTACATGTTCTTTCCTGAAATTTCGTGGGTATTTCTCTCCAAACATTTCATTCAGATGATCTAAACAATAAGCGAAAGTATCATTTCTTGATATTAACAGAGTAAAGTCTTCAAGAGAAATAATACCTTGTAGATTAGGCATATCTTTTTCATTAAGATTCTCCCACACCATATTCCCTACAAACAAAAGTTTGGCATCACTGTGTTTTACTATATTGTGTATGTTATCAGTTTTGAATTCATGCAGTACTGGCACTACCACGGCTCCATAACTTTCAATGGCAAGGAATGTGACAGCCCATTGTGCACTGTTGCGTCCACATATAGCAATTTTGTCTCCTTTGCTTATACCGCACTCCTTGAATGCTATATGATATTTCGCAATTTTTCTTGCGACATCTTTATATTGTAAAGTCAGTCCTTTATAGTCTGTAAGGGCATCTTTATCCCAATTTTTCTTAATGCTTTGTTCTATTTTAGCAATAAAACTATTATAATTCATAAGTAATTATAGTATTAATGTATTCATAACAATAAAACAACGATCCTGTTGCAAGCGCTTAAGGAATTATGTTTTTCATGATAGAGAATATGTAGAATAGATCATTCAGTAAATTAGGGATACATTTGGTATGTACTCAAAGTAACTATGGGCGTAATAAAAAATTTATTTTTATCTACGACCAATACCATTTGATCCCTTTAATTTTTTATTGTCATCAAAGTTTTTTAGCAAACGATTATTTCCTAGATACGCTCCAATTATCAAGCAATCAATTTTAAATAGATTTTTAATAAATAATGTTTCATTCATTATAATGATAAGAATATAAACAACTTAATACAATGGCCTAAATTCATCCTATATTTTTACAATATTCCCATTTGTTTCCTCTTCTTTTATCAACATTCCCTTTAACTGTTTACTAGCACGATTGTTTCTAGATTGATGAAAGTGAGTTGATAATTTGTCAAAAATATAATATACAATCGGTACAATAAACAAGGTTAACATCATTGAACTGGTCAACCCACCGATAATAACCCATGCCATGCCATTTTTAAATTCTGCACCGTTACCCGAAGCCAAAGCAATTGGTAACATACCAAATATCATGGCGAAAGTGGTCATTAGGATTGGACGCAAACGCTCCTTCCCTGCTTCTATCAGTGCATTGAACGTATCCAGACCTTTATCACGACGCATATGATTAGTAAAATCTACCAATAAAATAGCATTCTTAGCTACCAGACCTATTAATACAATCAGACCGATAATACTAAAAATATTCAAATCATTCATTGTCAGCGCCAAAGCCAAAAAAGCTCCGATTAGCGACAATGGAATAGAAAACATCACGATTATAGGATCAAGCAAAGAGTTATAAAGCACAACCATAATCAGGTAAATTAAAACAATTGCCGCCAGAAATGCATATCCAAGACTACCAAAAGCATTCGTTTGCTGTTCGAGCATACCACCCTCTTTAACAGTAATTCCATCGGGGATCTTTCCCTGGATTTTTGCAGATATTTCAGCACCAACAGTACCGGTAGAACGTCCTGTTACATTTGATTCCACGATAATTGAAGGTATTCTATCCGTACGTTCCAAAGCAGACGGTCCTACTCCAAATGTAATGTCTGCAAATTGATTTAGTTCAATCAGCTTTCCATCTTTATTCATAAATGTCAGCTTAGATACATCATCAGCTTTAGTTTTGTCAAACTTATCAATTCCCACACGGATTTTATATTCAAAACCACCTTCCGTATATTTCAGATCATCGTTTCCATTCAGTGCTACACGAAGAGTTGAACCAACATCAGACGAAGACAATCCCAGAGTAGCCATTTTATCCCGATCGAGTTTCACTTTTACTTCCTGACGAGGATCATCAATAGATAGCTTTGCATCGTTTGTTCCGGGAGTATGACGAACTGCATCCAATATTAATGCAGCCATTTCCTGAACTTTCTCAAAATCGGTACCTTGCACAATAAATTGAATTGGCTCTGAAGTATCTCCCGAAACACCTTTAGCACTTACACGTGCACGAACTCCGGGAACCTGCATTATTTTTGTTTTTAGTTTCTGAGCAAAATCATCGATACTTATAGATCTTTTCTTTTTATCTACCAGTTTCACATCAATAGTACTTACATTATTCTTTGTATTATCGTCCGATAAACCAACGTTGGTATATATACGCTCTACTTCTGGCAACTGGCTTATTATTCTTTCAGCCTGCATGGTAGCCTGATTATTTTGAAAAACGGTCACCTGAGGATCCATATCCAAGGCCACTGTTAACTCTCCCTGATCTGTATTAGGCACAAATGAGAAACCTATAAATCCGGCAGGAATTAAAGAAAATGAAGCTATCAATAAAACAAGTGTAACAAGAAGCACTGTCACTTTATGCTTTAGTCCTTTAGCTAATACCTGAGAGTATACCTTTATTATTGATTCGAAGGTTCGTTCCGCCAAGCGAGAAAAGCGTCCTGATAACGTAGGTTTTGTTTCATCTGATAATTTACCGAAACGAGACATCAATAATGGTGTTACCGTAAACGAGACAAATAAACTGGAAAGAGTTGCTATGATAATAGGGAATGCAAACTCTCTTAAAATATTTCCTATTAATCCGCCACTAATAGCCAGTGGCAAGAAAACAACTACGATAACAATAGTAATTGACATACAGGTAAACATAATCTGTTTACACCCTTCAAGTGCAGCCTGCCATTTTGATTTTCCGGCTTCCATATAGCGGAACATATTCTCAATCACTACAATGGAGTCATCCACCAGAATACCAACAGCTAATGACAGAGCCATTAATGACATCAGGTTCAGAGAAAATCCCATGATGTACATTACAATAAATGACGGAATAATTGAGAGCGGAACTGCAATCATCACAATCATCGCACTGCGTAGGTTATGTAGGAAGATGAAGCAGACAATTGCTACAATAACAATCGCAAGGAATAAGTCGAAGACTACTGCATTAGCCGAAGCTCTTGTATACACAGAATCATCAGACGCAATCTTAAACTTCACCTGACTGCTTTTATATTCTTTCTCAATAGATGCCAATTCAGCTTTAACCAGACCAGCAACCTTTACAGCATTCGCATCCGATTGTTTTTTAATAGCGATACCAATGGCATCATGCCCATTAATTCTGTTAATCAGTTTTTGTGTAGCAATACCATCTTCCACTTCAGCCACATCCATAACTTTCACTTTTTCACCAGTAGATGTTATCTTTACTACTGTGTTACGCAGTTCATTAAGATTTGAATATTTGGCAGCCAGACGAACGGAATAAGTTAAGTTGGTATTCTCTACATTTCCAGCAGGTATTTCCATATTTGCCGATTGCATAGCTTGTAATACCTGTAATGGAGAAATGTTGTAAGCTCTCAACTTATTGGCATCCATGTTTACTTTAATTTCGCGTTCATTTCCTCCGGTCATTTTTACAGAACCTACTCCGTGAAGCTTTGCCAACCTGGGCTGTATTCTGTCTTCCACCAATTTATAGAATTTTGTTGAAGGCAATGAAGCTGAGGCAGCAATATTCATAATAGGTGCTTCATCAAGCGAAAGTTTATCAATGGAAGGATCTAAAACGCCTGTTGGCAAGTCTGACTTAATCACATTAATTTTTCTTTGTGCATCCTGGACAGCCTGGTTAGGATCAGCACCATCGTTTAACTCGATGGCTATAACAGAAACACCCTCCATGGAGGTTGAACTTATCTTTTTCAGATTTTCAAGCGTGGAAAGAGCATCTTCCATTTTTTTTGTTACAGAAGTTTCTACTTCTGATGCACCAGCACCGGGATAAACGGTTTGAATGGTAAGCATAGGCAACTGGAACTTTGGCAACAGATTCAAATTAAGCATATTATAACTAACCAACCCGCCAAGAGCCAGTACCGTGAAAATCACTACAATTAATAGCGGTTTTTTTAGAGATGTTTCTACTATTGAAGGCATATTTTTTTAGTTTTAAAAATTAATAACAGATTAACGCTCACACTAATTCTTAATGACCGAAACGTGTGCTCCGTCCATCAGATTTATTTGTCCGTTAACAACTACTTTATCACCCTCTTTTAATCCTTGTAACACTTCTATACGGCTTTCATAATCTTTTCCTATATTGATTTTAACCAATTTTGCGATACCACCTTCTACAAGATATACTGACGGATCCTTTATACTGCTTACAATAGCATTTCGCGGAATAAACAAAGCTGGTTGTCTCTCGCCCAGATCAATTGAAGCACTTACATAAGTTCCGGCCTTAAGCGGATGCTGTTTGCTATTAGACAATGATACCTCAACTGTGTAAGAATGAGTATTATCACCTTCAGGGCTGATATGAGCCACTTTCCCTTTGAATGACACTCCTGGATATATCTGCGTGCTCAAAGATACCGGTTGACCATTTTTCATACTATAAACATCAAATTCTGGCACAGATAAAACAACTTTCAAATTAGAGATATCTGCTATTCCAGCTATCGGGGTAGCTGCATTAACATATTTTCCTAAATCTATTTCGCGTGACGTAATATATCCACCAAAAGGCGCTCTTATATAAGTGTCTTCCAGTTGTCTTTGTGCTTGTTTTAATTGAACTTTAGCGCTTTCAAATTCTATCTTCACATCTCTCAATTGAGTTTCAGATATAGCATCACCTATTTTCAAAGTTTTATAACGTTTTAAATCTTCCTTATATTTATTATAATTGATTTTTGCATTTTCTACTGTCAATTTATTATAAGTATTATTTACACGAGCAAGCACATTACCTTTAGACACGTAATCACCTAGTCTAAAATAAATATTAGTAATCTCGCCACTTGTTTTTGATGCAACCATTACTTCCTGACTAGCCGCAATGATTCCTGTCATACTTATATTTGACTCTGGTACTTCTTTCTGCACACTAGCTACACTTACAGCAATGCTTTTAGTCTCTATATTCACCTCTTTTTTACTGTCAATCTGGTGTTTGTTCATTGCTAATTTCAAAACAACAAGACCTGCAAGTAGTATAAGTACAATTGATGTTATAATTTTCTTTTTCATAACTATTTCTTATTTTATTATTTAACCCAACTTCTGATTTCACCATCCAAAAACATAATTTCAAGTTCTGCTTCTTTAAACTTATAAAGTGCATCCAAATAGCCTGCCTGAGCATCGTTTAGAGCGACTTCATCCTGCAATAAATCACTCATAGTAGTCATACCTTCTCGATATTTAAGAGACGTTTCCTTATATATTTTTTGCGCTAAATCAATATTATTTTGCTGACGTTCTACTGTTTTTTTATTATTATAATAATTATTTATAGCGTTTTTGTAGTTAACGGAAAAAAGTTTTTTAGTATCGTCAAGGTTAAGACAGGTCTTTATATAGTCTATCTTTGCCTGATTGTATTTAGAACGTTTCTGAAAACCATCAAAAATGGGAATAGTTAATTTTAATCCGATGTATGATGAATTATACCATTTAGAGCCGTCATTGAAATAATTTTTAAATTCATCTTGCATTCCCTGATAACCAAATTGCCCAAATAATACTAAACTAGGAGTATATTTTGAGTTTTCTTGTTTTTGATTTAGCAAATCAATCTCCTTTTGGGCTTCAAGTGTTTGTATATCTATATGGTCTGAGAAATCAACTTTGGTTGTAAATAATGTGGAAATTAAAGGTATATCAACACAGTTATCAGTCAGTATGACATTTTCATTAATAGGCATTTCGAGTGTGTATTTTATCATATTTATTTGTTGTTCATGCAATGCCTTTGTATCATCTAATTTGGTTTGCAAATTTTGTATAGAAACTATAATTCGGTCATAATCTACTTTCTTGACGACTCCGTTCTCTAATTGTGTTTTAGTAATATCTGCCATGCGTTGTGTACTAACGATATTATCTTCTACTAATCTTTGTTGTTTTGCCGTTATTTGTATCAGGTAATAAAGTTTAGCAACATCCAAAGCAGTTTCCTCCTTAGCCTTTTGTACTCCCAAATTTGAAACATATGCAGCTTTCTTCGATAATTTAATCGCTATCAAATTAGTTTTGTTGTATAATACCTGATTAGCAGATATGTTTATCGATGTGTTATACTTTGTACCCATTTTGAAAGGAATAGATGTACCTGGTTTACCAACAAAATCACCAGGTACCAGCGTTACAGAAAGGTTTGTATTATCCTGAAACTCTCCACCAATTTCGATCTGTGGTAGCAGAGAAGAACGGACTTCATTTATTTTCTGGCTACTTTTTTCTTTTTCCTGAATTGCCAGAGAAACTTTAATGTTTTTTTCTGTTGCTATTCGTACACACTCCTTAAGTGAAAGATACTTAATCCCTTTTTCCTGAGCGAAAAGATTTGCGACGCTCAGCAATATACATATTGTTGTAATAATTTTGACTTTCATTCTCTTAAATATTTTATCGTTTTATTCATTTATTTTTAACTATATTGATATCTTATATTTATATAACTTAATTATTTACTTAATGAAACGAACTTTAATTATCTTAGAATTGATTTTCTATTTCTTTTACAATATAAGAAGAGGCATCTCCTGTAGAAAATACTCGTGTAATTTCTCCCCATCTGTTTACCAAAACAGACTGAACTGATTTTTTGATAATACAAGATTCCATACCATCAACCTCTCCTTTTATCCAGTGAAATAATGGCATATTGATACGTTTATCGATACTTAAGTATACAAAGTCCTTTGAATCCAAGTATAACAACATATTAATTGGGAAATTATGTACAATAGAGAGAAATAAGAGAACAACCTTCCCCTTGTATATATTCAATCGAAGGTCATTATCCTTTTCTTTTTTTAAAGTAAAATCATATATCGTTAAAATCGAGCTCATACTTAAACGCTAAAATATTCAAGTCTGTTAGTGAAATAGATTATAAGAGAAGCCTAATGAGAAAAATGGTTTCCAAGAATCAGTGAATTTCAGATGTTGACCTTCAATGTCCTTTCTGTTAGTCTTATAAATACCTCCACTAACACTTTTTGCCAGACCGCCTTTTATATAGAAATATAAATTTTGGGATGCTAAATATTCATAAATAAATTCTGTATTAAGCGAAACAGATAAATAATAACAGGTGAATGGAAGGTTTTTGTTATCTGGACAAAAATAATATTGATCCATATCTAATGAAGTACCCAATGACAGTCTATTATTACTTGTTGGCTGATAACGAAAATAGAACTGTTTGGGCATTGTGACGTCGATACTCCAGCGTGGAGAAAACGAATGCCAGTAAGTGATTATAGGAAGTACCGGAATTTTATAGAATGGCCACATAAAAGTTAAACCTGCACTAATATTTGTTGTATTCGAACGATGTAAGATACTCAGGGCTGTGACGGATAAAAGAACTTGCTGCAGCCCATGATTGTATCCATCTAACGATATATTGGAATTTAGGATAAAAGGCTTTTCCCAAAAAATATTATTATAGATAACATTTAAACCACCACTATAATATTGCTTATTCTCATTCTCTTGTTGCGACAACATGGTTGGTTCAGATTTTACATTCCCTATATGATAGTTGTCGAAATACGCTTCTCCCATAGCGTAAACCATCAAGCTTTTTGTTCTCATAATAGGAACGTTAACGTCTAGTTTGATATTGCTGTACGAACACAATGTACCTTTCGTTATATTGTTTCCATGATTTTTAATGCTATAACTATGTGATGGTTGGGTCATCCACGCTAAATTGAATGTGCGGATTTCGGAAAAGTTACGTGCCACATAACCTTTTACTTCCTGACGAATGGAATCATTTTGATGCTGAGCATAGACAAACATATCCGAAAACACCAACACCCATGCAGTTATCAAAATTTCTTTTGTATTAATTTTCATGGCTGCAAAATTACAATGATTTACTGGGATTTTCATGACAAAAAAGATGACTATTCTGTCCTAAAGGATAACTTTTTATTATTTCTTTTTGATAAATTAAAAATCATGTTTATCTTTACAAGCAAAATAGAAGATTTCAAGCAAATATAGAATAATGGACACAAATAGCAAATTACTAAGTATTTATGATGCTATGGATAAGATCGAGATGGGAAATAGTTTGGCAATTTTCAACAATTTGAAATTTGCTCCAATTTTCCATGAACCCTATCGCTTACAAGATGTAGTAATCACTCATTGCACTCGAGGAAATTTCATTGGGACGAGGAATACCATGCCTATAAGAATTAAGGCTCCATGTTTGATACAGTTCTTGCCAAACGATATTCTACAGAGTTGTGAAGTGTCAGATGATATTAAGTTGGAAACAATCGTAATATCGGTTGAATATGCTCAGTTAATACAAACCATGGACTATTTACAACCATTTATACTGTTACGTAGAAGTCCTGTTATTCCATTAACAGACTGTGAGTCAGAAATAGTCAAATATTTCTTTCAATTGCTTACAACTTTATTAAGTAATAAAAAAGATTATGCTGGACTTTCAGAAACAGTTAGAAGCCTTTTTGACAGCTTTCTTCATGTCGTTAAGAGTTTTAATGCAATGATACAGAAAGAAACAAATACAGTCAGCTATAACGAAGAACTATACCAACGGTTTTGTCTACTTGTCATTAAGGAACACGTTCATTCACGTCAAGTAAAATACTATGCTGATAAATTGTGTATGACTCCAAAATACATGGCCCGTATTATCAAGACAGTGAGTGGCAGAACAGCTACCGACTGGATAAACCGCTATGTAATATTGGAAGCAAAGTATTATCTGAGGTACAGGAGTGACCTTACAATTGAAAATATCAGCGGATTATTAGGATTTCCCAACCCGTCCTTCTTTGGTAAGTTTTTTAAGGCACAAATTGGTGAAACACCTGGAAAATATAGAAAAAGAAGTTAGACGGCATCTGTTCTTCAACAAATAGTACATTATAATAGTCTGTTCAATATAGTATGGAACCGCATTAAACCTATCTTTTAAACGCTCGGATATTATTAATCCATTTAAGTCGATAACTCCTTATCTTAATTTTAACATTCAATCGACAAAAAATTTAAATATTAGAGAACAACCTATCAATGACGAATATTTCAAAGATTAGCAAAAAAGGGAATCATGAGCGATATGTGAAGAAGTTGAATGGTTATTTCCACTTCGTGATAATGCTCTATGCTGTATTAATGCGCTTTGAATCACTGCGTGAAATAGTATTTGGAATACTCTCAGAAACAAATAAGCTTCAGCATCTTGGAATTGGTTTATGGTGAAGCGAAGTATTCTTTCAGAAGCCAAGAATAAGCGCAAGAATGAGCTCTTCAAGCAAATCTATTTCTCGTTGTATCAAAAATACAAAAATTATTCAGTCGATAGCAATAATTAAAAATGTTTTATTGGGCCATTTTTTTGCAGATATTCTCTTTTTTCTAATATTACCTATGCTTTGTGATGAAAATCTTTATTTTTTGACAAATTTCACGAAAAAACAATAAAGATTCCATCATTGAAAGGATCTGATCGCTCGTTTTTATAAGTTAGACAGGCTTTTGTAATTTAGTAAAACATTTGTAACTAATCTTTATTATAGTAGTCTTGCAACAATGATTCTACAGTCAATAATTAGTCCTTATTTTTTCTAAAATTTTAACTAAGTCCAGACGATAATGGTTTTATAAAAGTGTGTGTTCTATTCTATATAGAATCACTTGAAGATTATTTATGGCTTATCCATTTGTCTATTTCGCCTTGAGTCGTCCCATTCAGAAGTTTTCCTTCCTGCCAGTTAATGTCTGGATAAGTCTTCTTTAGAATTTTTACCGAGTTTTCTATCCCACTTCCACCGGAAGTACAAAAAGGTATCACGGTTTTACCTTTTAAATTATAACTTTCAATAAAAGAGTTGATAATTCTCGGTGCCATATTCCACCAATTGGGATAGCCTAAATAGATCATATCATAATCGGCAATATTCTCGTTGCCTTTCTGTATTGCTGGACGTGACTTAGGGTCATTGTTTTCACGACAACAACGCGAGGTTTTGACTGTCCAGTCCAAGTCAGCAGCCGAGTATTCCTTTTCAGGTGTAATCTTATAAAGTTTTCCACCTGTGGTTATAGCTATCAGCTTTGCTACTCTTTCCGTTGTACCTGTTGCTGAGAAGTAGGCTATTAATGTTTTAGGGTTCATTTCTTTGTTCATTTTGTTTCCTCTTTTTTGTGCGCATGCCGTCATCGTGAAAAACACAATCATGACAGTGGCAATAAATAATGTTATTTTTTTCATTTTCTATTTGAGTTTATTATATTCTTCATCTGTTACAGGTTCAAGCCATTCGTTCGACCCGCCTTCATCAGATACAGCAATTGCTATGTGTTGAAACCAAGAGTCGGATGTTGCTCCATGCCAGTGCTTCACTTCTCCAGGTATGCTCACAATATTACCCGGATAAAGTTTTTGAGCTGGTTTGTCCCATTCCTGATACCATCCTTCTCCCCCGACACAGATTAGAATTTGCGTGCTTTTATGGTGAATATGCCAGTTATTCCGGCAACGGGGCTCGAAAGTAACATTCGTCATAGGCAGGCCTTCCTTTAGCAAGGGTGCCAGATAACTTTCACCAATAAAATACTTGGAATAAGCTGTATTCGGTTCTCCAATAGGAAATATCATTGAGTCTACAGGTTTAACCTCACAAAATCTTTCGCCATAAACTTCAGCAATGGCTTTCTTGGCACGATAGGCTTCCATCTTGCCAACTTTTGCTGCTAATACAAAAGGTATCTCATGCAATTCTTCATCACTTACGCCCATATTCTTAGCACCACAGATATGGGCTTTAAGTTGTGGTTCGGTGCCTTCCATAGATGCTAATGCGCTCACGGTTATTATTTCACGATCAGCATAGGTGAGGATGTTACGGGCAAAAATATCGCCAAAAAGATGTGCTTTGAGATAATAATCTATAGAGGGGGCAAATGAATAAGAAAACGGTTTGCCTCCTAGAAGTTTAGTCTGTACCTTTGTTCCTTCTATCAATGCATTATAATCAGACTTTAAGGGAGAAGAGTCTTTACCCTCTTCGTCTTTAATATTCTTTACTTTACGTTTTTCGAGCACCTTCTCTAAAACGCCAAGTCCGTTTAAGCTGCGTGGAAAGCCTGTATAGGCATAGAGGTGTGTTAAAGCTTCCTTCACTTCATTGACAGCAATCCCACCATCGAGAGCTTCATTGATAACAGTCTCCATACCTACTATATCACCTTTTGCTTCAAAAGCAGCTACGGCTATCATTCTTTTTTGCCGCTCGCTTAATATATTAACCATATCGTTTTACTTTAATTATTATATCATCATAGAGCAGCATAGTGCAGAGATGACGTTTATTTGTTTTTACATTAATGTATTAATCCAATTACTTAGTTCTTTTTCGGATGTAACCATCCCCGTAGTTATACCACTGGATTGAGTATGAAATTTGATCTCCTCACCTTTTTGCACCATGGCTCCGTTCTTTTCAGCTTCTGATATCATATTCTTGATCACTGTTCCCGGCCATCCGGCGTTAGTCATGAAAGGAACAACACGTTTCCCTGTGAAATTATTACAAGAAAGAAACGTAAGAACAGCGGGTGCCATTTTATACCAAAAAGTAGGGGTCCCGATGATAATCCGGTCATAATCTTTTAAGTCATGTTTCAATGGTTTTAAAGTTGGTTTATAATCTTGTTCCACTTCATTTTGAGCCTGTTCTACCACTATTTGGTAGTTACTGTCGTATGGTTTTACCATTTCCAGTTTTTCGGTATCTGCATTTAAAATAGTGGCAATTCTATTGGCAATATTTTCTGTATTACCCGTATATGAGAAATAAACTACTAATGTCTTCATTTTACAAGCTCCTCCACCCCATGAACATCTTCACCGTCTCTGGATCCAAATGATCAAAGAAAGCACTATTTCCGAGATCAAGACCTTTAATTTTCTCTATCTCTTCATCGGTTAATTCAAAGTCAAACAGGTTGAAATTCTCTTCCATACGCTCTTTGTGACTTGACTTCGGAATGATGATTACTCCACGCTGAAGTAGATAACGGAGAGCTATCTGTGCAATACTCTTCCCATGAACCTTGCCTATTTCCTGCAATAGTATATTGCTGAAAAGTCCATTACGTCCTTCTGCTAATGGCCCCCACGACATCATGCTGATACCGAATTCATCCATATATTTTTTTGCTTTGACCTGTTGGCAAAAGACATGTGTTTCTATCTGGTTCACAGTCGGAACAACCTCCATGTTACTGGCAAGATCAATGAATTGATTGGGCTGGAAGTTACTGATGCCTATGGATCTTAGTTTACCTTCACGATAGGCGTCTTCAAGAGCACGGTATGCACCATAGTAATCGCAGAATGGTTGGTGCAGCAACATCAGATCGATGTACTCAGTTTGCAGTTTGCTCAGGCTCTCATCGATGCTGGCCTTTGCCTTTTCGTATCCATAGTTGCTAATCCACACTTTCGAAACCAGAAAAAAGTCGCTACGCTGAATATTCGCATTTTTAACGGCTTCACCCACACCCTCTTCATTGTGATATGCCTGTGCTGTGTCTATCATACGGTAACCGACTCTTATTGCATCGCTTACACAACGTTCTGCTTCCACAGGAGATACCTGATACACACCATAACCAAGTTGTGGCATTTTCACGCCATTGTTTAATGTTACGTACTTCATAATTGTTTTTGCATTTTAAATCACTTTTGTCCAAAGAAATTTTCTTTGGACAAAAGTGTTTATATTACTAATTTACTCTAAGGGAATTTAATATATCGTCTGCAATCTGAGGCGCAGTCAAATGATTTTTTTTGAGTATTTTATCTACGGAATAACGATCAATGAATTCTTTTTTAATTCCGAAATTCAGCACTTTCATGTCGTCTGCACCATAATAACGAGCTATTTTCTCACCAAAGCCACCGTCTAAAACACCATCTTCTAAGGTGACTACTAAACTGTGGTTTTTCTTCAGGTTATTCAAAACATCTACATCCAGACCTGTAATATAGCGTGGATTGATAAGAGTAGCACTAATACCAGCCTCTTTTTTTAGTATTTCAATCACAGATTCACCTAATTGATAGAATGATCCTAAACCAAGAATAGCGACTTTAGAGCCTTCTTTAGTTATTCTATAACGGTTCAATCGGTCAAAATTTTCATTTATTTTCTCACCGGTTGAAATGACACCACCGTAATACGGCACACGAATTGCTACAGGATGTGAGGTTTGCTCGATACCCCATTCCATCATTGCAAAATATTCTTCTTTACTTGTTGGTGCTAAATAAACCATATTAGGAATATTGCTAAGCAATGGAATATCAAAAATTCCGAGATGAGTAACATCATTCATGGAAGAAATGGAAGCCCAATAGACTAAAATCAATGCCGGATTATTGTTGATACATAAATCTTGTGACAGTTGATCATATGCGCGTTGTATAAATGTGCTAAACACTCCATAGACAGGCTTAGCTCCATTAGCAGCTATTGCTGAAGCCATTGCAACTGCGTGTTCTTCAGCGATACCGACATCCAGAAACTGCTTGCCGGCTTGTTCTCTTCTTTCTTGATTGAATCCGAGAACAGTAGGAGTGGCTGATGAAATAACGACAATGGTTCTGTCTTCTTTCATTTTTTTCAAAAGGTATTTAGCCGTTAAGTCACTATAGTTTTCGCCATTATTGCTAAAATTAGGTTTTCCTGTTTCCAAATCAAATGGGCCTCCTGCGTGAAAACGTTCTTTGTTTTCCTCTGCAAATTTGTAACCTTTACCTTTTACTGTGTTAATATGTACAACTACAGGGTGGTCGATGTCTTTTACTTTTTGAAATGCTTCAATCAAAGCTTTCACATTATTGCCCTCCTTTACATACAAATAATCAAATCCAAAAGCTTTGAAGAAATTACATTCTGCTTTGCCTTCCGTTTCACGAAGCGACTGCAAATTTTGATACACTCCTCCGTGATTTTCTGCAATCGACATTTGGTTGTCATTTACGAGAATTATAATGTTCGAATCGAGTTCGGCAGCATTGTTCAATCCTTCATAAGCTTCGCCACCACTAAGTGATCCGTCACCTATTACAGCTATGATATTTTCTTTATCTTCCTTTAAATCACGTGCTTTTGCCAGACCGGTAGCAAGACTAACCGATGTTGAGGTATGCCCGATTACAAAAAAATCGTGTTCACTTTCATTCGGCTCTGAATAGCCTGATATATCATCATATTTTTTCGGGTCTAGAAAAGCACCTTTTCGTCCCGTAATCATTTTATGAACATAGCTTTGGTGAGAAACATCATATACTATTTTGTCTACAGGGGAATTAAATACATAATGAAGAGCAATGGTTGCTTCAACCATACCCAGATTGGGACCTATGTGTCCTCCGTGTTCGCTTAATTTTTTCAACAATGTCACACGAACTTCATCCTTTAATATTTCAAGTTCACTGACAGATAATTTTTTTATGTCACTAGGACCTTCTATTTTTTCAATATACATATAAATATAATTTTACTTATTCCAGATTAATTGACTTTACAATATTTAATCTAAAATATTTTAACAAACATTACAATTGTAGGACCGTCGATCTGAACAAAACTTCGCTTACGTCGATGTTCTCAGGTTGACTGATGATAAACACGACAACACGTACAAAGGAATCAACCGGTGTAACATTCTTGGCATAATATTGACGAATTTCTTCCGCGACGTCAGGTGCTATTACATTATCAGGAAGATCAGTATCGACATTTGCCCTGATTCCTGTTTTTATATTTTGAAGCCATCGTAATTTGTATTTGAACCATAATATTCAAACGCTCTCCTTATATTCATTTGGAGTTACGCCAACACATCTTTTAAAAAGCCTACTAAAATACTGAGGATATTCAAATCCTAATTCATAAGCAATTTGACTCACAGATTTACTTTTATCACAGATCTTTTCTTTCGCCACTTCTATCAGTTGCAATTGAATGTGCTCTCGCGGACTTTTGCCTGTTTCTTTCTTAACTAAATCCCCAAAATAGTTAGGAGACAAATTAAGCTTGTCTGCACAATATTTCACAGTCGGTAATCCTGATGATTGGGGCAAATCAGACTTAAAATAGATATTAAGTAAATTTTCAAATCTGCTTAAGATATCACTATTTGCATGTTTACGAGTTATGAATTGACGTTCATAAAAACGTGTACAATAATTTAAGAACAATTCAATATTAGATATAATCAACTTTTGACTGTGGCTATCTATGTTATGGTTTAATTCCAATTGAATATTATTAAAGCACTCCAGTACAATCTTACGTTCCTGTTCTGAAAGATGTAGAGCTTCGTAAACTTCATATAAAAAGAAGGTGTAATTTTGGATTGAACGTCCTAAAGAAGAGCCTTTCAATAGATCAGGATGAAACATCAGGGCCCATCCTTTAGGTTGATGAGGTTGTCTGTTTTCAATTGTAAGGACCTGATTTGGAGCAAGAAAAACAAGAGTGCCTTCTTGATAATCATAATAATTTCTTCCGTATTTCAAATCACCACATTTCATATCTTTCAAGAAAACGGTATAAAATCCAAAACTTTGAGCAGAAGTAAGTTCATCGTTATATGTGGTCTTTGAAAAATCTATAAATGAAACCAATGGGTGTAACGTTTCAATACCCATTGCCTTATTATATTCATCTATTGTTTTATAAATTCTAATATTATCCATATATCCATTCATGTTTTATTTTGTGCAAAATTACTCTTTTCTACTTAATATACAATAAGTTATAGAAAATAACCGTAATATGTATACAATAATCCGTAATATGTATTCATGCCTGAAATCAATTTATTTAAAATGCACTAATCTGCTTAATTCAAAGATAAAATGATGAGAGGTTTCTGCGATAGTGAAGCAGGGGTACTTAACAATCGTTCAATAGAAATATGAGCCAAGAATGCACAAATATCCGTAATCTCGACACTGTCATCATATATCACTATGCTTATGAAAATTCCAAAGAGGTGATAGAAGGAATGTGCAGAAGAGAAGTATTAATGAAATATTCTCTCAACGCTTTATAAGGTCTACTCAAATCCTCTTTACAATGCATCTCTTTGATTTTCTCGTAATGGACACAAATACTTGAAAAAAAAAATATGTTTTTAGCAATTTGACTAGTTGATGAAACATTGTGTGACAAAAATTATTGAATGAACTGGCAAAATTCTTAATAAGTTTATTCTTGGTACGAGAATAATTGTTTACCTTTGCATTATTATTTAGAGGTAGAACTAAAAGTCTTTTCTAGTGTACATTCATCTTCTCGTTTGTACTACAAAGCAATAATTTCGGTGACATTATATTAAAAGTGTCTGACTATCTCTAAAAGGACTCGTATATGACCTCATCATTCATGATGAGATTTATCACGATTTAGTGTTCTTTGGAAATATTTATTATGATACAATTTCCCTTAAAATTGTCGAATAAAAAGGGTCAAAAAGAGGTCATCGCGCTACAAATGCGCTACATAAACGAAAAGAAAATCTCTTAAATTCGCTGAATTACAGTTGATTTAGAAATATTGCTGGCCCCAAGCGGATCACAGAAAAAGAAGTCCATTATGGACTTCTTTTTCTGTTAATATACCAATCGTTTCGGGCCATACTTTTACTTTTTAGCGAGTGCGCATTTTACAATACTTTTTTATCTAGTGTCTATAGGGAAAAAGTGCCTTGAGTAGAGAATTGTTCATCATCTTAACAGAGATGTATATGAAAGTATTGCAAATACTCATATGAAATAAATCAGTACATATATTTTGACTTGATAAATGCAAAAAAGTTTAGAATAATTTGGATGTTGTTTATTTTATAGTCATATTTGCAACTATATTTATTGCAATATGGCAACGAAAATAAACAATGTGATGAAGCAGTCCCTTCCTGCTGGAGTGATGAATACATCATGGCTGGAGAATCAGGGACTTAGTCGGACAGAACAGGGAAAGTATGTGAAGTCTGGTTGGCTTATACGTATAGCCACAGGGATATACAGATTCAGTAATGAGATGCCTACGCTTTATGGTGCATTGGCCTCCTATGAAAAGCAAATGGAAGGTCGTTATCGCGTAGGAGCTTCTGCTGCGTTGGAACTTCAAGGCTATTCTCATTATGTAACTGTCGGTAAACCTTTAGCATATGTGTTCACACCAATTGATCACAGGCTCCCCAAATGGATGTCCTCTTATGAATGGGAGCGAACCCTCAGAGAATTTTCCACTAAAGTCTTTGATGGCAGCATAGGTGTGACACAGATAGAACATGAAGGTTTGACATTACAGGTTTCCACCCCTGAACTTGCCATAATGGAATGCCTTTTGCTTGCTACGGAGTATTACAATCTGATGGACATTTATTATCTGATGGAGATGCTTACAACATTGCGGGCCAGCATTGTAACAAGGCTGCTTGAGCAATGTTCCTCTTTTAAGGTAAAACGTCTGTTCCTATATATGGCAGAGAAATCAAAACATGCGTGGTTTAAACGTCTGGATTTATCAAATGTAACTCTAGGCATCGGTCCCAGAAGCCTTGCTAAAGGAGGAGTAAAAGATGCAAAATATAATCTCATTATACCAAAAGAATTAGCTGATTATGAATAATGTTTATAAAGAAAAAGTGCGTTTGTTACTTCGTATTATTCCGATAGTAATGGACGAAGAATGCTTTGCTGTCCATGGTGGGACGGCTATCAATTTATTTGTAAATAACTAGCTACGTCTTCCAGTTGATGTTGATCTTACTTATATACCACAGGGAGTAAGAACTTCGAGTATTAATCATATCTTTATTGATAATATAAATATATAAGCAATATAAGATTAATAAGAAATCGTTATCCTAAAAAATATGGCATTTCAACCAAGTATTTCGCAATCTAACACAGATATAAGGGAGCTATCTTCTGTAGATTTTATCAATGGCTTGCTTAGGGGTACTAGAGCAAAAACCCATCTGACAGTTAATGATAAAACAGCAGATATTGATGGAACTATAGATCTTCTAGACTCCGAATCCAGAATTATGGGGAAAATTACAGTTCAAGTAAAAACAGTAGGACCAAATGATGAAAAGAAATTTAGATATCCATGCCCGACATCTTTATTTGGATATGCACAAAGAATAGCTTCAGAATTTGTATTATTATTAGCAGTAGACCATACCAGTAAAATTGTTTTGTGGAAGTATCTCTCTCAAAGTCTAATACAGCAGAATCAAGATAAGTGTAATCAAAAGACAATAACTCTTTATTTTGACGAAAACGAAAGACTATCATGTGATAATATAACAGCAACGATTAATTTTTGGGAAACGATTTTTAAAAAGAGGATTAATAGCTTCTTTATCTATAATAAATTTAGTGAAGAGAATGAGAATCTCAGAAAGCAAATTTTGAATTTAAATAGTCCAGTTATCAATCTTTCTAAAAATTACATAACACAAGTTCAAGTATTTATAGATTCATATAATAAACTATTGGACAATGAATTCTTATTTGTAAAGAAGACTATGTTTCTTAACTGTTGGAAACGTGGTATAGGCTTGCATGCATTCGAAGAAAATAGATTGGAATATGCGCTTTATAGTATCAAAAATGGGGAAAGTAGTCCGCTACTAAAGCAATTGCCTGATAATTTTTTTAAAAATAATAGATTTGATTTTGCTAGTATGAGTTGCTGTAAAAACGAGATGAACGAAAATCCATCTAAATTTGCTTTGAACAGGATAAGGGCAACTGTAAATGATTTCATAAAACAAAAGCGAATTATTCCTAGTAATGATGATTTTATCTTGGAGTATGTTCGTGATTTTATGCATAGTACAATAAATTCACTTAGATTGGATAGAAGGCTTTTGGAGAATACAGACTCTTTTATGTCTTATATAAGAAGTAAATATTTTATCAACGGTAAGCCAACCGTTGTATTTAACTCCAATAATCAAGTAAATATTGGATTGTTATATGATTGTCTTTCATATTTATACGATAGAGGATATAACTCTGTAGAGGAGGTGTATCCAGCAAGGGGACAATATTGTAACTCTGGTTGGGTAAGTGACTGGTTTAGCTCAGATTTGGCACAGGCGAAGCTCGAGACAGTTATAAAGAAAGTATATAAGACATATAATAGTTTTATATATCAGAATTTTCCTTTATTAGTCAACGATCTTGATTTCTTTAAAGATTTTGATACGCTTGTCTTGGAGATGGAATATACACAATCAGAGATGCCCATAATTATGTATTATAAGTTGAAATCAAATAGCATTTCCAATGTTAAAAGTATATTATTTTCTCCTGTAAATGAAAGCTTTATATACAAAGAGAATGGTTTCAAAAATAGATCTGATATTTTCAAGAATCCTACTTTAAAATATAAGGGTGTTGAATACACCATTAAGAGTATTGGAGGAGTTGATTGCCAAGCAATACTTTTCAATCGTTTTAATCTGATGGAAACTTTTTATAAAGTTCTGAATTTGCGAATAAAGGAATATTTTAAGAGAGAACTAGGGGATTAGAAGCAAACATGGATAAGTTATGCGAACACCTTTAATGATAGGAATATCCTCTAAACTGCATTAAATGCCATTCATATTATTTTTACTATCAAATTCATAGAGGAGCGAAAGAAAAATACCTCCTTCTACAATACTCTTGCATTGCTTATATATAGGGTTTGCTAATTTATTTTGCTCATGCATAGCTGAAGTTACTATTATAGTGTAGGTAATGTGCAACTATTATAAAACTTTTCGTTTATTTCTAAGTATAAATTCTTAAAATGATGTTAATTTTTTTTAGTGGGGTGACGGTAGCGCTGTATCGGTACCGTCAAGATACTGCAATTGAAAGATATTTTATGGGATATAGAAGGTAAAGATCTCTCTTACAAAGGATCATGTATTATGATCCGACAGGGATCATGGGAAAATACGCTATAAATGTGCGCTATTTGAAGTCTTAATATTTGTTACTTCGTTGTTATTGAATGAGCTCAAAAGCATAAATATCTTATTTGCCCCCAAGCGGATCACAGAAAAAAGAAGTCCATTATGAACACCTTTTTCTGTGAATATACCAATCGTTTCGGGGCTCATTCGTGAGCCACCCGTAATTAGGACTGATATTATTTTTATTGCCTATCCTGCTTCTATGACGAATCTGTACATTTTTGTTCGAGTGCATTTGTCCGAAACTTCTTCTAAGATTTGAGTGGCGTGTTGCTTGCTTATTCCCGCTTCAGAGGCGATAGTTATTATATCGATAAGCGTAGGTTCTCCTTTACCATTTATGGTTGTAGTGTGATAGCCGTTAAAACCGCTACTGGGTAAAAGGTCATAGGCCGGCGACAGTTTCCATGTCCCATTAATCCATTGAAAGGAGAAATTCTTAGCATGATCGTCTCGATTTGAAATCAATATATTGAATACCATCAAACGAAACATTTCTGCTACCTGCTCCATGTCTTTAGTAAGGTTTAGGGTCAGTTTCAATAATATGGAGTAATCAAGACTTTGAATACGATAATTTGCATGCAATAAACCTGCGGCACTTATGGTATGGGTCTTTCCTTGAGGAGTTCTGTCGAACCGCTCTACTCCAAAATATCGACCTTGGAACAAGCGAGTTTCAGGCATTCGTATTCCGCATTCTTTAGCAAGAATGGAGTAATTGTACTCTATTTCTCCTACATTAGTGGGATCATTCGCTGCCTTAAACTTCACAAGCCACTCACGGCCATCTATCTTGGCAAATACTTTTGGTCGTGCTCCACCTGACGAACCACCATACTTGTACAGCAAATCGACAGAACCATTGCTGTCCTTGCTCTCAAGTATCTTTGCTGCCTCGTTGGCTAGGTGGTCAAAATCTTGGAATTTATCATCTGCGGCAATACTTTTATCCGGCCTATACTCTAGTGCACCACGACCTGTAGAGCCGATGAGCGATAGTCGCTCTAGAATATTCAGTTTGTATGGATCTATTTCTTTCTCTTGTAAATAACGATCGAGCAAAAGATTACCCCAACCGTCAGGCAAACTATCGTCGAACACTCCGAAGTTCCCTCTAAGCGGATCTTGCTTAGCCATGAGCAATCCCGATTTTAATGGCAGGTAGAATGGAGATATCGAAAATCCGGTTTGTATCCAATCAGGATCATACTCAAAGCCACATAGCGCTTCGGGAGTGAGAGCTATTCGCCCTACACGCCTATCGGACATAAAAACTTCTATGATTGAAATATTACTCATTTCTATTTCCTCGTTTTCTTTGCTTTTGCCGTCCCGCATTTAGTATATCATCAATACTTTGATAGATTTTGCTATTGAATAGGGCTTCGAATTCATCCGTCATATCTAATGCAAAAGCAAGCATCACCAACGAACGCAATGAAATCTCTCCCGATGATTCAAAACGTCTGTAAGAAGGTAAAGAGAGCCCTGCCTTTGTCGCAAGCATCTTTTGCGTCCATTCTTTTTCCAATCGCCTTTGCTTCACGCGTCGGGCGATACCATACATAATAAGATCAGGAGTCTTCTCTATAAGTGATAATATATTGTCGTTTATTCCGTTCGCCATCTATTAATAGCTATTATATGATTACTTACAAAGTTAATTAAAGTTCTCCAATTATCAAACAAATAAGGCGAGAATAATTATTTTCAATGCTTCTATAATATCAGTTTTGATCTCAATTATTGTAGCGATACTGACTTATGGCCTTTGCAGAAGGTTATTAGGCTATCTTGTCTAGTAAAATAGAGTATTTCGGCAGACGGTAGTTGTCATGAAAACAATTAATGCTGTGTTGTTTAGGTCCATACGTGGTCTTGGGTGGTAAGAAATGGAAGTATAAGTATAACCAAAAGTATAAAATCACGAAATATTCTCATATATATTTGGCTGAGCACAAATAAAATAATATTTTTGTCTGTAAATACAAATACTAATAATAGCACAATCATTAATACTAATATTAACACAGGCGTAAATACGAACAATAGCTCGTGCATTAATACTAAATAAAAGATATGGCAACGGTAAACGAACGATTAGTTGAGTCTCTTCGAGTGTTGAAGAAATATCAGGAGAAGAATGACTATTCTGTGATTCATGGTAAGGATACACTCGGAACGACACATACAAATAGGCTTCTTGGTAGCGGCTATCTACAGCAGATTATCAAGGGCTGGTATATGTCATCACTTCCCGGTAATGAAGGTGATACCACAGTTTGGTACACCTCTTATTGGCATTTCATTGCCGCCTATGCAAATAATCGCTTCGGCAATGATTGGAGTCTATCTGCAGAACAATCATTAGCCTTCTATAGTGGCTATTATGTAGTACCGAAACAAGTCGTTATTCGCGCAACCAAAGCCAGCAATAATATCATTCAGCTAAAATATGGCGACACGCTTCTTGACGTTACAGCTACACTGCCACGTCAGATAGTCAAGGATACGCAATTTGGATTAAATATCTATTCCATGGCAGAGGCATTGCTGTACTGTTCACCGCAATATTTCATAACCAATCGCATAGAGGCACAAACTAGCCTGGAATCTCTTCGTGATGCTTCTGAGATTATCGCTTTGGCAAGCGATCAAGGCAATTCCACCAGAGCTGCACGTATCGTCGGAGCTTTGAATGCCATAGGCAGAACGGATCAGGCTGACAAAATCATGCAAATGATGAAGCGACTAGGTTATGACCTTCGCCCTGAGAACCCATTCGAAGAAGGCAAAGATTTTATCTCTGGCATTCTTCAACGTTCACCTTATTCCATAAGAATTCAACTGATGTGGGAGAAAATGCGCAAGCAGATTATAGGACTAACTCCACCATCAACCATCAATGTAGATGTAGAAAAAGCCTTGGCAAACATGGATGCCAACTATGTGAAGGACTCCTATCATTCATTGTCTATTGAGGGCTATCGTGTAACAGATGAACTTATTGAGAGAGTTCGTAGTGGAAAATGGGATCCTAAAGACGTGACGCAGGACGGCGATTCGCGTAATGCACTAGCCGCCCGTGGATATTATCAAGCATTCCAAAGCGTTCGCGAAAGTGTAAAAAGCATTCTGCAAGGTAAGGGTGAAGCTGGCGACATTGTTGCAGAGCAACTGCAGAATTGGCATTTCGAATTGTTTGAACCATGCGTACAGGCCGCCATCATTCCGGCAAGCGATCTTGTCGGATATCGCAAACTTCAGGTTTACATCCGTGGTTCAAAGCATACTCCATTGAATCCAGATGCCATTATTGATGCGATGCAGACCTTCTATACTCTGCTAAAACAAGAAGAGAATGTGTTGGCTCGTTCCATCCTTGGACACTTCTTCTTTGTGTACATCCACCCCTATATGGACGGTAACGGACGTACCGCTCGCTTCATCATGAATGCAATGTTGGTGACGGGAGACTACTCCTGGACAATCATTCCAATCGAGAAGCGTGATGAATATATGGCTGCCCTTGAAACAGCAAGCATCGATGGTGATATCATCCCATTTGCAGAATTCATATATAGCCTTATCTGATGATATGCTATCTATTTTTTTAATAATTTTAGAATCTATAAACATGCAATTATGATGTTGGAACTACAGACGGTGATTATCATGAAAATAACTAACGCTGGTTTTGTTTACAACATGCGTTAGCTATTTCAGTAACATACGGTTGAATTTTTGCAAAGTTGTCGTATGTTAGTTTTTCCGGTGACGTCCTTAAGTTTTTCTGACAACGTATGGACGTCAACAAATTTAGGTCCATATGTGGTTTCGGGTGGTAAGAGTTCATTGCTGCATTCCAAGACCATGAAATCATCTGCATTTCAACCTTTGCCACCTCCGTATGACACCATTACACGCTATCCCATAGCATGTTAACGATGCACCGTATACAACGCCAGCGAAAAAAGGTCCGAAAATCGGCCCTAGAGCATACTGTAGACTCCTTATTTTCAGCGGACCTCTGCTTAGAACAAGTCTAAACGATAGCCTACAGGTAGCTGAGGAGCTGTTTATATATATACGAGTGTTTCCCATTCATTTAGTCCTTCATGTCACTTAGTCTTCTCATTTTTACTGATGAGCCCGAGACACACATTTTCATTGATGCAAAATTGCGTTGATCTAAAAAGTGATATTGATGCTGCTTTTCTGAATATTTTGGGAGGTGAATATTGAAGACGATACTGATACTATTTTAACCATGCGGAAGTGGTACTTATCAATTACTTACTCGACCCTGTGTCCTCGAAAAATGATAAGGACGAACATAAAAATTCATAAGGACGAAACTAAAAGTTTATACATACAAATATTTATTTTCGTCCATACGAATTTCTAGCTGTATATCAATGATTTACATAATAGTCCTCAATGTCTCGTTCTTATTGAGCTTACATTCGAGTGCTGAAACGATAGTGTAAATAGTGCCCTGTAAGGGTCTGTAGCTTAGGCTAAGATAAAAAAGTATCAGAATCTCTGGAAATATTCACCTTGAAATTCACGTTCTCTTGCAACTCATTCATATAAATCCAGTCTCCTTTTCAGACCCATGTACTCGAAGTCATAATGCTTATTCCCTCTGTTTATCTATGAGGATCTAAATAAATCAGATGGTTTGTAATCAATAGATTATGTTATCTCTATGGCTTAAATATTGATGTCGATCTATAGTGCATTTTATTAAAATAATTTGAGGGAAAATGGGATTTTACCAAATAAGTATTTATGAGAAAGTTGTATTTTTAAATAAAAAGATTTGAGGGAAAAGACCTTCTGTTTTTAAGTTATTCTCCGATCCCTTTTCTTAACGTTTGTGTATGATTCCAAGTGCGCACACCACAGATACCGAGTAATGACTTAATCGGTTGATATACGAGGTAGGCGATCCGTATTTCATAAAGCACTAACAATAAGCAAGATAATACCATTTCGGAGTCCCAAAAACAAGCCACACCTGTATACGTCGCTCATAATCAAAAGATAAGGTGACGGAAAGAGTTTTAAAACTTTTTTTTGCGAAACATTAGTCTGAATGATTGTATTTTTTATAACACACATACTCTATTTTTTAATAAAGAAAAAAAACTACAAGAAAAATATACTATATAATTAATTATAATTATATTTGGATAAAAATAGCCGTATGAATATCTATAAATAGATAAGACGTAATTCTAAATATTAAAATTAGACAGATATGATGAAGTCGTCCAAAAATCTAAGTCATGACGATATGCACGAAATATTGTTATTGAAATGCAAAAATAGTATTTGCGCTAATGAAATTGCAGATTTGCTCAACGCTCATAATATTGCCTTGCGACAGCATGATGAAAGTCAAGACCCTAGAGCAGGAGCGTATGGGCCAGTGACAGGTATTGCCATATATGTATTTGCGAAAGATTATGAAAAAGCCTTAGACATCATTAATCCAGCTCTCAAAGATATGAATAATTCTAGTACATTTTGCCCTAAATGTGGTAGTGAAGATGTAACGCCCATTATACGCAATCATGACTATGGTACTATTCTAAGCTTTCTTTGTCTTTTCCTTTTACTCATTCCAATCCTTTATCTTCTCGTTTTTGCAAATGAGTTTGGTCTTAAATCACCCATAGGCAATATTATTGCTTTGGTAATGGTTTCATTAGGTTTCGTTATAATGTTTGCTCTTAAACTTATAATGTTAATTATAAATGCGAGAAATGTGGTAAGAAGTTCAATCATCGCTAATTTAAGTATCTACAATACGACCTTGGTTTGAATCTGAGCTTTTCTCGTTTGGCAGAAGAATCTTAATAGATAAGAATATCAGGCAGATAAAGAAAAAAAAACAAAAGATTAATTGGATAATTCAAGAAAACACACTAATTTTGTGCCCTGATTATTCCGAACCGGGCTTTATAAAAGTGCAATTCAGTGATTGAAGTGCCGCCCGACGGAGCTAACCTGTTTTAATAAATACAACAGATGTACGCAATTGTAGAAATCCAAGGCCAGCAATTCAAAGCAGAGGCAGGAAAAAAGCTTTTTGTTCACCACATTCAGAATACCGAGAATGGTGCAACAGTAGAATTTGATAAAGTATTATTGGTAGACAAAGATGGAGCTATCACTGTAGGCACTCCCACTATAGACGGAGCGAAAGTTGTTTGTGAGGTTATCTCTCATTTGGTAAAAGGAGACAAAGTTCTCATATTCCATAAAAAGAGAAGAAAAGGCTATCGCAAACTTAACGGTCACCGCCAACAGTTCACAGAGGTTTCAATTAAAGAAGTAATTGCTTAATCATTTAAAAAGTAAAAGAAAATGGCACATAAAAAAGGTGTAGGTAGTTCTAAGAACGGCCGTGAATCAGCAAGCAAAAGATTAGGCGTTAAGATATATGGTGGTGAAGCTTGCAAAGCAGGTAATATCATCATTCGTCAGAGAGGCACAGAATACCATCCGGGTGAAAACATCGGCATGGGTAAAGATCATACTCTTTTTGCCTTAGTAGATGGTACAGTACAATTCAAAGTAGGTAGAGAAGACAGACGTTATGTTTCTGTTATTCCTGCTAGCATTGAAAAAGCTGAAGCTTAGTCTGTAAATAAAATCTTATAAAAAAGCCTACACTCTAAACGTGTAGGTTTTTTTATTTGTAGTAAGCACTTGCAGATTCTCGACCAAAAACCTTAGCAAACATTTGGTAAATCAGATTTATTCTTATATGTTTGTGCCCGAAATATTATGAAGACATACTCACTAGTCAAGAAGTCCAAAAGAGAGTAAACCATATCATGGATATCGTTCATTCTACATTCCAACATGTCTTTAGGAAATTTTATCCTCAGACTTTATTCTATGCCACTCGCATTGTCGGCGAAGATGATGCAGAGGATGTGGTACAAGATGCCTTTATTGAACTATGGAAAAGAAAAGATGAAATCATTGATGAGGAACATATCAAAGCTTTCCTTTTCCGCACAACTTATACTTACTCCCTTAATATTCTAAAGCACCGTACCATCACACAAAATTATGCAGAATCCATACAAGCCATCAATATAAAAAAAGCGGAATACTATAGCCCCGAAAATAATGATGCAATAAAACTAATTGAAAATTCCGAACTCCACAATGAAATCAAGATAGCCATTAATGAATTGCCAAATAAGTGCAGACAGGTATTTATAATGAGCTATATTCATGGAATGAAAAATAAAGAAATAGCAGAACTTTTGAACATATCGGTCAAAACGGTCGAAGTACACATTTACAAAGCACTTAAATATTTACGAAAGCGTTTAGATTATTTAATATTATTACTATTCACTTTTATACTTAACCAATAAGGTCTTTTATCAATATGATTGTATTATAAATAGAAAGAATTTATAAAGATGAGTAAACTGAAAAATAAAATATTAAAAAATTACTTGCTTAATAAGTGCTCAGCAAGAGATCTCGAGTCCTTGAAACAATGGCTCGAAGAATCAGAAGATCACGCACCACAATTATTTAAAATAGAAGAGCTATACCATTTAGGTAGATTCCATGTCACCCAAGACACTAAACATATAGAAAAAGCTGAACAACAATTATTCAAAGCGATTGATAACTCAAAATCTACAACATATAAGAGCCCACTCTTTCTACGATATGCAGCTGCTATTATCATATTATGTATATGCAGTTATGTATGCTATTTTGCATACCGTAATAATAAAGCTTTTAATATGATCGAAGTTTCTGCTACCGCAAAATCTATAAAACGAGTTTTACTCCCTGATGGAACGAACGTCTGGCTCAATCATTCTTCAATATTAAGGTATCCTCAAAAATTCACAAAAGAGAAACGGAATGTAGAGCTAAAAGGTGAAGCTTATTTTGAAGTAACAAAAAATCCGCATCAACCATTTATCGTAAAAAGTGATGCTATGACAATAGAGGTACTAGGTACAAAATTCAATTTTAACACAAGAAATTCCAATAACTACGAAGAACTTTCTTTATTAGAGGGAGTTGTACAAATGCATGGGAATAATGACAAAAGTAGGATTACTATAATACCCGGACAAAAAATCATATTAAACAAGCGAACCCAACAGATCACTATAAAAGAAGTAAATGCACGTATAGAGAGCCTTTGGCATGAAGAAATGATATCATTTAAAAGATCAAACATCCAAGAGATTGTTACAATTCTAGAGCACCTATACAACAAACGCATAAATATTGGTTCAAATATAGATAGAAAAATGACTTTTTCTGGAGAGATGAGACGTTATGAACAAATAGATTCAGTATTAAAAGCCCTTTGCTATAGCATGCCTATATATTATAAGACAAAAGGAGAATATATTTATTTATATCAAACGAACAAATAAATATATTTGCTTTATAGCTTCAACAATACACACTATTTATACTCATAAAGCCATAATTACAAAATAAATTAAAAAAATATCAGATTTCAGTAAGGGTTTTTATGGCATTAATTGTATTATAAGAAATGCAAGAAATAGTCGACTTTCTCATGCATCTTTCTTATATTATGTTTTATTTAACCATTAATTCGTATGAAAAGACATTATTGTTTACAAAGTTCGATAATATTTCGAGCGATTTTAATTTTCTTTTTGCTAATAGCCCCTTTTCAATGGAGTAATGCACAAATTACATTATCAACCAAAAAAGTAACTTTAGAAAAAGTAATAAAAAGCATCAAAGCCAAATCAAAGTATCAATTTTTTTACAATGATAATTTGTCATTGGTCATGATGCGACCGATAAATGTAAAAGATGCTAGTATAGAAGTTGTTTTAAACAAATTATTCCTAGGTTCTGGAATTGCATATAAAATTGTAGATAATACAATTTATCTTTCCAGAGACGAAAGAAAAAATACGATTCAAGAACCTGTTCGCTCTAAAGAAGGAAAAGTATATAAAATTATAGGGAAAGTAACAAGTGAAGATGGAGAGCCTCTCATAGGCGTTAGTGTTAAAATAAAAGATTCTAGTATAGGTAATATCACTAACACTAGCGGACATTATTCATTCACTTGTAATATAGAAAACCCCATTTTAATATATTCCTATATTGGATATCAAACACAAGAAATTCCTTCAAAAGAGAGATCTGTTATTAATGTCGTAATGAAAGAAGAAACACGAATGATAAGTGAAGTCGTTGTTACAGCATTAGGAATAAAAAAAGAAAAGAAGGCCTTAGGATATGCAATGCAAGAAATAAAGACAGATAATCTTACAGAAAATCATTCAACCAGTCTATCGAATATGCTACAAGGGAAAGTTGCAGGTGTACAAATTTCTCAATCAGGCACTGGTATCGGTGGTTCTACACATATTGTCCTACGTGGAATAAGCTCTTTATCCGGGAATAATCAACCACTATGGGTTGTAGATGGCATTCCAATAAGCGATAAAACCACTTCACAAGCTACAGAGTGGGGATATTCTGATTACTCAAGTAGTGCCTCTGAAATAAATCCTGAAGATATCGAAAGTATTTCAGTCCTTAAAGGACCTAATGCAGCGGCTTTATATGGAAGTATCGCCCAAAATGGAGCAATTATTGTTACAACCAAAACGGGTAAAAAGGAGCAGCCTCTTACAATAGAATATAATGGAAACGCAAGCTTTGACACTCCATATTCACCATATAAGCTTCAAAACATATACGGACAAGGTACAGCAAGCAAATTTGACCAATACTCAAAAGCTAGCTGGGGCCCCTTGATGGATGGTAAAACCGTCGTTGACAATTGGAGAAATACAATGTACAGTGATAGTTCATATAAGCCATACGCATTAACACCGCAAGGAAATCAGATGATGGATTTTTATCGAACAGGTACAAGTTTCACAAATAGCGTAGCATTGTCTGCTGGAGGAAAATCTCTATTCGGGCGTATGTCATATTCTGATTCTAGAAATAGAGGAATTACACCTAATCATCAATTGATTCGCCAATACGCAGATGCGAATTTAAATTTTGTAAATAAATGGATCACTGTAGGCTTCAAAGGAAGTTATATATATCAGAAGGGTGATAATCGTCCAGATCAAGGAGATGCAGGTATTGCTAATCAGTTTATTTTAATGCCTCGTAGTATCAGACTTCAAGACTTAAAAAATCCCCAAGGTTTAGACGGATCTTGCGTTAATTGGGCAGGAATAAATAACTCATATATTAATCCATATGCATACTCTTATAAAGGCAATGGTAATAAAGACGAAAAAAATCACTTTATGGGTCAAATTAATGCCTCGATTATACTTACTGATTGGTTAAGAATCAACGGCAAAGCAGGGGTTGATTGGTATAACATCAATCGCCAAATAACAATGCCTTTTTCATTTAATTCTGGAGTCAGTCAGTTAACATTATATAAAGAGACATTTAAGGAAACTAATTCAGATGCAATGGTGAATATTAATAAGACATTCAATGACTTTAATATTACTGCGAACCTAGGAGGAGCATATCGATCCGAAAGAGATGAAGGGGTAACAGCATTCAGCGGACGTCTTGCACTACCGGGGTTATTATCATTATCAAATGGGAAAAATATACAAGCAGAGCAACTATACAACTATAAAGAAGTTCATTCCTTATTAGGGAATGTTCAAGTAAGCTTTCGTAATATGTTATATTTAGATATAACAGGTAGGAATGATTGGTCATCAACCCTTCCAAAAAATAACAGATCATACTTTTACCCTTCTGCCAGTTTAAGCGGTATAGTTTCAGAAATGATAAAGTTGCCCAATTGGATTGATTTCTTAAAAGTTCGTGGATCATGGGCTGAAGTAGGGAATGATACAGATCCTTATAAACTAAAAGCTGCTAATTATGTTTTTTCAATGCTGTCAACGACTGTTTCAAGCGCATCACTCGAATTGCCATTATCGACATTAAAACCTGAATCAACGAAATCCTATGAGGCAGGTATCGACTTTCGAATGTTAAAGAATAGAATTAATTTAGATTTCACATACTACCATTCAATAACTACAAATCAAATCTTAGGCTTATCAATATCAAGCTCCTCAGGATATACCAATCAAACAATAAATGCAGGAAAGATGGTAAGTAGTGGTTTTGAAGTAATGCTAGGGACCACACCTTTAAAAATCAATGATTGGCAATGGGATTTAAACTTAAACTGGGGAACAAACAATTCGCACTGTAAACGTCTTGATCCACAAATCAAACGATGGAGTATGGGTAGCGTTCGTATAGGAGATGTCGTTGTTCGTGAAGGTCACAAATTTGGTGATATTATAGGGAAAGCATACGTCAGGGATGGAGCAGGTAATATTAAAGTAGATGACAACGGACTCCCTATTTATGAAAGTGATCAAGTAATAGGAAATATGATGCCGAATTGGACTGGTTCTATCAACTCCACCTTAAAATGGAAAGGGCTTAGTTTTAATATGCTAATTGATATTCGCCAAGGAGGTGATATAATTTCTGAAACTGATGCTATAGCATGCGCTGCAGGCAATTCCAAACGGACATTAAATTTTAGAAATGGAGGAATGATCGTAAAAGGAGTGAATGTAAACACTGGGAATCCTAACAATATTAAAATAACATCAGAACAATTTTATAATCAAGTTGGTGGTGCAGAAGGTGTAGGTGAAGAATTTAGATATAGCGGCTCTTATATAAAAATGAGAGAAATGTCACTAAGTTGGGAACTACCCAAATTATGGATTCAAAAATTTTCTTTAAAGTCCGTAAAAGTATCTCTAGTAGGAAGAGACCTATTCTATTTAAAGAAGCATACGCCAGGAACTCCAGAATGTGCTTTCTCACGAAGTGATTTTGCACAAGCATTCGATGTATCGGCAATGCCCCCCACAAGAACTTTCGGATTCAATTTAAATGTTAAATTTTAATTAACATACAATTATGAAAAAGAAATTATCAAAAATAGTCATATTGAGTACATTATTTACTCTATTTATTTCATGTACAGGTTCGTTCGACGATATCAATGAGAACCCTTTAAAATCTACGACTCTCGATCCAGAACTGGTATTACCATATGTTGAGTGGGGAGCTACCAATATTTATTGGGACACCTATCAATTAGGAGTTGCAACGATTATTCCTTATGCACAATATCTTTCGTCCGAAGATGATGGAGACCGTTATATGTATCGTGATGGATACACCACCTCAGGACTTTGGTTACCATACTACACCAGAGTTTTAAAAAATGTCAAGAAAGTGGCAGAGGTCGTAAAAAATCAACCTGAATCAACAAGAACTTTACAACTGTTGCGTATTATGAATGCTTATAATACAGCAAGCATTACTGATGACTATGGAGATATCCCATATTCAGATGCAGGAACTGGAAATGGACAGGCAAAATATGACACTCAAAAAGATGTCTATTATAACATATTCAAAGAATTGACAGACGCTGTCAATATTTTATCTAGTGACTTAAAAAACCAAAAGGTTATTCCATCGGATGCAGATTATATATATGGTGCAGATTTTGCTAAATGGATCAAATTTGCCAATTCTTTACGTTTACGTTATGCCATTCGTTTATCATTTATCGATCCTAACAAAGCGAAAGAAGAAGGTGAAGCAGCACTAGCTGCTGGAATAATGTCATCCGTTACCGATGAAGCCACCATACATACAGACAATGAAGACTGGAATAATTTAGGTTATCCTTTAATGGTCTTATGCAATTGGAATTGGTTTAGAGCAAGCACTACCTTTATTAATATTTTAGAAAACACAAGCTCTGTAACAGATCCTCGCGAAGAATTATATTTAGGTAAAACTAAATTATATGTCACCCAAAAAGAGGGGCCAGCATACCAAGGTGTTCCAAATGGCTTTCCTGCAGATCAATCAACAGCTTTAGGTACTGGCTATAATAACGATGAGACATCTAATGTTTATGGATTGATGTTTTTCCCTGATTGGAATTCAAAAGGCATAAATCCTCAAGACACCAATCCATGGTTATCAAAGAAATACCCATTGATGCATTATTCAGAAGCATGCTTCCTCAAGGCAGAAGCAGCCCTTCGCGGTTGGAATGGTGCAGGAGATGCTGAAAGTAATTATATCGAAGGTATCAAAACTTCTTTGATAGAAAGTCGTGACGGTATAAATTCCACATTATATGACAGTTCTAAAGATGAAGTCTATATAACAAGTGGTAATGTCGCATGGAATAATGCAGATAATTTTGAAGCTAAGCTAAAAAAAATAATCACTCAAAAATGGATTGCAATATTCCCTATGGCAGAAGAAGCTTGGGCTGAATTCCGTCGTACCGGTTATCCTGATTTACAACCAGTTCTTCAATGCAGTGAACCGACATTAAAAAAAGGCGAATTCATTAAAAAGATACTTTACCCCGATGAAGAGAGACGTAACAATACAGTAAATGCTACTGCAAAGACTCTAAATAATGGGCAAGGTGACGGCGCTAATGTCCGTGTATGGTGGGACACCGGCAGATGTAAATAAAATATTGTCTCTAACTAATTACAAGGTAAGAGGCTGGACTTCTTAAGTATGGACAGCCTCTTTTATATTAAATTCCAACAACAAACAAATGAAAAAGAAAATATCTTTATTGATTTTTGGTATATTCACTACACTCGTCTTTTACTCATGTAGTCAAAAGTCATTACCTTCTTATTTAGCAAAAAATGATGCATCATCTCAAAAGAAGTTTATCCCTGAGAAAAATGGCTACCGCCTTATGTGGGAGGATAATTTCGACGGCACAAAATTGGACACCACTAAATGGTCTCTAAGATGCCTAGGGCCACGGCGAATAGGATATAATGACGCCTCAATGGTTAAAATAGCAAATGGGAAGCTCATGCTATCATATGATATTAAAGGAGATAGTATTTTAGCTGGTATGATAGGTACTCAACACAAATTTGAAAATAGTTACGGATATTACGAATGCAGAGCTAAACTCCAACAAGGTATTGGCCCTTGGTCCGCTTTTTGGATCCAGTCGCCACTTATTTTCAACGGCAGTGATCCTGGCAAATACGGAACTGAAATCGACATCTTTGAGTATTTCAAAGAGCTTGGAGATAACACATTAACTCACTGTTTACATTGGGCTTATGGAGCAAACATGAAATCGAGTGAACAAATGATCAGCCATCTTAAAGGCCTTTCAAAAGGATATCATACCTTTGGTCTAGAGTGGACTAAAGATAAATATTCCTTTTTTATTGATGGGCTAAAATACCATGAACAAAAGATTGGAATCTCACACATCAATGAGTATATTATTCTAAGTATGGAAATTCCTGACAAACTACAAGCGCTTAAAAATGCTTGTGCTCCAGACACCTTTTGTGTGGACTATGTAAGAGTCTATACAAAATAAAAGAAGTAAAATATATACCTGAGAAAATAAATTCTATACATTACTTATAAATTTAGAATATCAAATAATGAGACGTCCGCTTATTATGCTAATCTGCATACTGCTAAATATTTTTTTATCACATGCAGCAGATACGGATATAATTTCTGCACAACAGATGGTAAACAGACTTTTACCAACTTATGCAAAATCATTTATCTTTAAAAAAATCTCCTCAGACAAAGATATTTTCAGTCTCGAAAACAAAGGCAAACAGATACAAATATCCGGAAACAATGCCAATTCTATGGCTGTAGGGCTTAATTTCTATTTAAAAAATTATTGTCTAACAACTGTATCATGGTTCAGAATGGATCCTATTCAATTACCTAAGACTTTACCTCTAATTAAAAGGCCTATTAGGATAACAGCAAAAGTTCCACTACGCTTTTTCCTAAATTATTGTACTTTTGGATATTCTATGCCCTGGTGGACATGGAAAGATTGGGAACGGCTTATTGACTGGATGGCCCTAAACGGCATCAATACTCCGCTAGCGATAACAGGACAAGAAGCTATTTGGTATAACGTATGGAAAAAATTCGGGCTAACCGATACTGAGATTCGAGCTTACTTCACGGGGCCAGCACATTTACCTTGGCATCGTATGAGCAATATTGATGGTTGGCAAGGTCCGCTTCCCATAAGCTGGTTAGACAATCAAAGAGAACTTCAACAAAAGATTGTACAACGCGAGCGAGAATTGAATATGCATCCCGTTTTACCTGCTTTTGCTGGTCATATACCAAGTGGACTTAAACGCCTATATCCACACTTGCTTACAACAAATGTATCTCAATGGTGTGACTTCAGCGATCAATATCAATGCACCTTCTTAAATCCAATGGATTCATTATATTCAATTATCCAAAAAGATTATCTTAATGAACAAACAAAAATATATGGTACAGATCATATATATGGCATCGATTGTTTTAACGAAGTTCAGCCACCGAGTTGGAATGAAGACTCATTGGCGCTTATCTCTTCTCACATATATAAATCACTAAAAGCTGCCGACAAGGATGCCATTTGGCTTCAGATGGGTTGGCTTTTTTACAATGATGCTTCGCATTGGACCACCGCTCGAATCAAGTCTTATTTACAAGGAGTTCCCAAGAGCAAGCTTCTTCTTTTAGACTATTTTTGTGAAAATACCGAGATTTGGAAACGTACAGAATCCTTTTTCGGTCAACCGTTTATATGGTGCTACTTAGGGAACTTTGGAGGGAACACAATGATTTGCTCTCCGCTAAAAAAGATAGACAAACTTTTAACTAATACTTTCAAGAAATCAAAACAAAATTTTCAAGGTATAGGAGCTACTCTTGAAGGATTAGACGTTAATCAATTTGCTTATGAGTTTGTCTTCGATAAAGCATGGAATATTCCATTCAATTGCAAATCATGGATTAATAATTTAGCTGATAGAAGATTAGGAAAATATAATATTATATCACGTCAAGCTTGGCAATTAATGAACCAAAAAGTTTTAACAGCTTCTAGTTTTTCACCTCAAGGTACTCTAATAGAATCTTTTCCAACATTGCAAAATTCAAAATATGAATTGCAAAACACCTATATGAACTCTTTGCAACAACAATCTTTATTAAAAGCATGGCAAATGCTACTATCGATTAAAAAATATAATCGATATACCTATGAGTTTGATGTAATTAATATTGGTCGTCAAGTTTTAGGCAACTATTTTCATCAACTGCGAGATTCGTTTACAATTGCATATCGAACAAACGACTCAGCAAAACTTAAAATATTTGGATACAAAATGAAATCAATACTAGCAGACGTAGATGCGTTGGTAGCATGTTATCCAACTTTTTCTTTAAAACAATGGATTGATGATGCACGCGCTATGGGTATTAATGCAAACGAAAAAAACTATTATGAAAAAAATGCGCGCACTCTAATAACAGTTTGGGGAGACAAGGATGTACTCACAGACTATGCTAGACGTGGATGGGCTGGATTAATCTCTAATTACTACGCACCACGCTGGAATATGTTCATTGATGAAGTCATTAAGTGTAACTCCCAATTCACAAAATTTAACGAGAAAGATTTTTCAATAGGCTGTCATAAATGGGGACGCAAATTTATAGAGCCAAGCACTATCATTATTTATCCCAAAGAACAAAATGGAGTAATATTAGCTAAAAAACTTTTTATAAAATATTTTAAGCATTAAGCGGTTATATTCTTCATTTGACATCATCAAATGACAAAAGAAACTAATAGGTATTAGATAAATTTGATGTTAATACGTGCGGGAACAAACGATAAAAGTTTGTTCTCGCTTATTATATCAAAAAGACAGAGAGAAACGATCAGTTAATAATCGTTTTCAAATCCATTTCGCATATCTATTTTATTGGCTTTATTTAAAAAATAAAAACTAATTTATTTTTGCTAAAACGCTTCGCTTGGAGTAACTTTGCATTCTCGTATAGAGAAGGAATCAAAAACATAGATATATGCTTACCATTAAACAAATTACAGAAAATACAGACACTGTTATAAAGGGTCTGGAAAAAAAGCATTTTAAAAACGCAAAAGAGGCTGTCGCAAAGGTTATTGAACTGAACGACATACGCCGCAATTCACAAAAGCAACTAGATGATAACTTGGCAAAGTCAAAATTACTTGCCAAAAGCATCGGACAACTCATGAAAGAAGGCAAGTCCGATGAAGCGGCTTCTATCCGAAAAGAAGTTTCCGAATTCAAAGATCTTAGCAAAACATTGGAAGATCAAATGGAAAAGGCTGCTACTGATATGCGAAATTTACTCTATACGATTCCTAATATTCCTCACGAAAGTGTACCCGAAGGATTCGGAGCCGATGATAACAAGGTAGAGAAAATGGGCGGTCAAAATACCGTCCTTCCTGTTAACCCACTACCCCATTGGGAATTGGCAAAGAAATATGATATTATTGATTTCGATCTAGGAGTTAAAATCAGTGGTGCCGGTTTCCCCGTATATAAGGGGAAAGGAGCTCGTTTGCAACGCGCGTTGATCAACTTTTTCCTTGACGAAGCTCGCAACAGTGGCTATACCGAAATACAACCGCCTACGGTAGTCAATCAGGATTCCGGATATGGTACAGGACAGCTTCCTGACAAAGAAGGACAAATGTACCACTGCGAATTGGACGATTTATACCTGATTCCGACAGCCGAAGTTCCCGTAACAAACATTTACCGGGACGTTATCCTCGAAGAAAAAGAACTACCTATCAGGAACTGTGCTTATACCCAATGCTTTCGTCGCGAAGCCGGATCTTATGGTAAAGACGTTCGGGGTCTGAACCGTCTGCACGAATTCTCAAAAGTAGAATTGGTACGCATCGACAAACCCGAACATTCGTATGATTCGCTCAAAGAAATGCTGGCTCACGTTGAAGGGTTATGCCAGAAACTTGAATTGCCATACCGCATTCTTCGCCTTTGCGGTGGAGATATGAGCTTTACGTCTGCTCTCTGCTTCGACTTTGAAGTTTATTCCGAGGCACAAAAACGCTGGTTGGAAGTTAGTTCTGTATCAAACTTCGAAACTTATCAGGCCAACCGCTTGAAATGCCGTTACCGCACAACAGCCGACAACAAAAAAATAGAGCTATGCCATACCCTCAACGGTTCGGCATTGGCCCTACCCCGTATTGTTGCCGCATTACTTGAAAACAATCAGACCCCCGAAGGCATCAAGATACCCAAAGCCCTTGTTCCTTATTGTGGGTTCGATATAATCGATTAACATGAAGCAGACAGCTTTAACCCTTTAAATGAAAAACGATGAATAAAATTGTCCACAAGGAGCAACTTTCCGAAAAAGTATTCCTGTTCGAAGTCGAAGCCCCGTTAATAGCCCGTTCCCGCAAGGCCGGCAATTTCGTTATTATCCGTGTAGGAGAAAAAGGCGAACGCGTCCCTTTAACTATTTCCATGGCCGATAAAGGAAAGGGGACTATTACCATTATTGCACAAAAGGTCGGCGTATCAACCGAGAAATTGTGTGATCTGAAAGTTGGCGATAGCCTGACAGACGTAGTAGGTCCGCTAGGCCAAGCTACCAATATCGAGAACTTCGGCACAGTCGTTTGTGCGGGAGGCGGTGTAGGCAATGCTCCGATGTTGCCTATAGCTCAGGCACTCAAAGCGGCAGGCAACAGGGTTATTTCTGTTTTGGCAGGACGCAACAAAGATTTGATTATCTTGGAAGATGAGATTCGCAAATGCTCCGACGAGGTGATCATCATGACCGACGATGGTTCATACGGAAAGAAAGGGCTTGTTACAAATGGTATCGAAGAGGTTATTCTGCGCGAGAAAGTAAATAAATGCTTCGCCATCGGTCCGGCGATTATGATGAAATTTGTCTGTCTGCTTACAAAAAAATACAATATACCAACCGAAGTTTCTCTCAACACGATCATGGTAGATGGTACCGGAATGTGTGGAGCTTGCCGCGTCAGCGTAGGTGGCAAAACAAAATTCGTTTGCGTAGATGGTCCCGAGTTTGACGGACACGAAGTGGACTTTGATGAGATGATGAGACGCCTTGCGGCCTACAGACCGGAAGAAAGAGTCGATCTCGAACGCTACGAAAAGACAACTACCGAAGAAGACAAAGTGGACGAAAACAGTCGTGATGCAGCTTGGCGGGTAGATCTCCGCAAATCGATAAAAGCGAAAGAGCGCACCGAGATTCCTCGAGCTAAAATGAACGAGCTCGATCCGGAATACCGCTCGCACTCTCGCAAAGAAGAAGTAAACCAAGGACTCACCGAAGAACAAGCTTTGACAGAAGCCAAACGTTGTTTGGATTGTGCCAATCCGGGTTGCATTACAGGTTGTCCTGTGAACATCGATATTCCACGGTTCGTGAAAAATATCGAATGCGGAGAATTTCTCGAAGCAGCAAAGACCTTGAAAGAAACCAGTGCACTACCGGCTGTTTGCGGACGGGTTTGCCCTCAAGAAAAACAGTGCGAATCGAAATGCATTCACTTGAAGATGAACAAAGAGGCTGTTGCTATCGGTTATTTGGAACGTTTTGCAGCCGACTTCGAACGCGAAAGTGGCAATATCTCTGTGCCCAAAATAGCAGAAAAGAACAACATAAAGATTGCAGTGGTCGGTTCTGGTCCTTCAGGACTATCCTTTGCAGGCGATATGGCCAAAAAAGGATACGACGTTACTGTTTTCGAAGCACTACACGAAATAGGCGGCGTTTTGAAGTATGGTATTCCGGAATTTCGTTTACCCAACAAGATTGTAGATGTAGAGATTGAGAGTCTTGCCAAGACAGGTGTCAAATTTATCAAAGACTGCATCATCGGAAAGACCATTAGCGTAGAGGAACTCGAGGCTGAAGATTTTAAAGGCATATACATTGCATCGGGTGCAGGACTCCCCAACTTCATGGATATTCCGGGTGAAAATCTAATCAACGTACTTTCGTCCAACGAATACTTGACTCGCGTAAACCTGATGGATGCAGCGAGTGACGAAAGCGACACTCCCGTTTCTTTCGGTAAGAATGTGGCAATAATCGGTGGTGGCAATACAGCAATGGACTCTGTCCGCACAGCACGCCGTCTTGGCGCAGAAAGAGCGATGATTATCTATCGCCGTTCTGAAGCCGAGATGCCTGCACGTCTCGAAGAAGTGAAACACGCCAAGGAAGAAGGTATCGAATTTCTCACACTACACAATCCGATAGAATATATTGCCGACGAGCAAGGTAAAGTCAAACAAGTAGTCTTGCAAAAAATGGAACTTGGCGAACCCGATGCTTCAGGACGCCGTAGTCCGGTGGCTATTCCAGGTGCAATAGAAACAATTGATATCGATCTGGCCATTGTCAGTGTAGGCGTATCGCCCAACCCGATTGTTCCAAAATCTATCAAAGGTCTAGAATTAGGAAGAAAGAACACTATTGCCGTCAATGACGACATGCAGTCTTCTATTCCAACAATCTTTGCAGGAGGTGACATCGTACGTGGCGGAGCAACCGTAATCCTTGCCATGGGCGACGGAAGACGTGCAGCTGCCGCAATGGACAAGCAACTAACGAAATAATAACTTCGCACAAATATTACTTTTGCAAGATAATATTTTGCAAAAAACGTATTAAAGAGGGATAAATCATTCGACACTCAGAATGGTTTATCCCTCTCAATATATTCCAATATTCGACGTATCCAATTCATCTACACAGAATACACTCGCCCACATACGAATCGGCTCTTTAGATACCCACAGAGCATCATTTAGACCAGTTCTAAACAGAGGTCCGCTGAAAATAAGGACTCTACAGCATGCTCTTGGTGCGATTTTCGGACCTTTTTTCGCTGGCGTTGTATACGGTACACCGTTAACCTGCTGTGGGATAGCGCGTAATGGTGTCACACGGAGGTGGCAAAGGAGAATTATAAAGATTAAATTGGATGCATATTCCCTTACCTCTTTTACCGATGACACAGAAATAAGTTAAAAGTAAATGCTGCGCAAGCAATTTATTTTCTAGAAGGCCTTGAACAGTGAATATTCCACAATATTCTGATACTTTTTTATCTTAATATGCCATAGAAGACCTTATAGAGCACTATTCTCGCTATCGTTTCAGCGTTCTAATACAAAGCAAATTGCAACAAGACATAAATGTATCGCGTACAAATCGTTGATAGACAGCGAGAAATTCGTAAGGACGAAAATAAATGTTTGTAAGTATAAACTTTTATTTTTGTCCATATGAATTTTTATTTTCGTCCTTATCATTTTTCGAAAGCGCAGGTTCGATTGAGTGAATCAATAAGTGCTACTTGGGCATGTTAAGAAAGTATCAGTATCGCTTCCTATGTTCACCTATAAAGGTTGTTCATACCAGCGTAGCTCCTCTTCAAGTAACTGGAAAGAGACGATTATTTCAACAAATCTATGCCTTCTTTATCTTTCCAAAACCACATATGCTCCTAAATTTGTTGACGTCCATATGTTTTCTGAAAAACTTAAGGACGTCACCGAAAAAACTAACATACGACAATTAGGCCTCATTGCTTAGATAATTTTTGTACAACCTATATAAACTGTGATTATGTTAAAGGCAGCACTATATAGGCAAATAAACATTCTAATTCATGTCAAAGATTCTCTGCATTATACAAATTAATACTCTAATAATATTGCAATTGAAAAATAATCTGATATTACTATTGTTTAGAAATTTTTCTTGACTATTTTTGTGAAAATATCATATAGAAATAAACCCAAAGATTAATAATTAAAGCAATGAAAAACAAAAGAATTAATACATTTTTAATTACACTTTTAGTGGTAATAACAGGCCCATTTTCGATATCTGCACAAATCAATAATGATATTGATTCAATAGCGAGCCAATTATCGACAACAGTAGCACAAGATGGAGGATTACTGTGGAAAGTTTCAGGAAACGGTCTCACAAAAAATTCCTATATTTTCGGGACTTATTATTACGATCAGCATAGCTTTACACACAACCAAATATTCTCCATACCGGGAGTGAAAAAAGCAATCGAAGAAGCGGAAGAAATTGCAACTGAAGATAATATATTTGAAATATGCACTCATTTTAATACGCCTGTTTACGAACGACTCCTTTCTCCTTCAGCTATTACAAAGATGCCAAAAGGCAAATACTACAAGAGCTTATTTAAAAGCGATAAAGAATGGCAAAAGTTTGATAAGCAAATGAAAAGACTAGGCATCTTCTCCTACTTAGAACAAAAACCCACATACTGGGTAAATATTCTTAAAGCAGGACTTAACATAGAAATCGCACTACCGCCTATGATGAATAGGCTAGGCATCCCTGTAGATTTGTATATCGCAAAATATGCGAGAGAAAAGAAAACGCCTATGTTCTTTTTAAATGCCCAATATCCTGGTAATACTGGTTGTTTCGGCATTTTTGATCCGATCTATACTAAATCCAATGAAAAACTGCGCTATAAAAGGCCCCTGGAAGTACAGATAAAAGAACTTTGCAAATTATTAAACCAGATAGAATCTCCCGAATACAAAGAACAGCACAAAGAAAGTATAAAAAGAGCAAGAGAAAAATATGATTACGCCGGTATAAGAGATAGTTTGTTCAATGCATATAAAACAATGAATATTAAGAAACTCGAAGAAGCAGAAAACTATAGCACAAAGGCACAAGGAAAAGATTTTCTTTTTTATAAAACGCTTATGTTAGACAAACCTAATATAAGGTGGATCCCAATCATGAAGAAGCACATGGCAGAACATGTTTGTTTTATCGCCTTTGGCTGTCGTCACCTCGTCGGAGAAACGGGGATTATCAATCTTCTAAGAAAAGAAGGTTATGAGGTGACACCCGTTTTTTAGATTGAAAAACAAATACCAAACACTATAATTTAAAGATATCCCCCTCCCTACCCTCGCCCCTGCAAAAAGGACGCATCGGCAACCACATTAAACATCTATCAATACACACAAAAGTGTCGGAAGACAAAAAAGACGTAACCTGATTAAGTTACGTCTTTTTATCGTTAAAGAGCAATATATATGCTCCTTATAGCTATTCAATCACCTTATTGTTCCGTTGATCGGGGAAAACAATAGTCGGCTTGAATTTTTTAGCTTCTTCGAAGTCCATTAAAGCATACGACATAATAATAATAATATCGTTGACTTGTACCTTGCGAGCGGCAGCGCCGTTGAGACAAACGCAACCTGAGCCGCGTTCTCCTTTTATGATATAGGTTTCGAAACGTTCACCATTATTATTATTAGTAATAGCTACCTTTTCGCCTGCAATCATATTGGCAGCGTCCATTAAATCTTCGTCGATTGTAATGCTCCCCATGTAGCTGAGGTTTGCCTCAGTAACGCGGGCACAATGAATTTTTGATTTTAAAATTTGAACCATCATAACGATGTAAAATAATAATGTTAAGGCTATTTTATTCTTTATATTTGATATTGTCTATCAATCGAGTTTTACCACTGAATACTGTAATACAACCTACAGCAAACGATGTATCTTCCCAGTTGGCTATTTTCTGCAATGAATTGCCATCTACTATTTCAAAGTACTCCAAACGAAGTCCTTCTGCCAAATCAATCCGTTCTTCAACGAACTTTTGTGTATCGGCCACTGTATGAGAGGCGGCATAATCGCGGCTTAGAAGAAGAGTCTTCGAAATATTCAGCGCATTACTGCGCTCTTGGGGCGAGAGCAACTGGTTGCGGCTACTCAATGCCAACCCTCCATCTTCGCGTATAATAGGGCACGAAACAATTTCCAACCCGAACTTAAGATCTTTTACCATGGCGCGAATGACAGCTACCTGCTGAAAATCTTTTTCACCAAAATAAGCTTTATCTGGTTCTACGGCCATAAAAAGTTTGCTTACTATCTGACAAACGCCATTAAAGTGACCCGACCTGCGGGCTCCTTCCATCACAGTATCGATAGGAGGATAACTAAAATGACGAGTATCGGGTTCGGGATACATCTCTTCTACAGAAGGAGCAAACAATATGGTAGCTCCACACGATTCGAGCAACTCTATATCGGCATCCAACTGATGGGGATAGTTCACCAAATCGTTTTTATCGTTAAATTGAGTAGGATTGACAAAATCGCTTACGACAGTAACGTCGTTATCTTGTACGCTACGTTTGACCAACGATGCGTGACCGGCATGCAATGCACCCATCGTAGGCACTAAACCAACCTTTTTGCCAGCAGTTCTGTATGCAGAAAGAGCGGCCTTAAGGTCCTTAATAGTATTAATTACTTTCATTCCAATGATATTAATTCGCTTATATTCGAAAAACAGTGCAAAATAAACCATTATTTAGCACATAACGAAGAAATATCGTATTATTTTCAACTAAATATTTCATAAAACTTTGACATGCATCCCCGCTTAAATACTTGACTATACAATTAATAAGTAATTATCAATTGAAAAAGTTGCAAATATCTGATTTTTTTTTTATATCTTTGCAAAAGAATTCATTTAGACTGCGAAAATGACAAATGGTAATAAGGTATTATTCATTACCCAAGAAATTGTTCCGTATGTAGCGACTTCTGATATGGCAGAAGTGGGTCGTAATTTGGCTCAAACTATTCAAGAACAAGGGTACGAAATCCGAACTTTTATGCCAAAATGGGGGACCATTAATGAAAGAAGGAATCAACTTCATGAAGTTATCCGACTTTCTGGCATTAACATTATTATTGATGACACAGACCATCCGCTAATCATAAAGGTCGCATCTATACAATCTGCGCGAATGCAGATTTACTTTATTGATAATGATGATTATTTCCAAAACAAACTGCAAACCGTTGACGAGAATGGAGTAGAATACGAGGATAATGATTGTAGAACAATCTTCTATGCCCGTGGTGTACTAGAAACGGTAAAAAAGCTACATTGGGTTCCAGACATCGTGCACTGCGAAGGCTGGATATCTGCATTAATCCCTCTATACATTAAAAGAGGCTATAAGGACGAACCTTCTTTCCGAGACACAAAGGTTGTTTTCTCTTTATTCGGTGAAGAGTTGAAAAACGAATTTCCGAAAGATTATCCTGTTAAACTTCAAATAAAAGGCGTCACCAAAAAGGTACTTGCTCCTTTTGTGAAGAATCTGGATTTTGTATCGCTTTGCAAGCTGGCCGTTGAGTTTTCAGATGGAATAATGGTATGCAGCGAGCACGTCAATGAAGAGGTTTTGGAATATGCTAGAGAACGCAATAAACTTATCCTACCCTATCAGCCGGCTGATAAAATGGCTGAAGCTACGGATGAATTTTACAAAAAATTACTAGAAACAGAGAATACGGAAGTTGAATAAGAACTTCATCATTAATGATATATATACTTGATTTCTTATCTCGAATTCAAGTAAAACACACAAAGGAGTTGCCTCCAACGAATATTGCAAGACAATAAAAGGTATAAGGAAAGGATGGGGTAAAACATAAAATATTTGGGTCATATCAATATTGACATGACCCAAATATCCCAATTAGAAAGTAAACTATTGCAGGATGCTTTCCTGCAAAACTAATCACTTATATTATTTTAAGCAACTCTTTTGTAGTATATCATCGAGTTTACTTCCCGATAAATCACGTGCAACAATCCTACCATCAAGATCAAATAAGATATTAGAAGGGATAGAATTTATATTATAAACTGAAGAAGCTTGTGTTTTCCAACCTTTCAAGTCAGAGAGATTAATCCAGCTCATTCCCAATTTTTTGATTGCATTTTTCCATGCCCCAGCATCACTATCAAAAGATAACCCTACGATATCAAATCCCTTGGCATGATATTTTTCATAACAAGCTTTAATATTTGGCATTTCCTTCATACAAGGGCCACACCAACTCGCCCAGAAATCTACTAATATATATCTTCCTTTCCCCATATATTCACTCAATTTATGAGAGACTCCTAGCGTGTCCTTTTCTTCCAGATCAATGAATAATCTACCTGGTAGCTTCATTTCAAATGATTGGATTAATTGTTTTGCATGATTTAGGATTGGATTATTATAATATACTTTTTGGGGATTCACCTCTGCTATGAGCTTTTCGTAAGGCGTTTCATTAGCCAATAAAGATATATAATAAGCAGCAATCACATTATCTTGATTTTCGCGAATTGCTTTATCACATAAGTCTATCCTTTCCGCATCTATCTTTTTAAGTCTACTGAGATAATTAAGATACTCTGTCTTTTTAGCTTTATCTCTATAAATATGTTTCATCGCCAGATGGATAGTTAAAAGACTATCATCCAAAATAGCCCTCTGCTGTTCATATTTGCCGAATTTGTTATTTAAGGAGGAACCTTTAAGCATTCTCGTTGACAGATCCAGTGTAACAGAAGCACCATCAGCAATAAACACCATAGATTTGCGCCCAAAAGATAAACTTACAAATGAATTTTTCTCTTTGATTCTCCTCTCAAAAGAGAATACTCCATCATAAACAATGGCACTATCATACCGTTCGGTATTTGTATAATCAGTCAAATACAACACTTTTATACTCTTATCACATGAGCCCGTTACTTTATACTTGGTTTGACCGAATAAAGAAATTATAAAGGTCATAAATATTAAAGACACAATTATTCTTTTCATCATTATAAAATTATAAATTAATAGCTATACTTCTTTCAAAGCAAGTTTGATTTCAGGATCTTCATCATTTAGTATTGTCTGATATTCATTAGTTCCCCATAAACAATGAGCTACGAAAGCCTTCACAAGAAACTGAAGTTGTTGAGTCAAATCTGAGGTTTGGTTATTTGGCCAATCAATTTTCTTTTGAGCAGCATCTGCCTTAATCTCATTGATTAAACACTCCGGCACTTTAAAATCCTTTTCAAAGTTACTAAACTTCTTATATCGCTTTTCCAAAGATTCACGATGCCCGTCAACATATTTATTTGTAGAAGATGATAATATTCCTTTGTAGATAATTTGAGACAAATACGGGTTCTGCACCTCCTTAGGAACAACGTAATCCGGAATAATACCTCCATTGGCCAATATTTCCTTATGTTGCTTCAACGTATAATATTTCTGAGTGGATACAGCTTCCGTTGAATCATAAGGTTTTTGTATGCACCTACCTGAGGGCGTGAAATACCTAGCGTTAGACAACTTCAGTATGGAACCATCTGAAAAATTAATTATTCGCTGTGTCAGCCCTTTCCCAAAAGATTGCTGACCGATAATCTTTCCACGATCCCAATCTTGTATTGCCCCAGCAACAATTTCAGCAGCAGAAGCTGTTTTACTATCTATTAGGACAACCACACTGCCTGTTTGCATTAAGCCCTTACCATTTGCTCTATATTCTCTTTTAGGCGAATGCGATCCCTCTGTATAGACAATAATATCCCCTTTATTCAGGAAATTGTTCGCTACAGCTATTCCCGCATCCATATAGCCTCCTTGATTTCCCCTTAAATCTAATATTAAGTTTTTCATGCTCTTTCGGAGTAATGACTTAATGGCAATATCAAACTCTTGTGCAGTATTAAAGGTGAAGCTATTAATCTTAATATACCCAACATCATGAGAACTTATATAGCTAGCCACACTAGGAACGACTATTTGGTCTCGAACGACCTCAACCTTAATCAGTTTATTAGTTCCTTTATGAATGATACCCAGTTCTACTTTTGAGCCCTTTACCCCAGAGAGCATTCGTTTAACATCAATACCATGATTTGTCTTTGAAGTAATAAGGATACTATCAATACTTACAATTCTATCACTTGCTTGTACTCCAGAATTTGCAGCAGGCCCACCGCTAACCACGTTCGTTACTATTAAAGAATCTCCCATGAGAAAGTAAGTAATGCCAATACCACAAAAATCCGCATCCAAATAAGAATTCAACTTCTTTGCCTCATTGGCATCTAGATAAGTTGAGAACGGATCTAACTGCTTTAACAAATTATCAATGGCCGTTTCAGCCAAAGCATTGTCATCAACAGAATCTACATAAATAGTACTAATTGCCGAATTTACCATCTGCAATTTTCGACTAGGCGTTATCTGCTTATCTTGAGCAAACACTGCTGGAATATCTAGAAAACAGACAGTGATAAAAATTGCAATGAGAATAATATTACTTTTCTTTATTACTCCCATATTATATACCTTTTAATTCAAGTAAGGTCTGTTTCGTTTCCACATTCGAAGGACGGGTCATATTACTATTTATGATTCTTCCTTTTTTATCGAGCAATATGAAATGAGGATAACCTGGAACATAATATTTAAACATAAAGAAATTGATACCTGCCAACAATTGTACTCCACCCATATGCTCTTCTTTGACCATTCTCTTCCATCCTAGAGTATCTTCGTCTACAGATAAGCTTAGAAATACAATATTCTTCCCTTTCATCTCATTCTGAAGTTTCTCTAGATACGGAATTTCTTTTAAGCACCACTCACACCATGTAGCCCAAAAGTCTACATAGACATATTTTCCCTTAAAATCCTTCATGGTAAAAGTCTTTCCACTTACGTCTTTATATGCAAAGTTTTGGAACTTATCGCCCACCACAAATTTCTTTAATTTAATACTATCATTTTGAGCCTGAATAGTACAGAGGCTAAACAACATTAATAAGAACAATACTATTTTTTTCATCTGTCATATTATTAATTACCACTTTCGTTTCCTATAGTCTGAAGATCAATTCCGAATTTTTCATATGCATCAATCATTGCGCGATATTTAGCCATAACTAATCCTCCAATATCTCTTTTAGGATTTAAGACACCTTTAAGATCCCAATATCCTGCATCTTCATCGGGCTCGGCAGTCAAAGTCGAATAAGAGTTCTTGAGAATCATATTAAAATAGTTGCGCCAATCAGCAACCTTATTGACACTGGCATCTGCAAAAGTCGAATTATGATCTAAAAGCCCTTGCTGAAGCAGAAGTTCATCACTATAATCAACAGTATATAGACTGTAAGAAAAGAATTCATCTTTATTCACTAGTGAATCAAAGTTCTTCGATATGAAATTTTTATTCAAATCAAAGACACTAATATCAGACATTTCATCGACTGTTTTGTCACCATGACTAAACATCAAATTATTAAACGATTGAAGATAATCAACTTCCCTTGTCACCTTATGTCCGTGTTTCATATAAGACTGTATAAGATTAGCACCCAGGATAATTTTTAAAGGTGCATATTTACGAATTACACTATCCGGATAAAATTTTAAGAACTTATTTTCCACATAAGCCAATTGCCTGCCCACATAGTTCTCATCCGGAAGATCCACCTTAACAGATCCACGAGTGGCCAATTCTTGTTGTTGATATCTTACCATATTTTCCTGGACCGTATATAATCCCCAAAACTCTCCATATTCATCATATATCTTCACATTAAGAGGATGCCATCCACCATTTACATGTACTGAATCTGATTTCGTATTCAGATAAACTTCGTCATTGAATTTATACCAAGAACTATTTATCAAAGTATCTGCATGGTACTCAGCCCATTCATCCGAGACATTAAAATACACATCAGAAGGATTAAATTTATACAAGATATAAATTCCAGTCCTATCATACCATTTCTTAATTACACCGTCGTAATCATGATTTCCATTTGCCAACTGTAGTTCATAATAATCCAATTTTGGTAGTAGCTTATCTTCACTATTACAGCCCATAAAGATAAATATACAAACTACAAACAATAATATATATATTTTATTTATCATAATTTCTTCCTTTTCAAATCATTGATTTTGTATTAGAGCTTTATTCACATCAAGAGCAACCTGAGGTATAGGCAACACATACTTGCCCATATTGTTCGTATACTTTGTTACAGCTCCTTCATCATTGAATTCATGTGTTACAAGTAAGCCATAACGTCTTAAATCACACCAACGATTATTTGTTTCTCCACACAATTCTCTGAATCTTTCATTGATGCAAAAAGTCAGGAGATCGTCTGCATCCTTAAAATTGCTAGACGTCAACTTATTAAAACGGTCCTGAGAATAACGATAGCTCCTCAACTTATTTAAATCCAACAGAGCTGCGTCCAAGTTTTGAATATTACCATCCCTCTTATACTTCTGAGCATAAGCTTCTGCCCTATTCAAATACAACTCTGCAGTTCTGATCCCCTGGAACCCACCATCATCTTGTTTTCCTTTACTAGCATAATAAGCATAATAATCGCTTTGATAAGTGGTTTGATTAAATATTGATTCCCAATTAAAATAATACACAGCCCGCAAATCGGCTAGCCCATCATCGGAGAAATCTGAGTAAGAACCATCATAAGGCATTTTCTCTGATATCGTAAATGGCGGTTTAAATCCATATTGTACATGTGTATGATTAATTTTATTCAAACGCCCCCAAATAATCTCATCTGGAGAATCAATTGAATAAACGGTATAAAAGCTCTGAGCATTGCCAATTTCAGTATTTGTACTATTTAAGTTTAAAAGATTACTTTTCTCCTTCAATACCTCATCAGCATATTTAATTGCATTATCCCAATCTTGTTTATACAAATACAATCTTGACAATATCGCCCCTGCAGCCAAATGATTAATACGATAGAAATTACGAGTAACTTTATGTTCCTTAAGAAGTTCATAACCTTCTAACAAATCTTTTTCTATTTGGTCATATACTTCTTTCACCGTATTTCTCTTCATATATTCTATAGAAACCTCAGAAGTCAACTTTAAAGGTACTCCTAACTCCTTACTTGGATCACTTTGATTATAAGCTACTCCAAACAGATTAACGAGATGCAAATAATACCATGAGCGCAGAGTTAAAGCCTCCCCATGGATATTCTCTCTTAAATTATCATCTCCACCTACTTTTCCTATATAATCTAAGACAATATTGCAACCGAGAATGCAGTTATAGGGTTCATACCAATATTCATTTCCTCCGCCGCCCTCTTCATCTGTAAACATTTTCTTATCCCATTTATAATAAAAACGATTGCGGTCTTGTTCTGATTGATATGCATTATCAGTAACACCGTTACTTTGGAGTTCGTCGGTATATATTTCTGTCGAATAAAAAGCATTCGGCTTATAACCCTCACCAAGTAACAATTCTTCTATATCACTAACTTGAGATAGTCGGACTTCATCTTGACTTGATTCCGATAGGAAATCACTACAACTTGTGAATACTAGTACAAGAAATAAAAATATCATATTCTTTTTCATCGTCTTCCATTTATTCTTTTGTTAGAAACTCAAATTAACGCCAAAAGAGAAGTCCTGTGAACGAGGCTGTGCACCCATTGCAACCTCAGGATCTCTACCTTTAAAATCTTTACTTTTTATCTGTATCGGATTTGTTGCTGAAAAAGATAATGTGGCACTCTTCGCTACTCCCTTCAACCACTTTTCTGGTACATTATAAGTAAAAGTTAAATCATTGAAGCGAATATACCAAGCATTAACTACTCTGGCATCAGAATATTTCCAAGCATCCAAAGGATAGATATAATTTGAAGTAGACTGAAACGGATATAATTTACGGCAATTATCCCCTACAGGTATTGATGGAATATTGGTATGTGCCTCATCACCTGGATTACGCCACCTCCTATTCAACTCTGTTGAAGCATTGGTGAATTCGCTCATCATCATATAGCCATTAGGATAAGGAGAACTCAAGAATGTATAATTACCTCTACTTATATAGAAATTGATTGGAAAAGACCAACGCTTCCAACGCAACATCGTATTAATACCGATAGTAAAAGTCGGCTCTTTCGTCCCCACATATACCATATACTCTGTTGCATCAGTTTCTGCAGCATTCAAGCTAGCACGACTCATATCAAAAGTTGGAGTACCATTATCATGATTTAAACCTTTATACTTGAAAGCCCAAAAACTTCCGATAGCATACCCTTTCTTATTATAGCTTCCACTAACTACCTCTTCCCAATTTCCTGTCTGCGGTATAACAGAATTCACCTTATTAGAGTTGCCCGAAAATGTTGTACCAAGAGTCCACATAAAATCTTTCGTTCTAATAGGAGTAACGCTAAGAGTTAGATCCCAGCCCCTATTATACATACTACCGTTATTCACTTGCATGGTTTTAGTTCCATTTTCGAATGGCACCTTGGCATTTGTGATTATATCTGTCGATTTCTTAAAATACCAGTTGAATGTTCCATCAAGTTTATTACCAAATAAAGCAAAATTTAAGCCGACATTAACCGACGTCGTTTTTTCCCACTTCAAACGAGAATTTGGTAATTGGGTCCAAGTCATTGTATATTCTCCATTCTCACTCAAAGGTTGCATTCTTGCAATAAGATCAGGCCCTACATTCTCTGCAACATTCCCTTGATAACCAAAATCGGCTGTCAAAGCTAGATTATCTACAACTTTCTGATGTGTCATCCAATGTTCTTCACTTATATTCCAACGTAGTCCACTAGACCATACAGGCAAGAACCTTTGCTTTTCTCCCAATCGGTTTGAAGCATCTCCTCTTACCGATACATTCAATGCATATCTTTCATCGAACATATAAGTACCAGTCAGATAGTATGACATTGTATTAGATATCCTATCAGTTATAGAAGGAGTAGACCGAGCATAATTTTTATTCAGTTCATTATATCCATAAGTCAAAGGAACATCTGCATAAGTTTTTCCTCTATCCGCCATATAGCCCCAATATGTTCCATTATGTCCATCATATTTATTACTTCTTATTTCTGTACCGGTAACAAAATTCAAAGTGTGTTTACCTAACTGCTTATTATATTCAGCTTGCAATCTAGCTGTATAATTCAAATTCCGACTCTCTGACACTCCTTGCATACCACCATGAGGTAAAGGAGACTTTTTATACTCTTCAGTTAATACATCATACTCTCCAAAATTATAGCCACGAATTGCAGCGATATAATTGGATCGTTCTGAAAACCATGTCTCTGCAGATGAAGTACTTGATGCGCCACCGAAGGCTGCAGACAGACAGAAATCGTTTGTTATTCTATATCGAGCACTTAAATTCACATTTATACTATTGAGATTATTGACATTTCCTGAATTTGCTAATTCATTCAGTATATTATAGTTTCTACCATTTACATCATAATAATATAAGCTTCCGTCAGAATTACAACTAGGTATTACACGGCTAGTAGACAAAGCATAATTATATGGATCTACTCCTGATGCAAAACCTGTTGTTTTAGAATGAGCGCCAGACAAAGAAGCATTAATAGTCAACTTATCCCAGAATCTCATACTTAAATTTAAGCTTGCAGTATATGACTGCTGACCATTACCTTTCGCTGTGTTTTTTGTATCGTTATACCCAAATGAAGAACGATATGTAACCTTATCCGTTCCTCCTGAAAAACTTATCGAATGAGATTGACTAAAAGGAGATCTATATAGAAGTTTAAACCAATCAGTATTCATCGTTTCTAACTCCCTCGCTCTGGCATGAAATTCATCTAATGTAATTTCACGACGCATATAAGATAAAGCCAAGCCTGTATATCCGATAGTTTCGTTCGGAATTCTTGCTCCCCTATCTATTGCTTCTGCCGAAAGAGCCATACGATCTTGAGAGTTCATCAATTCCAGCCTATTATAGTTAAGTCTAGTGCTCGTAGTAAAATTGGTACTATAATTAATTGACATTCGACCATACTGACCTTTTTTAGTTGTAATAAGGATGACTCCATTAGCAGCTTTTACTCCATATATAGCTGTTGCAGAAGCATCTTTAAGTACTGTAATATCTTCTATATCATGGGGATTAAGCCAAGACACAGAACCTCCGATATATTGGCGCATCATATCAATATTATCTCCCATCGAACTTAAAGTACTTGATTGAAAAGGCAGGTTATCTTCTTGGATTATTCCATCAACTATCCATACAGGTTCGGCATTACCTACCAATGTAGAAGTTCCACGAACACGAATCTTTTGTCTTGTACCTGTTTGCCCATTCTGATTAATTACGGTCATACCCGCAATCTTGCCTTGAAGCATTGATTCTATTGTTTGAGTTCCAGTCATCGTCAAATCTTTTGCTTTCACTTCAGAATACGATCCAGCCATTGCTTTCTTATTAATAGTTTGATAACCAGTGACAACAACTTCATCCAATTCATTACTATTTTCACTTAATATCATATTCAAGGACTTTTCTCTTCCTTCACAATCAACATTTGCTATCTCTGTTTTCATTCCAATGAAAGAGAACAGAACTATTTCTTTATCACCATTGTCTACCGAAATAGAATAAAGACCATTAATATCAGTAGTAGTACCTACATGTTTTCTTTTGATAGAGACATTCACACCAGGCATCGGATTACCATTGTTATCTACTACTTTACCATGTATTCTAAAAGGCCCCGAAGAGCTTGAGCTACTCACCTTCCTTACCGTATTTGTCTTCAAGGTCACAGTAATAAATTGCCTATCAATAGAGTATTCCAACGGTTTGTTGTCGATAATCTGTTGCATGGCACTCTCAACATCCTTAGCACGGATTGTACCATTCACACTAAACTTGTTCATATCTTCTGTGATGAACATGATTTTGTAATGCGTGACTTTCTCCAGTTTCTTAAATACAGAAGGAAGTCTCTCATTTTTCAATTCCAATACAATCTCTTTCGACTTTTGAGCCATGACAATGTCAGTCCAAAGCTGCATCATCGAGAATGCGAGGAAAAAGAGGATCAAAAACTTTTTCATAAACTTTTTTAGGTTTTTATATTGGGTTTACATTTATTAATCGAACAAACTTTCGATTAAGACACCCAAAAGGAAGAACTTTTTTCAATAATTTTATATTTTACTATATTCTTCTATATAAACGCCTATCTTACTAGGAGATATAGTAAAAGAGTTATCGCTCCGTCTAACCAGAGCTGACGCATTAAGAATAAGTCCGCATATTTTCATTATATATTATTAACTCACTCTATTGATCTATAGCATATTATATACATACTTATATGTCCGTATTATTTACTATATTCGTATAGCTTTTATACATTAAATGTATAAACGATATGGACTTGGTAACGATATTAGCAGAAGTAGAAGACCCCGGAAGAGATTATTTAAAGGAGCACAGTTTGGAGCGCATTTTTTATATTACAATGCCCGCGGTAGTTTGCGGTGCCGAAAGCTGGTATGAAGTAGCGGAATTCGGCAAAATGAAGAAGCCCTTTCTCCGTTCCCGTATAAAGGGCTTTAAAGGTATTCCCTCCCATGATACTTTTAACAGAGTTTTCTCCATTCTTGATCAAAAGGAACTTGAATGCGGTTTCAGGCTGTGTAGTGACCATAGACGCCATGATGTTGCAATTGGCACATTCTACAATTCGTACGTCTCCGCCAGAGTATTGTAACGAAAGTCACAATACTCTGGCAAAAGGCTTTTAAACGTTCCATAATTCCTTTTTAAAAGAGTGAAGTCTGTGAAACATACTGATGAAAGTTGGTTCATATCAGAACGATTTCATATTTTGTCCTGAGAAGAATGTCGTTCCACATATGCAGGGCTGACGCATTAAGAATTCAGTTTGTATATTTCTCATTATGTATTATTAACTCAATATATTGATATATAGTTTATTATATATGCATATATGTCCGTATTATTTACTATATTTGTATAACTTTT
>Ga0183095_10292_pt2 | contig 66870 bp, 60 predicted proteins | sample BioMet4_FD_130346 | JGI IMG/M metagenome (GOLD analysis project Ga0183095, IMG submission 130346) | Microbial communities from bioreactor (seeded with sewage sludge) at LBNL, California, USA - Biofuel metagenome 4 (v2) (version 3) | ecosystem: Engineered > Bioreactor > Anaerobic > Unclassified ... | reverse complement strand
GCACTTCACCTTTCCTCTACGTATATTATACCATAGAATCACCGTAAAATCTTGATATTTCAACGTTTATCTCAACTTAAAGTCCCGAAATCCATCTCTGGATTTCGGGACTTTGTCTACAGTCTGAATTCCGTTGTAAATACAACGGAATGAACTTTTTGTTATTTTTCTTTTATAAACATGTCGCCTTCCAGCAAATCGGTGAGTAGAGCTCTCGATTCACTTCGCACTTTATCCTGTGACTGATGGGTAACATCGCCCATGTGGGCAAATCCCCAGATGCCGGTTGCCAGAAAAGCACTTACCTGTTTGATGGGGTATTTCGGTCGTAGCTGATCCGCGTATTTTACCTCAAAGGATTCGATATTTTGAATGACATACCAGTAATATGAAAACATCAGGTCCGGACTTTCCTGCGGGGTCGTATGCTGAAAGAAATCGAAGTGCCCGTAATACATATCCAGTATGGCATCCAGCAGATTCTGGTAGCTCTTCACCGGATCATCTGTCGGATTGTTCTGTTTCTGCAATTCGTTATAACGATCTGAAGCGTCAGATTCAAGGTCGCGGAAAAACTCATCCAGCAGTTCATACTTGTCGCCGTAGTAGGTATAGAAGGTAATCCTGCTGGTATTAGCTCGTTTGCACAGCTCAGTTACGTTGATTTTCTCAAAGGGCTTTTCATCGAGAAGCTGCAACAAAGTATTCTTCAGGTTCTTTTTTGTCTTAATGATTCTTTTGTCTTCCATTGCTTTTACACTTTCTTGAAACCATGATTATAACTTACGAAATATGGGATTATGTAATTGCTACGATACTCATACACGAATATAATTATTATAATACATGTATAAATAAAGTCAATGGATGATTTTATTTTTCAAAATAAAAAACAGGGGATGCAAAATGAAAATCGTATTTATCACGCCAGCTTCAGATCTTAGAAGGATACCGATGTACCGTTGGGGAGGAAAGGTCTATGGGCACTCGAATTCAATAACAGGACCGCTGATTCTGGGAGGTATTCTGAAACGTGCGGGATACGAAGTGGAAGTCTATGAGGAACTCAATGCCAATGAACACTTTGAACATTTATTAAAGGATACGGACGTATTCTGCTTCTCTTTGATGACATCTAACGCGCCAAGAGGATATGAACTGGCGGACATGGTGCATCGCGCAAGCAAGGCAAGGGTTTTAATGGGCGGGATCCACGTAACATACAGGCCTGAGGAGGCTCTGGAACATGCAGATCAGGTAATCTGCGGCGAAGGAGAATCGACGATCCTTGATGTTATCGAAGGACGCATCAAAGATAAGATAGTGCAAAGCAAGCCATATGAAAATCTTGACGAAGTGCCTTTCCCGGACTATTCAATATTAAAAACACCGTGCGCCAGCGCTAATGTCCTGACAACGAGAGGGTGCCCGTATAAGTGTACATTCTGCACCACATCCAGGATGTTTGCACCCTACAGACAGCGCAGTGTCGACAATGTTATAGAGGAAATAAGAATGTACAAGAAGATGGGCTTCAAGTACATGAATTTCGAAGATGACAATTTCACCGCGGATAAGGAGAGGGCAAAGGAAATCTGCAGAAGAATGATTGCAGAGGGTTTGACCTTCGATGAAACATTTTTCTTCGGAAGAACAGATATGGCCAACGATGAAGAACTGCTGACACTGTTACATGATGCCCATCTTAACAGAGTACTTATAGGAATAGAATCACTTAATCAGTCAGCTCTGGACACGATTCACAAAGGACAGAGCGTTGAAGACATCAAAAGGGCAGCTGCAGCCTGTCAGGAACATCAGATCAGACTGATTGCAAGTCTGGTACTGGGGATTGACGATGATGATAAGGATGACATCAGACGGGCTGTAGATTTTGCTAAAGATATCAATGCATATCAGATTCAGCCGGCGTTGCTGACACCTTACCCGGACACTCCGGTATTCAAGCAGTATGAAGAGGAAGGGCGAATGCTGACCCACGACTGGAGTCAGTTCGACATGATGAATGTCACGTATAAACCGAAACACATGACGCCCTGGGAGTTACAGGATGAATTTTACAAGGCGGCAAAGCATTTCTACGATTTCGGTTCTGCAAAGACCATAGGGAAAATCTTCGGATTTGCCAATGGGGCCAGGCGCTTTGGGCTTGCCATCTTTGCAAGGCAGGGTCCTTGGGGAGCCCATCTTGCAGCGGATCATTTTCCAAAGTCTTCGTATTATAAGCTAAAGCATCTGGAAATTTAAAGAAGTCCCATGCTCTTGAAGATAAAGAGCCAGATAGTAAGAGAGAACGCACTGAAGAAAGTTGCCAGCATGACGGTGCTGCTCGTGAGCGTACCTTCATGTCCCATCTCTCTAGCCATAACATAACAACTAACTGTAGTCGGTGAGCCGCACATTATTAGTGCGGCTACCAGCTTATCTTGCCTGAATCCAAGGGCTATGCCTATTGGAAGAAAGATACAGCCTAGACCAACGAGCTTTATAAAAGTGCTCAATCCGGCAGTTTTCATGCTGGAGAGCGCTTTTTTTATGTCAAAGGATGCGCCCATGGCCATTATGCCAAGAGGCGTTGCCAGCCTGGCGATGCTTTCGACGGTAGTGTCAAGGACCTTTGGCATTGGTATCTTCAGCAACGACCAGGCAAAGCCCAGGACAATGCCGATGATTATCGGGTTAGTGACGATGCCCACAAGAGTTTCCTTGAGTAGCTTTTTATCCATTGGTTGTCGATCTGGTTTGTAGAATGCCAAAACGATGACAGCCATGATGTTATACAGGGGCACGGTCCCCAGTATCATCAAAGGAGTCATGCCTGCACTGCCGTAGATGTTCTCCACCAGAGTGACTCCCAGTATAGCCGCACTGCTGCGGTATGAAGCCTGAATGAATTCACCCTGAATGCTCTTGTCACGAAGGAGATATGATATGCCCATGACCAGAAATATGCTGGCTGCGGTAGACAAAAAACAGTACAGAATATACTTAAGGTCCCATACCTTATAGAAGTCCTCTTTGCACAGATCATAGAAGATCAGCGTAGGGAGAGCTATTCTAAAGACGAATGAATTCATCTTTGATACAAAATTTTCATTGAATACCCCAATGCGCATAAAGAACATTCCCAGCAGCATAAGCAGGAAGATGGGAATGGTGGCATTGAGACAAAATACCAGATTATCTAACATGTGAGTTCTTATTCCTTTTCATTAATTACAAGTCATTCTACTCCGTAGTCGTAATATTGTCAAAAGTATTGAATTTTTACCCTTTTGGGTTTGCCTTTACATGATATTTATTGTATAATATTAAGAAATATATGCTGGGAAAGGTAGCTTGATGAGAAAATTCGATTTTGCCGGATTTAATATGCTGAACTGGCCGATATTACTGGCGATACTAATACTGCTGGTTATATTGGTTATTATTGTAGTTGCTAAAATGGCATCTGCGAACAGGCGTAAGACAGAGCTTTTGGCGCAGATCAACGATTCAGTGTCTGAACTCAATCAGAAGGTAGGTCAGAATTCTAAGGTAAGCGAGGCTGCTACTGAAACTGTTGAAGCAGTGAAACCAACAGCTGAGCAGCTGAATGTGGTGTTCATTGACAATAGAGTGGAAGGCTGCATTTATGAAGAGCAGAAGATCCATCCTGCAGAGGCAGTAAGAAGCTTTGTCACAGTTGCCGCCAATGTCAGCAGATTTACAGATAGAAATTGCGGAACAGATAAAAATGGCCGTTCATATACGGAAGAAGAGTTAAGAGCACAGATCAAAGAATAGATTAATGTTACAGGAGGCAAATATGTATTGTAGAAATTGCGGACACCTGTTAAAAGAAGGCGACAAATTCTGCCCGAACTGTGGTGCCAGAATGGATACTCAGATGGGATCATCATTTGAAAATGATTTCATCCCGCCATTCAAGCGCGGACTGGAATCTCAGAATGAAGAGAATAACGGGCATGGCTTTGAGAGCGAAGGCAATGATGAATCCAGACCACACAGAACTTTTCAGTTTGAGGAGTTTAACTGGAATCTTGAAGGGTATCCAACTGATGAAGGCAAGAAGACGGATGACATCGATTTCAACTGGGCATCTGTGATGGAAGAACGCAAGAAAATGCGTAAGGAAGAAGGCACTCCGGAGTTCTTTGAGAAAAAAGAAGAACCTGAGGAGGACCAGATGTTTAAGGGAAATCCTGAACCACCTGTACAGCCTGCAGAACCAAAAGCAGTTGAGCCAGCCGCGGAACCGGCTGAAGAGCCTGCTGCCGAGCCCGAAGAACAGGAACAGTCTATCGAGGAGGCCATCTTTGGTGGGGCTAATCTGACTGGCGTCGATGAAAACGCTAAGACGATTCGCGTAGAAAGTCCTGATCTGAATAAGACGACCAAAATAGACAAGTTCTATACATACAATAAGAAGAATGAAGAATTCCAGGCTTTGCTGGATCAGGAATACAATAGATTAAGATCACACCTTGATGACGAGGATGAAGTTGAATTCATAGCGCCGGTTGAAGAAGCAGCGCCTGTGGCAGAGGCAGTCAAGGAAGCAGCGCCTGTAGAGACTGCACCGGCAGTTGAGCCGATAGTAGTCGAACCGGATGCGGAAATAAAAACAGAACCAGAGACTTATAAGGGTTTAGCAGGATATGTGGGAGTGGTAATGTCTTCAACTCCAGCTGGTGTCATAGCATATGATACAGGAGATGAAGAAAAGCCGGTGATCCCGGAGCAGGAGATAGCAATGGCAGAACCTGAAGAAGCATCAACTGCAGAACCGGAGAAAATCAAAGAACCTGAAGCAGAAGCAGCAGCAGAACCAGCTGAGGCGGCTGAGTCAGAGGGCGGCTCCACAGAACCGGCGGAGCATAAGTTAACGTTTGGCGATGTTTTCTCAGAAGATGAGGATGAAGCCACAAAGGCAAAGAAACCTAAGAAGCATACAGGGTTAAAGGTTCTTGCAGTCATACTTTGCATACTGGTGATTGCAGAGATAGCAATTATCTGTATCAAGCAGTTGGCACCTGACAGTGTGGCGGGGGTAAAGATCCAGGAGGTATATAACAATATCTTCGGGTATGTCGGAACCTTCATAGGGTGAGTTAAAGTTGGAGTTTAGAGTTAGGAGTAGGAGGAAGAAACATTGAAAGGCGAGAGAGTTAAAGCAAAGACTGAAGGCAAACCGCATCGTAGACTCAGTATTGTGATACTGTTCATCGTGGTTATTATTGGCTTGTTTTTATTGCTGGTCAATTTTATCACAGACTGGATGTGGTTCGCTGAGATGAAATACGTAAGCGTATTCTTCAAACAGCTTTTCACGGAGCTGGAAATCGGAATACCGGTATTTATCATCATAGCATTGCTGATGGATTATTACTTGCGGAGATTAAGGAAGGGCTACTTTACACATATAGCTTCTCATGAACAGACAGATATGAAGAAGCTGGGCAGGTACACAAACCTGGTAGCAGTTATATTTGCAGCAATCATAGCATTTTATGCAGTTAGCAAACTGTGGTTCAAGACATTGGAGTTCATCAACAGTACAGACTTCAACATCAAAGATCCGCTGTTTGGTTTAGACGTTTCATTTTATATATTCAAGCTGGATTTCCTGAAGCAGTTGAATGAACTGCTGATAGGAGTCATCCTGCTATTCATAGCAGTAACAATCATATATTATCTGATCCTGCTGACTATGCATAGTCCTGACATATTAGAAGAAGATGATAATGCTGAATACGTAGATGATAATGAGAGATTTACCGGAAGCAACAATCCGTTCGGTGAAGATACACCTTTCGGTAAGGTGTTTGGAGGATTTACAGGAGGCAGAAGCAGAGAGCCTCGTCCTCGTAAACATTTCGACGATAGGAATTTCAAGCAGCTGCTTGGAATCGCATCAAGCCAGTTGACATTCCTTGGAGTAGTATTCTTCGTAATGCTGGCAATCGACTTCTTCCTGAAGCAGTTCGATTTGCTCCATGCACATACAGGAGCTGTATATGGCGCTGGATTTACTGATGTAAATATTACACTGTGGGTGTACAGAGTTCTGGTAGTGCTTTCACTGATAGGTGCTGTAACGGTAGTTCACCATATCAGGAAAAAGCAGTTCAAGAAGGTATTCACTGTTCCTGTTATCATGATAGGTGTTGGAGTTGTCGGTCTAGTACTGGTTATGATAGTTCAGAACCTGGTAGTATCACCGGACGAGCTTAATAAAGAGACTAAATACCTGTCAAGAAATATTAAGTACACGCAGTATGCTTATCAGTTGGAAAAAGTCAGCATCAAAAAGTTCACTGCTAATGAGGATTTGACAAGTGCTGATATTAGTAACAACAGTCAGACGATCACGAATATCAGAATCAACGATTATAAACCGGTAAAGACATTCTACAACCAGACACAAAGTATTAGACAATACTATGATTTCAACGATGTAGATGTCGATAGATATAACATAAATGGTAAGTTGACACAGACTTATCTGTCCGTCAGAGAGATAGATGAGAGCAAAATAAGTGATACCTGGCTGAATCGTCATATTAAGTACACTCACGGATACGGCTTGACGTTGTCAAAGGTAAACACCGTAACATCAAGTGGACAGCCTGACGTGCTTATCAAGAACATACCGCCGGAATCATCAGTGAATGAGATCAAGATCACCCAGCCGAGGATCTACTTCGGTGAAATGACCAATGATTATCTACTGGTAAATACCAGCGAGGACGAATTCGACTATCCTGATGGCAGCCAGAATAAGTATACTCAGTATACTGGCTCTGCAGGAATCAAGATGAATCCGTTCGCAAGGATAATGTTTGCAATCAGAGAAAACAGTTTGAAGCTTCTGGTTTCAACTAATGTAAAGAGTTCATCAAAGATCATCATCTACAGAAATGTAGAGGAAAGAGTTAAGAAGATAATGCCATACCTGAGCTATGAGGATGATCCTTATGCTGTTACAGTTAATGGCAGAGTCTACTGGATACTTGATGCGTATACCACAAGCTCGTATTATCCATATTCGGAGCCGTATAGCGGAACGACTGGCAGTACGAACTATATAAGAAACTCTGTGAAGGTAGTAGTCGATGCATATAATGGAGATGTTAACTACTATATCGTAGATAAGAACGATCCTATAGCAAAGACATATCAGAAGATATATCCAAAGCTGTTTAAGGACTTTGAGGAAATGCCTACGGCATTGCGTTCACATATAAGATATCCTAATGCACTGTTTGAAGTTCAAGCTGGAATATACACGCGTTATCACATGAAGAACGTCAAAGTATTCTATCAGAACGAGGACCAGTGGGATATAGCTAATGAGATCTACGGCACAAAGCAGAAGCAGATGACACCTAACTACTATATACTGAAGCTGCCGGGTGAGAAGAATTCAGAATTCGTAAGCTCCATACCGTTTACGCCGAAGTCGAAGCAGAACATGACTGCTTTGATGATAGCAAGAAACGATGGGGACAATTACGGTAAGATAGTTCTCTATCAATTCCCGAAGAGCAAGACGGTATATGGACCACAACAGGTCGAGTCGCTGATTCAGCAGAATACTGAGATTTCTCAGGACTTCACATTGTGGAGTCAGTCAGGATCAACTTATAGCCGAGGAAATCTGTTCGTAATACCGATCAAGGATTCGCTGCTCTACGTAGAACCTATCTATCTGGAAGCTGCTAATTCAGCCATACCGGAAGTTAAGAGGGTAGTCGTAGTTTACGGCGATCAGATAGCTTATGAATCAACATTGGGTGATGCCCTTGATTCACTGTTCGGAAGCACCGGCGGCGCTGGTACTAAATCCAACAGCAAGACTGGTGGTTCATCATCAACAAGCACATCCAAGAGCGATTACATACAAAAGGCTCAGGCAGCTTACGATAAGGCTCAGAGCGCTTTGAAGGACGGCGACTGGAGTGCTTACGGCAAGTACATGGATCAGCTTTCAGAGTATCTGAACAAGTTGTCTTAATAAGTAATTAAAGTTAATCATATTAACAGGTTTTTGGGGCATTCATACCGAATGTCCCAAATAACTTTATATTAGGGAGTGATAAAATGCTGGAATTTGATATTGATAAAATGCTATTTACAATACCGCCTGATATGCATACCAAGGAAGATATCGGGTCGTTATTAGAAGATCATCCGGAAGTCCAGTTCGTATCGATGGTAGGAATCGATATGGGCGGTCATGACACGGATGAGAAGATACCTGTGGAACTTTTCATAGAAGATATGGATAAGTTCTTGAGCCACGGCGTACAGACAGACGGATCCAGCGTAGCGCTCCCCGGCATTGCAGATTTGGGTAATGCCAAAGTTGACATCATACCGGACTTCAATGTCAACTGGTATGTCGACTACAACTTCAGGAATATATGCTGCAAGACAGGGTTGCCGGTGGGCACATTGCGCATACCATCATTCCTGGTACACAATGAAACATTCGAATGCGGCTCCAGAGCTACTTTGAGAAAGGCAACGGAGTATATGAAGGCAGAGGTAATGAAGGAACTGAAGGCACACCCTTACGTGTTCAAGTACATCAAGGATGCTGACAGCGTGGACGATATAGAAAACCTGATCATTACCAGTGCTACTGAATTGGAATTCTGGGTAAAGACACCTGACGATAAAGGCGACAGAGAGCAGCTGTTTACAGCACAGACCCTGAAGGAACAGTATTGGAAGAGAACGTACGGAGAAGTAAGGACCGCTTTGGAAGAGACACTTGTGGTTCTCGATAAATACGGATTTGAAGTCGAGATGGGCCACAAAGAAGTCGGAGGCGTTAAAGCCAAGATGGGTTCGGGCGGACATTACGATCACGTAATGGAACAGCTGGAAATCGACTGGAAATACTCTGATGCCATGCAGGCTGCAGACAATGAAAACCAGGTAAAATATGTCGTTAGAGACATTTTCACAAAGCAGGGGCTGGACGTCACGTTTATGGCAAAGCCTTTTGACGGCGTTGCAGGAAGTGGTGAACATACTCACATTGGAATTGCAGCAAAGCTTAAGAACGGCAAAGTCACCAGTCTGTTCGCACCTGCGGATATGAAGAAGGACTTCATGAGTCCGCTGGGATTTGGCGCACTGATGGGATTGCTGAAAAACTATGAAGTCATCAATCCATTTGTAAGCTCTTCCAACGATTCACTGAAGAGACTGAAACCAGGATATGAAGCACCTATTTGTATCGTAACATCTCTGGGCAGGGCAGTAGATAAGCCTTCCAGAAACAGAACTGTACTGGTAGGACTGATAAGAGATGCCAACAATCCTCTGTCGACGAGATTTGAGCTCAGGGCACCTAATCCAAAGAGCAATACGCATCTTGTTCTGGCAGTTGCATATATGGCAGTTGTCGACGGCGTACATGCTGCAATGGAAGCAGAGAAGACGCCTGAGGAATTGGAGAAATCTCTGTCCAAGAAACATGGAGTAGAAGATTTCTACCTGGAGAAGGACAGAGAATACAGAAGCGAGGAAGACGTATTCGTTTACTATACTGAAGAGGAAAGAGAAAAACTCTTCGGAAAAGCACCGGCTACTGTATGGGAGAATATTGCAGCCTTTGATGAATATCCTGAGAAACTGCAGATATTCAAGAAAGGCGACGTAATGCCTGATGCTATTCTGGAATCATATAAGCTGCAGACTTTGTCTCAGTGGAAAACAGAACTCCATGACAGGTTGATACCGAACACCATGGACTTCATCAGGACTTGCAAGAAGCGTCATAATGAGGATGATTACTCCGACTATGACATCAAGAACTGGCTGGAGATCGATAAGATAAGGCATGAGCTGGGCAAGGACACGATCACAGAGAAGTGTCTGTTGACACAGGCTAAGGAAGCACTGGATAACGATGAGTATGATAAAGCATCAGAAATCCAGCTGGCGATCCAGGACAGAGTAAACAGGCTGGCAGAGCTTTATACTACATACAAGAAAAACTTACTATAAAAACAACTACTAGGAGATGAACAATGTTAGATATCAAGAGAATCAGAGAAGACTTTGACGGAGTCAAGGAGAGAGTCGAATTCAGAGGAAAAGGCGACTTTGGTATTGATGATGTAAAGAGATACGACGAGGCGAGAAGATCATTGCTGGCCGAGGTCGAGGCAATGAAGAGCAGACAGAATTCTGTTTCAAGAGAAATTCCGAAGATGAAAAAGGCTGGAGAAGACACCACTGCCATCATGGCAGAGATGAAGGAACTGTCAGGCAAGATCAAGGAACTGGATGGACAGCTGTCAGAGATAGAGGCAAACCTGAGAAATGCTTTGCTGAATGTACCTAATACGCCATATAAGGATGTTCAGTTTGGCAAAGACGACGCTGATAACGTGGAACTCCGCAAATATGGAGAGCCTACGAAGTTTGACTTTGAGCCGAAAGCCCACTGGGATGTAGGAGAAGATCTTGATATCTTGGACTTTGAAAGAGCAACTAAAATAGCAGGCACCAGATTCACCATTTACAAAGGACTTGGTGCAAGGCTTGAGAGAGCCATAGCATGTTTCATGCTGGATCTGCACACTATTGACCAGGATTACACGGAAATACTTCCACCATTCATGGTAAACAGAGATGCAATGACTGGAACAGGCCAGCTGCCTAAGTTTGAGGATGATATGTTCTATCTGCCTCAGAAGGACTTCTTCCTGATCCCAACGGCAGAGGTTCCTGTAACCAACATGCGCGGCAATGAGATTATCGATGAAGCAGAGCTTCCTATCTATTACACGGCATATACGCCATGCTTCAGAGCTGAGGCAGGTTCCGCAGGAAGAGATACCAGAGGAATCATCAGACAGCATCAGTTTAACAAGGTAGAGCTGGTTAAATTCGTAAAGCCGGAGACATCATGGGATGAGCTGGAAGCTTTGACATTGGATGCTGAAGAGGTACTGAAGAGACTGGGGCTTCCTTATCACGTTGTAAGACTGAGCTCAGGAGATCTGGGATTCTCATCAGCAATGACATATGATATCGAAGTATGGATGCCAAGCTATGGCAGATATGTTGAAATTTCATCATGCTCAAACTTCCTTGACTATCAGGCAAGGAGAGCAAATATAAGATTTAGAAGAGATGGCGGAAAGCCAGAATTCGTTCATACCCTCAATGGTTCAGGCCTGGCAGTAGGCAGAACTACTGCAGCTATCCTTGAAAACTATCAGCAGGCAGACGGAAGCGTAATAATTCCAGAAGCATTGAGAAAATACATGGGCGGAGTTGAAAGGATCGAAAAACAAGATGTTTAAATTACCTAATTACATTGAGCCGGATTTCTCTCAGGAAATCTTTGTCAAAGCACCTAACGCAAAGCTCGAACCGTCACCGGTCGATAAAGCTGCACCGGAATATTTCCATGCGACTTCGATTTTCCCGGAATATTTTAAGATAGACGGTCAGTGGTATCTGGCTGAAGATTCGAGAATGGACTGCGTACCGGTATTTGAAGACGGAAAGATCTACGTAAGAGAGTTCAGAAACCTGAGACAGGGCGACATGGTCGTTACTGGCAGAAGTGAAAACTGCGAGGAAGGCATTTATGTCCATGCTAACTGTTTCGACTGGGAGCAGAAGCGCACAGCTGGAAACTTTGCATTCAGACAGAACAGAAGCAGAGAGACTGCATTTTCATACGACTATCAGCAGCTCTGTGAGATACTGAAATATGAGAGGGAGCACAACGGATACGTTGTCTGGGTACTTGGACCTGCCTGCGCATTTGATGCAGTGGCAAGGGAATCCTTTGCGAAGCTCATAGAAAACGGCTACGTCAGCGCTTTGCTGGCAGGAAATGCCCTGGCTACTCACGATCTGGAGGCTGGATATCTGGGAACTGCCCTTGGACAGGATATCAAGACGCAGATGCCTCATGAGAATGGACACTATAACCACATCGATACTATAAATAAGATCAATACTTATGGCTCGATAGCCAAATTCCTGGAAAAAGAGAATGTTGATACGGGCATCATACATGCATGTGTGAAAAACGATGTACCGTTTGTATTAAACGGATCCATAAGAGATGACGGACCACTTCCTGAGGTTTACGAACATACCTATGTTGGACAGGATGCAATAAGGTCGCATGTCAGAAAAGCAACTACTGTCATTGGAATGGCGACGGTCCTGCATACCATTGCGACTGGTAACATGACACCGACCTACAGAGTGCTTCCTGATGGAACCATAAGACCTGTATTCTTCTACATGGTAGACACCGCAGAGTTTGCTGTAAACAAGCTCAGTGACCGTGGAAGCCTTTCCGCTAAAGGAATCGTTACGAACGTTCAGGACTTTATGCGTAACGTTAGTTTGGAGCTCGGTCTGTAACTCATTGCTGGAAGGGGATTTTTATGAAAACTGTTCTAGGCAGGATTTTCAATAAGATTTTCAACAGATTGACGATTACTCTGGCACTGATTTTCGTGCAGCTGGGATATTTTATTGTTCTGACATACAAGCTGGCGGATTATGCTGATTGGATAACCATCGGTTTTACAGTACTGGCAGTAATCATGGCGCTGTACATAATTTGGCGTGACTATAATCCGGCCTATAAAATAGGCTGGATTCTTTTGATATGTTTATTTCCGATATTAGGTGTCGCTTTATACGCAGTGTTTGGAAACAAGAGACCTGCCAAGTCGCTGAAGAGACGGCTGGATCCGCAGGAGACCCTGCACAGAGAGGACCTGAAACAGGTGGAAGACCTGCGTGCATTGGAATCTGGATATAAGAGACTTTATAATACGGTTTCATATGTGGCCGACAAAGGGCCATATCCGGCATGGAAACACACGATGACCAGGTATTACGACGTTGCAGATGAGATGTTTGAAAATATAATCGAGGATCTGGAGTCTGCGGAACATTTCATCTTTATGGAGTACTTTATAATCTCAAAGGGATGGCTGTGGGACAGGATATTCGAGGTGCTTAAACAGAAGGCAGCAGAAGGTGTCGATGTGAGAGTGCTTTACGATGATATAGGCAGTATGAACAAGATGCCGAGACGTTTTGCTGCTACCCTGAAGGAAGCTGGAATACATGTCATGTCGTTTAATACGATGAAGCCTTTCCTGTCGCTGGTCTATAACAACCGTGATCATAGAAAAATACTGGTGGTAGATGGCTATATCGGCTATACCGGCGGTGCAAACATCGGCGACGAATATGTGAATCACATAGTTAGATTTGGTCACTGGAAGGATTGTGGTATCAGGATGTATGGTGAAGCCGTCTGGAACTGTACCGTAATGTTTCTGAATATGTGGAACGCGTTCAAGAAGACTGACGTCGAGTATGATATTTTCAAACCACACGTATGGCATCCTGACAGTTTCCCTAACGACGGCATAGTCCAGCCGTATTCAGATACCCCGCTGGACGATGAAAACCTTGGAGAAAATATCTACCTGGAGATAATCAATCAGTCGGAAGACTACTTATTTATATATACGCCGTATCTGATCATCGATAATGAGATGGAAACGGCTTTGACCCTCGCCGCGAAACGAGGAGTCGATGTTCGTATAGTAACGCCGGGAATACCTGACAAGCATATTGTTTACTCGATTTCCCGTTCGTATTATAACAACCTGCTCAAGGCAGGCGTCAGGATATACGAGTATTCACCGGGCTTTATCCACGCTAAGAACTTTGTAAGCGATGACAGAATTGGAGTCGTCGGTACGATCAACGTGGATTACAGAAGTCTGTTCCTGCATTTTGAATGCGCAACGCTGCTCATTGAAAACAGCGCTATACAGGATATCAGAAACGACTGTATTCAGACGATAAGCAGAAGCAGGGAAATTACTGAACAGCTGTACAAGAAGCACTTTATCTATTCGCTGTTCGGAGCTATACTGCGTGTGCTCAGTCCATTACTATAAGGAGACCAAGAAGATATGACAAAGGATACAATAGCAGGATTTTTGATCGATCATGCATCATCTGATTCAGTATCATTCCATATGCCGGGGCATAAGGGCAGTTTGTTATACCGTGAAAACGGATATGAGGATTTTCTGAAAAGGCTGATCGACTGCGATATAACGGAAATCCCTGGCGCTGATAATCTGTTTCAGACGGAAGGTATCATCAAAGCGACCATGGAGCGCTACCGTAAATTGTATGGAGCTAAGGCATCATATCTGCTGATCAACGGAAGCAGCTGCGGACTTATTTCTGCAATCATGACCTGCGTTCCACGAGGCGGAAAGATCATCATTGCGCGAAATTGCCATAAATCAGTATTCAATGGAGTTTCCATAGCAGGCGCTGAGCCTGTTTATGCATATCCGGAAATTATCGAAGGGTTTGGAATAACAGGAGAAATCACTGCTAAAGAAATTCAGCGCTGCCTGGATGAAGCTCCTGATGCATCAGCGGTGTTGCTTCCCAGCCCTAATTATTACGGAGTCTGCAGCGACATTGAGAAAATAGCAGAGGCTGTTCATCAGTGCGGCAAGGTCTTGATAGTAGATCAGGCCCACGGTGCTCACCTGAAATTCTTTGACCAGTACATCGGGATCCCAGCACAGGCAGCAGAGAATCAGGGCGCGGATATAGTTATAGACAGTACCCACAAAACTCTGGCATCATTTACGCAGACGGCAGTTGCCAATGTATGCAGTGACAGGATAGATAAATATGCCTTTGAAGATGCACTGCAGAAGATGGAAAGTACGAGTCCGTCATACCTGATGATGGCTTCACTTGATATCAATGCAGATATTCTTGAAAAGCATGGCAAGAAACTGATCACCAGATGGCGTGAAGATCTGGACTACTTTTATCAGGAGGCTTATTCAGTAAAGGATCTGGTAGTAATGTCTCATCCGATGATGGATGATTCCAAGATAAATCTGGATATGAGTGCCTATGGGCTGGATGGTTTTGCTCTGGAGCAGGAGCTTATGAAGCGAGGGATTTTCCCAGAGCTGAATACAGGCAATATAGTCATGTGCATGACAGGAATCGGTAATAGACGATATGACTATGAGCGGCTGATCGAGGCATTGGAGGGCATCGCTTCGACAAGGGAATCTGTTGGAGTCGATGAAGCAAAGGCAGCTGAAATGCCGTCATGGAACCTTGAACAAAGGCAGATACCAACGAAAACGGAAAGATTGCCAATAGGCGATGCGATAGGCAGGACCTGCGCTCAGTCCGTTATACCATATCCACCGGGGATACCTGCCATATGCCCTGGCGAGGTATTCAATGATGAAGTGGTAAACTACGTAGCAGGCCTTCGCAAAGAAGGAGAAAACGTAATGGGAATAGACGACAAAGGAAGAGTAGTTGTTGGGAAATAATAAAATCGAGCCAGTAGCTGGCTCGATTTTTAATGCAGTTATGTGAAAGCTTAGTCGTCTTCTTCACCCTCGTCGTCATCACCGGAATCATCGGCATCGTTATCATCATTGTCGTCACTGTCATGGCTTTCTATTTTATCTTTGTCCCAGCCAATGATCACACCTGAAGAAGCGTTGATTTCAAATTCGTATTCGTAGTTGCCTAGTATGGCAGTACCTTCATAAACATATTTGCCGTCTTCTTTGTCAAGACTGATGCTCTTCACTGAAGCGCCAGGAAGCTTGTCTAAAACAATGCTTTTAGCTTTTGAAGAAGATATGCGTGAGCTGTCTGATGTTGTTGAACCGCTGCTATTGGTATCATTGTCATTGGAGACGTTGTCCTCGTCATCATTGTCATCACTGTCGATATGTTTATCGTGACTGTTTTCCAAAGTAACTTTGCCAGTAGAAGCATCTACGGTGTAATCGTATTCTTTGTCACCATTGATGAGCTCGACTTCATAATAATATGTGCCATCTTCCTCTTCTAAATCGATATCTTTGATCGTTCCATCGCCGGCTTCTTTGATTGCCGCAGCTTTAGCTTCAGCATACGTGAGCATGTCAGAGCTATTACCTGGGATCACAGTGGCAGTTCCGTATTTGACGGAACTTTCCAGAATAGCGCCAGTCTCAGGATTTACAGTAGCATCGCCATAAAACGAATCTGATTTGAATGTAACTTCATATTCATATAGACCATCGTCCTTATTAAGATATACAGACGCAGTTGTTATACCTTGGAATTTATCCTTGACTATTTTTTCGACATCTGCCGACGATAGTTTTACAGTTTTACTTCCTAGATCGTTATCCAACTGAGATTCGACTTTTTTTACCTTTTGCGTATCTTTACTGACCTCTACCTCAAAGGTTTCTTTGTTGGTCTGATCGTAAAAGACTACTTCATATTTGGTATCTTCTTCTTCACTGGTCTGGAATTCCGCTGTACTTGGAACTTCCTTTTTCGCCAGTTCCTTTGCTTCGTTTAATGTCAATGCGTTTGACATTACTGTAGTAGCCACCAAAGCGGCAATGATTATTACTGAAGCTGCCGCGGCTACCAATACATTCCTTTTAGTTAGAATCTTTCTCATGATTATCCTCCTCGTTAGTTCACGGTATCTTTTATGCTCACATATTAACCTCCAAAGATTAAAACTAAATGAAAATTTTCATTGTTTTTTCATTTCCTTAATATATTATATAGATATAAAGGAGGTGCCATATGAGGTTGTTGATTGTTGAAGATGAAAAACATCTCTGCGAGAACATTGCAAAGTATATGAAAAACGAGGGCTACACGTCGGACTGCTGCTTCGATGGCGGTGATGCGTTAGACTTTATTGAGGCGGCGGATTATGATGCTGTAATACTGGATATTATGCTGCCTGGATTAGATGGCATTTCCATATTAAAGGAAATCAGGGAACGCAAAATAACGACGCCGGTGCTTTTGCTGACGGCAAAAAATAGCGTAGAGGATAAAGTGAATGGCCTGGACAGCGGAGCTGACGATTATCTTACTAAGCCATTTTCACTTGAAGAACTTTCGGCAAGGGTGAGAGTGATGATAAGGCGCAGCGGGGTCGAGAGGGTAGATACTGTAATAACTGCAGGCCCATTATCGTTAGATACGCGCAGCAAGACTGCCTCCCGCGAAGGAAAAGAAATCACCCTGACCGCAAAGGAGTATGCAATACTGGAGTATCTGATGCACAATAAAGGTATCATTTTATCCAGAGAAAAAATAGAGGAACATATTTGGAATTATGACTATGAAGGAAGCAGTAATATAGTAGATGTTTATATCAGAACACTCAGGCGCAAGATAGATGCTGATTATGAAGTCAAACTGATCCAAACAGTAAGAGGAATGGGTTACGTGATAAAATGAAGAATATGTCGATAAAGAAAAGAGTAACACTATATTATTCAATGGTACTGATAATCATTACAGTGCTTGTGTTTGGCGTGTTCATAGTTACGATAGACTTGCAGACGAACACGGTTTCAAAGAGCACGCTCACCAGCGCAGTACAGAATTCCTTCGATGATATAGAAAGTGAACATAATACTCTTGAGATAGATAATGACTTTGACAGCTACTACAAAGGAGTAACACTGTTGGTATACAGTGAAAAGGGAAATATCATCAAGGGCTCTGTGCCTGCTGGATTTACCAAAACCACGCCATTGTCATCCGGCAGCTACAGAAAAATCAAAACTGCATCGGACACCTGGCTGGTGTACGATCTTTACAATGTTTATGAAAATGGACAGGCTGTTTGGATCCGCGGTATATATGCTATGGATAACAGCGAGGCAACTTTGAGATCGGTCATGTTGATAATGCTGATAATTCTTCCGATACTGCTTCTGCTGGCCATACTGGCAGGAAGGCGAATTACCAAGAAAGCCTTTGAGCCAATAAGCAATATCACAGAAGCGGCTAATACCATCAGTACTGGAAAAGATCTTTCTAAGAGACTGCCTGCAGGAACCAGCAAAGACGAGCTTTATTATCTTACAGAGACGTTGAACGATATGATGGCACGCCTGGAAAATGCCTTTGATGCTGAGAAACAGTTTAATTCCGATGTATCACATGAGCTTAAGACGCCAATGGCCGTAGTGCTTTCAGAATGCGAACTTCTGCTCGACGAGAATCATGAAATAGAAGAATATAAAGAATCCATAGAGGTCATCCAAAAACAGTGTAAGCGCACTATGTCTATGATACAGCAGCTTCTGCAGCTTTCGTATACCATGGATAAAAATGCGATAGTCGAAAAAGAGACTATAGACCTGTCAGAGCTTTGTAAGGATATCCTGGAAGAGCTTCAATCTAAAGCTAAGGGGAGGGATGTCACCCTGGCTGCAAAAATACAGGATGGCGTAACGATAGAAGGCGACCAGACCCTGATAATCAGGATGATAGAGAACCTGGTAACAAATGCGATCAAGTATAACAGGCCGCAGGGGCATATATGGTTCGCTTTGAACAAAAATGAAAAAAATACCATCATCAGTGTAAAAGATGACGGTATTGGTATTTCACAAAAAGACCAGCGGAACATATTTAACCGATTCTATAAGGTGTCTAAGGACAGAGCTTTTGAAGACGACAGCTTTGGCCTTGGATTATCGATGGTCAAATGGATAGCTGAAGCTCACGGCGGCAAAGTCTCTGTAGACAGCACTGAAGGTGAGGGCAGCGAGTTTATAGTGACATTATAATTTTAACGCTCTCATGGAATTGAGAATGGCGATCATTGCTACCCCAACATCTGCGAAAACGGCTTCCCACATGGTTGCCAGACCAAAAGCGCCAAGCCCCAGAATGGCGAACTTGACAGCAAGAGCAAATATTACGTTTTCTTTGCATATCCTCATGGTTTTCTTTGCTATCTTCATTACGGTAGATAGCTTGGAGATGTCGTCGGTCATGATGACTACATCTGCCGCCTCGACAGCCGCGTCAGAGCCGAAAGCACCCATGGCGATACCAACGTCTGCACGGGCAAGTACCGGAGCATCGTTGATGCCGTCGCCGACGAACACCAGTCTGCCTTTGTTCTGAGATTCTTCTGAGAGGAGATTCTCAAGGGATTCCACCTTCTGGCCTGGAAGAAGTTCGGAAAGAACGTCCGTAACGCCGATTTCGTTTGCCACGACTTCGGCTATTTCTTTTCTGTCTCCCGTCAGCATAACTTCACGTTTGACACCGAGGTCCTTAAGCTCGGCGAGAGTGGCTTTGGAATTTTCTCTTATTTTGTCTGCAACTGCTATATATCCCAGGTAGCCTTCTTCATCAGCACCATAGACTATGGAACCGATGTCCCTGGCCTCGCTGTAGCGGGCACCGACCTGATCCATAAGCCTTGAATTGCCGAAGTAAACTATATTACCATTATATATGCAGGTAATGCCTTTCCCTGAAAGTTCCTCGTAATCTGATACCTGAGCATCGGAGGCTGCACCGCCGGATGTTTCTTTCCAGTAGGCAGATATGGATTCTGCAATCGGATGATTTGACATACCCTCGCATATGGCAGACATCTTCAGAAAATCCTCTTTTGATATTCTGTCCACGGTGGAAATGTTAGTTACCGTAAATCTTCCGGTAGTTAAGGTACCGGTTTTATCAAATGCAAATGTATCGACCTTTGCCAGGGCTTCCAGATAGTTGCTGCCTTTGACCAGAATACCGTGCTTGGAAGCTGAGCCGACGCCTGCAAAGAGGCTGAGCGGAACGGAAATCACCAAAGCACAAGGGCATGATATTACCAGGAAAATCATCGCTCTGTACAGCCATTCGTCGAAATATGACCAACCTAAAATTATTGTAGGGATTATAGCTAGTGCTATGGCACAGCCTACAACGATCGGCGTGTAATAGTGAGCAAATTTGGTTATGAATTTCTCTACGGCGGCTTTTCTGCTGCTGGCATTTTCGACCAGATCCAGAACTTTGGCAACGGTAGAATCCTCATAAACAGACGTAACACGGATCTCAAGCAGTCCTGTCAGATTGATGGTTCCACTTATGATCCCTTCACCTTCGCTAATATCTCTTGGAATGGATTCGCCTGTAAGTGCTGCAGTATCCAGAGATGAAGATCCCTTTACAACCGTTCCGTCTACAGGTACCTTCTCACCTGGCCGTACAAGAATGATATCGTCAAGATGAAGCTCTTCAGGTGCAACCTTTTCCTCTTTGCCGCCTATGAGCCTGTTGGCGAACTCCGCTTTGATATCCATCAGCCCTGCGATAGATTTGCGTGAATTATTTACCGCATAATCCTCGAAGAATTCCCCGACCTGATAGAATAGCATAACGGCTACAGCCTCTGGATATTGTCCGCAGTAAAGAGCACCAAGCGAAGCTATGGTCATCAGGAAGTTCTCGTCGAGCAGCTCCAGATGTATTACACCCAGGATGGCTTCCCATATAGTGGCATATCCTGCAACACCATAAGCGGCTAGAAATACCCAAATATTTCCGGTAATAAAACCGGCGGCGTACAAAACCGCGGAAACTGTTATTTTAGCTATATCAATTTTCTGTTCTTTGTTCATAAGTAATCCTCTTTATTTTATGATTTTACAGTCATGGTCAACTTTAGCAATTGCCTTCTGAGCTGATTCGATTACGTCGTCAAACTTGTCATCTGCGGCATCGATATTCATCTTCTGATTCATAAAGCTGATGCTGCACTCGTTAACTCCGTCAATCTTTCCGATAGCTCTTTCCATCTTTGCTGCACAGTTTGCACAATCCAGGTTTTCCAGTTTATAAGTCTTATTCATATTAATACCTTCCTTTACAATTTAAATCAAAAATTATATCTACTATGTGATGTATATGTTTGGCATTTTCTGTATCCGCCAGCGTGTAGTAAACCTCCTTGCCTTCCTTGCGTGAGGAGAGTATCCCCGCCTGGCGCAGCACTTTCAGGTGATGCGACACGGCCGGCGAAGACATGCCTACGGTGGCGGCAATGTTGGCTACGCAGTCCTCTGTGTGACAAAGCAGCCACAAAATTTTGACCCTGGTAGGGTCGCTAATGAGATCAAAGGTTTCGGCAACATCGTCGAATACTTTCTGCGCAGGCATAGCCTTTACATATTCGATAGTTGCAGTCCCATGGTCATGAGGCAATTTTATATTCGACATTATGTATCCTCCTCTTCGATTAAACGATTAAATAAACGTTTAATCGTTATAGGTATATTATGCCACACTTTGATATTAATAAACAAGGATTTTCTGCTTTTTTCGACAAATTCGGTTCACTCGTGTATTTTGTATAATATATGATGCTTTAATATCAATTAAATAGTGATTTTTGGCGATGTTTGTTGTATAATAAGGTCCGTATGATTATTAAGAGAATTTATTAGAAAGGAAGGTTTCAAATATGAGTTCTAATGCAAAACATTTGCATAGCATCAATGCCGGTCATTACAAGAACACAGCCGGTCGTGAAACCGAAATTATGCCGATTCCTGATATTGTAAAAATTTCACTATCGCAGAATATCGGCGCACCATGTCAGCCTCTTGTCAAAAAGGGTGACACTGTCAAAGTTGGACAGCTAATCGGTGACACAGATGCTTTTGTAAGTGTGCCTGTTCACTCTAGTGTATCTGGAACAGTAACTGGGATAGAGACCCAGCGTTCTGCTAACGGCGGAAATGACACTATCGTTGTCATCGAAGCTGATAAAAAGCAGGAGTTGTTTGAGGAGATCAAAGCACCGGAGATTACAGACCAGCCAAGTTTTGTAAAAGCTGTAAGAGAGAGCGGCTTGGTTGGATTGGGAGGTGCGTCTTTCCCAACACACATTAAGTTCAACCCTAAAAATATCGATGACGTACATTACTTAATAGTAAATGGAGCAGAGTGCGAACCATTCATCACATCGGACCACAGGACGATGCTGGAGGACACACAAAACGTTATCGATGGAGCTCAGATGATCATGAAATATTTGGGCACTGAGCAGGGATACATAGCTATCGAGGAGAATAAGCCTGATGCTATTGCCAAGTTCGACCAGATGCTGGCTGAGCAGGGAATAACAAACATCAAGACTTTCAAACTCCAGGCTAGATACCCTAAAGGAGCTGAGAGAGTTCTTATTTACGAAATTACAGGAAAGCAATGCGACGCAGGAGTATTACCTGCGGATTTAGGAGTGATAGTATCAAACGTTACATCCGTAGCATTCTTTGGACAGTATATTAAGGATGGCATTCCACTAATCAAAAAGAGAATGACCATCGACGGTGATGCAGTTGCAGAGCCGAAAAATGTTATCGCACCTATAGGCAGCCAAATCCACGATGTTATCGCGTTCTGCGGAGGCTATAAACAGCAGCCGAACAAGATTCTGATGGGCGGACCTATGATGGGAAGAGCGATATTCTCAGATCAGATGCCGATCGTTAAAAACAACAATGCGATCCTGGCTTTCTCCAAGGAAAAATCGTATATTCCAGAAGAGACTGGCTGCATCAATTGCGGAAGATGCCATCAGGCATGTCCGTTCAATCTTCTGCCTACTGGACTGGCTGATGCATATGAACAGAGAGACGCACAAAGACTGAGCGACCTTAAGGTCATGCAGTGCATGGAGTGCGGAAGCTGCTCATTCGTATGCCCGGCAAGAAGACCTCTGAGCTTCATGAATAAGCTCGGAAAAGCTGTAGTAAAGGAGGCGGGGATTAAATAATGGATAACAACGTTTATTATGATAATTTGACTGTATCCTCCTCACCACATCTGGTCACAGGTCTGGATACCAGAAAGACAATGATGATGGTTCTCATCGCTTTGATACCATCATTTATCGTAGCAATATATGTGTTTGGCCCAAGAGTAATTGCGCTGACACTGGTATGTGTTGCTGCATCAGTAATCTTCGAATGGGGATACAATAAATTAATGAAAAAGACCCAGACAGTTGGAGATTTGAGCGCATGTGTTACAGGAACGATCCTGGCATTCAACCTGCCTGCAAACTTCCCGTTCTGGATGGCAATTATCGGCTGCTTTGTATCAATTGTAATTGTAAAAATGTTATTTGGCGGCATCGGCAGAAATATTGCGAACCCTGCTATCGTAGGCCGTATCGTTTTACTACTGTCATTCGCAACGCAGATGACTACATGGCCTGTAACACGTCTTGCAACAACAGACGCAACTACAGGAGCTACGCCTCTTGGACTTCTCAAAGAAGGACATATGGCTGATCTTCCTTCAAACATGGAAATGTTCCTTGGATTTATCGGAGGTTCCATGGGTGAGGTCAGCGCTATCGCGTTGCTGATAGGTGGAGTCTTCCTGATTTGGAAGAAGATCATCTCACCGATCATCCCATGTGCATTCATCGGCACAGTATTCGTATTTGCACTGATTTACTACGGAATAGTTGGTGGAGAATACAGTGCAATACACATGGCAATATTCCACGTATGTGCAGGTGGTGTAATGCTTGGAGCATTCTTCTGCGCAACAGACTATGTCACATCACCAATCATGCCTAAGGCAAAACTGGTATTCGGCATAGGCTGCGGACTTGTCACTATGATAATCAGACTGTGGTGTAACTATCCAGAAGGCGTTTCATTCGCTATTCTGTTCATGAACGTTATGACACCGCTGATCGACAACTTCGCAATCAAGAAGTTTTATGGAGGTGCAAAGAAAAATGAAAAGTAATACATTTAAAGAGTATATTGCACCTGTAGTAGTACTAGTTTGTATCTGCCTCGTAATAACTGCTGCACTGGCAGTAACATACGGTGTAACAAACCCAATCATTATCAAGAACTCAAAGGCTACTGCTGATAAGACAAGAACTGAACTTCTGTCCACTGCTGATACTTTCACACAGTATAATGGAAAGCTGGTAGTTGAAGAAGCTAAAGCTGTATATGTACAGGATGTATATACTGCAGGCAATGGTTCTGGCATGGTAGTAACAGTTGTAACTAAATCATTCGGAGGCCCTCTGACAATGATGGTGGGCATCAATAATCAGGGCGAGATAACCGGCGTGAAAATCATGAGTCATTCTGATACACCGGGACTTGGCACCAAGAACATGACGACAGCTTATCTGGGACAGTACAAAGGAATGACCAAGATGAACTCGACCAATGTCAAGAATGATGGACAAATCAAATATATAACTGGTGCGTCTGTAACAGGAAGCGCTGTACACTATGGCGTATATTGTGCATTAGACCAGTATAACAAAATGGGAGGTGTGAAGTAATGGAAAAGAAGAGTAAGCTGAGCATCCTGACCAATGGTATAATCAAAGAAAATCCATCGCTGGTATTAGTACTGGGTACTTGCCCTACATTGGCAACTACTTCATCAGTAGCCAACGGCTTCGGAATGGGACTTTCTGCAGCAGCAGTACTTATCTGCTCGAACATCGTAATTTCTGCATTGAGAAAAATCATTCCAGATAAGGTTAGAATACCGTGCTACATCGTAGTTATCGCAGGCTTCGTAACAGTTGTACAGCTGTTGCTTCAGGCCTATGTACCTGCCTTGTACGCTTCACTGGGTCTGTTCATTCCACTGATCGTAGTTAACTGCATCATTCTTGGAAGAGCGGAAATGTTTGCTAATAAGAATTCGGTAATAGATTCGGCACTGGATGGCGTCGGAATGGGAATCGGATTTACCTTTGCACTTGTCTGCATGGGAAGCATCAGAGAGCTTCTCGGATCAGGCACTTGGCTTGGAATCCATATCCTTGACCACCTTATCCCGGGAATGGGAATCTTTAACCTGGCTCCAGGCGGATTCTTTACATTTGCTATTCTGATGGCATTTGTAGCATTTATCACTAAAGACAAGAGCAAGATCAAGAAAGACTTTGGCTGCAACGGCTGTGCAATGGAATCAACCTGTGGCGGCGAAAGAAAAGAGCTTGAGAAGATGCTCGAAGAGAAGAAAGGAGCGTAATCGGGATGCTAACATCATTGATAGTAATAATGATCAGCATGGTGCTGGTTAACAACTACCCGTTGGCACAGTTCCTCGGTATCTGTCCTTTCTTGGGAGTATCAAACAGCCTTGATTCGGCAAAGGGCATGGGAATCGCCGTTACTTTCGTAATGGTACTTGCCACTGCAGCTACATGGCCGATCATGCAGTTACTATATAAATTCGACATCGGATATCTGCAGACTATTGTTTTCATTTTGATCATAGCTGCACTGGTACAGTTTGTTGAGATGTTCATGAAGAAGAGCATGCCTGCTCTATATAAATCACTGGGAGTATTTCTTCCTCTGATCACTACGAACTGCGCAGTACTGGGCGTTTGTATTTTGAACATCACTAATAACTACAACTATATCGAGGCACTGGTTAACTCATTCGGAGCAGGACTTGGATTCTGGTTCGCTATGATGATCATGGCTGGCGTAAGAACTAAGCTTGTAGACCAGAGCAGAATTCCTGAATCATTCAGAGGAGTTCCAATCATATTAATTACAGCAGCAATATTGTCACTGAGCTTCATGGGCTTCAGCGGCATGTTCTCATAGGATTGGAGGCGATTTCAGAATGAATTTGATAGTAATAGCAATTGTAGTAGTAGTACTGATAGGCTTTGTCGGAGCCTGCATACTGAGCTTTGCTTCCAAAATATTTGCAGTACCAGTTGACGAGAAGTTCCCTCTACTGAGAGCTGAACTTCCAGGCGCTAACTGCGGCGGATGCGGATTTGCTGGATGCGATGACTATGCTAATGCTCTTGTAGAAGATCCAAGCATAGGCTGCAGCAAATGCCCTGTAGGTGGTCCTGCAGTGGCAGCGAAGCTGGCTGAGGTTCTCGGAGTTGAAGCTGGATCAGCGGATAAACAGGTCGCTGTTGTTCAGTGCAATGGTACTAAGGAAGCTGCGAAGACTTTGATGATATACAATGACATTAAGACATGCTCAGCTGCAAAGCAGCTGTTCGGTGGCATGAATGCCTGCCCGTTTGGATGCATGGGATTAGGCGACTGCGAAGCTGCCTGTGAGTTCGATGCTATCCACGTTTGTGACGGTGTTGCCGTTGTAAACAGGGATGAGTGCGTTGCCTGCGGAGCTTGTGCAACAGCATGCCCTAACAACATCATCAGAATATCACCTGCTAAGAATATCGTAGTTGTTCAGTGCAACTCCAAAGCTAAAGGTGCTGAGGCCAGAAAAGCCTGCACTAACGCTTGCATCGGTTGTAAGAAGTGCGAAGGCGCTTGTAAATTCGACGCTATACACGTTGAAGATAATCTTGCTTTCATCGATCCAGAGAAATGCAAGAATTGCGGACTTTGTGCTAAAGAGTGCCCAACAGGCGCTATAAACAACATGAGGGTTAAGAAAGCTGCTCCTGCAAAACCTGCAGAAACTGCAGCACCTGAACAGGTCGAAGCATAATAGCAAAATTCAAAGAGACTGTTTCGAGAACGAGGCAGTCTCTTTTTATGTTTGTGAAGAGGTATTCTGCTCTTGCAGTTCATAGTCATTGTGGTAAAATTGAGGAAGAATAGATTTTGAAAGAGGGTGTTCACTTTGAAAAAAGAGAATTGGTCGAAACTGGTGGTTTCGCTGATTTACATTATTCTGGGATTGATATTAATAATATATCCTGCGAAGGTCGGTGAGACCTTATGCTGGATACTGGCCATCGCGGTGGGAGCTATGGGCATCATTTATGTTTTGGGATATTTGATGACGACTGTGGAGACAAGAGTGGTGGAAAACAGCAATGGCTTTGCATTTGGCATAGTGCTGCTGGTGCTGGCGGTATTTATTATCGCAAAGCAATCGCTGATCATTTCGTTGATACCGTTCATCTTTGGCTTTATGATCACGGTCAAAGGAATTTTGGGGATCCAGAATTCGATCAATCTGAAAAGATTTGGATACGGAAGTTTCAAGGGTAGCATGGCAGCGGCCATACTGGTCTTGATATTCGGTCTTGTGGTCATGCTGTTTCCATTCCAGACAGCCAATGCGTTCTTCATTATAATGGGAGTAGGCCTGGCTTTGAGCGGCGTAATAGATATTGTCGCTAACCTGATGATTTCAAGGCAGATCAGCAAGATGAAAAACGTAGATAATATATAAAAACTGTATAAAAAATAGCAGCTCCGGCAGGAGCTGCTATTTTAAATTGTCTATATTTTTGCAGTCTGTTCTTTGAGCCATGCCTTGATATCGGTATCAAGCAAATGGGAAAGAGTTTTGTAGACTGATTTATGATAATCATTGATCCAGTTGCGTTCGGCAGGAGTCAGCATGTCAGCCAGTATGGCCTCTCTGTCAAATGGGCAGTAGGTTATAGGCTGAAAGGCAAGCATATCATCTTGCTTAACGCATAGTATTTCATTCTCAAGTCTGATGCCGAATTCGTTTTCGATATATACTCCAGGCTCATCGGATGTGATCATTCCTGCAAGAAATGGACAATCACCATTTCTTGGGCTGATGAAATTAGGTCCTTCATGTACGCTCAGAATATGTCCGACCCCATGACCGGTGCCGTGCTTGAAGTCAAGACCAAGTTCTCTAAGCGGTTTACGTGCCGTAACATCCAGTTCCATTCCGGTTGTGCCTTCTTTGAACACCGCAGAAGCAAGAGCGATGTGGCTCTTAAGTACCGCAGTATAATATTCTTTCATCTTATTGTTAAGATGACCCAGCACGATAGTTCTGGTGATATCAGTTGTTCCGTCTACATACTGTCCGCCGCTGTCAACCAGCAGGAAACCATCAGGTGACAGCACCGCATTGGTTTCAGGAGTTGGATCATAATGGATTATGGCACCATTGGAATTATACCCGGCAATGGTGGGAAAACTGAGGTCAAAACAGCTTTCCTGGGACATACGACACCTGTCCAGATAAGACGCTGCAGACATCTCGGAGATTTCCTCTTTACCGATATTCTGTTTGAGCCAGTATATGAATTTGACCATTGCAACGCCGTCCTTAACATGAGCGTTCAAGGTACTTTGGATTTCAACATCATTTTTGACTGCCTTCATTAGTTCTACAGGTGTAGGCTTGTTGATGACATGCACGCTTGACGGCACGCTGTTGCACAAAGTGTAGTTTGCCTTGCTGCTATCGATCCATAGTGTCATTCCGTAAGGAAGTCTCTTGATGCAGTCAGCTATCTGCATATATGGACGTATCTGCACAAAGGACAGCTCGTCGGCTACTTCGTGAGTAATTGCTCCGTCCAGCAGGAACAGCTTGATTTCCGCTCTGGAAATCAAGGCGAATGCAAAGAACACAGGAGTATTCCCTATATCTGCACCGCGCAGATTGAACAGCCAGGCGATTTCTTCCAGGCTGGTCATCAGCAGATAGTCTGCGTTGTTTTCCGACATTATATTAAGCAGTTCAGCTAACTTTTCATCTACGGTCTTGCCGGTCACTGATAGGGGCAGCTGATAAACAGTTGAAGGCTTTATATCTGGACGGTTCATCCAGATATCACCTACGAGATCTTTGTCACAGGAAATAGTAACACCATATCTTTTTAAAGCTCTGGCGATTTCTTTGCCTTCAGCGCCTCCAACGACTCTGCCGTCAAAGCCGAGACAGTATGCTCCGCCTTTAGCTTTTTCCTCAAGAAACTCCAGGATGGATGGATAGCCAGGCTCTCCTGATTTCATCAATCCGATGCCTGTTCCTTCAAGCTGTGCAGCAGCCTGAAGAAAATATCTTCCGTCTGTCCATAAATAAGCCTCATCTTCTGTAACTACTACCGTGCCGGCAGAACCCGAAAATCCGGATATGAATTTGCGACACTTGAAGAAGTCGTTAACATATTCGGAACCGTGATAGTCAGTGGTCGGTATCATGTAGATATCGATGCCATTTTCCTTCATTTGATTGCGTAATTCGATCAGTTCCTTTTTCAAAATAAAGCTCCTTTCTTATCTAAAAAGTTGTTTAGGTACTCTTTGATCTATGACATAAGCTACTATTCCAATGCATATACCGGCGGCTATACCAGAAAACACCAGTATCGGGAAGTAGACGAACATCTTCAGATTAGAAACGACCAGAGCTGCTACGAGCAGCTGCCCCATATTATGCACTACACCGCCAGCCATGCTGACGCCGATCATGGAGAATTTACCGGTTTTCTTCAAGAACCACATTACTATCAGACTTAATATGCCGCCGGATAGTGAATATAGCATGGCAAAAACTCCTGCAAACAGCAATCCGGATAGCATTATCCTGATCACGTTTATGGTCATGGCATATTTGAAGTCCATTTCATACAAAGCGATGATGATGACCAGGTTTGCCAGACCGAGCTTGACACCTGGCACTCCCAGGTTGTATGGAATGAGGACCTCAACATATGTAAATATTAAAGCCAGAGTCGCGAACATTGCGCTCATGGTCAGTCTTCTCGTGCGCAGGGAACGCTGACTAATTTGAGATTGCATCATATTTGCTGTTCCCTCCTTGTATTTCTATGACCACCTTATTAGGCAGACATACTATGCTTTGATTGGTCTGATTTATCTTTCCCTTTTCTATGCAAATATGGTTCTTACAGCTCGAATAAGTCATTTGCACATAACCGTTCTTTATGGTAAACTTATTCGTGTGACCGTTCTGTTTAATGGTAACGGTTTGATTCCTGGAAAGGCTGTAAGTGCCATATTCCTGGCCATTAACGGTGACGACGGCGGTTTGCCCCGTGACCTTGCTGGCAACAGAAAGCCATGATAGTCCAAGTCCAATGACTATCAGGATCACAAATAAGACTATATCAGCTTTTTTGATCACTTTGAACATGAAAGCTCCTTAACGAGGAAGAATTATGAAGAAAATCATTTCAGCGGGATTAGTCCTCGCGCTAACCGCCGTGCTAATTATACCACAGACTGGGTGTCTGGGAAAGGTAGATCCTGTGTCGAAAGAGAGCTTTTACTTTGACACTACATGCGAGATCACCATCTATGATATGGATAATATGAGCGAGGATAATGCCAATGCGGCAATAACCAAAACCTTTGCGCAGTGTGCCAAATATGAGAAGCTTTTGAGCAAGACTAAAACCGGCAGCGACATATATAAGATCAACCATGCGGGCGGCGCTCCCGTTAAATGTGACCCTATCACCATAGAGGTGATCAAGAAGGGCATCTATTATGGTAAGCTTTCAGGCGGAAAATTTGATATCACCGTCGGTAAGGCTGAAGATCTTTGGAATTTCCACAGTGACAACCCGACCGTGCCTAGCGCGGCTTCTTTGAAAGAGGCGGTTAAATACATAAACTACAAGCAGATAAGTATCAGCGGCAACACGGTAACCATGGGTACCGCCAAGGGTGAGATAGACCTGGGCGGCATAGCAAAGGGGTATATAGCCGACAAAGTCAGCGCGTACATGAAAAACAAGCTTGGGGTAACCAGCGCTATCGTCAGTCTTGGCGGCAATATAGAGTGTATAGGAGACAAATCGGGAAGCGATTTTTCCATCGGCATAGAAAAACCTTATTCAGACCAGAGTGAAATCGTGGGGTCAACTCCGCTTTCAAACGGCACAGTGGTAACGTCAGGGACATATGAACGTTACTTTACATATAAAGGAAAGAAGTACCACCATATCCTCAATGTCAAGACCGGATATCCAGTCAATACAGATGTAGTAGGAGTTTCAATCAAGTCGAAATTCGGACATTCTGTCGATTGCGACGGACTTTCTACGACATGCCTGATACTGGGAGAGAAAAAGGCGAAAAAACTAATAGAAAGTCTTGACGGATATGAAGCTTTGTTTATACTTAAGAATGGCGATATAGTCAAGACCAGCGGTATGGATTTCACGAAAGAGTGATGCCAATCTTAATTTAGTCTAAAACTTTGAGAGGTTATATGGATAAGAGAAAAAAATCGTGTATACTGATAATAATCATTGCATTGGTTCTATCAGGCTTCATTTTGATATATCGTGCGACCAATACTGCCAGCGCAGATACAGAGAGCGGCTGGAAGATGATATTCTACAAAAGCTCAGACAGCTGGTACGGACTCCTGGTGTGTGACAAGACGAGTTCGGGAGCTGTTGGGACCATTGAAGCGGAAGTTACCATAGATGGAAAAAGTATGGATTATTCTGCGATAAGCCCAAGAAAGGATAGCCTCGGGTTATTCAGGCGCTATCTGATTGGAGCAGATAAGAAGGTAATATATCCGATAATGGACCATGGCGATAAACCCAAGTCGGCCACAGCCTATATAAAGTGGAACGGTAATGATACAGACGGAATTGCAACCATCGAATTCAAAGAATAATTGAGAGGAATCATAGTATGAGTAGAGCTACTTCTAATAGCCACCCAAAATTTGCAGTATTTACACGTATTTGGGCATTTATTTACCTGATCTGTGCAGCTGGTATAGCATACTTGATGTATTATGCAAACATCCTGCCGGCAAAATATCAGTATGGAGGTTATGCAGCCATAGCGGTCTGCTCGTTGATAGTACTTCCGGCCTTGTTTTTTAAAAGGTTCAAAATGTCCAGAAAGGTGATATGCCTGGTATTGTCCATAGCTTTGATAGGCGGTTATGCCTATGCGGGAAACTATCTGTACAGCACGGTGAAATTCTTTTCAAAGATAACCAATATCAACACTGCTGACAGCAACCTTGCCAAGAGAGTAAGCGTTACAAACAAGCCATACAATATCTATATCAGCGGCCTGGATGTAGTTGGAAGCATAGACACGGTTTCCAGATCCGATGTAAATATGATAGTGACGGTCAATCCTAAAACACATAAGATTTTGCTGACCTCTATACCGAGAGATTATCTGATCCAGCTGCCAAGTGCCGATTATGCCCAGGACAAGCTGACCCACACAGGAGTATATGGCATAGACGATACTCTGGGTGCAGTTGAGAAGCTTACGGGCCTTGAGATGAACTATTATGTAAAGGTGAATTATTCAACGGTCATCAAACTGGTCGATGCCATTGGCGGAATCGACGTGGTTTCAGAATATACATTTACGACCAGCGGTATGGGTTCGACACCAGGCTTTGGATCGAGCAATGGAATAACATTCAAGAAGGGCAAGAACCATTTGAATGGCAGAAGAGCGTTGGCTTTCGCAAGAGAGAGGCATGCGTTTACTGAAGGCGATGTCCAAAGGAACAAGGATCAGCAGCTGGTGCTTCAGGCGATCCTGAAAAAAATCAGTTCAAACAGGACTCTGGTCATGAAGTATTCCGACATTCTCGGGGGTATCCAGAATTACATGAAGACCAACTTTACCGGTGAGGAAATACGAGACATAATCAAGATGCAGGTCCGAGATATGCCAAACTGGAAGATAGCCAGACAGAACATGGACGGAACGGATTCATCGGCATTCTGCTATTCCACAGGAACGGATGAAGAAGTATCGGTCATTCAACCGGATCAGACCAGCGTCGACAAGTGCGTCAATGCAATCAAAAAAATACAATCAGGCAAATAAAATAAGCGGAGCTTTTAAAGCTCCGCTCTTTCTTCGGGCAAAACGACTACCGGGCAGTGAGCATACTTTGTTATGTGCACTGTCACCGAGCCGAGAAAAGCAGACATGGCTTTGTGGGTACGCCTTACTACGACTATAAGATCGACGTCATTGTTCTTGGCATATTTTATTATGGCATTCCCGGCAATGCCGAACTCCACGTCAGCGTGGACTTTGTACTCGGGCATGCTTGACTTGACGGCCTGCAGCATTTCCATGGTCTCGTCGTACATCTTATCGAGGAGGACTTTGCTCGTGGTGTCGACATCCTCCCGGACTGAAAGCAGCGTGACCTCGTAACGGTCGGGCGCAAATACAGTCTTTACGGCTTCTATGGCCTCGATGCTCCTGTCACGGCCATCTATTGGTATCAGCAAATGTCTCATTTCACTACCTCCTATTTAAAAATCAGCTGAGCGAAAAGTACTCCCAGCACACACAATACCACGCTGAGCAAAGCATAGAGCGTAGCTAATACAGCCTCGCCATTTTGCAGCAGCCCCAGGGGCTCCAACGAGAAGCTGGAAAATGTGGTGAATCCGCCGCACAATCCGACCTTCAGAAATAGTATCATCCGTGGGTCTGTTATCATATGCCTCGATGCAAGTATGGTGACTGCACCTATAACAAAGGCGCCTACGATGTTTATCATCATGGTGATCAGCGGGAATCCGTTGTCCGGCTTGAAGGGCAGGAACCCCAGCAGATAGCGGGATATTGCGCCAGCTGCACCTCCGAATCCAACGCATAAACAATCTATTAACATTATATACCTCCTTTAAATCACTTTTTCCACATACTGATCATGTCATTGATCGACGAGTCTATCTCGCTGAGGGGAATCTGGTTATAATAAAATATCAACGCTGCAGTATCCTGATCTGTAAGCGTCGCCACCGGTGATACATGTAGTGACAAATTCTTCGCTCTGGCACAAAGCTCTTCCGGCGATAGCCTGGTAGTGACTTTTAGCGTGATATTGATTCCAGAGCTTGTATTCAGCGGCGTAACATAATCCTGACCGTATCTGTTCAGTGCGGCAAGCACTGCTGACAGCTTCTGCGAATAAAGATTCCTCAGCCTGCGGATGTTGGTGTAGTAGTAGCCTTCCTCCATGAACAAAGCGAGGGTAAGCTGTTCCTCCTTGGAGCAGGTCTGATCGTAGTCGCCTTTGATGGTCTGGAATATCTCGGCCATTTTCTCAGGCAATACCATATAGCTGATCTTAATTGCCGGAAACAAAGTGGATGAGAAGGACCCAAAGTATACCACGTTGGAGCTTTTGTCCAGTCCCTGAAGTGCCGGCACCGGTTTGCCGAAGTATCTGAGCTCGCTGTCATAATCGTCTTCCAGGATTATGCTGTTGTTTGCCCATGCCCAATCCAAAAGCTGATATCTTCTGCCGATAGGCATGACTGAGCCGGTAGGAAACTGATTGGACGGACTGACGTAGACAGCCGATGGTATGTTGACCGGAAGCTTTTCAATCATGATGCCGTCCGATGCTACAGGTATCTTGGTTATTGCGAAGCCATGATCCCTGAATATATTCTGTACTGGCAGATAGCCAGGGTCCTCCGTCGCCACATGATCTATGTTCATCCTCCGCATGATCCTGGCCAGATGGTTTGTCAGCTGCTGGGTTCCTGCACTGATAACTATCTGATCCGGTTTGCAGATTACACCTCGTGAGGAATAAACGTATTTTGATATCTCAAACCTGAGGATCTTTTCGCCTTGCGGGTCGCTCTCGAAGAGTAGCAGATCGGGGTGTTCATTGATTATCCTGGCCATGCACTTCTTCCATTTTACAAAGTCAAAGCAGCTGACATCATATTTATATGGCGCACTTTCAAAAGGATAGTTCTCAAAGTCAATGACCGCGCCGTCAGCCCCCAATCCAGACGATTGATTGATGGAAAGCTTGGCCACATAGTATCCTGACTGTGGCTTGCTGACCACATAACCTTCTACCAGCAGCTGGCTGTATGCCAGTTCTACAGTGGTGATGCTGATACCTAGTTCCTTTGATATGCTGCGCAGTGAAGGCAGCTTCTCGTCGGCTTTCATATTGCCAAGAGTTATTTCCTTTTTCAGGTATTCGTATAACTGTATATACAAAGATTTACTTGAACTGTGCTCTAAATCTAAAGTTATCGGCTTCATTATCCGCTCGCCCCCTTAACTGTATATATAAAAATAATTAAATTTGACTATTTTATTAATAACACTTCAGTGCTATTATAATATTGAACTTGAGAGAGGTCAATAGTAAACAGAAAACAGGGTGAAGAAAATGACAAGATATGAATCGGATAAAAAGATATATAAGGTAGTAATGGCAGGACTAATGATGTGCCTGATATTGGTTGCCACCAGCTTGTTCAAAGTACCGGTGCCTCTAACACAGGGCTATGTACATCTGGGAGACGCTATGATATTCCTGTCGGTTTTGATTCTTGGCAAGAGGGATGGAGCTATCGCAGCAGGCGTTGGGTCAGCTCTGGGAGATATATTAGGTGGATTTGCCATGTGGGCACCGTGGACATTTGCAATCAAATTCCTGATGGCGCTGCTCATGGGAATATTTGTTGAGGTCATGGAAAAGAAGGGCCTGGCACATACTGACAAACATGGAATCAATGCTTTTGAAATCATAGGAATGGTATTTGGCGGTGCCGTAATGGTAGGAGGATACTTCCTGGCTGAGAGAGTGATCTACGGAAACTGGGCAGTAGCAGCCATAGGAATTCCATGGAATATTGGACAGTTTACGGTAGGTATGGTAGTAGCAACTATCCTGGCAGAAGCCTTGTACAAGTCACCGGCAAAGAAGTATTTTGCCATTAGAAATGACCAATAATGAAGTAACCAAATATATGGCTGAGATTTAAACATCTCGGCCATTTTTTATTTGCCGAAAAGCCCTGAAATTCAGGCATTGGAAATTAGCGGGTAACCAAATGTATACAGAATAATACATTATGTTGTGCATTTTTTCATTGCAACACACTATATGTAGTGATATAATTATTCATGTACTTAAAAAAGGGAAATGCGAAAGGAATCTGTATTATGGCAATTAAAGACATAGGTGAAAACGCGCTGAAGGTGTTGGAAAAGCGCTATCAAGGAAAGGATGAAGACGGAAATGTAATAGAATCCGTCGAAGAAATGTTCAGAAGGGTTTCTGATACTATTGCGAGAGCAGACACTAATTTCGATAATAGTGCCGACGTGAAAAAACTGTCGGATGATTTTTTTGAGATGATGACAAGCCTTAAGTTTATGCCTAATTCACCAACTTTGATGAATGCTGGCAGACAGCTGGGGCAGCTTTCCGCATGCTTTGTGCTACCTGTAGAGGATAGCATGGAAGGGATTTTTGATTCGGTAAAGAATGCGGCATTGATACATAAATCAGGCGGTGGTACCGGATTTTCATTTTCAAGACTGCGTCAGAGCGGCGCATCTGTAAGATCTACCGGCGGAGTTGCCAGTGGACCGGTTAGCTTTATGAAGGTATTCAACGCAGCAACAGAAGCGGTAAAACAGGGTGGTACTCGTCGTGGAGCTAATATGGGAGTCCTGAGAATTGACCATCCGGATATTTTAGGTTTCATTAATTGCAAAGCAGATAATAAAGACATCACTAACTTTAATATAAGCGTAGGGATCACAGAGGATTTCATGAAGGCTGTGGAAAACGAAAGCGACTATGACCTCATAGATCCTAAGACGAAGACTGCAGTAGGTCATCTCAGCGCGGTCAAGGTATTTGATATGATCGTAGACCATGCGTGGAGAAACGGTGAGCCGGGAATTATCTTCCTGGATAGACTGAATCGTGATAACGTTACGCCAACTCAGGGAGAGATCGAGAGCACGAACCCTTGCGGCGAGCAGCCACTGCTTCCGTATGAGAGTTGCAATCTCGGATCCATCAATCTGGTCAAGATGCTGAGGAAGACTCTGACGGGATATGAGTTCGATTTCAGACTTCTGGGTGAAACTGTAGAAATGGCAGTTCACTTCCTGGATAATGTTATCGAAGCGAATAACTATCCGCTGGAGATAATATCAGAGACGACCAGAGCATCCAGAAAGATAGGCTTAGGAGTTATGGGATGGGCAGATGCATTATTGTATCTTGGAATTCCATACAATTCAGAAGAAGCCGTTGAATTAGCAGATAAGGTAATGGGATATATTAATAATACCGGGCATGCAGCCAGCGTTAAGCTTGCTGAAAAACGTGGAGCATTTCCTTTGTTCTCAGTGAGCAAACTAAGCGGCGGCCCTGCTATGAGAAATGCTACGATCACGACCATAGCGCCGACAGGTACTATATCTATGATCGCAGGATGCTCATCGGGAGTTGAACCTGTATTTGCTTATGCGTTCATCAGGAATATCATGGACGGCACAGAGATGGTCGAGGTCAACCCTGTTCTAAGCGCCAAGCTGAAAGAACTCGGACTCGACAAAGAGAACATTAAAAAGAAGATCGCCGAGGAAGGCACAATTGCCAACATCAGCGAGATTCCAGAGAATGTTCGAAGGGTATTTGTCTGTGCACAGGATATCAAGCCGGTAGATCACATCAAGATGCAGGCTGCGTTCCAGGAGCACACGGACAATGCCGTTTCCAAGACAGTGAACTTCCCTAAGGAAGCCACCAAGAATGATGTACGTGAAGCGTATATCCTGGCATACAAAGAAGGCTGCAAGGGAGTTACCATCTATCGTGACGGCAGCCGTGAGGAGCAGGTACTGAACATCGGCAAGGTCAACAAAAAGACAGAGGAACAGGCAACCGTTACGGAAGAGATGGAAATACTGGGTCATGTAGAGCCACGTCCACGTCCGGCAGTGACCAGAGGATTTACTGAGAAGGTAAAAATCGGATGCGGCAATCTGTACATCACGACCAATTACGATGAGAACGGAATCTGCGAAGTATTCACAAGCACAGGTAAGGCAGGCGGATGCCCAAGCCAGAGCGAAGCTACAGCCAGACTGGTTTCAGTAGCGCTGCGCAGCGGAATCACCATAGAAGAGGTATATGACCAGCTAAAGGGAATCAGATGTCCTTCAACTATTAGACAGCAGGGAATGGAGTGCACTTCATGTCCTGATGCTATAGCAAAGGTTATCATGAAGGTTTCTAAGCTGATAGATTCCAAGCCGAAGAGTGACATCGCAGCTTCGATACAAAAAGAAAAAGAGATAGTCAAGGATCTTTCTATTAACGGAAAGCCGATCGATATCCCTGCTACATCAGGAGAAATACACGTTTGCCCTGAGTGCGGCGGCCTCGTAGAGCACGAGGGCGGCTGTGTAGTCTGCAGGAACTGCGGATTCAGCAAATGCGGCTGATTGAATAAATAATAGTAAACTATATCGCGATCGCGAACAACGCCCTCTCAAATGAGTTGAGAGGGCGTGTTTTATAGAATTACAATGTTATAAGCGATTTAATAAGCTGTTTTTTGCATAAAACAATAAACTCTATAGCTAATAAATACTTGATCAATAATGCTTGAAGTTAAAATTAATTAGTCATAATATATATGTAAGGATCATTGCGCCAAAATAACAAACGTATAAATTATGCGATATGTAGAAAGGATTCATTATGGGAATTACAATGATAGGTGTTTTAGCCATTTTGGCTTTTGCTGTTCTGATGTGGGTGGGAACGACAATCTATAAGAAACAACGTGGATCAAAGCTTCATCAAGAAAACAACGTTGAAAATCTGGCATCGAAGAAAGACGCAGATGAAAGCACTTTCGAAAAATACTGCAATGACAAGAAAAACGACAATTATAAAGTCAGAGCAAATTGGATACTTACGCATGATAAAAATGAAAGAGAAAGTCGCGGACAGAAAGATTAATGAAAGCTGCTGGAGTGAATTTGTAGAGGTGATCATCATGTTGGAATCCGAATGCATATACCGACCTTCAATTATTTGCAGTTTTGCATCCTGTTTTATTCTTCTTACTTTGCAATCCTGTCTAACCAAATATCATGTAAAGTCTCAATATCCTTGGAGAATTCTTCATCAGTCTGGCTGTCGTTTTTCTTGATCGTTTCTAATACTGAGAATGAGAATGATTTTGACCCATATTTGAGCCAATCACTTCGCATAGAAGGATCAGGGCATGTATCTGTTAAAACAGCAAAATTAAATCTGTTCTTCAATCCTTCAATATCTGTGGTTGCCTGAATTTTCACGTTTTGATTTCCATTACATCGTATAGAACATATGCCTCCAACGACATCCCTCGATTTATATGCATCTTTAAGTTTCTTTTTTCTAGCAGCATCCATAGTAGACACCTCCTATGTAACTATCTCTGTTAATGTGTAATATATCTTCCAACATCACAAAAGGGTAACATAATTAGGTATCGACTTCAATCAACTAATCGTAGAGTTACTTATACCGGATAGAAATTAAAACACCATTTGCCAAGAATTGGAATTTGTCCGGGACTTGTCAGCCGAGTGTCAAAAAAATTGTATTTTTGAATATTTTCTGCACTTTTCATCAAATCTATCGCCAGAAAAGTTGCAAGTATACAAAAAAGTTGAACATAATTTCACGCAGATGTTAGTACAATAGGCTTTTGAGTAGTAGTGAAGCGTGCAAACTCCGATTTATTGGACTGACTCAGCAAAATGGAGATTTATTTATGAAAGGATGGCGGATGTGAAAAATAATAATACTGAACTTACAGTTAGGATCATCAGCACGATACTGATGCTCATCGCGATTTCGTTACTATTTGTAGGCCTGCGCAAAGTCGCAATAATAGTTTTTGTGGTTGTACTGGCTTTAGATATCGCTGGCATTGTGATCGCAAGTAAAATGGATAAAAAATAATATAACTGTCTGACGTTTAAAAATAAAGGGAAGCAGCGGTTTTATTGCCGAGCCTCCCTTTTTGTTATATCAGATTAGATTTAATCAGGAATCTTGCTGCCTTGATTTCATCGCCCAGAAGCTTGATAGCATAGCGCTTCAGAAAGATGCTGTTTTCACCTCGGTTTTTCAGACTGTCAGCTACAAAAAGGGTGACTGTCTTGCGATTGGCAACCTTTACGATTTCGCGGAGTTTCTCAACTGATGCAAAGGTGCGCAAAGTCTTTAGTGATGCAAAGGATGTGTCGACATCCAGTTCCATCTCTGTCTTGGCGATGTCAACGGCATCGGCTAAGTCGTTCATGAACTTTTCGCGACTGTACAGGATCAACGGATCCAGCCCGAATACCTTGGCGGCACAATCGGCCTGCACCAGGGTGACTTTGTCGAAGGAGCCTTTGTAAAACGAATAGAAAATGCCATCGTAAGCACCGTACTGTTTCATGGTGTTCTGGTAGCCCAGGCGAACCGTACGCTTGGAGTTTTCCGGATCGAATACGAGGAAATCTCCGAGATCCCATTTGCTCTTGATGAGCATGACGTTATCCACGCCTTCCACCTGCTCAGGAAAGTATTTCCCGGGGGCATTCATGTAGACTGCGATGCAGTCAGTTGCGCCATGATCCCACGCCATAGGCACGGGCAGGTTGTTGGCATATCCGCCGTCTATGTACTTGATGCCGTCGATTTCGTAATACTGAACAGCAGGAAATGCTGAGGACGAGGCGATGATGTAATCTGCCAGCTTCCCCTCAGGGATGTCTTTGATCCACATTTCACAGGGTTTCATTGATGGAAACTCTGTCGTTAACAGTCCGAACTCAATAGGCGATCTGCGAACGGCATCCTCATCCAGGTATTTATCCAGGAGGACCTTCAGGCCGGAGACGCTGGCGCCGCCTTTCTTAATGAACTCTACGGCAAAATCCTTCATGGTTGCATCGCTGTTGACGTCGAATACCTGGTCGGTCTCCACTTGCTTCCAGAGGCTCAAAGCCTTGTCAACATCACCCTGTGCGACCAGCGCAGCATTGATGGAACCTACGGAAACACCGATCACCATACTGTAAGATATTCCCAACTCAGTTAAGGCTTGCCATACGCCTGATTCATAAGCGCCTCGCGACCCGCCACCGCCGAAAACTAATGCAGTATTTTTATTTTTCATCTGTAAATCTCCTTGATTCATGGTATACTATATAGAAATTATACTCTATAATGGAGGCAAATAGCAAGATGGATGAAAGATTAAAGAAAGTAATAGATGAAAGCAAGAACATTGTATTCTTTGGCGGTGCAGGAGTTTCCACGGAAAGTGGCATTCCGGATTTTCGTTCTGAGAGCGGATTGTATCATGCTCAACAGACGTATGGTTATTCACCAGAGTACATGCTTTCTCATACATTTTATAAAAAAGACCCAGAGATGTTCTTTAAGTATTACAAAGAAAATCTGATCAATTCCGACGCAGAGCCTAACGATGCTCACAAAGCATTGGCGAAGCTGGAAGAGATGGGCAAGGTAAAAGCTGTAGTTACACAGAACATCGACGGTCTGCACCAGAAGGCAGGCAGCAAGGTAGTCTATGAGCTTCACGGAGGTGTGCTCAGAAATTACTGTGAGAAGTGCGGCAAGCCTTATAGCCTTGATTATATAATGGATGAAGCAAACTGTGAAAATGGTGTGCCTCACTGTACATGTGGCGGAATCGTTAAGCCGGACGTAGTTTTGTACGAGGAAATGCTCAACGACGCGACGGTAAGCGCTGCAATAGATGCTATCTCACAGGCAGACACTTTGATAATCGGTGGAACTTCGCTGGTAGTATATCCTGCTGCAGGATTGATAAACTACTTCCATGGGAAGAACCTGGTTTTGATAAACAAGGACAAGACCTCAGCCGACAGTAAGGCGACTTTAGTAATTAACGATGCAATTGGAAAGGTAATGAAACTTTAGATGAATATACTGGTAGTTAATGATGATGGAATAAAATCGACGGGAATAATGGCATTGGTGGAAGCCTTGTCAAATGTCGCCGACGTATATGTCTGCGCTCCGGAAGGTCAGCGCAGCGGGAACAGTCAGTCTATCACCATTGGAAAAACGGTATATGTTAAGCCGGTAGATTTTCCAGGTGCCATGGGGGCTCTTGAAACCACAGGAACTCCGGCAGATTGTGCCAAGATAGGAATACAGTTTTTCAAAGAAGAAGGAAATCCTATCGACATGGTTTATGCGGGCATCAATCTGGGTAGCAATCTGGGGAAAGATACTCTCTATTCAGGAACGGTGGGAGCCGCACTGGAAGGGGCAGTCAGTGGTATACATTCAGTTGCAGTTTCGGTTGACAGTCATCAGGCGTCGCATTTTGACGTTGCATGCGAAATGGCAATTGATGTAATAGATTTTGTATTGCATAAGACCACGGTGAATACGGTGCTTAACATAAATGTACCGGATCTGCCGCGAGAAGAGATAAAAGGAATAAGATACACTTCCCTGGGAAGCAGATATTATATAGATAAATTTGACGAGCAGGAAGACGGAGGCTTTATATTGGAAGGCGAGCCTACTGATCTGACTGATATTTCCAAAGATCTGGATGTAACTGCGACTAATGACGGGTATGCATCGATAACACCGCTGCAGTTCGATTATACGGAACATGAGATGATCGATACTGTGAGCAAATGGGGATTAACCATAAGGAAGGAATAGAATTATAATATATGGATGTTTTTAAACATTGCTTTGAGAATTTGACAGAAGAAGACGTAAAGGTAATGAAGGACTACTTTGATGGATACGACTATCAGGGTGCTACCTATACATTCCTTGCAAACTATATTTGGAGAACGACGTATTGCCTTTGCTGGGAGAGGATAAGTGATTATCTTTGTCTGGCAGGTGCAGACTGCATGACCAGAGAGCCGAGGGCAATCATAGCTATGCCTTTGACGAGAGATGGGAATTATGATAGTAAAAAACTAAGGAAGGTTATTCTTGAAGCCAGGAAGCGTTTCGAGGAAAGAGGCGTTGAATTTGCCATCCATTTGATACCTGGGCATATGGTACACTTGCTGGAGGAAGCATTTCCGGGGGAGATGGAATTCACCCACGACCGTGATTATGATGAATATGTTTACGAAAAGGAAAAACTGATGCATCTCAGCGGCCGGGCTCTTCATAAAAAGAAGAACCATCTGAACTACTTTTTAAAGACGTTCAAATATGAGGCAAAGCCTATCACCGAAGACATGATACCACAGATAATGGAGCTTACCGATAAGGTCAGCGAGGCCAGAAGCTACGGTGATGAGGAGATAGAGAGCCTCAATGCGGAAAAGGAAGCAATAGCAGAGATCCTGAAGTTCGTAGATGACCCTAAGGTATATACCGTTGCTATATTTATCAAAGGAAAGCTGGAGGCTTTTGCCATTGGAGAAAGGCTTAGCGACGACACTGCGGTCGAGCATTTTGAAAAAGCCAGCGATGATTTCAGAGGTCTGTATCAGGCAATATGCAGTGAATTCTGCAAATCATTGCCGGATGACATCCAATTTGTCAACCGTGAAGAGGATATGGGATTTGAAAATCTGAGACAGGCTAAAGAAGCATTAAAACCGCATCATATGGCTGAAAAATATAGTGGTTGCTTTTTGAGTAATACTATAGTAGAATGAATGTGACAAGAATTTAACAAACTTTTAAAACAAGTTAACTTGCCAATATGGCTTTTAAAAATAAGGAGGTACACTAAATATGAAAGATGTAGTAATCGTAGGTGCTGCTAGAACAGCTATCGGAACTTTTGGAGGTTCTTTGAAGAGCGTTCCTGCAAGAACTCTTGGTGCAGTTTGCATCAAAGAAGCTCTTAACAGAGCCGGCGTAAAACCAGAGCAGGTTGAAGAGGTTATCATGGGTAACGTTCTTCAGGGCGGCCTTGGACAGAACGTAGCAAGACAGATGTCATTGGATGCAGGTCTTCCAATCGAAGTACCAGCTATGACAATCAATAAGGTTTGCGGTTCCGGACTTAGAGCAGTTGAACTTGCAGCACAGATCATCAAAGCAGGTGATGCTGATATCATCGTTGCAGGCGGTGGAGAAAACATGTCAGCTACAGGATACTGCGTTCCATCAGCAAGATGGGGACAGAGAATGTTCGATGGTAAAATGGTAGATATGATGGTTAATGACGGACTTTGGGACGCATTCAACAACTATCATATGGGAATGACAGCTGAAAACGTAGCTGAGCAGTGGGGAATCACAAGAGAAGAACTGGACGAGTTCTCACTTGCTTCACAGCAGAAAGCTGAAGCAGCAATCAAATCAGGAAGATTTAAGGACGAGATCGTACCTGTAGAAGTTCCACAGAGAAAAGGCGATCCAATCGTATTCGATACAGATGAACATCCTAAGTTTGGTTCTTCACTTGAGAAAATGGCTAAATTAAAGCCAGCATTCAAGAAAGACGGCGGAGTTGTTACAGCAGCTAACGCTTCAGGAATCAATGATTCAGGTGCAGCAGTTGTAGTAATGTCAGCTGACAAGGCTAAAGAACTTGGAATCAAACCTATGTTCAAGATCGTATCATACGCTTCAGCAGGTGTTGATCCTAAGATCATGGGTACTGGCCCGATCCCTGCATCAAGAAAAGCTCTTGCTAAGGCAGGACTTGAGATCAAGGATATGGATCTTTATGAAGCAAACGAAGCTTTTGCAGCACAGTCAGTTGCAGTAGGCAGAGATCTTGGTTTAGACCCGGAGAAATTGAACGTTAACGGTGGAGCTATTGCACTTGGACATCCTATTGGAGCATCCGGATGCAGAATCCTCATTTCACTTATGTACGAAATGATGAAGAGACCTGAGACTAAGAAGGGTCTTGCTACACTTTGCATCGGCGGCGGCATGGGAACTGCTTTGATCGTTGAGAAATGCTAGTTTAGATATACTTTAATATTAAGAGCTGGTCGATATGGCTGGCTCTTTTTTTGTGCATAAATTACGATAACCTTAAGATAGAGTTAAGAAAACCTTGCTTTTGCCATTCTGCTGAAGAAAAGTTATACAATGTTTATAACAAATCTAAAGGGAGAACGGACAATGAAAAAAGGTAAACTCATAACGCTCATAATAGCATTGATAATAATTGCGGTAGGACTGATGCTGTACTTTGTGGTTTCGTCAGGAGCATTGGCAAAATCCTTTGAACCGACAATAAGCCTCAAAGGAGGCAGGACTGTGACAATCGAACTTGGAAAAAAGTATTCCGAGCCGGGATTTACAGCCAAGGATCACAGGGGGAGTGATATAACAGCTGACGTCAAAGTGACGACCCCGGAAATAAGGAGCCACGGAACATATAAGGTAAAATATGCGGTAACTGATTCCAAGGGCAGGTCGGTAAAGGCAACTCGTACAGTGAAGGTGGTTTGCGCCAAGGCCACAAAGGCGGGAGCCAAGCGCGGGCTTACGGTATTTATGTATCACAAGGTATACGATGCCAAGAATCCGCCAGGCAATCTCGACACTAACTGCATATCCAATGCAAATCTGGAAAACCAGCTGAAGTATCTGGTGAAGGAAGGTTATTATTTCCCGACCTGGCAGGAGGTAAGAGACTACGTGGACGGCAAGATAGATCTGCCGAAGAAGAGCTGCGTGCTTACCTTTGATGACGGCACTAAGCTGTTCATGAAGTACGGAGTACCTCTAATAGAAAAATATGATGTGCGAGCTACTGCATTTATCATCGTTTCAAAGAATGGCAAGCTCTGGACGTCTAAGCATTACAAACACGTAAATCTACAGTCGCATTCTTACAATATGCACAGGCCGGGCGGCACCATAGGCCATGGGGGAGTGTTTACGGCTTTGAGCTACAAAAAAGGGCTGGCCGATCTGCAGCGGGCCAACAAAGTACTGGGGAGCCATGAGGCTTTTGCATATCCATTCGGAGATTATACCAAGAAGTGTGAAAAGGTCGTAAAGGCTGCAGGATATCTGGTGGCATTCACCACAGAAGATGCCAGGGTTTATCCGGGAGACGATCCTTATTTGCTGACGAGGGTCAGAATAGATGGAGATATTTCTCTGAATGAGTTCAAGGCTTTGCTATAGCATTGACAATCATAAACTAATAAAATAAAATATTGGTATCATGGAGGTAAGATAATGGCAAAAGTGGAAATTAGAGCTGAAAGCTGCAAGAGCTGTTTATACTGCATCAGGTTCTGCCCGAAAAACGTCCTGGAAGTAGGCGGGGCAGTAAATTCCAAAGGATATCAGTATGTAATAGTGAAGAATATAGATGATTGTACAGGTTGTGCTACCTGTGGAGTGATGTGCCCGGAAGCGGCAATAGAGGTCTGGAGGTAGAGCATGGCAAGAGTATTTATGAAGGGCTGCGAAGCGATCGCAGAGGCAGCAGTAAGGTCGGGATGCAGGTTTTTCGCCGGATATCCTATAACACCGCAAAATGAAATACCAGAGTACTTTGCAAGACGTATGCCTGAGGTAGGCGGAGTTTTTGTGCAGGGCGAAAGCGAACTGGCATCGGTGAACATGGTCTACGGAGCCGCACAGACTGGCACCAGATCCATGACATCGTCATCGAGCACAGGCGTCAATCTTTACAGTGAAGGAATAGCCTTCATGGCATCGGCAAGGATACCGATGGTTTATGTGAACGTAGCAAGAGGAGGCCCTGGAATCGGCTCGATACAGCCATCACAGCAGGACTACTTTTTGTCTACAAAAGCTGCCGGCAACGGAGGCTTTCAGATGATAGTCTTTGCGCCGGGTACCGTTCAGGAAGCTGCGGATATGACATACAAGGCATTTGATTACGCTCAGCGCGACCTGAATCCTGTACTTATTCTTGCAGACGGAGTCATAGGAACCATGATGGAGCCTGTAGAGCTTCCGCCGATGAGAAGTGATGAAGAGGTCAGGGCTTTGAAGGATTCTATGCATTCCTGGGCGCTTGTAGGCCACAAAGCATCGGAAAAGGTTCTGGTTCTCCCAGGCGGATGGTCAGGCCAGGAGGAACGCTGCATACGCAATAAAAAGCTCTACGATTCATGGATCGGCAAAGAAGTGGATGTGGATGAATTCATGACCGAAGATGCAGAAGTTATCATTACCGGCTATGGCATTTCTGGACGTATCGCCAGGTCGGCGGTGAAAGATCTCAGAGCTGAAGGATATAAGATAGGCCTCATCAGGCCGAGAATAATATCGCCGTTCCCTTACGATGTATATGAGAACCTGGATTACAACAGGGTCCACGACATTCTCGATGTGGAAATGTCCATACCGGCCCAGTTTGTATGGGATGTGAAAATGGCCGTTAAAGACAGGGCACCGATAACGGAATGCCTGCGTTCAGGCGGAGAAATTATTTCTAAAGAGCAGATAATGGCAGCGGCCCGCGGGCTGTTTAAATAAGGAGGCAATCGAGATGGAAAAAGTATATAAGAGAACCTCCGGCATAAAAGAAAACATGGTCGTAGGATTCTGCCCGGGCTGCATGCACGGGACTATATTCAAGATGATAGGGGAAGTCCTGGAGGAACTGGACATCATGGAAAGAACTGTCAACGTTCACGGAGTTGGATGCTGCGGACTTGCCATGGAATATGTGACATATGATGTGACAACTTCACCTCATGGGAGAGCCTGCGCAGTGGCAACTGGCGTGAAGAGGGCGAACCCGGATTCCTTTGTATTCACTTATCAGGGAGACGGAGACCTGGCATCTATTGGACTTTCAGAGACTATGCACGCCGCAAACCGCGGAGAGAACTTCAGCGTTATCTTTGTTAATAACGGAATTTACGGCATGACCGGCGGACAGATGGCGCCGACTACTCTGGTAGGCATGAAATCAACGACGACACCGAAGGGCAGGGACCCATGGTTCGATGGATACCCTATGCACATGTGTGAGATATTGAACCAGCTGGATGCGCCGGTGTACCTGGAGAGGACCAGCTGCAACAATCCTGCCAATACCAGGAAGACCAAGGCTGCAATCAAAAAGGCCTTTCAGAATCAGCTGGACGGCAAAGGCTTCTCCATGGTCGAGATTGTGACCACATGCCCTACAAACTGGGGAATGGATCCTCTCAAGTCACTGGACTTTCTTGAGGATAAGATGCTGAAGGAATTCCCGCTGGGCGTTTACAGAGATAAGGAGGCGAAGTAGTCATGGAAAGAAATCTACTCGTCGCCGGCTTTGGCGGACAGGGAGTCATGATGCTGGGGACTCTTCTCGCTCAGGCAACCTGCGAATCAACAGATAAACACGTCACATATTTCCCATCGTACGGCGCGGAAATGCGTGGAGGCACTGCAAACTGTTACGTTGTCATTTCTGATGACATGATCGGTGCGCCTATGTCAGATTATATGGACGACATGATCATCATGAACGATCCTTCGCTGGCACGGTTTATCGACAGGCTGAAAAGCGGCGGAGTTTTGTTCATCAACAGCTCCATAGTAAAGTCGGAAATAAAGCGCGATGACGTTGCAGTTGTTAGAGCACCTGTGACGGAGCTCTCCCTGGAGATGGGGAATCCCAAGGTCATTAACATAATAATGCTGGGCGTTTACATCGGATATACGGAAGTCATTCCGGCAGAAATAATCGCGAAAACCATAGAAAAGAAGATAGGTGCAAAGAAACCCGACCTTGTGCCATTGAATCTTGAGGCATTCAACAAAGGACTGGAAATCGGCAAATCACAAAGGTAGAGAGGACCATTATGAAAGAACGAAGGATATTTATTCTGCTGTAGGCATTGGGCTTGATTCAAAGACATAATTATGGTGAGCAGTATGATCGCCTCATAAGCTATCTCATAAATAATTTGGACAATTTGCAGGCCGCGCGGCATCTTAACAGCAGCATCGCTGCTATATTAAATCGATTAGAAGCGAATCCATTACAATTTCCTTTATGCGTTGATGAAACACTGGTGACTAAGCATTAAAGGAAAGCTATCGTTCGAGATATGGACTACCTTGTTATTTTTAATGTAGATGAAAAATGTGATATAGTTCATGTACTAGGAATTTTTCACGGCTTGGAAAATTATTTTAAAAAAATTTAAAAAATCACCTTACGTTACCCCTTGCTCATGACGTTACGTTATGAAGTAGGATAATGTCAAGGAGGTGAAAGTTATGTCACAATACACAACTGGAGAAATGGCTAAGCTGTGCGGGATCACAGTGAGGACGGTGCAGTATTACGATTCGCAGAACGTACTCAATCCAAGTGAACTGTCTGAGGGAGGTCGCAGGATATATTCCGAAGACGATTTGAAAAGGATGCGTCTCGTGTGCACATTGAGGAATCTTGGGCTGTCCTTAGATACTATCAGAAGGATAAATCTGGAGCCAAATTCAAGGGATGTCATCGAAACATTCCTGACGGAACAGGTCAGGGTATTGAAATCAGAGATCAAAGAGAAACGGGACCAGGAGGAACGCATCAAAAAGCTTCTGGCAGATATCGATTCCATTGAAAATTTCTCCATAGATAATATAGACGACATAGCAGTTAATATGAACAATAATAGGAAAATGCATAAAGCCCATATGACGTTGCTTGGCTGGGGTATATTAATGGATATCATCCAGCTGGCAGCTATACTAATATGGATATTCAAGGGCAACTGGGTGCCTTTCGCAGTAGTGATGCCTATCGTGATCGTGATGGCGACGCTGCTGGTACGCTACTATTACAGAATGGTTTCGTACATCTGCCCTGTATGCCATGAGACATTTAAACCGGCTATGAAGGAGTTCTTCTTTGCAAAGCATACGGCGAAGACGAGAAAGCTGACCTGCACATCCTGCGGGACAAAAAGTTTTTGCATAGAAACCGACTCTGAATAGGGTTCGCAAAGGTATTTTTGTGGTATACTCAAGAGGTAGCGAAAAGTGCAAGAAGGAGGTATTTTTTATGCTAGATAAAAAAGTTAAAGAATTACTTAATACACAGATCAACAAGGAGTTTTACTCCGCGTACCTTTATCTGAAATTCGCAAATTTCTATGAGGATGCCGGACTTAGCGGTTTCAACAACTGGTATACAGTTCAGGCTCAGGAGGAGCGTGATCACGCAATGCTGATGCTGCAGTATATGCAGATGCATGGTGAAAGCACCGAACTTGAGGCTATCGAAAAACCGGTGGCAGACCTTAAGGATAATATGGATCCACTGAAGGCCGGACTTAAACATGAGCAGTATGTAACAGGATTGATCAATACGATCTACGGAGCAGCTTATGATGTTAAGGACTTCGGAACCATGCAGTTCCTTGACTGGTTCGTTAAGGAGCAGGTTGAAGAGGAAGACAACGCCAGTACATTGATTAAGAAGATGGAAATGTTCGGGACCGATGCAAAGGGTCTCTACATGCTGGATCAGGAGCTTGCAGCCAGAGTTTACACGGCACCTTCGCTGGTACTTAAATAGTTGGTATCAATGATTCCGCTGCCCTTTTGGGCGGCGGTTTTTGCGTTAAAGAGAGAATTTATCAGTCTTGTTCAAATCCGTTTTTGGTGATATACTCTAGTTTATGAATATTAATATACCAGAAAAAGTAAAGAAGATAACGAATGAACTGACCGAGGCTGGATTTGAGGCTTACATAGTGGGCGGATGTGTTCGTGATGCCATTCTTGGCGTAGAACCGTCGGATTGGGATATCTGCACATCGGCAAAGCCGGCTGACATCAAGAAATGCTTTGCGGCATATAAGACGGTGGACACAGGGATCAAGCACGGTACAGTCACAGTAATAATAGACCATGAACCCTTTGAGGTAACGACTTATCGCATAGACGGGCCGTACACCGATGGACGTCACCCGGACAGTGTGACTTTCACCAGTGAAATCAAGGATGATTTGTCACGCAGAGACTTTACCATCAATGCGATGGCTTATAATCGCTTTGCGGGATTGGTGGATCCTTTTGGGGGCATGGCAGACCTGGCAAACAGGGCCATTAAATGTGTCGGCGAGCCTAAAGCACGTTTTGACGAAGATGCACTCAGGATATTGAGGGCATTGAGATTTGCCTCAGTTTTAGGCTTTGAAATTGAAAAAGAGACTGACATGTCGGTTAGAAAATTTTCCAAGCTAGTTCAGTTCGTTTCCAAGGAGAGGGTGAATGTTGAATTCTCCAAGCTGCTCCTGGGAGATCATGCAAAGCGTATATTGACTGATTATAGAGATGAAATGATGGAGGCGACCGGTCTTGAACTGCCAATGGAGTCTATGCTGGGGAAAATGGACACCATGCCGAAGGATCTTCCGGCCAGACTGGCACTTTTGTTCCCTGCAAACGTGATGAGCTGCCTTAAGGTATTGAAATATGATAATGCGACCATCCGCAAAGCTGTAGCCATAGATGAGCTCACAGCCCATCCTTTGCCAACCGATGAAACTGCGGTGAAGCGAATGCTGAAAAAGGGTGGACCTGAAGCAGTGCGAGGTGCCTTTGCGGTATGCGAAGCCTTTTATGTCGATACCAGCGAAGCAACGGCCATGCTTGATCACATTTTAGAAACAGGGGAATGCTACAGCTTGGAGCAGCTGGCTGTTTCCGGCGAAGACCTGATGGATGCAGGGGTAGCTGAAGGGCCTCAGCTTGGGGCAAAACTCAATGAACTTTTAGATGCCGTTATTGACGGAAAAGTGGAAAACGACGTGGAATCGCTTATGCGGTTTTGTAAATAAAGGGATCAAAGGGTATATAAATGAGAAAAAGAGATACAGTAGATTTAGATAAAATGCGGAATGAAGACTTCAAGCATTACAGCCCTGAGGTCATCAGAAAATACGAAGATCCGGAATACGCCAAGGCTGCGGACGAATATGAACGCAAGGCCAGGCGCAGAGCCGGCAAACACGGCAGCAGCAAGCCTGGCATGCCGAGCTTTGATATGGGGAAAAGAAGCTCTGGAGGTGGCGGACGCCGTGCAAAGCGTGCTTCAAGGCAGAGCGGAAGTGGAGCGACAACGAGAACGAAGTGGAACAAGGGCAAGTTCATCAGAAATCTGATAATAATACTGATCGTCTTGTTTATCGCCTTTGTGGCATATTTTTTCGCCATAACATCGCACTTCGACAAGGTCGATACCAGCAACTCGAATTTTGCTATAAATACTCAGGTAGCCCAGGATCTGAAGGGGTACAGGAATATAGCGATACTCGGCGTCGATGCACGGGCAGGCGAAGGCTACGACGGGAGCAGGACTGACGCCATAATAATAATGAGCATCAAAAAGTCCAACGGAGACATCAAGCTGATATCAGTTATGAGAGATTCATATTTGAAGATGAACGAGAATGGTACGCTGACGCTTGACAAAATTACTCATGCACATGCTTATGGCGGAGGTGTTGATACGTGCGCTGCGCTGAACAGGAGTCTGGACCTCAATATCAGTGAGTTTATTATATTCAACTGGAAAGCAGTGGCAGATACGGTCGATGCCCTTGGAGGTATAACGGTCAATGTTAAGAGCAGCGAAATAAGTGATTTGAACAAGTATGGACCTGGAACCGCGAAAAACGTCGGCGGTTCATATACCAGGATTACGACTACGGGAAAACAGAGGATAGATGGAGTTCAGGCTGCTACTTACTGCAGGATCAGAAAGACGTCCGGCGGGGACACTGGGAGGGCCAACAGGTATAAGAAAGTAATGTCTGCTGTCCTGAAAGAAGCCATGACTTCGCCGATCGGAATGAACAAGCTGGCAAAAGACGTATTGCCTGAGATCAGGACCAATATGTCCCAGCCGCAGATGCTGACAGCAGTTCTCAGAGCGCCGGGATACGATATCAAGAAGAACATCAGCTGGCCGAAGAGCTACTACGGCGGCATAGTGGGACAGCTTTGGTACGCAGTGCCGACCACTTTGAACAGCAACGTCAAATGGCTTCACGCTAAAGCCTTTGAACAGGTGAATTACACACCGTCATCGACATGTCAAAGCATTAGCAACGAGATAATTTCTACTACTGGAATACAATAAGAAAAAACCGGAGATAATATGTCTCCGGTTTTCTTATGTACATAAAATACGTGGGACGGATAGCCAGTTGAAGTGTCAGGTGATAGCCGGAGTCCGGTCGTCGGCCTGGGGTCTTGTGGAATCGCTCGAAAAAAACTAATATCCCAGGATTTCGTTCAAAAAATTCAAATTCCACAGAAAAATAGCGATTTTGCCTGATAATTATGTGGTTTTCGAAATTAATTGGCAATATCCTGAGATATCGAACAAAATTTCTCGATTCCATAATGAATAATTATGATAACGTAAGGCGCACATAGGCGCCTTACGTTATCGTGAATTTATTATATTCCACTTGCCCCGTAGTTTGAAAGAACGCGGGCGGATGGATCGTTGACGTCGCAGCCTTCCCATTCTTTGTTTGGCATCCAGTAGCCGGTGATCATCTGAGACTGACCCGGATAGTACTTTTCAAAGAGCATTCTGTAAAGTAAAGATTCTTTTGTAAAAGGTTTTGGAGAGGAGTACTGCCCGCTGAGTATAGTAAAGTTCGAATCAGAGAAATATATATCTGCATATTCCTTCAGATAATCTACCATAGAATGACCTACGGCATCGCTAAATGCCGCTTTTTCGCGCATTAATATTTCTTTTGGGAGGTAGTTGCCCTTGAAGGCACGTCTCAGCAGGTACTTACCTTTGCCGTAGGTATTCATCTTAAGTTCTGGGGCTATGCTCATGACATAGTCCACGAAATCCAAATCGCCGAAAGGCACTCTTGCTTCCAGCGAGTTTACTGAGATGCACCGGTCTGCCCTGAGAACGTCGTACATGTGTAGTTCACGTATCCTTTTAGCAGACTCTTCCTGAAAACTCTCTGCGTCTGGTGCAAAATCAGTATATTTGTAGCCGAACAGCTCATCAGAGATCTCACCGGTGAGGAGTACCCGTATGTCAGACTGCTCGTGGATGCCTTTGCACAGCAGATACATACCCAGGGAAGCCCTGATAGTAGTGATATCGTATGTGCCAAGGGCGTGTACCACTTCTGGGAGAGCGGCCAGGACATCCGACTTGGTGATGATGATCTCGTGATGGTTGCTGCCGATGTAATCTGCAACTTCTTTAGCATATTTTAGGTCGATGGCATCCTCGGACATGCCTATGGCAAAAGTTTCAATAGGCTTATCCAGGAGTTTTGCCGATACTGCGCAGACCAGCGAGGAATCGAGGCCGCCGGACAAAAGAAAGCCAAGAGGAGCATCAGCATCCAGGCGCTTCTCGATTCCAGCCACAAGCTTATCGTGAATGTTTTTACAAATGACATCGAGGTCATCGTAAAGGAATGATTTGACCTCGGTCATATCGCGATAGCAGTGGAACTCTCCGTCTGCATAGTAGTGACCCGGAGGGAAAGGCATGATTTCCTTTACAAGGTTGACCAGATTCTTGGCCTCTGATGCAAGGAGAATCGCACCGTCTTCGTCGTATCCATAATATAATGGGCGGATGCCGATGGGATCACGTGCCGCAACAAAGGAATTTTTGCTGCCGTCATAAATGATGAGTGCAAATTCTGCGTCGAGCATGTTGAACATCCCGGTACCGTATTCTTTGTACAAAGGAAGCAACACCTCGCAGTCAGAATCGCTTTGAAAGGAGTAACCCTTCTTCTCAAGCATTTTGCGGATTGCCCGAAAGCCATAGATTTCGCCGTTGCAAACCACATGATTATTAAGAAGAGAAAATGGCTGCATGCCTGCTTCCGTCAAACCCATAATTGAGAGACGGTGAAATCCGAGCATACCCTGGCTTGGCAGGGCGACGATCTTTGTCATATCGGGACCACGGGAAATGGTCTCATCGAATCCTTTCATGATGGCGTCCATTGGGATGGAACTACCTGCATATCCCATTATAGAACACATTTTTCTACCTCCGATTTATCTAATGCCAAACAGCAGCTGGCCATAGGATGGGTACGGCCAGTATTTTTTGGCGGTGATAGTTTCTAATTCGTCTATTACCACACGCAGTTCCGTCATGTAGACGAATACTTTGTCATGATAATACTTTCCAAGTTCAGTAACGTCAGTAATATCCTTGGCGCTGACCACCGCATCCTCCAGGATACCGGTGCGCTTATAGCCTGACTTCAACAAAGTAGACAGCCTGGTAAGCATGTCTTCCTCATAGGTGCAGCATATGTCTGAAGAGATATTCTTCTTAGCCGCCATGGTATCTGCGATATCCTTTGAGAACAGACTTATGGCAGGGAGCATTTCCTTTTTGACCATTTCGATCATGGTAAGAGCTTCAATGTTGATGACCTTGCAATAGCCGCTCATAAGAATCTCGTAACGGGATTCCAGCTCTACCTTTGAGAGCACCTTCTGCTTTTCAAATACCTTGATGTTCTTTTCGTGGAGCAGATAAGGCAGGCATTCAGGTGTGGACTTGAGATTGAGCAGGCCTCTGCTCTCGGCTTCTCTTACCCAGTCTTCATCATAGCCGTTGCCGTTGAAGAGGATGCGCTTGTGCTCGCGGATAGTGGTTTTGATAATCTCTCCCAGGGCCATCTGAAAATCTTCAGCAGGTTCCAGGATATCAGCGAACTGATCCAGTTCCTCAGCGACGATGGTATTCAGAACCACGTTAGGACCGGAAATCGACAGCGCCGAACCCAGCATCCTGAATTCGAAACGGTTGCCGGTGAAGGCAAACGGGGAAGTTCTGTTCCTGTCTGTAGAATCCTTCGGAAACTTTGGCAGGATGTGAACCCCTACTTTAAGCAGTTCTTTCTCGCGGCCGCCGTAAGGAGTTTCAGTCTCGATGGCTCTTAAGATGTTTTCCAGCTCCTCGCCTATGAATATGGAGACGATGGCAGGAGGGGCCTCATTAGCGCCTAATCTGTGGTCATTACCTGCCGATGCCACAGAGATACGCAGAACATCCTGATACTCATCAACTGCTTTTATTATTGCGCAGAGGAATAGCAGGAACTGTGCATTTTCATAAGGAGTATCACCGGGCTCAAGTAGATTGATGCCAGTATCAGTGGAAATCGCCCAGTTATTATGCTTGCCGCTGCCGTTGACACCAGCAAAAGGTTTCTCGTGCAACAGGCAGACCATGTCGTGCTTCTTCGCAATTTTCTGCATCAGCTCCATGGTAAGCTGGTTGTGATCACAGGCAATGTTGGTCGTCGTGAAAATAGGTGCCAGCTCATGCTGGGCAGGCGCCACCTCGTTATGTTCCGTCTTTGCCAGTATGCCCAGCTTCCAGAGCTCCTCATTAAGCTCTTTCATAAATGCCTGAACCTGCGGCTTTATGACTCCAAAGTAGTGGTCTTCAAGCTCCTGCCCCTTTGGAGGTTTAGCACCGAACAAAGTGCGGCCGGTATATATCAGATCTTTACGCTGGTCATATATGTCTTTGTCTATAAGGAAGTATTCCTGCTCCGGACCAACGGTCGTCTTTACCGCTTTGACCTCATCATGACCGAAGAGCTTGAGAATACGCAGAGCCTGTCTGTTTATAGCTTCCATAGAGCGCAAAAGAGGGGTTTTCTTGTCGAGGGCCTCACCACTGTATGAATAGAATGCAGTTGGTATGCAGAGGACACCTTCTTTGATAAAAGCATAGGACGTTGGATCCCAGGCTGTATACCCTCTTGCTTCAAATGTAGCCCGCAAGCCTCCAGAAGGAAAACTTGAGGCATCTGGCTCACCCTGAACCAGCTCTTTGCCGGAAAATTCCATGATGACATTACCGTCATTGGTTGGCTCTATGAAACTGTCGTGTTTCTCTGCGGTAATACCGGTCATAGGCTGGAACCAGTGGGTAAAGTGTGTCGCTCCCTTTTCAACTGCCCAGTCCTTCATGGCATTTGCTACGATATTGGCTGCCGCAGGATCCAGCTTCTTGCCATTTCGTATAGTCAGCTGCACCTGCTTATATGTTTCCTTGGGTAGCTTGGCTTTCATTACTGTGTCGTTAAAGACGTTTGAGCCGAAGATTTCTGTTACCATGTGCGTACTCCTTTCGCTAAATAAAAAGGCAACGGTGCGTAAGAAGAATTTACTTCAAACGACGCCGTTGCCGTACCAATTCATATTCATTTTTTAAACTATGCACTAAATTATATGACAATAATTTGGGGTTGTCAACATATTTTTTAAAATAATTTTGTTTACTATTGACAAATTAACACAATAATATTAAAATTGTAACATCATAAAAGGTGAGGAAGGTTGTTCATCTAAAGCATGCGACGTTGACATAGGTGTTTGTTGCGATGCAGGAGATGGATTTTTTGTTTATTAAAAATGGAGGGCTATTAAAATGTATTCACGAGAGGACGTAATGAATTATGTCGAGGAAGAGGATGTCAGAATAATTAGACTGATTTTCTGCGACATAACAGGAAATTTGAAGAATATTGCCATTATGCCGGATGAGTTGAGCAAGGCGTTTGAAAATGGAATATCCTTCGATGCATCTGCCATTGATAAGTATGCCAGCGAGGTCAAGTCAGATCTTTTGCTTTTCCCAGATCCTTCAACATTGATGACATTGCCGTGGAGACCTGCAGACGGCAGAGTAATAAGACTGTTCTGCGATGTAATGCGTCCGGATGGCAGTAAATTTGAGCTGGACAGCAGATTTATTCTGAAGCAGGCAATTGAAGCTGCGGCTGAGAAGGGATTAAAATGCAATTTTGGAGCAGAGTTTGAATTCTATCTTTTCAAGACTGACAATGAGGGCAATCGCACTCAGGAAACTTATGATCAGGCAGGGTACTTTGATATTGCACCCTTTGACAGCGGAGAAACCATAAGACGTGAAGCGTGTATCTACCTTGAAGAAATGGGTATAAGACCAGAGGCTTCCCATCACGAAGAAGGACCTGGACAGCAGGAAATAGATTTCAGATTTTCTGACCCTATGGAGTCAGCTGACTTTGCAGTTACATTCAAGAATGTAGTGCAGATGGTAGCAATGGCTAATGGAGCTTATGCTGATTTTTCACCTAAACCGATCATAGGCAAGAGTGGAAACGGTATGCATATCAATATATCAACGATCATGGACAGTGGCGAGGATGTACAGGATGCATTTATGGCAGGAATTTTGAAGCACATAAATGAAATAACATATTTCCTGAATCCTATTGATGAGTCATATCTGCGACTTGGAGAAATGAAGGCACCGAAGTATATCTCATGGTCACCGGAAAACCGTTCGCAGCTCATAAGAATACCAGCTGCAGCACCGGAGAATAAGAGAATAGAACTCAGGTCACCTGATCCTACGACCAATCCATACGTTGCGTATGCGTTACTCATATATGCAGGACTTGACGGCATAGAAAAGAACATGAAACCGGGGGCACCGAACAATAGAAATCTTTATGATATCGATACTAAGACAGCAGAGAAATTGAAACTTTTGCCTATGTCTTTGGATGAGGCGAGAAAACTGGCAGCATCAAGCAAATTGGTAAAGAAAGCATTGCCGAAGGAGCTTATTGACCAGATCTAACGACAAGGAGCATGGCCTATGTTGGATGAACGATATACAGTACTATTGATATCAGCGACAGATAAGGCCAGAAAAAACCTGTCTGCGGTTTTGGCATACAACGGTTTCAAACAGATTCTATCAGCATCTACAGCAGGTACTGCCAGGCGTATTGCGTCTGACAGACCTATAGATCTGGCAATGATAAATTCACCGTTATCTGATGATTTCGGTGTAAATCTGGCTAAAGATCTCGAGAAGAAAAACATTAGCGTGCTGCTCTTTGTCAGCAAGGATGTCTTTGAGCAGGTAGCGGCAAAGGTCGAGCCGGAAGGCATAGTAGTTCTTGCTAAGCCGATGGTAAAAGGTGAACTTGACCAGGCAATAAGAATAACCAGAGTTATGCGCGGCAAGATGACTAAGCTGGAAGCCAGAGCTTCTTCCATGGAAGAAAAGATGAAAGAGATACGTCTGGTCAACAGGGCCAAGTGGCTTTTGATAGACAGATTAAAAATGAGCGAAGTAGATGCTCACCGGTATATTGAAAAATCTGCGATGGACGACTGTGTAAACAGAGGCACTATCGCGGAAAATATAATAAAAATATATGATACATAGAAAGGTAGCTGAAGAAAATGGTCAAAGCAGCACAACAGAGAATAGAGAATCGGACAACGATCGATCAGGAGCATGATTCATGCGGGATAGGTGCGGTAGTCAATATTGACGGAAGCAAATCCTATAGCGTAGTGAGTGATGCTCTTTCCATAGTGGAGAAGCTCGAACATAGAGCCGGCAAGGATGCCAGGGGGGAGACCGGTGACGGCGTAGGCATTATGGTTCAGATATCTCACAGGTTCTTTTCCAAGGTCGCAAAGAAACTGGATATCCAGTTAGGCGAGGAAGGAACGTATGGAGTAGGTATGTTCTTCTTTCCGCAGGATACCTTGAAGAGAAATCAGGCCAAGAAGATGCTGGAAATAATTTCGGCAAAAGAGGGAATCAAATTCCTTGGATGGCGGGATGTACCGGTCAACAGTGAAATATTGGGAACACAAGCTCGCGATTGTATGCCTTACATCGAACAGGGCTTTTTTAAAAAGCCGCGAAGCGTCGACAAGGGCCTGGAATTTGACAGGAAGCTTTATCTGATACGCAGAGTGTTTGAACAAAGCAATGTCGATACATATGTGGTATCTATGTCATCACGCACAATAGTGTATAAAGGCATGTTCCTTGTAAAGCAGCTGCGTAAATTCTATCTGGATCTGCAGGATGAATCATATGAATCGGCGATGGGCCTCGTCCATTCAAGATTCTCTACCAACACAACTCCAAGCTGGGAAAGGGCACATCCTAACCGAATAATTCTGCATAATGGTGAAATAAACACTATCAAGGGCAACATAGACAGAATGCTGGCCAGAGAAGAAACCATGTACAGTCAGGTTTTTGGTGATGAAATAGATAAGGTATTTCCAGTAGTGAGGAGTGGCGGATCGGATTCGGCAACGCTAGATAACACTCTGGAATTCCTGGTTATGAACGGGATGGAACTGCCGATGGCGATGATGCTCACCATTCCAGAACCATGGAGAAATGACAAAAACATAAAAAGAGAAATAAAAGACTTTTTCCATTATTATTCGACAATGATGGAACCATGGGACGGACCGGCTGCTATTTTGTTTTCAGATGGAGAAACTGTGGGAGCCGTCCTCGATAGAAATGGCCTGAGGCCTGCAAGGTATTACCTGACTGACGATAATCAAATCATATTGTCGTCAGAGGTTGGAGTCTTGGATGTACCGCCGGAAAAGATCGTTAAAAAGAGCAGAATAGAACCGGGCAGAATGCTGGTCATAGATACTGTTCAGCAGAGGATAATTTCCGACGACGAATGCAAGAAGTATTACGCCATGCGTAATCCATACGGCGAGTGGATCGACCAGAATCTGATCAGGCTGAAGGATCTTTCCATACCTAACAAGAGAATAGAAACGTATACTCAGGAGCAGAGAGACAGGCTTTACAAGACTTTTGGATATACATATGAAGACGTCAAGGAAGATATTCTTCCAATGGCCAGAGATGGCATAGAAGGGCTGGCCTCAATGGGGACGGATATACCGCTTGCTGTGTTAAGTGATAAACATCAGCCGTTGTTCAGCTGCTTCAAGCAGCAGTTCGCACAGGTCACAAATCCGCCTCTTGATGCAATCAGAGAAGAAATCGTTACTGATACACACGTATATGTTGGATCGGATGGAAATCTTCTCGAAGATAAAGCGACCAACTGCAACGTGCTGGAAATCAAAAATCCTATACTGACGTCGGTAGATCTTATGAAGATCAAGGCTATGAAACGCCCGGGATTCAAAGTTGAGACAATCTCACTTTTATACTATAAAAACACACCTCTGGAACGTGCTATAGATAGACTTTTTGTAGAATGTGACAAAGCCTACAGGCACGGTGCCAATGTTTTGATACTATCAGACCGCGGTATAGACGAATATCACGTGGCGATACCGAGTCTCCTTGCGGTATCTGCAGTGGAGCATTATCTTGTCCGCACCAGGAAGCGCACGTCGGTTTCAATGATCCTGGAAAGCGGCGAGCCGAGATCGGTGCATCACTTTGCGACTTTGCTGGGATATGGTGCCCGTGCGATAAATCCTTATCTTGCGCAGGACTGCGTCAGCGAGCTGATAGACCGTAAAATGCTGAATAAAGATACCCATGCAGCAATCGATGATTACAACATGGCGGTACTTCGCGGCATAGTCAAGATCTCATCAAAAATGGGCATCTCTACGCTGCAGTCATATCAGTCATCACAGATTTTTGAAGCTATCGGTATAAGCAGGGATGTTATAGACAAATACTTCACCGGCACCATAAGCAGAGTCGGTGGGTTAGATTTGGAAGGCATAGGTGCAGACGTTGAATTTAGGCACAATCATGCCTTTGATCCGCTCGGACTCGGGGTCGATACTACTTTGAGCAGTGTGGGCATACATAAACTCAGAAGCGGAGAGAACAAAGAAGACCATCTGTACAACCCGGCAGTTATCGTTGCGCTGAGAGAGGCAACTCATACGGGTGACTATGAGCGGTTCAAAGAATACAGTGCGATGGTAGATGTCAATGATGACGACAGTACGCCGCATACACTGCGTGGACTTCTGGAACTTAAATTCGACGAAAATGGCGGAATACCTATTGAAGAGGTAGAGCCGGTTTCGGAGATCGTGAAGCGCTTTAAGACAGGAGCAATGTCTTACGGCTCGATTTCACAGGAGGCACACGAGTGCCTGGCAATTGCCATGAACACCATTGGCGGCAAGTCCAATACGGGGGAAGGCGGAGAGCTGCCGGAGAGATTTGGAACGAACAAAAACAGCGCTATCAAGCAGGTAGCCTCGGGACGTTTCGGCGTTACCAGCGGTTATCTTTGTTCGGCTAAAGAAATACAGATAAAGATGGCACAGGGAGCAAAGCCCGGCGAAGGCGGACATCTGCCTGGAAGCAAGGTTTATCCATGGATAGCAAAGTCCAGATATTCGACACCTTACGTTTCCCTGATATCGCCGCCGCCTCATCATGACATATATTCCATTGAAGATCTTGCACAGCTTATTTACGATTTGAAAAATGCCAATAAAGATGCCAGGATATCGGTAAAGCTGGTGTCAGAAGCTGGCGTTGGCACGATTGCATCAGGGGTCGCGAAGGCGGGCGCACAGGTCGTACTGATTTCAGGATATGACGGCGGAACAGGTGCAGCGGGCAAGAGCTCTATACACGAAGCCGGAATGCCTTGGGAACTGGGACTTGCAGAGGCTCATCAGACATTGATCGAAAATGGTCTGAGGCAGCAGGTAACACTGGAGACTGACGGGAAGCTCATGACTGGTCTTGATGTTGCCATTGCAGCATTGCTTGGCGCAGAGGAATTCGGATTTGCGACTGCACCTTTGATAACTATGGGGTGCGTGATGATGAGAGTCTGCAACCTGGATACATGTCCGTGCGGAATCGCAACGCAGAATCCTGAGCTTAGAAAGAGGTTCTGTGGAAAGCCCGAATACGTGATCAATTTCATGTACTTTGTGGCTGAGGAACTACGAGAAATAATGGCAAAGTTAGGTATTAAAAAGCTGGATGATATGGTTGGCAGGACAGACCTCTTGAAGATGCGAGAGAAGGTCATTACGTCCAAGTCTGCTTCAGTGGATCTGTCGTTCCTGCTGCGTAGTTTCGATGATGTGCCAGAAGAGATGAAGCATTTCGATCCAGATGCGAAATTCAGATTCAAGCTGGCAAAGACCAAGGATGAAGAGGTGCTGATGCCTGCTTTGAGCAAGGCCATCAAAACCGGAAAACCCGACAGCATAGATATCGATATCGACTGCACTAACAGGACCCTTGGGACCCTGCTGGGCTCTGAAATAACAAGGACCCACGGTGAATCGCTTAATGACGATACGTATATAGTGAACTGCAAAGGCGGCGCTGGCCAGTCCTTTGGCGCATTCATACCTAAGGGGTTGACTATGCGCATAGAGGGCGACAGCAATGACTATTTCGGCAAGGGACTTTCGGGTGGGAAACTGGCGGTGAGACCACCGGAGAACAGCAGATTTGATGCTGGTGAAAACGTAATAATCGGAAACGTAGCTTTATATGGAGCGACATCCGGAGAGGCATACATAAACGGCAGAGCAGGTGAGAGATTCTGCGTAAGAAATTCAGGTGCAACAGCCGTTGTTGAAGGCGTAGGAAATCATGGGTGCGAATACATGACAGGAGGCCGCGCTGTCATACTTGGACCTGTCGGCAAGAACTTTGCCGCCGGCATGAGCGGAGGTGTTGCTTACGTACTTGACCGCCGCCATGATCTGTATCTTAACCTGAATAAGCAGATGGCGTCTATGGAACAGATCAGTGATAATGATGATATCAAAGAGCTTCGTGGGATCATTGAAAAACACGTAACGGAGACCGGCTCCAAAGTCGGACGGGAAATACTGGACAGCTTCGAAGACAATCTGCAGTATTTTGTGAAGGTAACACATGAGAACAATGTGGAAGGAGGCGTTGAATAATGGGAAAGCCTACAGGTTTTTTAGAGTATGAAAGAACAGTAAATCCATCAGCGTCGCCGGATGAGCGTATTAAAAACTATACTGAGTTCCATGAACCTATGGATGATGAGGAAAGGCGTGAACAGGCGGCTCGCTGCATGAACTGCGGTGTGCCGTTCTGCCAATCCGCTGTAAGCATCGGAGGAATGGTAACGGGATGTCCGCTTCATAATCTGGTTCCAGAATGGAACGATGAAGTCTATCATGGCAACTGGGAGCAGGCGCTGGCACGGCTTAAGAAGACCAATAACTTCCCGGAATTTACAGGGAGAGTGTGCCCTGCACTTTGTGAAGCCGCATGTACATGTGGACTCTACGATAATCCGGTGACTGTGCGGGAAAACGAACTGGCCATAATCGAGAAAGGATTCGAGAGCGGTGTGGTCGGACCTCGTCCGCCGCAGCAGAGAACCAGCAAAAAAGTGGCAATCATTGGCTCCGGTCCATCGGGACTTGCATGTGCAGATCAGCTGAACCATAGGGGTCATAATGTGACAGTCTACGAGAAGGACGACCGCCCAGGCGGACTTTTGATGTATGGAATCCCAAATATGAAACTGGATAAAAAGATAGTCCAGCGCAGAATAGATATAATGGAAAAAGAGGGCGTTGTCTTTGAAACAGGAGTTGACGCTACCGACAAGAAAATCGCTAAATCGATCATGGAGAACTTTGATGCTGCGGTAATATGCTGCGGCGCCAAAAATCCCAGAGATTTGAAAATGCCGGGAAGAGATGCTGACGGCATATGCTTTGCCGTGGATTTTCTCAAGGCTACGACAAAGTCGCTTCTGGACAGCGAGCTGGCAGACGGCAATTATATATCGGCAGAAGATAAAGATGTAATAATCGTTGGCGGCGGTGACACTGGAAATGACTGCGTGGGAACGTGCATTAGACAGGGGTGCAAGTCAGTAACGCAGATCGAGATGCTGCCAAAGGCACCTGATGAGAGAGCAGATGACAACCCCTGGCCGCGGTGGCCGAAGGTCTGTAAAACGGATTACGGACAGGAAGAGGCGATTCAGTGTTTCGGCAGTGACCCGCGCATATACGAGACCACCATCAAGGAAGTCCACGCGGATGACCTGGGACGCGTTCATGAAGTTGTTACCGTCAACCTTACGGACAAGCATGAAGAAACCATGCCGTGCGATCTGCTGATCATTGCGGCAGGATTCCTGGGGCCGAGTGAAACCATAAAGAAGGCTTTCGATTTGAAGGTGACCGAACGTTCCAATATCGCAACAGAGGCAGGCAGCTATATGACCAGTGTAGAAAAAGTTTTTGCCGCAGGCGATGGCAGACGTGGACAGTCGCTGGTGGTATGGGCCATATTTGAGGGTCGTGAATCGGCGAAAGAAGTCGATAATTATTTGATGGGCTATACAAATATGATATAATAGCTTTTAGAACAACGAACAGGAGGAATACTGATGAAAAAAGTAATTATTGTAGATGCCAGCCCTCGCAGAGAAGGCAATTCAGATGTGATTTCAGAAAAGCTGGCCGCAGAAATAAAAGGAGCCGATGTTGAGATATTCAAGATTCGCGAGAAGGATGTAAAACCATGCTATGCTTGTGACGCATGCAAGGGTCAGGATAGAGCAGGGTGTATTCAAAACGATGATATTAGTGGAATGATCCCCAAGATAGATGCATGTGACGCCATTGCCTTGGTAACGCCGATCTACTTTGGGCAGGTAAGTGCGCAGGCGAAGATGTTTATCGATCGTATGTACTGCTTCTTTGATCCATCAAAGCCGGGCATGTCCAACGCTTCAAGAAATGACAAGAAGGCTGCAATGATCTGCACATGCGGTGCGGGACCGGTAGATGTATATAAAGCATACGCTGACTCCACTGTGCAGGCATTTGGCGCCACGGGAGTTTCTTCGACAAAAACTTACGTATGCGGCAATGTCAATTCTCCGGGAAGCTGCAAGAACAACCTGGAGTATATGAAGGCTGTCAGCGAAATAGCTGCATGGCTTTCAGAGTAATTGATAGTAAAAGAGCTCTGCTTGCAAGCAGAGCTCTCAGACTGTAGACAAAGTCCCGAAATCCAGAGATGGATTTCGGGACTTTAAGTTGAGATAAACGTTGAAATATCAAGATTTTACGGTGATTCTATGGTATAATATACGTAGAGGAAAGGTGAAGTGCTATGATATCTAAAAACCAAAGCGAAGACAAGAAAAAACAAATGCAGGTGATCTCGATAGATCAGCTGGTTCCTGAGGATCATCTACTCAGAAAGATCGATACATATGTGGACTTTGACTTCATATATGATCTTGTAGAGGATAAATATTCGCCTGATATGGGAAGACCAAGTCTAGATCCCGTCATGCTGATAAAGATCCCTGTAATACAATATATGTATGGGATCAAGAGCATGAGGCAGACAATAAAAGAGATCGAGGTCAACATGGCATACAGGTGGTTTCTTGGGCTTGATTTTTATGACCATGTGCCTCATTTCAGTACATTTGGAAAGAATTACAAACGCAGATTCGAAGGCACTGACCTGTTCGAGCAGATATTCCAGAACATACTCATGCAGTGCATGGACGCGGGACTCGTTGAAACGGATATGGTATTCGTTGATGCGACCCATGTAAAAGCAGCTGCAAGCAGGAAGAAGTCAAAGAAGATACTGGTCGCAAAGAAAAGCGCTAAAAATTATGATGCCATGCTGCGCGAAGAGATAAACAGGGATCGTGAGGAGCACGGGAAGAAGCCATTCGATGACGACGATAATGATGGAGGGCTTACAGGAGGCCACACCGATCTGAAAGAGCAGAAACAGAGCACTACTGATCCAGAAAGCGGATGGTTCCATAAGGGAGAGCATAAAGAAGTATTTGCATATTCAGTTGAGACCGCATGCGACAGCCACGGATGGATACTTGATTACACTGTACATCCTGGTAATGAGCATGACAGCGTTACGTTCATGACACTTTACGAGAAACTTAAAAAGCTCGATTTAGATATGCTGGTAATGGATGCCGGATACAAAACCCCGGCAATAGCAAAGACTTTGATAGATGACGGAATAACACCGGTTCTGCCGTATAAGAGCCCGATGACCAAAAAAGGATTTTTTAAAAAACAGGAATATGTGTACGATGAAAAATATGATTGTTATCTATGCCCAAACAATCAGGTGCTTAAATATTCAACTACCAACAGAGACGGGTACAAAGAGTACAAGAGCAACGGACGTATATGTGAAAGCTGCCCATACCTTACCGAGTGTACAAATAGCAGGAACCACGTCAAGGTAGTAACGCGTCATGTGTGGCAGGAGTACATGGAGACCTGCGAAGGCATACGGCAGACAACAGGGATCAAAGACATATACGATATGCGAAAGCAGACCATAGAGCGCATATTCGGAACAGCAAAAGAGAATCATCAGATGAGATACACGCAGAGCCTGGGCAAGAAAAACATGGAAATGAAAACCGGGCTTACCTTTGCGTGCATGAACATGAAAAAACTGGCCGGGATACTCTGGAAAAGGAACCATAAAAGCGGCCCTGGCAACCCACTAATCAAAAGAATATCAGAAATCCTATGCAGAATGAAATTATTCAACTTAAAAATGGAATTGATCGCATGATCAATTCCATTTTTGTCTACAGTCTG
>Ga0183095_10722_pt1 | contig 67050 bp, 58 predicted proteins | sample BioMet4_FD_130346 | JGI IMG/M metagenome (GOLD analysis project Ga0183095, IMG submission 130346) | Microbial communities from bioreactor (seeded with sewage sludge) at LBNL, California, USA - Biofuel metagenome 4 (v2) (version 3) | ecosystem: Engineered > Bioreactor > Anaerobic > Unclassified ... | reverse complement strand
TCGAAGAAGCGCTCCGGAGCCTCCTTCTTTGCCATTGCTGTCTTGGTGGATCCGGCGAGATCCGCATCCAGCACGACAATCCTCGGATTCTCTCTGACCAGCTCTGCCAGCTGCTCTCCGTATGCCTCTCTTGTTGCCTTGCCCATCTTATTCCGCCTCCAGTTCTGCCAGTGCCTGCTTCATCTGCTCTTCATTCGGAGCCTTGCCATGCCATCCGACCTGGTTCTCCATGAAGGAGACGCCCTTGCCCTTGATCGTATTGGCAACGATGACTGTCGGCACGCCCTTGACAGTCTCTGCCTCGGCAAAGGCAGTCCGGATAGCATCATAATCATGTCCGCTGATCTCGATCACATGCCAGCCGAAGGTACGGAACTTATCGGCAATGGAATCCGGCCCGATGACATCCGCCGTCTTCCCGTCAATCTGCAGGCCGTTATGATCCACAATGGCGCAGAGATTGTCAGAGTGATAGTGGTGCGCTGCCATGGCAGCCTCCCAGATCTCTCCCTCCTCGCACTCGCCGTCGCCCATCATCACATAGATGCGGTGATCATTCTTTGACAGCTTATTGGCAATGGCCATGCCGTCTGCCGCAGCCAGGCCCTGGCCCAGCGACCCGGTTGACATGTCAACGCCATCCACATAGTTCATGTTCGGATGTCCCTGCAGCTTTGAGTTGATCATGCGGTAGGTCATCAGCTGCTCCTCGGGGATGATTCCCTTCTCTGCCAGCACCGCATACAGCAGCGGCGAGGCATGGCCCTTGGAGAGCACGAAGCGGTCGCGGTCGATGCCGGGTGCGTTTTCCGGCGTGATGTCCATGACCTCAAAGTACAGCACCGTCAACAGATCCGCTGCGCTCAGCGATCCGCCCGGATGGCCGGACTGCGCGTGATACACTTCCCGGATAATATTCTTCCGGATATTTGATGCATGCTTCTTCAGATCTTCATTCTTCATCCTTCACCTCATATGATGCCTTTCATACTTCCTGCTTCAGTATAGCAGAATTCCGCTGCCGTGATTCCCGTTCCGGAAGGATGCCGCGAATCTGCCATCCCTCCCCCATCAGTATGCCTTACGCGGATCAGAAAATCCTTCCAGATGCCTCGCATCCGGGCAGCGGCGAGCACTGTGCCTTGAACGAATATTTCTTTACACCGCGGACCGGACTGCCTAAACTGGAACTAGAGGTGAAATCCATGAAAAAAATATTGATCAGTCTGCTGGGCCTGGCCCTTTTGGGTGCCTGCAGCGCGCCGGCCGCAAAGGCCAGCCCTTCTCCGACCGCCAAGCCATCGGCCAGCAGCGCCCCGGCTGCGGTGCATACCAGCCAGACCGCGCCGGTTACGCTCAGCGCAGACGGTGTCGTATCTGATGTCGCAATGAGCACCATCACGCTTCGCACCGGCGGCGCTGACGTCTCCTATCTGAAGGCTGATACGATCACCGTCGACGGCATCATCGCCCGCGGTGCCGAGGCTACCGTCAGCTATCAGGTGGACGGCACCGACAGCGTGGCAGTTGCTGTTGTCGTCAACTCTGCCCCTCATACCATCAGCGGCACGATTGCCGATCAGACCATGAACACCATTACCGTAACCACTGCTGTCCAGGACAGCAGCCAGGATATCCTGTTCACCAAGAACGAGAACTGCGTCGTGGATGATGGCCTGCTCAACGGAGCAGCTGTCATTGTCAGCTACAACGGCGAGCTGGATGGCCAGCCGGAAGCCTATTCAGTGCTGACCGGGAGCACCGATGCCATTACTGTCCAGGGCGTCGTCGAGGATGAGGCGATGAGCACCATCACGATCCGCTCTGCGGAAGATGGGTCTGAGCGCTCCTTTGCAAAATCAGACAGCTACACTGCTGATGGCAGCACCGGCCGCGGCATGCAGGTGATCATCACTGCCCACAGCGATCAGAGCGGCTTCATCGCTGACAGCGTCGTCGTCAATTCCGCGCCGCGCACTGTCACCGGCAAGATCACCGCGCTTGGCATGAGCACAGTCACGATCAATGCAGATTCCCCGGCTTCCGGAGAGGTTACCTTTCTGAAAATGGATGACTGCGTGACGGATGAGGGCATTGCCGAGGGTGATTCCGTCGAGATTCACTATGAGGGTGAGCTGGACGGAGATCCGAACTGCTACGCGATTCTGAAGAGCTGATCGCCGCTTCCCGCAGACACAGAAGGCAGCCAGAGAAATGACGATGATTCCATCGCCGCTTCCCGGCTGCCTTTCGTATATCCTGCTAGCCGCGTTCCCAGAGCATCTCTACGTGAGGGATGCCGTCTTCCAGGAACTCTCCGGATACCGTCCTGAATCCCTGCCGCTCATAGAACCCCACCGCATAGGACTGAGCCTCGATACGTATGCGGTCCGCATGATATCTCTCCACGGCAGTGCGGATGCCTGCCTGCAGCACCTGCTCGCCGAATCCCCTGCCGCGCTGCACGGCCAGCACTCTGCCGATGGACACTTCCGGGAAGGAAACGCCGCGGTTCAGAACACGGCAGTATGCCGCAATGGCTCCCTGATCCATGAGCAGGACATGATATGCATCCTCATCCCTGCCGTCGATCTCCGGATACGCGCATTTCTGCTCGACGACAAATATCTCGACGCGGGCCTTCATGATCGCATAGAGCTCGGCAGCGGTCAGCTCGCTGAAATGCCTGATAATCAGCTCCATCGTTCTATCTTTCCTCCGGGCGGCGGTATACCGTCTCGCCGCTCTTGACAGTCTGCAGCACGCGGAGCGACCTGATCGCGTCTGACGCGACGGCTGTCGGATCCCTGTCCAGGATGACGAAGTCTGCCTGTCTGCCAGGCGCCAGGGAGCCCTTGCGGTCCTCTTCCCCATACTGGCGGGCGGCGCCGAGCGTCACTGCATGCAGGGCATCGCGGATGGAGATGCGCTCCTGCGGGCCCAGCACGATCCCGTTCCGGGTGATGCGGTTGACCGCGCACCAGAGCGTCTCAATCATGTCCGGCATGATGACCGGCGAGTCCTGATGGAACGTGAATGGAAGCCCGGCCTTCAGGGCGCTGGCTGCCGGCGAGATCTCAGAGGCACGGGCAAGCCCGAAGTTCCTGATGTGCACATCGCCCCAGTGATAGACATGCGCCACGAAGAAGGAAGCTGTCATGCCTGCCTGTCTTGCTGCAGCCAGCTGATCCGTGCCGAGCAGCTGAGCATGAATGATGACCGGCCGCAGCTGCGCCAGCTCCGGCGCCTCCTGCTCTGCCTGCAGCGCGCAGCGGATATACTGCGCCGCTGCTGCATCGCCGTTGCAGTGAGCCAGGATCTGCGTATGCATGCATATAGCCTTGCGGATCGCTGCCTGTACCTCTGACTCCTTCATGGTTCCGTATCCGCAGTATGTCTTCTCGCCCTGGTACGGCGTCCGCATCCAGGCGGTTCTGCCCTGCGGCGAGCCATCCAGGAAGATCTTGATGCCGCCGATGCGGATATGATCCCGATAGCCATTCATCAGCTCCGGGGATTCCTGCGCTGCCCGGTCATAGGACGCCATGTCCGGATAGCTGACAAGATCCAGCTTCATGAGCTTCGATGCCTGCAGCAGATGATACAGCGGAAACATCTGCGATACCATCATGCCTTCCTGCAGCGTCGTGATGCCAAAGGAGGCATAGAGGTCCTGTGCCTGCCGATAGGCAGAGATGAATTCCTCCATGGCCGGCATCGGCGTCTTTTTCTGATACTCAAAGAATGCGTTCTCCTCCAGGTAGCCGGTCAGATGTCCATTCTCCCGGCCGATCCGGCCGCCTTCCGGATCAGGCGTATCCGCCGTGATTCCGAGCGCCGCAAGCGCGGCAGAGCTGAACAGGCCCATATGGCCTGACTTCTGCTGGATGACCAGCGGATGATCCCTGAGATAGCTGTCTATCTCCGCAAGATCAGGATTTCTTCCGCCCGGCATCAGATTGCTGTCATAGTTCTTCGCGATCACCCATGCGCCTGACTTCAGGGCCTTGTCCTGCGCGAACCTGGCCAGGCGCCTGCCGATCTCCTCACTGCTGTCAGCGCCGTCGAGATCCGCCTGCATCAATCCGGAAGCGACCTGCGAGAAGTGGCTGTGCGGATCAATGAAGCCGGGCAGCAGTGCATGTCCCTGCAGATCGATGAGCTCTGCATCCGGATTCTGCCGCTGCAGATCCCCGGCGGCACCGACCGCCAGAATGGTGCTTTCTTCCGTAAGCACCGCATCGCCGCTGATTGCTGGATCCATGGTGATAACAGTGCCGCCCTGCCATAGTTTCTTCATATGATGATCCTCCTGCAAGCAAAGCATACCGCGGCATCCGCCTCTTTGCAAAATAAGGGACTGCAGCTGATGATTTTACCCCTTCTTCAGAGGAGGATGATCTGCTACAATGAAATCAGCAGATCGGGGTTGTAGCTCACCTGGGAGAGCGCCTCCATGGCATGGAGGAGGTAACCGGTTCGAGTCCGGCCAGCTCCACCATTGAATCAAGAGATCCGGCATTCCCGAAAGGCTGTGCCGGAGTTTTATTATTTATTTCCTGCCGGGTGCGCCGCCAGGAAATCATCATTGCAGGCAGTCATCCGCATACCGGATCAATCATGCCTGCGGGGAGGCATCTGATGCCATTCAAGATCATTCTGCACGATATCACCACGATGAATACGGATGCGATTGTCAATGCGGCAAACAGCAGCCTGAAAGAGGGAGGCGGCGTCTGCGGCGCAGTCTTCCGCCGGGCCGGCAGCCATGAGCTGCAGGAAGCCTGCGACCGGATCGGCAGCTGCCCGACCGGCAGCGCCGTGATCACGCCGGGCTTTCACCTGCATGCAAAGTACATCATCCATGCGGTCGGGCCGATCTACAAAGACGGCCGCCACCAGGAGAAGGAGCAGCTGCGCAGCTGCTATGAGAGCTCGCTGGAGCTCGCCGCAGCACATCATCTTTCCTCCATTGCCTTCCCGCTCATCTCAGCAGGCATCTACGGCTATCCGAAGGATCAGGCGCTGGCAGCTGCCACGGAAGCGATCCGCAGCTTTCTTGATTCTCATGAGATGGAAGTCTATCTCTGCCTGTTCCGCAAGGAGGATCTGCAGCTTGATTCCGCCCTGCAGGCTTCTCTGCAGAACTGCCTGAGCTCCCCGGACCGGACGGAGAGCCGATTCCGGATGAGATTCGGCGCATCGCAGCTCTGCGAGGACATCTCCTGCTCGATCCAGGGTCCGGCCGATACTGCTCTGTCAGGCTCATCACGCGATCTCAGCGAGCTGCTGCGCTATCGGAACGAGACCTTCACGGAGATGCTGCTGCGGCTGATCGACGAGAAGGGACTGGAGGATGTTACAGTCTACAAGCGGGCCAACCTGGACCGCAAGCTGTTCTCCAAGATCCGCTCAGCGAGAGACGGCTATCAGCCCAGCAAGGCTACTGTGCTCGCGCTTGCGGTCGGCATGTCGCTGTCGCTGGAGGAGACAGAGGATCTGCTTGCAGTTGCGGGCTATGCCCTCTCTCCTGCCTATCCGCGGGATGTGATTGTCCGCTACTTTCTGGAAAGCGGCCATCCGGATATCATGACGGTCAACCAGGCGCTCTTTGCCTTCGGCGAGGAGACGCTCTGAGCGATGTCGCCTGACAGGCGACCGCAGCTCGGCCCTTCTGTCCTATGCTGTCAATGACAGAAAAGAAGGAGGACTGGAGATGAAGAAGAGAAGCAGTCTTACAGAGGCAGTGTTTATCCTGGATCGAAGCGGCTCCATGCAGGGGCTTGAGAAGGACACGATCGGCGGCTTCAACGCGATGATTGCCAGGCAGCGTAAGCTTGCCGGCAGCGTACGGATCACGACCGTGCTGTTTGACAGCCGGTATGAGGTGCTCCATGACCGCCTGCCGCTGGAGCAGGTGCCAGAGATGACGGCAAAGGATTACTATGTGCGCGGCTCGACCGCGCTTCTGGATGCGGTCGGCATGTCTATTGAGCGCATGATACAGGCCCAGCGCAGCGCCTTGAGGAAAGCAGACCATGTGCTGTTTGTCATCACCACGGATGGCATGGAGAACGCCAGCCGCGAATACCATGCTGACCAGGTACGAAGAATGATTGCGGAGGAGCGCGAGAAGTACGGCTGGGAATTCCTGTTTCTAGGCGCTAACATGGATGCCGTGAAGGAAGCCGCATCCTTCGGCATTGATCCGTCCCGGGCAGCCGACTATGTCGCCGACAGCCGTGGCACAGGCCTGAATTATGATGCCGTCGGATGCGCACTCAGCAGCCTGCGGGCTGACCGGCGCATCGAGGATGATTGGAGTGAGCAGATCCGCAGGGATCATGCCCGCAGATCAGAACATTGACCAGCTGAGGCCATCACTGCATGGCCTCTTTCTTATGGAACACCTGAAAGGAGCAGGCTGCCGCCTGACTTCAGCAGCCTGCTCCAAAAGGAGAAATGAATTCTGGGTGATCAGTCAACGTGGAAGTGCTTCAGCAGGATATGCTCTGCCTCTGCGTTCCAGAGATTGCGCGTCTTTGCGCACGCTTCCGCAAGCTCACGGTAGAATGGATCCGTCACGCCGAACCTTGCGAAGTCATCAATTGCAGTGAGCGGCATGTCTACATGCGTGTAGATCAGCTTTTTTCCGCCCGACACTTCCGGCAGATGCAGCGTGGTATCGACGACAGCGTTCAGGCCGCCGACATGCGTGATCATGACAGAGGAATTGATCTCGCCGCTGGCAGCGCGGTCGATGGCCTCTTTCATGTCATCAATGGAGCCGCCGGTTGAACCGAGAATCCTGGTTCTGGAATAATGGCAGTCATACAGATTGACTCTGGCTCCGAACTTCGGATCCACCGGGCCGGCGAAGAGGTTCATGCATCCATCATAGGCAAGCAGGCTGTTGCCAAGCTCGCAAATCTTCTCATTCGGAATATAGACAAATACATCGTCATAGCCATGGCCGTCTGTCAGCGCCATCAGCTCCTCGCGCTGATCCTTCATGCTGGCGGTATTCACATAGAGAAGCTCAACACCTTTCGCTCTTGCCTCTTCCGGACTGATGACTTCCTTTGCCCGTGCGATTCTCGCGTCATTGATCTCCGTGACAACCAGCTTCTTCGGCTTGTTCTCATAGGCCAGCGCGTAGGATACCGCACCGAGTCCCATCGGTCCGCAGCCACCGAGAATCAGCACATTGCCGCCCTTCAGCGTTCCCATGACATGGCGGTAGCGGTCATCCGGGGTATGATAGTTTGACTTGTATCCGGAGATGACGCAGCACATCGGCTCTGCAACGGAAGCCATGAAGTAAGCGTCGCCGTCATAGGTCCAGAGGCAGTTCTCCTCGATGATGTGATTTGGGAAGATGGCATACTCTGTATCGCCGCCGATGTAATGATAGGAATAGCCCGGTGACTCCATCTGTCCCGGGATTGCCGGCTGCTGGGCAAACTTCTGGCCAGGCTGGAAGCGATCCTGCCACTTCTTTCCGACCTTGACGATATCACCGGCAAATTCATGGCCGACAATGACCGGATGCTCCGCAATATCCTTCGGTGCCCGCTTATGGTTCGCTCCCTGCTTCACGAGCTTATAAGTAGACATGCAGATGCTGTCGGAGATGACCCTGACCAGGATTTCATCGTCCCTGATCTCAGGCAGCTCGAATTCATCGAGGCGCAGATCATCTGTTCCGTACAGTCTTACCGCTTTTGTCTTCATGCGTTCTTCTCTCCTTCATAAACTTCCTTCAGCACGACGCGCTTCCTCAGCTCCTCAACGGTTTCCAGGGAAGGCGGCTGCGTTCCCTCTGTCGCGACTGCGCCGGCAGAGACTGCAACTGCAAGCGTGAAGGCATCCCTCGAATCCAGGCGGTTCTCCAGTGCGAACGCCATGGCTGCTACCATCGCATCGCCGGCACCGACCGTGGAATGCACATCCACCTTTACGATTCCGCTCTCATAGACATGAGCGGGATCAATCCATACAGATCCATCGGAGCCGCACGAAATGCAGATCTCCTGAACGCCTTTGTTCAGGAGGCTTCTTCCGAGCGCAATGCGCTGCTGCTTCGCTTCCTGCTCCGTGATTCCGAAATACTGCGACAGTTCGAAGTCATTCGGTTTGATTGCCATGGGAATGGCTTCCAGCGCACTCGCGAACACCTGGCCGTCTGCATCGAGAAGCACTCTGCTTCCCTTTGCCTTGACCCGCACGATCACCGTTCGATAGAACGTCTTCTCGATTCCTCTCGGCAGGCTGCCGGAAAGGACGAAGATCGTTCCGATTCCAGCCAGTTGCTCCAGCTTCGCAAGCAGCTGCTCCTGAAGCTCTGATGAAATCGTGAACCCAGGCTCATTCAGCTCCGTGAGTGTTCCATCTGCCTCCATGACCTTCAGGTTGGTCCGGGTCTCGCCAGGAACATACAGGAATTCATCGCGGATTCCGCATTCCTCGAAGCACTTGCGGAAAAGCGCGGCATTGTCCTCGCCGAGAAATCCGGTTGCGACCGTTCTGCCGCCGAGGGCATGGATGGTCTTGGAAACGTTGATTCCCTTTCCGCCGGCATCGCTTCTGGTGTGCTTCAGCCGGTTCAGAGCCCCATACTGAAAGGACTCGACCTCTGCAGTCTTGTCAACCGCAGGGTTCAGCGTCACTGTGACGATCATGCCTGATCCTCCGAATTGAAGATGCGGTAGATCTCATCTGCCGAGCTCTCCACGATATGATCCACGTTCTCCTGCTCAAAGCAGTAGATCGCGATCTTGCTGAGGACGCCGATGTGGTCATCCCCCTTTGCCGCGATGCCGATGACGAGACGCACCTTCTCATCTGCACCCCACTCGGTCGCCTCCGGGAAAACCAGGATGACAAGCCCGGTATTCAGGACCTGGTCCCGCACGGATTCAATGCCGTGCGGAAGCGCTACCTGATTGCCCATATAGGTGTTGAATACCTTTTCCTTGGCCAGCATTCCTTCCACATACTGCTCTGTGCAGAAGCCCTGTTCTACCATGATCCCGCCAAGCCGGCGGATGACTTCCTCTTTCGGAGCAGGCCTGCAACCAAGGATGATATTCTCTTTTTTCAGTACGTTCGCCATGCGTTTAACCTCCATATTCAATGGTTCTGATATACTCGCTGAAATAGCTCTTCAGGATCAGGGAAAGCTTGCTGCGCAGCGTCTCTTCATCCGGCACCGAAAGCTGGTCCAGGAATTCTGCGTCATCGATTACCGCAGCGGAGATCCTGCCGAGCATATCTGCATACAGCTTGTTGCTGGCGCTGGTCTTAGGCATCAGAAGCACGAGCACAGTACGCACTGACTTCAGCCCCGGATCAGTGAAGCCACCCTCTGCAAGCGGAAGCACGGTGCAGCAGCATGGCTCTGTCACTGCGTCCGTACGGCAATGCAGCAGAATCAGCCTGAGCTCAGGAATGATCTGGGTGACAATGTCCTCGCGGGCCTGCAGATCTGCCTTCAGGACTTCCTGGGCCTTGGGGCCTGATGCAAGATGCGCGCTGACGGAAGTAAGCAGCTGATCAAAGGTAATATCCGGCGATACCTGCCACAGGCGGTATCTGCGCAGGATTCCCTTGATCGTCTCCGAGACGACCGTCATGCTGTTGAGCTGATCCACAAAATTCGTGTTGATTTCCTGCCGCGGGACATGCGCATACTCCTCGACCTTGCATTCCACCTGGGCAAGATCCTTGGCCGTGATCAGGGGGCTGACCATGATGTAGTCCACGCCGAAGTTCTTCAGATCGATGCTGGTGACAAAGAAGTCCACGTTCTTGACGACTTCCGATGCCATGTCACCATGCGAGAATGCCTGCAGAGAGACATTTGCAGAATGAAGCTTGTTGGCAAGCTTCGTCATCATCAGCCTTGATACGCCGAATCCGGATGCGCAGACGATTCCGATCATCACCTTTCTTGTAAAGGTGCGGCGGCTGGAGACATGGACACGGGCAGCGCCGAAATGCGTCGCGAGATATCCGATCTCAGCCTCATTGACCTCAACCCCGGTATATTCCGTGATGACTTCCGCTGCCTTTCTGCACTTCTCGAAGATCTCCGGATATTCTGTCTTGATTTCCTGCAGCAGCGGATTGCAGATGTTCATGCCGTTCTTCAGGCGGACCAGCGTCGGCTGCAGATGCACCAGCAGCCCATGAATAAAAGGCTCATCGCACTTCAATTCATACGCTTCCGCTGGATCGAAGGCATCAATCATGCGATCGATGAGATCTAGTATTTCTTCCTCGCTGGCAGGATATCCTTCCTGCAGCTCGCTGTCTTCCGAGAATCTGAGTTTGGATCCCTTGATATGAAGCAGGATGTAATCGCGCTCCACTTCCGGAATATGAATTCCGAACTCCTGCTCCAGCCGGCGCAGGATGCGCATTGCAAGCATGCCATCCTCGCTGCTGTCATTCAGCTGGATCAGCGGAGTATCGCTCTTCAGCACTGCCCCTTCCAGTATTCTCTGCACAGCAATTGAGATGTGCACTATCAGGCCGATATAGGCGTTGTCCGCCAGCTGATTCAGCCTTGGCTCATCCATTTCATTCAGTATCTTTGCAACACGCTGAATGACATCGCCGTTCAGCAGATCGTAGATATTGCCGACGTCCGTAGACTCCCGGATCGCCTGGGCGAGCGCATCATTCTTCTCGTAGGCAATGGACTTCAGCCTTTCCTCGCTCACATTGTCGCTGATGAAGCGCTGAAGCGCCTCCCGATAGTCCTTCTCGCGGCCGTTCAGCACTACGCCGTATCCCGGCTTTCGAACCGCCGTGAGGTGATTCTCCGCCAGCCAGGGCTCGATCTTCTCCAGATCATGGCTGATGGTCGCCTCGCTGACGCCCATCATCTCGCTGAAATAATAGAGCTTATGCGGATCTCTGTCCCGCAGCAGCTCAAAGAGAAGATACTTGCGGCGCTCCTGCTTATCCGTGAAGTCAATCTGCTTTCTCTCTGCAACCTCGGCGCGAAGATGCTCAAGGTCCTCGAGGCTTCCGCTGAGCTGGATGCCGGAGCCGTACTTGCGGGCAATCGTGACATGATAGGCTTTCAGATCAAGCTCAAGATCCTTCAGTTCCCGCTGGACAGTCCGTTTTGATAAATTAAGCAGCTCTGCCAGATCCTGGTCGCTGATACCGTCTTCATGTTCCAGCAGAATCCTGATCATCTGGCTGGCACGCGGTGTCAGAAGCATGACTGTCCCTCCTTTCGCAGTTCAGAATGCTCTTGATAACAGGGATGCCCCGGCAGAATGTCGGAGCATCCCCTATTCATGATTTGGTTAACGCTTCAGCTTACTTACCAGCGTATCATATTCCGGTGCGCCCATGAAATTGGTAATCGTCACGAGCATTGCATTCGGAGCAGACTTCGCTGCCCGCTCACGGAGATCGCGGTGGCATACCACTACCTGTGCATCCGCGGGAATCTCGGATACGGAGCTGTGCACGACCTCGATATCCTTGCGGCCTGCTTCCTGAAGCTTCTTCTTCAGAACGCTTGCGCCCATCGCGGATGAGCCCATGCCTGCATCGCAGGCAAAGACGATCTTTCTGACATCGGCAGCAGCGACTTCAGCCGTTTTAACAGCAACGCCCTTTGCCTCTGCATGACGAGCCTGATCCTCAGCCTTTGCCTCTTCAAGCGTCTTCCTGGTTCCGGCGTGCTTGATGATCGGAGCTGCGATCAGGAAGGATACTGCGCCGGCAATGAGAACGCCGAGAATAACGCCGAGAATATTGCTGCGGGGAGCCATGGCAAGATAAGCGATAATGCTGCCCGGGGACGGAGGTCCGGCAAGGCCCATATCGAATACGGTGTAGTATAGCAGTGCTGTGAAGGAGCCGCCGATCGTAGCGAGCAGCAGGATCGGATTCATCAGCACATACGGGAAGTAAATCTCATGAATGCCGCCGAGGAAGTGAATGATCAGTGCGCCCGGAGCAGAATCGCGGGTAGCCTTATCCTTGGAGAACATCCAGTATGCAAGCAGGACACCTGCACCAGGTCCCGGGTTCGTCTCGATCATGTAGAAGATCGACTTTCCGGTCGCTGCCACCTGCTCCGCGCCCAGCGGAGTGAAGATGCCGTGATTGATTGCGTTGTTGAGGAACAGAACCTTTGCCGGCTCAACGAAGATGGAGACCAGCGGAAGAATGCCCTTGGAGACGAGGAATGCAACGCCTGCGTTGAGAACTGCAAGCACGCCGCCCATGAACGGGCCGATGACGAAGTATCCGAGAATTGCCAGCAGCATGCCGAGAATGCCGATGGAGAAGTTGTTGACCAGCATCTCGAAGCCCGGCGCGATCTTGCCGTCGACAGCCCTGTCAAACTGCTTGATGACCCAGCCGGCGAACGGTCCCATGAGCATGGCGCCCATGAACATCGTGTATTCAGTGCCGCAGATAACACCGATCGTGGCAATGGCGCCGATGACCGCGCCGCGCTGTCCGCCGACCATCTTGCCGCCTTCGTAGGCGATCAGAAGCGGGAGCAGATAAGTCAGCATCGGGCCGACGATCGTAGCGAGCTTTTCGTTTGGAATCCATCCTGTCGGGATAAACAATGCGGTGATGAATCCCCAGGCAATGAAGGCGCCGATGTTCGGCATGACCATTCCGCTGAGGAAGCGACCGAATGATTGAACTCTTTCCTTGTTCATATGTAGCCCCTTTCACTTATGACTGATCTGGCTGCGCAGCCCTTTCGTCACGATCAATATAATCGACTGCGAAAGCGATTACAAAGCTTTGATAAAGAACTTTGGCGCAACCGAAAATGACAAAACTTCAAGATGGCAGAATGCATAAAATCGGTTTCCGCAAGGCATGCATTCATTGCAGGCTGAAGCGCGCGGCTGACACTGACAGGTTTCCTCTGCGCTGTTACTTTCGACGATAAAAGCTGACATTGTGCGCCATGCAGATTCCCGCCTCACGCTCTGCCCGCTATAATGAAGCTGCTGGATTGAATCAGATTCCGCGCGTCATCTCTGCTGAAAGGAGCTGTTCTGCTTGGCCAGGAAAAAGATAGCAGTGACTATCGGCGGGAAGCGCAATGATGTCATGTATGAGACGGTCTCCGGAATCTGGAGACGGGCAAGAGAAGAAAATACGGATGTCTTTGTCTTCTGCTGCTACGGCGGCGATGCTGCCGAGGATACTGTGTACAATGAGGGCGAATACAATATTTTCTCCCTGCTTCATCCGGAGGATTATGACGGCTTTATCATGGTCTCCAGAAATATTGACTCCAGGGAGCAGCGGGATGCCCTGCATGATCTCCTGGCATCCAGCGGCAAGCCGGCAGTCTCCATCGAAAATGATCTGCCCGGCATGTACTATGCCGGCATAGATAACTTCTCGGCGATGCACGACATGGCAAGCCATCTGATCCGCGTGCACGGATGCCGTGTGCTCAGCTATATCGGCGGCCCCTACTTTGATTATGAGAACCGCAAGCGCTACCGCGGCTTCTGCGCAGCCTGCACGGATGCCGGCATCAGCGCGGATCGATCGCGCATACAGCATTACGGCTGGTCCTTTGAGGACGGGCGGCAGGCTTACCGCGAATTCAGGGATGCCGGACGGCTAGATGCAGATGCCTTCGTCTGCGCTAATGATGATCTGGCAGTCGGCTTCATCTCAGAGGCAAAGCTGGATGGTCATTCAGTTCCTGCGGACTTCCGCGTCACTGGATTTGACGGCAGCTCCTATGCCAATGTCTATTCTCCGCGCATCTCAACTGTGGACCGCGAGAAGGAAACAGCCGGCTATCGCAGCTGCTCTATCCTGCTGGAGGTAATGAGCGGAATCCCGCATCTGCATATAACCAGGCTTCGCAGCAGCTGCATTTTCTCGGAAAGCTGCGGCTGCGCATCCGCTGACAGCGCAAGCAGCTGCAGCGCCCGCTGCGCAACCGTGGACTCCGATCTCGAGAAGGAAGCCCTGTCTGCTGCGCTCAACAGCATGGAGAGCGTCCTCTCCAAGTGCAATTCCATGCCTGAGTTCAATGATGCGCTCGCCGGATATGCGAGGCTGCTTCAAGCCCGGAGCTTTTATCTGATGATCAATGAGAGCGAGCTCCGGAATGCTCCGGATATTAACGCCAGCTACCGTACGAAAGGCTATGATGACATCGAGTATGTCAGCCTCGAGATCCAGGACGGCGTGCAGAGCAGTCATGGCGGGCACCGGATTCCAGCCAGAAGCATCGTTCCCACGCTGCTTGACGGGCAATGCCACATGTACCTGATCTCCCCGGTTCATTTCCAGAATCGATGCATGGGATACTGCGTCACGGTCGACTCTCTGGAGCTGGTCCGGGCAAGCCGCTACTTCGACTGGCTGAACAACCTGAACCTGACCATGAATATCGTGCATGAGAAGCAGATCATGCAGATCCTCAACGACAAGCTGAATATGCTGTATATGGAAGATGCCATGACCGGCCTGTACAACCGATATGGATACGCCATGAAGGCCGTGGACATCTTCCGCCGCAATCAGGCGGCCGGCGATGCCACCATGGTCATGTTCATGGATCTGAATCAGCTCAAGCGCATCAATGACACCTTCGGGCATGAGCATGGCGATCTTGCCATCCGCACAGTCGCAGATGCTATCCGGCGGACAATCCCGGAGGGATTCATACCGATCCGATATGGCGGCGACGAGTTCGTGATCATCGGCCGCTGCAACGATCCCACGGTTGCGGAGACGCTGAAGAAGAATCTGCTGGGCGCTCTTGAGGAATATAATCGGATCTCCGCAAATCACTATGATGTTACTGCTGCAGTCGGCTACATCATTGCCCAGGCAGATGAAGACGCCCCGCTGGACGATTATGTCCGCAGGGCTGATGCGGTCATGTATGCGGCAAAGGAGCAATTCCGGAAGAATTCCGGCCGCAATCAGTGAGCAAATATAAAAGCAGGCAGGAACGGGTTCGCTTCAAAGATCCCATTCCTGCCTGCCTCTTTCTATTCCTGTGTCCCGCCGGCAGCCAGATGATCGCGGATGCGGCGAAGGATCTGCGTCAGCTGCGGAAGATTGTCAAACTGAACCATATGGCCGCTGCCTTCCAGCGTATACCACTGCTTGTCCGGCGCACCGATCCTGTCAAAATATGCACGTGCCAGCGGATACGGCGCCTGCCAGTCATTATCTCCCTCAATCAGGAAGAATGGGATCCGGTACTCACTGCCAAGCTGATCCAGGCTGAATTTCATGAACTCATCTGACAGGATGAATTCACGGTACTGCCTGCTCATGGCAAGACTGCCGAGTCCGGAATGCAGGGCCTGGTCAAGCGGCAGGTCAGGACAAGAGACCGCGGCACCGATCATGAGCTTCAGCAGCTGCGGCGCAGTGCGGAACCGCACAGAAGTAAATCCGTATCTCGCCTTTGCCATTGCATAGGCACTGCTGAAGAATCTTCTGTCGCCCTTCTGCTCTGCCTGCTTCAGCGCCTTCTGAAGCTTCTCATCATGTGCCTCGGCAGCACATTCCTCCGCATGGCGGAACGCCTCGGAGAATGTAGCAGCTACATCCACCACCTGCCCCGTGCCGATGTAGGCCGCAAAGGCATCCGGATAGCGCAGTGCTGCCTGCGTGCCGATCACGGTGCCCCAGCTCTGCCCGAACAGTACAATCGGCACGCCGGGAAGCACCGTATGGATATAATCCGCCACCTCTCTCAGATCCATGACAAAGTCATCGATATGAAGGCTGCCTCTGGACTTTTCGCTCAGGCCGCAGCCGCGCTGATCATACAGCGCAACGGTGAAGAAGGATTCCCAGTCCTTCTGGTAGGAATGGCTGATCGCTGACATTGCCTCGCCGGGGCCGCCATGTATATAAAGCAGCACAGGGTTCCTGCGATCCTGTCCGCGCAGCTGCACATACTGATGCACGCCGCCGATCAGCGGCCTTTCCGCAAGGCATATGCCTGTCTTCACCGGCACCCTGCTGCTGCGTCTCGACTGATTTCTGCTGCTGCTGAGATTCAATGCACCGGCTGCTGCCGCAGCGCCGGCGCCGAGCAGCAGAAGCTTTCCGATTCTGTTCATGGCGGATCCTCCTTCAGCATCAGCTGACTGAGAGAATCTTACTACATCTTTCCTGAACCTGATGTGAATCCTTGACGAACAATTCATACGAAAAGGAAGTCCGCAGACTTCCTTCAATGCTCTGTCCTGGGATAACGGCTCAGTCCGCGATGCGCTTCTCCGTATCCATGTCAAACAGATAGATCTTGTCAGTATCAATTGCGAGCGTTGCCATGTCTCCTACCCGGTAGGCAGTCTTCGGATTGACGCGGGCTGTCAGGGTCGAGCCGCAGAGATCGAAATACAGGAATACCTCAGCTCCTACCATCTCGCGGACCGCGATCCGTGCGTGGATCTCCTCCGTGGTTGGCTTCAGCGCAAAGGCGGGATCATACAGGTCTTCCGGACGGATGCCCATCATGACCTTCCTGCCGATATAGCCGCCGCTCTTCAGCTCCTCTGCCCGCTTTGCCGGCATCGCAATGGCATGGCCTTCAAACCTGAGAACGACCTTTCCGGATTCCTCAGCTGCCTCTGCAGTGATGAAATTCATCTGCGGCGAGCCAATAAATGAAGCGACAAACAGATTGCATGGATGCTCATAGAGATTCTCCGGCGTATCCACCTGCTGCACGATGCCGTCATTCATGACCACGATACGGGTGCCGAGGGTCATGGCTTCTGTCTGGTCATGCGTGACATAGATGATCGTGGCATTCAGCTTCTGATGGAGCTTGGAGATCTCGGTGCGCATCTGCACGCGCAGCTTTGCGTCCAGGTTCGAGAGCGGCTCATCCATCAGGAATACCTTCGGGTTGCGGACAATGGCACGGCCCATGGCAACGCGCTGGCGCTGGCCGCCGGACAGCTGCTTCGGCTTGCGGTCAAGCAGCGATTCCAGGTTCAGTATCTCCGCTGCCTCATGGACCTTCTTGTCGATTTCTTCCTTGGGCAGCTTCCGGAGCATGAGGCCGAACGCCATATTCTCGTAGACAGACATATGCGGATAGAGCGCATAATTCTGGAATACCATGGCAATGTCACGGTCCTTAGGCTCAACATCATTCACGCGGGCGCCGTCAATCAGGAGATCTCCTCCCGAGATAGCCTCAAGCCCTGCGATCATGCGCAGCGTCGTCGATTTCCCGCAGCCTGACGGGCCGACCAGGATGATGAATTCATGATCAGCGATCTCCAGATTGAAATCCTTGACCGCTTCAAATCCATTCGGATAGGTCTTGGTGATATGCTTCAATGACAGGTTGGACATAGTCGCTATCTCCTTTGCGCTCAGGCTGTATGGCGCATGCAGTAATATACTGCACCGACCATGCCTGCATCATTGCCGAGCAGTGCACGGCGAATCTTCAGGTTATCGTTGAATCTCGGCATGATGCGTGCGCGCACCATTTCCTCCACAGGCCTGATCAGGAGATCTTCCTGCGTGCTGACGCCGCCGCCGATGATGATGCATTCCGGATTGAAGATATGAACGAGGCTGATCAGGCCGCTCGCGATATCCTTCTCCCAGTCCGTCAGGATCGCAAGAACTGCTCCATTGCCTTGCTGGGCCATGCGGAACAGATCGCGCCCGGTGAGGCTGCTGTCGCCGGTGACTTCCGCCGCCCTGCGTAGCAGCGCCGTGGTAGAAGCATAGCGCTCATAGCAGCCCTGATTCCCGCAGCTGCATTTCTCGCCGGAGGCGTGGATGATCATATGACCCACCTCGCCGGCAATGCCGCTGCTGCCGAGCAGGATCTCGTCATTCACGATGATGCCCCCGCCGACGCCGGTGCCGATTGTAATGCCGACAACATCGTGCATGCCGCGCGCATTGCCGATCCACTGCTCGGCAAGAATCATGCAGTTGGCATCATTCACGACTGTCGTGGCAAGGTGGAATTCCTCCTCGAATCGCTGCTTGAAATTGGATCCGATGTAGTTCCTGATATGCCCGGCAGTCCCGATGACTGTGCCGCTGGCAGTATCAATCTGCCCGGAGGCGCTGCAGCCGATTGCCGTGAATTCATCCGGATGCTCAACAAGGAACTCACGGATTGCTCTGGTCACGGTATCAATGATCGGCGTTGCATAGCCGTCAAAGCTCACCGGGTATTCCTGCTGGCCGTAGACGCTGCCGTCCTCTCTGACTGCGGCAAGCTTGCAGCTGGTGCCGCCGATGTCAACTCCAAGCCACGTTCTCATTATCCAGCCGCCTTCAGGACGAGAATGTCATCGGCGTGGTATTCCTCGCGGATTGCGCGGAAGTCCTGCTTCAGCGTCTCGATCTGTTCCTCAGTCAGCGTGCGGAACGGACGGCGCACATAGCCCGCGTCGGCGCCCATCCAGCGCGTTGTCTCCTTGATCGCTGCATAGTAATCAGTCTTCAGGGAGGCATTGATGATGCTCACGGCAATCTTCTGCAGACGCTGTGCATCCTCGTACTTCCCGCTCTTCATGTCATCATACAGGCGGACGAACAGGTCCGGCAGCATGCTGTAGAAGCTGCCGATGATGCCGTCAGCGCCATTGAACAGCCCGCTGACTGCCATCTCATCCGCGCCGGAATAGACCATGAACTCCGGATTGATCTCATCCTTGCAGCGATAGATATCCTGATGCGTGGTTGCCGTGTACTTGATGCCGGCAACGCCAGGCAGCTGCGCGAGCTTCTCGATCATGCCGAAGCCCATCAGCCCGGCCAGCGGCACATTGTAGATGATCAGCGGCAGGCTGGTGCTCGCGGCGATATCGCGATAGTATGCAAGAATGGCATCCTCAGAGAAATGCCAGTAGAACGGCGGCACGGAGCTGATTGCGTCTGCCCCTGCCTGCTCGGCATGACGGGCGAGATCGATGGAGATCTTGGTGGAGATAGCACCGACATGAACGATGACCGGAACTCTGTGATTGACTGCCCTGATGGCTGTCTCTACGGCAAGCTTGCGCTCCTCCGGCGTCATCAGGAAGCCCTCGCCGGTGGATCCGGTCAGGTAGAATCCCGTGACCTTCTGCTGAATCAGCCATTCGATCAGATGCTCCATCCTCTTCGGATCAAACTCCTCGTTCTCATCGAACGGAGTGACCAGCGCGGGAATCACGCCCTTGATTTCCTGAATGCTGAATGTCGGCATATCTGTCATGCTTCCTTTCTTTCACGGATCTCCCGGACAAACCGCTCCGTGATTTCCTTCGGCCGCGTAATTGCTCCGCCTACGACGACCGCCGTCGCGCCAAGATCCAGCATCTTCCTGGCCTCCTGCGGTGTATGAATCTTGCCCTCTGCGAGCAGCGGCGCCCTGCACTGCGCAAGGATCGCTTTTGCAAGCTCATAATTCGGGCCTTCCATGACGACGCTGCCTGGCACATAGCCGGCCAGTGTCGTTCCGATAAAGTCAATTCCAGCCTGATCAGCCGCAAGCGCATCATTCAGATCCGCGCAGTCTGCCATCAGCAGCTGGCCTGGATACTTCTCATGAATCATGCGAATGAACTGTGCAGCGCTGTATCCGCCCGGGCGCGTATTGCGCGTGCAGTCCGTGGCTATTACATCCGTGCCTGCCGCTACGAGCTCATCTACTTCCTTCATGGTCGGGGTGATGTATGCAGAGCACCCCGGATAGTCAATCTTGATGATGCCGATGATCGGAAGCGGTACCTCTCTCCGTATCTGCAGGATATCCCTGACGCTGTTGGCGCGGATGCCGCAGGCTCCTGCCTGCATGGCAGCCTTGGCCATCAGCGGCATGATGCCGCCTTCATCTGTATATAGCGGCTCACTCCTGAGCGCCTGGCAGGATACGATCAGCCCGCCTTTGACGGCATTGATAAATGCTGATTTGTCCATGTCATTTCTCCTTCAATGAACGATGTACTTCTCGAAGATTCGATTGTAGTATCTGGAAAGCCACGCTGCCAGCATGCCGCATCCGAAGATCAGGCTGATGCCCAGCGCCCATGCCATCGTGAACCTGCTGTAAAGCGCCAGGACAAGAACCGTAAGGATGCTCAGGAAGACCAGCGCAGTATCCTGGAAATCGCGGAAGAGGATCAGGAATGCATTCTTCAGGGTGCCGGAGACGGTATTGTCGAATCTGGCCAGCAGCGGAAACGCGAAGAGCGCAACGCCCAGCGTGCAGACCAGCAGGACTGCCATCATCGTCTGGTACACGCTGAAGAGAAACTGGCCGGTTCTGGCCGTCAGCCAGATATCGAATGCCAGCATGCATGCAGCCGCGGACAGAATCATCCACAGGATCGTTGCCTGCCTGAAGTTCTTCCGATAGGATGCCCAGAAATCTCTCCAGATATGCACATGGCGGTGCTCGTCAAGCTTTAGCGAGACGCTGTACATCGCCGTCCAGGAAGCGCCGATCGTGATGATTCCAAGGCTGCCCAGAATAAAGCAGGCATTGAGAACCATCCAGTCGGCGAATGCGGACAGGATGCGCGTCAGAAGAGAATCCTCTGCAAACAGGTCTTTCATCATATTCCTATCCCTTTACCGCGCCGATCGTGATGCCCTGCGTGAATGACTTCTGGAACAGCAGGAACATGATAACAATCGGGATAGCGGCCAGTGAGGCGCCTGCCATCAGGACGCCGTAATCCGTGGCGAATTCACCCTGCAGCGTCGCCAGGCCCAGCTGCAGCGTGAGGTTCACGCGCGTATTGAGCATGATCAGCTGAAGGAAGTAGTCATTCCAGGCACTGATGAAGGTGAAGATCGCAAGGGCTGCGATGCCTGGCTTGACGATGGGAATCACGATATCCGTGAAGATCCGGATCTCGCTGCAGCCGTCGATCTTGGCAGCCTCGAGCAGCTCCGTCGGCACATTCTGGCTGAACTGCTTCATCAGGAAGACGCCGAACGGCCAGCCGACGCCAGGCAGGATGACTGCCCAGAGCGTATTGTGGAAGCCCATGGCGCTGATCTGCTTGACCAGCGGAACCAGCACGACCTGCTTCGGAAGCGCCATTGCGAAGACGAAGATGCTGAAGATCAGCTTATCGCCAGGAAAGCGCTTCTTGGCAAGAGCATATCCGGCAAGCGTCGATACAAGGCATACCAGGATCATCGTCATCAGGGCGATGAAGATGGAATTGAACAGCCATTGCCATGCCGGCTGCTTGAACAGCGTCTGCCAGCTCTCCATGGTCGGATGAATCGGCAGCCACTGCGGAGGCAGCTGCAGGGAATCAATGCGGGTCTTGAACGAGCCGGTGATAACCCAGTAGAACGGGAAGACAAAGACGACAGTGACCAGGGTCAGGATGATCATGGAAACTGTATTGAATGCGCTGTGCTTTTTTTCCATGTCCGCCCCTCCTATCCTTCGTCCTTGCTCGCAAACATCTTGAACTGGATCAGGCTGAACAGGCCGATGATAACTGCCAGGACAACGCCCATCGCATTTGCATAGCCAAACTTGTACTGCTTGAAGGCTGTCTCATAGACCAGGTACATCACGGTGGAGGTATTGTAATTCGGTCCGCCCGAGGTCAGCAGCTGAATCAGCGAGAAGCACTGGAAGGTATTAATCGTGGTGATTACAACCACGTACAGCGTCGTCGGCAGGATGCCCGGCCACTTGATGTAGCGGAAGACCTGCCAGTCAGTAGCGCCGTCAATCTTGGCTGCCTCGATCTGCGAGGTATCCAGGTTTCCAAGCGCGGCGATATACAGGATGATCGGCTGGCCTACGCTGGTAGTAATCAGGATGATGATGATCGCCCACATCGCGAAGCGCTTGTCGCCGAGCCACTGTATCTCCTGCGTGATCCATCCGAGCTTCATCAGCACGTAGTTCAGGACGCCATTGTACGGATCGAAGATCCATTTCCAGACAACGACGACAGCAACGGTGCCGGTGACTACTGGCAGATAGAAGATGCCGCGGAACAGGCTGCGGACGAATGCATTCTTCTGGTACAGGACCACCGATACCCACAGCGAGAACAGGACGATGATCGGGACCGCGATGACAACGAGATACACGGTATTGCGCAATGACTTCAGGAAGATCTCGTTCTGGAAGAGCTTGATGTAGTTCTCCAGCCCGGTGAACACGAATTTCTTGGAAGTGTAATTGAACATGGACGTCACGACCCCGGTGACAATCGGGACGATGACGAAGGTCGAGAAGAACGCCAGCGCAGGAAGCAGGAACAGATACGCAGAGATGGTCTGCCGGTCCTTCAGTGACTTGTTTTTGTACCAGGCCTTCAGTTTGTTTCCTGAGCTGCCTTGATTGCTGATTGCCGTCATGGGCGCAACCTCCAATTCTTGAAAGGAAACGGGGCTGCCGTGAAGCAGCCCCGCATGATATTCAATACCTGCTTACTGATTCAGGGTTGCGTTAGCGTTTTCGGTGAAGTACTTGGCAGCATCTTCCGGAGTCTTGTCACCGGTCAGCATCGCCTGGAGAGATCCCCACCAGAACGGACGCATCTCAGCGAATCCAGGAACCGTGTTGTAATAAGATCCATAGTACTTGGTGAGGGATGCGTAGTAAGTCATGTCGGCATCGCCGCTGTAGAGATCACCGAAGCTCTTGCGAACCGGGAAGCACTTTGCATTGGTTACATTCTGCTTGCCAATCGTCTCGTCATCGCAGAGGAACTTGACGAACTCCTTGGAAGCAGCGATCTTGTTGGCATCCTTGTTGTCGAAGATTGCATAGCCGTTGACCAGATATTCGAGGCTGGGATCGCCGGTCTTGCTCGGCAGGGAAACTGCGAATGCTTCCTGCTTGCTTGCATCAAGCTCTGCCTTCCTGGCAGCAGCGAGGTTCGGAGACCACAGCGGGACTGCCCAGAATGTGGAGTTGGTCGGAGTTGTGAAGTGCTCAAGCGCATCATTGGCAACACCGGCAGTGTTTCCAGTCATCCAGCCGGCCTTGACTGCATCGTTGACCATGGTGAATGCGGCAATGCCTGCCTCATCATCCATCGTGTACTTGGTGAGTCCGTCATCCATGATCTTGGCGCCTGTCAGATTTGTGATAAATGCTCTTGTTCCCTGATCGCCGCCCTGGCCGCCGGCATAGATCTCAACGCCGTTGTAGCCCTTGGCTGCCATCTCCTTGGAAACTGCCTCGAACTCATCGGTTGTCCAGGTGCGCTCACCGGTCTGCGGGATCTTGTCCCAGAGGCCTGCTGCCTCAAGCGCTGTCTTGTTGACTGCCATCACGAACGGTGCGGCAGAGGTTGGATACATCCAGTAATCAGTTCCGTCGGAGCATGCCTTCAGGATGGTCTCGTTGGAGATATCATCTGCCAGCCCTGTCTCCTTGATCATGTCATTCATGCTGACCAGATAGCCGGAGGTACCGTAGTCAATGATTCTGCCCGGGGCATCCAGCAGGACATCCGGAGCGGTTCCGCCTTCCACGGCGGTAATGATCTTCTCAGGTCCGTTGGTGTAGTCGATCATCTCGACATTGACCTTGATGTTCGGATACTTCTTGTTGAACTCGGCTACCAGTGACTGCTCATAGTCGCCGGAAGTGCCGCTTTCCGAAGTAAACAGAGGGAATGCCCACCAGGTGATTTCTGCGGTAATGCTTGTCGGATCGGATGATGCGGAAGCCGCCGCTGCAGTTGATGCAGTTGCTGCCGCACCAGAGTTGCCGCACGCTGCCAGGCTTGCTGCCATGCCAGCTGCGAGCAGTAGATTCAATGCCTTCTTCATGTTCCTTCCTCCTTGTGTTCAGTTTTTCAACTGTCTAGATTATTTCTCCAAAATTTATTTTTATTTTGGAGTTTAACTCCGCTCATAAGATAGCATGCCGTATATCCTCCTGCAAGCCCCTACATCCACCATTTTTTAACATACCGTTTGCACTATTCGTTTATTCAGTCTGCACAAAAAAGCCCGCGCTGTCCGCGGGCGTGAGTACCTTGATATGCCTCTGTTCAGAGAGATTTCCCGATGATTGAAGCTGCCGTCTTCTCCCGGAGCTCCTTGACCTTGGCCTGATGGCGGCGGGCAAATTCCCCTCTCAGCATGTCAACGACGAACAGCTGGCTGTAGGTGCCGGCAAGCGTGCCGCCTTTCATGATATGCTCCTTCGCTGCGGTCAGCAGCACGACATCGGCGATCTTGGCAATGCCGGATTCAATGTAGTTGGTAACCGCGATCACTTTCGCGCCGCCGTTCTTGGCAATCAGGCAGGAGTCATAGACATCCTTGGTATTTCCGGTCAGGGAGAAAGCCACAATCACATCGCCCTTTTCAATGACGGAGGAATTCATGGCCTGGAAATGGCTGTCCGTAAATGCCTTGGCATACTTCCCGATTCTCAGGAAATTCCCTTCTGCCTCAAGCGCGGTCAGTCCGCTTGCGCCGACGCCGTAAAAGAACAGATGCTGTGCCTTGTCAATCAGATCCACTGCCTTCTGGACATACTTCATGTCAAGCATGTCATGCGTGTCCCTGATGACCTGAATCATCTCCTCGGCAAGCGCATCCTTAGGATTATCCGCCTTGACCTCGCTGCCCTGCTCGGTCTCCTTGGCGATCATGAGCTTGAAATTGATCAGCTTCTCGCAGCCCATGCGCTTGCAGAAGCGCATGACGGTGGCCTCGCCGGTGTCGGTCTTCTTGGCGATGTCCGCAAGGCTCATATTGACAAACTCTGACTCATTATTCAGAACGAAATCCGCAACCTTGCGCTCTGATCTTGTCAGAGATGGATAGTATGATTTAATGACCAGACTGATTTTCATGTTCAAATCCTCGGTTCTTTGTTCCGTATACCGGCTATTATCATACTGCGCAAACGGATTTGCAAGCGCGGAAGCCATCCGTCGCCAGGCCCGGATCGCTCCGCTGCCTGCTTCCAAGCCGCGCCTTCTGTGCTCAGTACTCTGCGCTTCCGGAGCGCTGCTCCGATGTCAGTCCGCTGTAGCTGCCGACATTGTTCTTCCCGTTCTTTTTGATATAGTACAGGGCAAGATCCGCGCAGTGAATCAGGCTCTCCGGCTCATCTGCATCCTGCGGAAAGACGGCGCCGCCGATGCTGATGCGCATTGGGATATGCTCATCCGCGGCTGAGATATCATCCTGAAAGAGATCCAGGATCTGATGGCCGACCGTCAGCACATCCTCCTGTGCATCGCGGAAGCACATGACGGCAAATTCATCGCCGCCATAGCGATAGGGAATCAGCCTGCGGTTCTTCAGGGAGTTGAGACGGCTTCCGACTTCCCGCAGAACGGCATCTCCGCAGAGGTGCCCATAGGTATCATTGATATGCTTGAACCCGTCGAGATCAATCAGGTAAAGCCTGAAGCTGCGGCCGGACTGCACGGTCCTTGCAAGCTCCTGATCCAGCAGCCGCCGGTTTCCCAGCCCCGTCAGTCCATCCATCTCTGCCTCGGCCTTCAGCAGCTCGCTGTTCTTCTGGAGCAGGATCTCATTCTTCTGATGCTCCCTGTTTTCCATGCGTGAATGTCCGAGCATCAGGACCAGGATAATCACGCCCGCGCAGAGCGCGGAGATGATGATCAGGATTCTTGCCGAGGAAGAATCATCATTCACGAAAACCGCATCCGCCGGAAGCTGATGCTTCGTGATCTTATGAGTCTTCATCATGCTGACATCAAATGTGGTCAGCGTCGGTGAATCGTCCTTTATGTGAAGATCAGACGGCGACGTGCCGCTGAGACACTGCATTGCCATCCGGCCAGCTTCCTGGCCGATCTTGACGTAATCTGCCTCGATGCTTCCCAGCATCCCGTTGCCGAGCCATACCAGTCCGAGAATCGGGGCACTGGTATTGGCACTGATCAGGCGCAGCGCTTTCTCGCCGGTATAGGATGTTCCGTTGGCATCCTTGGTCATGCTCATGTACAGAATCACCGTGCTGCTGTCAGCCCCGGCAGCGGCAGCCATGACTTCCTCAGGGCTGCTGACAGAGGTATCCAGGACATCGATCTCTGCCGGAGAATAGCGGCTGCGGATTGCCTTCAGCGTCGCGGTCAGTGCCTGACCGGTATTGCTTTCATCCGTGATTGCCAGGATCGTCCTGGTATCCGGAAATGCCTTGAAGGCAAGATCAAGGCTCTCCTTGATCGTGTCATGCTCGACGACGCCGGCCATGCCAAGGGCATTGGCCAGCTCTGCCCTGGTCTGGCTGTTGACTGACTCGTAGATCACCGGCTTGTCACGGAAGAATCCGCTGCTGTAGCGAAGGGCCATCTGCAGCGCGTCATCATCGCCGACGATAACCGCATCAATTTTCTCGATGTGCGAATACTTGTACGACAGATAATCGTAGAACTTCGCGACATATTCATCTCCGGTGATGGTCTTGCTGTTCATGAACTCATAGTAGATATATACATCCTCGCCAAGGCCCTTCCGGATTCCCTCGATCTGCTTGCTAACCGTCGGATATCCAAGCGAATAGGAGCTGATGAAGAGGACATTTCTGCTGCTGTCCTCTGCCCTTGCATGAATCAGCGGTGACATCAGCGCCGCTGCCAGGCAGAAAGCAGCCAGCAATGCGGCTGACCTGCTCCATATCCCCGATCTGCGGTTCTGCTCTTTTCGACTCATCTTCATCACTTTCCGGCGGCACGATCTGCGATCTTTACATATTGATCTGCAGCTGACTGCACATCTGCGCCATTGAAAATCTGCTGCAGCATATTCCACCAGGCAGTGCGCTGCGCTGCCCAGCCCGGCGTGATGCTGTAGTAATCGCCGACTTCCGACATCATGCTGCTGTAGACAGCCATGCGATCCTGATCCTCCGTATTCTCATAGATAGTTCTGAGAGAGGAGCGTACCGGAAAGAAGCCGGATGCTCTTACGCTGTCTGCCGCCTGCCCGGGATCATCGCAAAGAAACCTGATCAGGCGCCTGGAAGCCTCTGCGCGCCTTTCGTCCTGGTGATCGAAGACGCCGAATCCCCAGATGCCGGCGCTCAGCTGTGCCTTCCCGTCCGCAGACGGAAAGCACATGGGATAAGCGGTAAAGCTGATCTGATCCGCATAGTTCTTTTCATTGGATGAGTTCCAGGCAAGCGTCATGGCAATCCGCCCATCTGCGAACTGCTGCAGCTCCTCTGCGGCAGCGATGCTGGCGTTATAGCTGAAGATGCCTTCACGGGTCATGTCCACCAGCAGCTGCAGCGCGCGCACGCCCGCCGTGCTGTTGATCGTATAGGCCGTGTGGCTCGCATCTGTGAAGCTTGCATCGTACAGATTCGTGACCAGCGCTCTTGTGCCCTGATCGCCGCCCTGTCCCCCGCAGTAGACAATGCCGGGCGTCTCTACCAGGCCGGCTGCGGCAATCTTGCGGCAGGCATCCACAAACCCGTCCGTGGTCCAGGTCCTGCTTTCAGGATCCAGATCCGAAAGCGCTCCGGCCTGCTCGAATACCTGATAGTTGATTGCCATGCAGTGTGCCGTCATGCACAGCGGATACTCATAGTAGATGCCATCCCGGCTGCGGCACGCTGCGCTGATGATGCTGCCAGACGCATTGATATCAGCTGATGCCTCGTCTGTTCAGAGATCGCCAATATCCAGCATGACGCCCTGCGTTCCCCAGCCTGTCACGATCCGTTCAGGTCCTTCCATGATCACATCAGGCGCGGTGCCGGCATCCAGCGCTGCGCTCACCTGATCATCTCCGTTGGCATAGCTGAGATAATCCGCAGTCACGCGAATATCGGGATTCGCCGCCATGAACCGCGTCAGAAATTCGCTGACAGTATCCGGATTGCCGAACTTCCCGATCGGAAAGGTCCAGAGCTCAATCTCCGTGACATCATCAGCTGTAGCTGCAGGAGCAGCTCCTGCACACGCCGAAAGCAGAACAGAAGCACACGCTGCAAGCTGGTAAAAGGAACTGTGCCGGCTCATAAAGGAACCCTCCATATATGAATGAATCATCAGTTTCTTTTCATACGGCATTGATGGAGAAATCAAAGGAATCCTGCATTCATCATATAATACCTCTGATGCCTTTGCGATCATTTTCTGAAGAAAAAAAAGCTGTTCCGCAGAACGCTCATCAGCGGAGCAGCAACTGAATCAGAATCATATAGCAGATCGTGCCTCCGGCAATGGACAGCAGCATCTGCCGCTTCCAGCGATGCAGCGCCATCGTCACCGCAAGCGAGATCATCTCAGGGATCCCATGGCTTCCGGTAAGCAGGCTGACAGAGCGGAGGCAATAGACAATCAGCATGCCAAAGACTGCCATGGGCAGAACCCGGCCCAGATATTTCACGTAGGATGGCGTCGGACGGTCTGATCGAAAGACCAGGAATGGAAGAAATCTCGTGATGAGCGTGGCCAGTGCAATCACGCCGATCGTTATCATCTGCTGAGCCATCGTCATAGCGCATCTCCCCCTTCATCCAGCCGCTTCCGCAGCAGCGTCACCGCAGCGAGAATGCCGAGCATGGCAGGGATGAGAAAATGCCCGCTGCCGAAGATGAACAGGCAGAGCGCAGATACGCCCAGACCGATCCAGGCGCTTTCATGATGCTTTTCCTTCATCCACTGCTCCATGAAGATCACCGCGAACATGGCTGTCATCACGAAGTCAAGGCCCTGGGCTTGAATGCCCAGCAGGGAGCCGAAGATACCGCCAAGCGATGCGCCTGAGACCCAGTAAAGCTGATCCAGCAGCGTAACGAAGAACATGAACCAGCCGCGGTCAATGCCCTCCGGGATCTCAGCTGTGTAGTTGATGGAAAAGGTCTCATCGCACATGCCGTAGATCAGATAGATACGCTTCCAGCCAAGACCCCTGTAGCGGTCCAGCATCGCGATTCCATAGAAGATATGCCTGGCATTGATCATCAGGGTGACGATCAGCGCCTGCAGCGGATCGAAAGCGCCGAGCAGGAGGCTGACTGCCATGAACTCGGCCGAGCCGGCAAAGATGGTCACGCTCATGAGGATCGGATACCAGAACGGGAATCCGGACGCATGCATGTACACGCCGTAGGTCATTCCCAGAAACCAGAATCCCGCGAAGATTGGAATCGTATATGGAAATGCAGCCCTGAGCGCTGCCCCTGCCTGTGCCTTCTGCTGTCTCATTCCGCCTTGCCTTTCGCCTGCCCGGATGCTGCAGCCTCCCTGCCATGAAAGGGAGGAAATTTCCTGAAGATCAGATGATCTGGAAGATATAGAACTTCAGATAGGAAGTCTCTGCCATGGTCCAGAGAATCGGATGATCATGGTTCTGCTGCGTCACTGAGACCTGCCGCAGAAGCACCCCTGCCTCTCTTGCGGACTCTCTCAGCATCTTCTCAAAATTATCTATCTCCATGAATCTGGAGCAGCTGCAGGTCACGAGATAGCCGCCGCCCTGCAGAAGCTTCATGGCTCTCTCATTGATGCGCCGATAGCCGCTGTAGGCATGATCGATCGTGCGGCGGGACTTGGTAAATGCCGGCGGATCGAGCACGATGATATCAAACTGTCCCGGCGCCAGCGTATCGAGGTATTCGAATACATCTGCCTGCACAAATGAGATCCTGTCTTCCAGATGGTTCAGCTTCGCATTCTCCAGGCCTTCCTTCAGCGCTGTCTCTGAGACATCGACTGCCGTCACGGCTGCTGCGTCTCCATATGCCGCATTCAGCGCAAAGCCGCCGGTATGGCTGAAGCAGTCAAGCACGCGCCTGCCGTGGGCAATCCTGCGCAGAAGCACCCGGTTTGACTTCTGATCCAGAAAATAGCCGGTCTTCTGTCCATTCTCGATATCCACATGCATCTGTATGCCATTCTCGCAGATAATGATATCCGTCGGAAGATCTTCCCCATGCCAGTATCCCTTGTACTGAGGCAGGCCTTCCTTCTCCCTCATCTTCAGATCATTGCGCTCATAGATGCCGCTGATTTCCTGTCCGTCCGCCGTCAGTGTCTCAAGCAGCAGCCGATAGATCATTTCCTTCCGGCGCTCCATGCCGCTGCAGCTGATCTGGCAGACCAGAACCGAGCCGTACCGGTCTGCAGTCAGGCCGCCGAGACGGTCTGCCTCGCCGAAGATCAGCCGGCAGTTGGTCAGGTTGTCTGCCTCTACCGTCTTCCGATAGTCACAGGCAAACTGTATTCTCCTGCGGAAGAAGTCCTCATCAATCTGCTCGCTGGGATCTGTCGTCAGCAGGCGCACGGCAACATGGCTGCAGTCCGAGTAGAAGCCCGTGCCGAGATAGCGCCCGTCTTCCGTTACCACCCGGACAATGCCGCCATCCTCTGCTTTCTCATCCGCCCTTACCAGATTGTTGCGGTACATCCACATCTGTCCCTGATCAAGATACTGCGCTCCGATGCCGGAAATGACTGTCTCCGGGTAATTGCTGTCCATATGCTGTGCTCCTTTGCCTCTGTGCGTGATTCATTCTAGCACAAGATGGGCAGAATAAAGGGCTGCCGAAGCAGTCCTGACTGGATCATACATTTGCCTGTCTGCCGTCAGTCTCGGAACATGCCGAGCAGCAGAGCTGCTACGGCCGCACCATCCTCATCCCCGGTATACGAGCCGACCTTGCTGATTCCCTTGTAGACGATCCCTTCCTGGCAGCTTCCGACAGCCTTGGCAGGATTTGAATCCATGAATGCCATGCCGCTGGAATAATGCCCGGCGGGAAGATCTGAGCCGAAATCGCTGTGATAGAGAATCACGCCGCCGCTGTATTTTCCGATCAGGTGTTTTCGCATTCCGGTACCGGCATAAACATTGCCGCCGCCATACTCACCGACCTGATTCTCTCCGGATGTAATACCTGAACAGATATAATCCATGTTATATCGCCTCCTTATAAGTACCTTATTTTATATTTGTTTTCATAATTTTCAAGTATTTTATGTAAATTTTCTGTAATATTAATTGAAACATTTTTACAGCAGCACTTGAAAGAGGCTCCGGAATCCGGAGCCTCTATGATGAACAGATCAGGCTTCCTGGCTGCTGCTGTCCGCGCTTTCCTGCGGTTCTGCATTCTGTGTATCGCCGCCATCCGGGATCATCTGCTTCTGCCCCATCTGCGGCAAATCCTGAACCTCTACGCTGACTGCCTTGCCGTCAGTGCCCAGCGTGATGACAATGATGTCATCGACTGCAATATCAGATGCAGACATGCTGTCAGTGCTGTCAGTGCCGGTAATCTCAGCGCCGGAGATATCAATTGTCTTTGTCTCCCCGCTGTCCTCAAACATGGAGAAGCCGCGGCCGCCGTCAGGCCTGCCCATGGTTGCCCCGCTGGTGCTGTCAGAGCCGGATTCCGCATCCGATCCCTGCGACTGTGAAGGAGTTGCGCCGGTGGTGCTGTCTGCCCCGGATTCTGCATCCGATCCCTGTGACTGTGAAGGCGTTGCGCCGGTCGTGCTGTCCGATGAGGAAGACGGAGTTGCGCCGGAGGTAGAATCCTCCTTCATTCCTCCGCCCTTGCCGCCGCGTCCCATTCCGGAAGGTGCCGAACCGCTGTCCGGCTGCGAGGAAGAGCTTCCGTCACCCGAAGGCATCTGCCCGCTGTCCGGCGTATTCAGGGTACCTACGGAAATTGTGACGGAATTGCCGTCGATTGCAGTTACCTTGCCTGTGATTGTATTGCTGCCAGAAACATCGGCAGCAGCGGAAGAGGAAGCGTCTGCGGTCGCAGAAGCAGCCGCAGCGGTGCTGCAGCCTGCCATCGCCAGAGCGGCTGCAGCGCTGAAGATCATCCATTTGTGCATATTCATAAGTTGTCTCTCTCCTTTTACAGAGAGGATCATAAAGGATCAATCTTTAGAAGAATCGAAGTTCCTGTGAACATTCTCTGAAGATAGTTCACATTCTGCTTCTGAGCACGCAGTTCCAGATCCTGATTCCCTGCTCAAGCAGCCCGGTCGGAAAGATATAGTCAAGCCGATGAAGACCCGGGCAGTCCGGGCCGGAGCCGATTCCGAAGAATACGCCCGGCTTCTGCTTCAGATACCATCCGAAATCCTCTGACCATCGCATCGGCTCTGCCAGCATCTGCACCGGAAGACCATTCTCATCCAGTGACTTCTTCAATGCCGTCAGCGGTGCCGCATGATTGACCGTCGCCGGGAATTCATCCTGAAAGCTGAAAGCTGCCCTGACGCCGTCAGCAGAGGCATCCTGCTCTGCCTCTGACTCAATCAGGTCCTGCAGACGCTGCAGATCCTCATCATTTCTTGCCCGGATCGTCAGGCAGACCTCGCCTTCCCCGGCAGAGATCCCGAAGTTGCGCTCCCCGATATGCACGGAAATGATCGTTGCCAGCACCTGATCATGATAGCCGCCATCATTGAGAATGCGCGGCAGCGCCTGCACCAGCCTTGCGGCCGCTGGTGCCGGGCTGATGCCCAGCTCCGGATAGCCGGCATGGGACTGCCGGCCGGTCAGTGTGATGATCATGCCCCGCGAGGCACAGGCAAATGTGCTCTCTCTCAGCAGCACGGTGCCAAGCGGATAGCCAGGGATATTATGGCATCCGGCAATCCAGTCAACAGGCTCGAGATCAAACAGCTTCGTGCACTTCCTTGCCCCCTGTCCCGTCTCTTCAGAGGGCTGAAACAGGAAGACCGCATTGCGCCCGATCCGCTTTCCCTTCAGGGAGGCAGCTGCTCCAGCCGCCATTGCCATGTGGCCGTCATGACCGCACCCATGGAACGGCTTTCCTGCAGCTCCCGAGATCGCATCCATATCAGCACGGATGGCAACCGTATCAGCGGCACTGTCCTCACGGTGAACGCCATACATCCAGCCATCTTCCTGATGCAGCTCCAGATCGCTTTCCTGCTCGAGGTATTCCCTCAGTATCCGCATCGTCTCTTTCTCATGGCCGGAAAGCTCCGGATTCCGGTGCAGCATCTCCCACAGCTCCTGACAGTTCATTTCTGCAGTCCTCCTCAGTTTCAGCCTGCACTGGTGCAGGCCGTGCTTCATCTATCATATACTCAATCCGCAGCCTGTGCATTCAGGCAAAAAGCCGGCATGCAGACTGCCGCTGCAGAAATGCAGTCAAGGCAGATGCAATGCCGGCATCATTCCCGCCTTTTCGAAGCTGCGGGAAGCTGTTCTCTGGCGCGAAGCTGTTCCTGCTTCACGGTTATTACTATAGCAGCCGCTTGTCATGGAATTCTGTCAGAATTATCTGAAATTATGTGATCCTTCGCAGCCGCGCACTATCATGCAGGCATGTTACATGCATGCGTCAGGACAGGATGGCATTCTCAACCGCACTGATGGATTGATGCATGTCATTGCCTGCGGTACATCAGTACTGTTCATTCTGCTCCGACAGAAGCGGCATGCCTCCACTGCTGAGATCGATCCGATACTGAAGCCGATCGGCCGCGCCTGCCTTCCTGCCGGTAACAGGAATGCCGCCATTGCGCTGGATCACCTTCCGGGCGGCCGCATTATCAGCCCCGCAGGTCAGTGTCACGTGCGTCATGCCGGCTCTGCTGCAGAAGCGCAGGCAGCGATTCAGCATCTCGGCGCCGTATCCCTTCTGACGCTCAGCCGGGGCAACGGAGAAGGAAATGCTGCCGCAATGCCCCTTGGATCCCTCCTCAGGGCTGTGAACGACCTGGATCATCCCGACAATCTCATGATTCTCTTCCCGGACAAATATAAACTGCGTTGCCTGCCGGCATCCGCTTGGCACCGTATCGCGGCGGCGCAGGAGATCCACCTCCCGCAGCCATGCCACCGCGCTGCCCATGCCGGAAAGAGGGCCGCAGCCCTCCATAGAGCTGCCGGCAGCCATCATGCGGCTGCGGTATTCCGCAATCTGATCAATAAATGAGACATCCGGCTCTCTCAGCAAAGTATTCTCAATCGGCGTCATGGTTCCTCCCTGCCAGTGCTGCTGCCTGCCCGGCAAACAGATCATGTTCCTCAGTTCCCTGAAGCAGGAACCGTTTTCTTGCGTTGCAGGAATGATCTGACCCAGCATGGCTTTCCATAAGAAGAGGCAGTCCCCTTCCGCCATCGCCGGCAGGATAGAGGCAATGCCCCGCTTTTTTCTATTATCGCTCAGAATCGCGTCTTCTTCACCTGCATTTGACGTCCTTATCCTGCAGATCAGGACTGCACATGCACAGTGCTGTCGGCACCGCCAGAGCTGCCGCATCCAATCTGCGACGACAGTAGATCCATCAGCCGATGCGGCTCCACCGGCTTTGAAAGGTGCGCGCTCATCCCTGCAGCCATGCATTTCTGGATATCATCCGCAAAGGCATCTGCTGTCAGGGCAATGATCGGCACCTGCCCGGCATCTTCCCGCGGCAGGGAGCGGATCGCTCTTGCTGCTTCATAGCCATTTATGATTGGCATCCGGATATCCATGAGCACTGCATCGAAGAACCCTGGCGCAGAATCGCGGAACAGCTTCAGGCCCTTCTGTCCGTCATCCGCTGTCTCGACAATCATGCCGCAGTCCTTCAGGATCGTGCTGACAATCTCCTGGTTGATCTCATTGTCCTCGCACAGAAGCACATGCCGTCCTGACAGGCCTTCGCCTGTACCGGTCTTCTGATGCACGATCTCTGCCTGACGGGCCAGGTATGCCTCTCTTGTCATATAGGAAAGATTCAGCTCCACAGTGAAGACTGATCCTTTTCCCAGGTCGCTCTTTACGTTGATTGTGCCATGCATTGCCTCAATCAGCTTCTTGGTGATGGCCAGGCCGAGACCGGTTCCCCTGGTCTCGGAATTATCATCCCGATTCTCCTGCGTGAACGGGGTGAACAGGACCTTCTGGAACTGCTCGCTCATGCCAATGCCGCTGTCAGCAACAGTTGCAGTCATCTTCATGTGAGTTTCATCCAGCACCTGCTCCCGTATCGCGATGCGGATCTCGCCTCCCTCAGGCGTGTACTTTACCGCATTGGACAGCAGATTGAACATGACCTGATTGAAGCGCAGCTTATCCTGCAGCGGAATCACGTCATCCTCGTCCTGGATATCCTGGATGAGCTTCTGCTCCTTGCTGCTGCACAGCGGAACAATCACCGCCTCCAGATAATCATGGAAGCTGCTGAGCGGATAAGGCTCGGGATGCAGCTCTATCTTTCCGCTCTCTGCCTTGGTCATGTCCAGGATATCGTTGATCAGGCTGAGCAGGAACTTGGAGGAGGTCTCGATCTTGCCGAGATAATCGCGGATCTGCGGAGATGGATTCTGCGTGCCGGCCAGATAGGTCATGCCGATGATGCCATTCAGCGGCGTGCGGATATCATGGCTCATGCGGGAAAGAAACTCGGACTTGGCCTTATTGGCTTCATCGGCTTTCTGGATCGCCTGCGCAAGCGCAAGATTCTGGCGCCTGCGATGATCTGCCGTGATCCACTGAAAGACCAGCAGGCTGAGCAGAATGCCAAGAGCGCCAAGAGAGAATGCCATCTGAATCGGGTATCTTCTCATCAGCATCTTCAGCGAGATGCGCTCCGGCTGAACGGAGTTCTCGCTCATAATGCTCTGCACCTCGCTGCCTGACAGGCGCTGAAGTGCCTTTGACATGACGCCGAGCAGCAGCGGATTCGAGGATCTGCTGATGCCGAAGGCAATGTTCTGGGTGATGCCCTCAATCGGCTGGTAGCTGAAGTTCTCATAGCTGCTGCGGGTGCGGTAGTAATTCGCCTGATAGTAATTCAGAAAAGTGCAGTCAGCCTTTCCATCGGCAATCGCCTGCATGCATTCCTCCGTAGTCTGGAAGCCGATCAGCGCAAGATCAGGAAATGCCTGTGCAGCCTTGCTGGCAAGATATCCATCCTGAACCACGGCTGCCGTCTTTGCTTCCACTGACGCCCTCGCTGTCACCATCATGACCGCTCCGTCAATATAAGGCTGCGTCACCAGGAGATCATGATTCTGCGCCCAGCTGTAATCATAGCTGACCGCCATGATGGAATCCCCGGATCCGCTGCCTACGCCGCTGTACACAGCCTGCGTCGAGGAAAGAAGCACGAAGCGGAAGGTGATTCCTGTCTCCTTCCCGATTGCCCGGATGACATCCGGCGTGATGCCTGCCGCCTTGCCGCCATCCTCATACTCAAATGGCGCCCAGTCCTTCTCATAGTAGACATCCACTGTCGGATGCGTGTCCAGATAGGCTGTCTCTGCGCTCGTAAAGCCGCTTGCCTGAGAGGACAGATTCTCGAAGTGCTGCTTATAGAGATCCGTGTTGAAGCTGGGATTATAGCTGAACAGCTGTGCCATCGCATTGTCAAGTTCCATCTTCAGGGAAGGATCGCCCTTCCATGTCGCAATATAGACGGGATCGGGATTACACTTTGCAAGGATCACATGGCCTGACGGTGTCTCATAGAAGTTGGTCTGTGCCACGGCATCTACCTCGCCGGCATCCAGCGCCGCAAACATTTCGCTCACGGTCGGATAGGATACCGATCGAAACGAGAAGCCGCGCTCCTCTCCATATTCCTGCAGAGAATCGATCATGATGCTGCCAGCCTCATAGCCGACCGTGATGCCATTGAAGGCATCGTAATCATCATAATTCAGCTTCGTATCCTCGCATCCGTACAGATAGCACATCTCTGTGCCCATGGACTCAGAGGAGTAGTCATACCAGCTGAGCCGATCCTCCGTCTTTGATACGTCCATCAGGACATCGATTGTGCCGTCCTTCAGCATCTGCAGGCAGTCCTGCCAGGAAGCGGAGACAAACTCGCAGTTCCAGCCGGCATATTCCGCAATTGCCTGCATATATTCCCTCTGAAAGGGAATGATCTGATTATCTCTCTTTGTTGCTGATTCATCGCCATTATCAAACAGGCCGACTCGGACTGTCCTCAGCTGCTGCGGCGCAGTCTCAAGCGCCTGCACAGCTGCTGACGGCAGCGAAAAGGCCAGCAGTGCACAGAGCAATGCCGCCAGCAGTCTCGCCAGTGCTTTGCAGAATCTGAATTCTTTCATGAGGATACCCCTGCCGCGCAATGATATGTCGAGCAGAATGCATTCTGTCATCCTGCTGATCATTCTGATCTCGCACTCATTTTAGCACGGCAGCCGAGCCTGTAATAGTAGGCAGAATCAATCAGTCACAGCAAATTCCGGCAGTTCTTTCCAATTATATGAATTTTCGTTCATTCATATTTGCACATGAGCGAATGCCTTAAAACAGGTGACGGACCGGCCGTCACTTGTTTCATGATTGCCGCTTCCGCAGAAGAACCAGGATCACGCCTGACACCAGGCCGATCAGGGCAAACAGATAGAACAGCGGAATGAAACCGAACGGCTCTACCAGCGTTCCATCAGCAGCCACATAGCTGCCGATTGCATGATAGGCAATGACGCAGGCGGCAGCGGCAAGCCAGGACAGCAGCGCAACCCCCTTCAGGAAGGAGAGCCTGCGGTCGCGCTTCCACTGTGCAGAGACCTTACGGATTCCCTCTGCCTCATGAACATTGATATCCGGGCTTTCCTCTTCCTGCAGATGAGCAAGCTCCCTGCGGCAGGATTCGCAAGTCTCAAGATGCTCCTTCACCAGCTGGCGGCTGTCCTGGCTGCAGACACCGTCCAGGTACAGGGGCAGAAGATCCCTGATCACTTCACATGTCACTTTCATCTGTCATCCTCCTCATCATTGACTTCGCGCGGTAGAATGTCACCCTTGCCCAGCTTTCCGTCTTTCCGAACAGCTCTGCAATCTGCCGGAAAGGCAGATCGCCAAGAACCCGCAGAGCTACCACTTCCTTATAAGGCTCCTCAAGCGAATGCAGTGCCCGGTACACGGGAGGCAGCGCGGTTCGATCGAGGATCGACCGCTCCAGGTCATCCGGCGCCGGGATCTCCGCGAGCGCTTCATCCCCGGCATATCGGCTCTCCTTCTTCTGAAGCGAGAACCAGGTATTCTTCGCGATCTCGCAGAGCCATACATAGACCCGGCAGCGGCCGTCAAACCGATCAATTCCCTTCAGCGCCTTGAAGAAGGTCTCCTGCGTGATTTCCTCAGCAGTGCTTTCGTTGCGGCAGAGCGTCAGCGCATAGCGGTAGACGTCATCAAAATATTTCGCATAGATTTCACTGATATCAGGCACCTTCTCACCTCACTTCCGCATATATGACTCTGCAGTCTTCAATTCGTTACAGATAATCTGCATTTTTCTGATCTTCTGCTTCTTTCTGAAGTATATCAGACTTCATTCATACTGCAGAGTTCTTATGCGACCTCCTGATCCATTTGCATCTGCTGGGCAGCTGTGCTATCCTGTATTAGTTCGTTTTCGAACTATTTGGAGGAAGATATGCAGCGCAACACAGAAGCACTAATGGCAATCCAGGCTGTGACAAAACAGTTTCGCCAGAGAATCCGTCAGATCGGCGAGAGCTATGGGCTGACGCAGATCGAGGCGAGCATTCTCTCCTTTCTGGCGAATAATCCCGGCCGGGATACGGCCAGCGACATCATAGAGCTCCGCGGCTTTTCCAAGGCAATTGTATCGCAGGGAATTGAGAGCCTTGTCCAGAAGAAACTGCTTGAGCGAAAATCTGACGGGAAGGATCGAAGGATCCTTCATCTTGCCCTGACAGCGCAGGCGGCACCGATCACTGAGGCACTGAGCCAGGCCAGGCATGCATTCACGGATCAGTGCTTTCAGGGATTCAGCTCTGCCGAGAAGCAGGCGTATCTTGAACTGACAGATCGGATTCTGAAGAATCTGATTGTGGGAGACTGAGCGCATGGACCAGAACAAGGAGTTCCTGGCAAGGGAGAATCTCGGCAGCCTGCTGCTCAGGCTTTCCCTGCCGACCGTCGCGGCGCAGCTCATCAACATGCTTTATAATATCGTCGACCGCATCTATATCGGCCATATACCAGGCACAGGCGCCATGGCCCTGACCGGGCTTGGCGTATGCATGCCGATCATCCTGATCGTGTCCGCCTTCGGCAACATGATCGGCGGAGGCGGCGCCCCGCTCGCATCCATCCAGCTTGGAAGGAAGAAGGATGAAGAGGCAGAGAGAATCCTCGGCAGCTGCTTTGCCTTTCTGCTGCTGCTCTCTGCAGTGCTTACCGTGCTGCTGCTCTGCTTCAACCGGCCTCTTCTGCTTGCCTTCGGCGCAAGCAGCAATACCATCGGCTACTCGCTCAGCTACCTCAACATCTATACTGCCGGCACGATCTTTGTGCAGCTGACGCTTGGCATGAATGCATTCATCACCTGCCAGGGATTTGCCAGAACCAGCATGATGTCCGTTCTGATCGGAGCTGTATGCAACATCATCCTGGATCCCATCTTCATCTTCACCTTCCGCATGGGAGTCCAGGGAGCTGCCTGGGCCACGATCCTGTCGCAGGCGGTATCCTGTGCCTGGGTGCTGCGCTTTCTGTTCTCCAGCCGCTCCTTCGTGCGCCTGCGCCGGGAGACAATCCGCCTTGACTGGCAGATCCTGGGCTCCTGCATACGCCTCGGCACCGGCACCTTCATCATGCAGATCAGCGAGAGCATCATCACCATCTGCTTCAATTCTTCCCTGCTGCGCTATGGCGGCGATATTGCCGTAGGAGCCATGACCATACTGCACAGCGTGATGCAGTTTGCGCTGCTGCCGCTGCAGGGCCTCGGTCAGGGCGCTCAGCCGATCATCAGCTTTAACTACGGTGCCGGCAACCGCGCCCGTGTGCGCAGCGCCTTCACGCTTCTGATGAAGATCAGCGCTGCCTATTCCATGAGTCTCTGGGCAGTCATCATGCTGGTGCCGGGCGCTTTCTGCCGTATCTTCACGTCGGATGCCTCCCTGGTCGCCTATGCAACGCCGGCACTGCGGATCTATACTGCTTCCCTCGGCCTCTTCGGGATCCAGATTGCCTGCCAGATGACCTTCACGGCCCTGTCCGATGCCCGCTCGTCCGTCAAGGCGGCTGTCATGAGAAAGTTTGTTCTGCTGATCCCGCTGATCGCCATCATGCCGCGCCTCTTCCCGGACGCTGCGGCAACTGCTGTCTATTCGGCAGAGCCGATCGCTGATGCCATCGCCGTCATCTACACGTTCCTGCTGTTCCGCAGAGAATCGCGGATACGCCTGGAAGCCATGGAATCAGGACATCTGCCTGCCTGACCGATATGAAAAGAAAAGGATGCCGGCCCTGTGAATCGATCAGGGATCGCGCATCCTTTTTCGCGTTCTACCGCTGCAGGCAATTCCGAATCGTGCTGAACAGCAGGCTGGGGTCAATCGGCTTGGCAACATGCGCATTCATGCCTGCATCCAGGCACATCTGCACATCCTCATCAAATGCGTTGGCAGTCATGGCGATGATCGGCACAGCTGCTGCGTCAGGACGCTTCAGGGCACGGATTGCCCTGGCAGCCTCGATTCCGTTCATGACCGGCATCCGGATATCCATCAGGATAACATCAAATTCCCCATAGCTGCTTTCCTGAAAAGCCTTCAGGCCCAGGCTGCCGTCCGCAGCTGAGACGACTGTCATTCCCTGCAGCTTCAGCAGCTCGCAGGCAAGCTCCCGGTTAAGCTCATTATCCTCGCACAGCAGCACCTTCCTGCCGCTGAGCGCGAAACTCTCATTCTCTTCTGCCATCGGCTGCTCCGGCTCTGCCGGCTGCGGCGCTGCATCCGCGAAATGCAAGACCAGCGTAAACGATGTTCCCCTGTTCACGGCGCTCTTCACATCAATGGTGCCGCCCATCTGGTCCACGAGGTTCTTCACGATTGCAAGCCCCAGGCCGGTGCCGGATGCCGATACGCCCTTCCTGTTCTCCTGGCTGTACGGCTCGAACATATGCTTCTGGTATTCCGGTGTCATGCCATAGCCGTCATCGCTGATGATCGAGACAGTGTTCATCGTGCCGTCAGCAGCCGGCATATCATAGATCCGCAGCGTGACATGGCCGCCGGAGGGCGTATACTTTACGGCATTGGACAGCAGATTCAGGAAGATCTTCTCAACATTCAGCTTATCAACCATGATCACCCGGCGCATGGCACCGTCTGTATCCACGATGAAATGAATGTTCTTCTGATCCGCTGCCGCCTGCACAGGTGTCACGATCGCTGCAATCAGCTGCTCAGTCTCCATTGCTTCGAGATGCAGCGTCAGCTTGCCGCGGTTGATCTTTGAAAGCGTCAGGGTATCATTGATCAGATCATTCAGCAGCTGGCTGGAAGAAAGGACTTTCTCAAGATACTCATTTCTCCTGTCCTCATCCTCCTCTGTCCTGGCAAGGCCGGAGAATCCGATAATCGCATTCAGCGGCGTGCGCATGTCATGGCTGATGTTGGAGAAGAACTGGTTCTTTTCCTCTGCGCTCTTCTCAATCATCATCAGCTCATTCTTGCGGCGGTCATTCTCTGCCTTCTGCTCCATGACGGCAGTGCGCTCACGCTGCCTGCGGATCAGGGTGATCACGACCCAGATAAGCCCGAGCACCATGATGATCAGCACCGCTGAAATCAGCAGAAGCGTGCTCGGCGACATTCTTGAGATGGCAGCGTTAAAGCCGCTGTCAGGCAGCGTGTTCATGGTCACTGTTTCGTTGAAGCTGTAGGAAGAGACGCTGATCGCCTTGCTGAGAACAGAGCACAGCGTGCTGCTGGAGTAATCAAGCGCTCCGCAGATGGAAAGCGAGGAAGATGCCAGCGTCAGGATGCTGAAGGCAGATGCGGCATTCCGGTTGATCAGCCAGTTGGCTGTCGGCTGGCCGCAGATCATGGCATCTACTTCATTTTTCTGAAGTGCCTGAAAGCACTCCGTTGCATTATTGTAGGGCACGGATTCCGCATTGAATGTCGTATGCGTGCTGTTTCTCGCTGCATTCAGCGAGCGCTTCTTGACCGCAATTCTCCGGATGCTGTCCAGGCTGACGCCGCTGTGCGTGATCAGCACTGAATCAACATCTGCATATGCCTTGGTCAGCCGCAGCCCTGCCTCATAGGCGGGAATCTGCCCGTTGCTGTACATGCCGAGCACGTCTGCGCTGCCCGACTTCACGGCGGCAACCGCATCCTCCTCGGAAGAATAGGCCTGATAGGTGAAGGTCAGCCCTGTCAGCTTCGCGATCTTCTGATAGAAATCCGGCAGGATGCCGTCTATGTTTCCGTTCCTGCCCATATGGAAATAAGGCTGGTCATTCTCCAGGACTGCCACTCTTACATTCGGATGCGCCTCTACATAGCTGATTTCCTCTGCTGTCAGCGGCTCCATCTGTGTCTCTGTAGACTTGACATACTTGCTGTTCAGCTTGTCCGCATAGAGAGGATCCTCCGAGAGAATCCGTTCCATGGCATCATCGATCCTGCTCTTCAGCTCGGCATCTGTCTTCCGGAAGAGGTAGTAATACGGCAGCGGCGAGAAGGTCTTGATCGTCCGGTATCCATCAACGCTTGGCGAGCCATAAATGCCTGCATCGATCTGCCCTGCATCAATTGCCGTCTCGATTTCATCGAGGCTCTGATAGAGAACCAGATCCGGCTCAATGCCATGCTGGCTGCACCAGCTGGAAAAGTTGGTGCGAACCTGGCTGCTCTCCTCAGCGCCGATTCTCATTTTGCTGATCTCATCTGTGTTGTCATAGGAATAGCGGCTGTCGCTTTGTGAAATGAACAGGGAGCTCGGAATGCTGTCGATTCCCTTGTCTGAGAACAGATAGTTCAGCTCGCGCTCCGGTGTCTTCAGCACATTGCACATGATATCCAGTTGGCCGGAATCAAGCATGGAAAGAGCTTCGCTGCCGCTGTGAACAAGCACGACCTGGATTTTCAGATCAGCATACTCGGCAACCTTATAGGAATACTCGACATTTTCTCCGGTGAACGTCCCATCCGCATTCTGCACTGCATATCCGGTCTGCTCAATGATGCCCACCCGAATGACAGGCTGGCTGGAATCTGTCTCGGCTGCAATCGGCAGCAGGCAGAAAGCAGCGACCACCGCCGCTGCAGCAACTGAAAGAAGTACTTTGCGGAAAATCTTCATATCTTCACCCTTTGCAAGCAATTCCATGTCTCTGGCAGCTCTGAAGAATTGCCGTCGGAGCAGGACATCAGAATTTCTGAAGATTCCTGACCACTGAGATCAGTATACATTTTTTTATCAGCAGTATGTCTGCATTTCATCATTTTTCATGCATGATACTGAACATTCAGTCTTTTATATACGGGCATCAAAGCGGAATATAAAAGCCTGCCGCCGTAGCCGGTCGGCAGGCATGCTCAGCCTCTTCCTGCTGGCATTCCAGATCAGGACTGCCTGATGTTAACAACATTGCCATCGACAATATCAAATCCGATATACTCGCCTACCTTGAAGTTCCTCGAATCACGAAATACAAGAAATATGCTGGGCTGAGTATCATCTGTCCGAACCACTCCTGTCGCCGTTGGCTGATCCCAGGAAATCACCGTTCCCCAATGCATAGAATGAATCCTCCTTTTCTCTGATATAGCACATCCCTGTCAACAGATGTCTATCATCCAGAAGCCTCATGGCAGAGGATCATTGCATGTCTGATCTTCTTCAGTGCATCCTTGCGGCGCCGATTGCAGTGCCAAACTGCGGATTCTCCGGAATCATGAAATGAACATCGTACAATCTCCCGACTGTCTCAAGCGTTGCCTCTGCCTGCGGCAGCTTGGCAATGCCGCCGATCACGACAATATCCCTGACATGATGGCTGACAGCTGCAAGTGCGGACACGGTTCCTACCGTCTCCAGAACAAGATTCACGACGCCGGCTGCCAGGTCCTCCCTTGCGGGCTTGTGCTTCAGATTTCCGAAATTTGCCATGGTCAGAGCTGCATCCGGATCATTCGGGAGCATGCGGACATCGCCGATCTTCTTGTCCACGTTTCTCAGATCTCCCTTTCCGGCCAGCCTCGCGATTTTCCTGCCGCTGCTGACTGAGAACAGCAGGCTGGACAGGCCTTCCATCGTTCCGGCACCGACCCCTGTGCCGGCGACATGGCTGTATTTCTCATTCGGCTCTGCAAGGATGACTGCGGTGCCCGTTCCCATGCTCGCAACAACTGCCCGGTCCAGGCCGCTGAGATACAGTCCGCCTCTGCCGCTGCACTCATACTCGTTGGCGTGCACGCACGGAATCCCATGAATGGAGTCTTTCGTCCGCGGTGCGCCGACACCGGTGACGACAATCCGGCTGATGTCTCTCATCCTGATCTTCGGATTCATCTTCAGAAACTTCGCGAGAATCACATCCGCGGCAGCTTCCTGCGTCTTCGGCCTGGCCTTGACCGGCATTGACAGCCTGCCCGCCTCATCCGCTGCAATTGCCTTGGTTGCGCTTCCTCCGATATCGATTCCCAGTGTCAGCATAGCGCTTATCCCCCTGTCTGTGAGCTGGCTTGCTCTTAACGCTCCTGCATTGCTCAGCATATGCAGGGAGCATCATGCGTTCCGTGAATCCATCTCTCTTCCTCTCAAGAGAAAGAGCACGATCAGCAGCATGCAGATCCCGAAATCGTATCTGCGAGCCACACGCTGCCAGGTAACATGAAATGCCGCATTGATCTACCCGGTTGCTGCAGCTGCTGTTGGTCATTGAAAGGAAGCAGCCACAGACGCAGCCGCTTCCCTGAAAGCATGTCTATTCCCGACCCGCAGCTTATGTGCGGCATGCGGCCCTCTATGCATGAACAGATTATCAGCAATCTGCTCTGCATTCGGCACATTCTGATTCTGCAGTTCAATTGCCTTCTGACTTTTCCGCATGGATGCAGCGTGCCGTCCTGAAGGCAGGCTGCCATAGCTGCGGGCAGGAAGAAGCGGCTCTTCTTTCCGCATTATTCATACCATCTCTCTGTCAACAGATGTCCACCAGATCGGGCAAAGCCCGCTCAGATCATGCGCACGAGATAGTCGAGAATGATGCCTGCGATCAGGATCAGAACGCCTGATCCGAGAACAACAGGCAGCAGGCCGAAATGATGGAACCTCGCCTTCCAGGATGCATTCTCCAGAAGCGCATCTTCCTTCCGGCTCAGTATCATGCCGGCGCTGATGAACAAAGCAATGGAACCGAGAATCATGAAGACCCTGCGGGTAGCCTCCAGCATGCCATGAATGCTGAAGCCTGTCACGAGTCCGGTAATGAGAAAGGACAGGATCAGAATTGCCGCGACAATTGCCGCGCCGACCCTGACTGTTTCCAGCACATCATGGAGCACTGGATTCCTGTCCGGCTTATTTTCCATGCTCGACCACAAAGCAGGCGACGTAGTGATCCTCGCCGTATTTCTTCAATGCCGGCTCGCTCTGCCTGCACTGCGCAGTCGCCAGCGGGCACCGCCCTGCAAACCTGCATCCCGGCGGCGGATCGATCGGATTCGGCACCTCCCCCTGCAGCCGGATCCTGGAGCTTGCACGCTGCTCCTCTACCTCCGGATCAGGAATCGGGATTGCCGAGAGCAATGCCTTCGTATATGGATGAAGCGGGTTTGAGTAAAGCTCGCTTGACCGCGTAATCTCTACGATCTTGCCGAGATACATCACGGCTACCCGATCAGAGATATGCTTGACCATGGACAGATCATGCGCGATGAACAGATAGGTAAGATGCATCTCATTCTGCAGCCTGACCAGCATATTCACTACCTGTGCCTGAATGGATACATCCAGGGCAGAGATCGGCTCATCCAGGATCAGAAGCTTCGGCTCCATGGCAAGTGCCCTGGCAATGCCGATTCTCTGACGCTGGCCGCCGGAGAACTCATGAATGAAGCGGTTGGCATGCTCCTGATTCAGGTCAACCATGTTGAGCAGCTCATAGACACGCTGTGTCCGCTCCTCACGGTTCTTTACCAGATGATGCACATCCAGTCCCTCTGCGATGATATCGCTGACTGTCATGCGGGGATCCAGAGAGGCATACGGATCCTGGAAGATCATCTGCGCCTCGCGGTGGAACTCAAACAGCTCCTGGCCCTTCAGCGCGGCAATATCCCTGCCCCGGTACAGAATCTCTCCGCCAGTGCGGTCATACATGCCGATGCATGTCCTGCCGCAGGTTGTCTTTCCGCAGCCTGACTCTCCCACCAGTCCAAGCGTCTCTCCCTCATGGATGACAAATGAGACGTCATCCACTGCCTTCAGCTGATGACCATGTCCCATTGGAAAGTACTTCTTCAGATTGCGGACTTCAAGAACATTCTCGTCACTCATGGAAATTCTCCTTCATGAATGGTGCATCATCTGCCGGCTTCTCCAGTGCATACAGCCAGCAGGATGTTTCATGCCCAGGCTCGAACGAATAGACCGGCGGCTTCTCACGGCAGCAGATCTCCATGCAGTTGCTGCACCGCGTGCTGAACGGGCATCCCTTCGGCGGATCCAGAAGATCAGGCGGAGTTCCCTCAATTGACACCAGTTCCTTCTTCCGATCCTGGTCAAGCCGCGGCACAGATGACAGCAGCGCATTGGTGTATGGATGTCTTGGATGGTAGAACAGCTCCTTGCTGGTGCCATGCTCGACGATCTTTCCTGCATACATGACTGCGATCTGATCTGCGATGCTTGCGACAACGCCAAGATCATGCGTGATCAGAATGACTGCAGTTCCATTCTCCTTCTGCAGCTGGCGGATCAGATCGATGATCTGGGCCTGAATCGTCACATCCAGCGCTGTCGTCGGCTCATCGGCAATGAGCAGCTTCGGGCTGTTGGCAAATGCGATGGCAATCATCACGCGCTGCCGCATGCCGCCGGACAGCTCGTGCGGATACTGATGCGCACGCTTCTCCGGCTGCGAGATGCCGACTTTCTCCAGCAGCTTGATCGCCTGCTGCATTGCTTCTTCCTTGGTTGCAGAGGAATGATGGCGGATGTTCTCGATGATCTGGTTGCCGATCGTCATTGTCGGATTCAGGGCTGCCATGGCATCCTGGAACACAATTGCCGCATCTTTTCCCCGATACTGCTTCAATCTCTTTTCATCAAAGGCAAGCACATTCTCTCCATTGAAGAGAATCTCGCTGCCCTCCTTGACCAGGCCTGGCTTCTTGATAAGATGCATGATGCTGCGGGCAGTCACGGATTTTCCGCAGCCGGACTCTCCGACGATGGCAAGCGTCTCGCCTGCATGCAGGTCAAAGCTCACGCCGCGGACGGACTGCACCTCGCCGGAATAGGTATAATAGGAAACCCTCAGATTCTTTACGCTCAGCAAAATATCTGTCATTGATGTGTTCCTTTCCTGCTTCACTGCTGGGTTCTCGGATCCATGGCATCGCGCAGGCCATCGCCGAGAAGATTGAAGGCCAGGACTGCAATGCACAGGATCAGGGCCGGATAGAATATCTGCCATGGATAGAACTGCATCTTTGTCTTTCCATCAGCGATCAGCACGCCGAGGCTGATGATATCCCCGGACAGTCCAAGTCCGAGAAAGCTCAGGCTTGCCTCCGTGAAGATGTAGCTCGGAATGCTGGAGCAGAGATCCAGGATCAGGATGCCGACGGTATTCGGAAGAAGATGCTTCATGATGATTCTTGCCGGAGAAGCTCCGATCAGGCGTGCTGCCTGGACATACTCGGATTCTCTCAGCTGCATCAGCTGGCCGCGGATCTGCCTGGCGGTATCGCACCAGGAGGTAATGCACATGGCAACCAGAAGACCGAATACATTCTTGCCGATCACCATCATGATCAGCAGCGTCACCAGCAGATACGGGAATGAATTCAGGATCTCCAGAATGCGCATCATAATGGCATCTGTCTTGCCGCCGAAGTAGGCCATGATGCCGCCGTACGCACAGCCGACAATGATCTGAATTGCCGAACAGACCAGGGCTACAAGCAGAGAAAGCTTGGCACCGATCCAGATTCTGCTGAACAGATCCCGGCCCAGCGCATCCGTGCCGAACCAGTTCAATGCATTCGGCGCGGCATTCTTCTGCGAAGCTGCGATCTGCGTATAGTTCTGTCCGTCAAGTCCCGGCCCGATAATGACCATGCAGATCAGGAATGCCAGAAGGAACAGGGAAAACACTGCCACGGGGTTCCGGAACAGCCGACGCCTTGCGCCCTGCCAGAACGTCATCGTCGGGCGCGCGATCATCTCTGCCTCGGAATTCTTCAGCTGAACTCTGCGGCTCTCTTCCGCAGTCAGAATTCTCTTGCTCATCTCAGTCATAGCGTCACCTCAGTGCTTTCCGCCCTGGATACGAATGCGCGGATCAACAATCGTATAGAGGATATCCGTGATAAACACGACAAAGATATAGAGTGCCGCAATGATGACAGTCTCGCCCATCACGATCGTCACATCCTGCGCCGCCACGGCATTGACATAGTACAGGCCCAGTCCCGGGATGGAGAAAACGCTCTCGATGAAGAATGAGCCGGTAATGCACATGGCAATGCTCATCGGCAGGCGCGTCACGATCGGGATGAATGAGTTGCGCAGCACATGATGCATGATAACCTCGCGATGCGAGAGACCCTTGGATTCTGCCGTCAGGATATAGTCCTGATTCATCACATCCAGCATGGAAGTCTTCAGCAGCCTTGAATATGAGGCAATGTAGCCGAAGCATCCGGCCAGCGTCGGCAGGACTGTATATTTCCATCCGCCGAACCAGAGGTTCGTCTTCGGCCACCCGATGACTGGGAACCAGCCCAGCTTCCCGGCAAATACCTCCTGCAGCAGCAGCGCAAATATCAGGCTCGGCACCGAAATCAGCAGGATTGAAAGCGTAACAATGAAATAATCCCAGAATGAGCCCTTCTTGACCGCAGCCACAATTCCGAGAATGATTCCGACGCTGACGCCGAGAACCAGCTGCTGAATGCCAAGGCGGGCAGAGATCGGTCCCTTTGCGGCAACGATCTGCTGTACCGTCTCTCCCTCATAGATAATGGACTCTCCGAAGTCGCCGACCAGCAGGCCCTTCATGGTAATGGCATAGCGCTCCATGACCGGCTTGTTCAGTCCGTACTTTTCATACATGCGCTCTGCCACCGAATCCGGCAGGCGCTCAACCCGCTTGGACAGTGCGTCGCCCGGGATTGCGGCCAGCAGGAAAAAGGTAGCTGTCGCGATGATGAACAGCGTAAAGATCATGATGCCTAAACGTTTCAATGTGTATTTCAGCATGTTCATAGTCAGATCCTCAAAATAGAAGTGACCGGCATAAGATATGATTCTTCATCCCTGCCGGTCACGCTTTATCAAAGCAACTGGATATCTACTGAATCAGTGCGCAAGGATGTAGGCATGGCTGAATTCATACTTTGCGCCGAATGTCAGGATGCTGAGTCCCTTCACATAAGACTGGACATAGTGCTGTTCCTGCGGGAAGTACAGCGGGCACACGCCGCCCTTGTCAATCAGAATCTTCTCCGCCTGAGCGAAGAGATCAAGACGCTCCTTCTGATCCTGCGATACGCCGGCCTTCTGAATGAGGCTGTCATATTCGCTGTCTGAGAAGCCGCCCATGAACTTTGCATAGCCATTGCCGGTCGTGAACAGCTCCATGAATGTCATCGGGTCATTGTAATCGCCGAACCAGCCCATGGTATAGAAATCATACTGGTAGGAATTGCGGGCTGTCTTCCAGGTGCTTACATCCGGATAGATATCAATCTTGACGGTGCATCCAAGCTTGGATTCAAGCTCCTGCTTGTACCATTCCAGAATGTTATTGTCTTTGGTCGAAGGCGTATAGGCAAATACGGTCAGTGTTTCATCAGCTGCATTGCCGGAATGCCCTGCTTCCTTGGCGCCTTCCTCGAACAGTGCCTTGAGCTTTGCAGGATCAGATGCAAGCGCAGTATCCTCATCGCTCTTCAGCGGCTCCGGATTTGCGGCGCGGAATTCCGTGTCGCCGACAGTGATTCCATAAGGAATCAGTCCATATGCGGGCTTGGAGAGGCTCTCCTCAAACAGATCAACATAATCCTGGCGATCCAGGGCAAGCGAGATTGCCTTGCGGCACTTCTCGTTCAGCATCAGGCCCGACGGGCCGCCGTTGCCCTCTGGATGCTGGTCAAATACGAGATAGGTAATAGATGGTGCATCGAGGCTCTTATGAACCAGTGTTCCATCGTCAACAAGAGACTGCCACTTATCGACATACTCAAGATCGGTCAGCTGCAGTACATCCAGCTGCTGGGATTCCATCAGCTGAGCCTGCGTCGTTGTCTCGCTGACTACCTGCAGGTTAACCTGCGTCAGCTTGACATTATCCTTATCCCAGTACTTGTCATTCTTCGTCAGCGTCATGCTGTTCTGCAGGACACGGTCGCTGATCACGAACGGGCCGTTGAATACATGAAGCTTATAGTCATTGGTCCAGTTTCCGCCGGATGCCTGCGCCGCATCGATCAGATCCTTGCGGACCGGGAAGAAGCAGCACATGCTGACCTTCTTGATGAAGGCCGGATCAGGCTGTGCCAGCGTTGCGCTGAAGGTCAGATCATCGATCTTCTTGATGGCAACGTCATCAATGCTGCCGCCATTCTCTGCATAATCCTCTGCGCCCTGAATGCCATAGGCAAGGAATGCATATGCAAACGCATTGTCAGGATTCAGAAGACGCAGCCAGGAATCCACATAGTTCTGCGCTGTGACCGGCTGGCCATCAGACCACATGCTCTCCTTGCGGAGATGGAAGGTATAGGTGAGCTGATCATCGCTGACATCATAGCTGGTGCAGCCGGCATTCTCGACTGTCTCGATTCCGTTGTCGTCCGTGAATGTCCTGAACAGGCCTTCCTGAACCTCAGACAGTACCTGGAATTCATTTGCGTTTCGAATATCATTTACATCGAGCAGATCAAGATCCGTGTAGGACAGATTCAATACCTGTTCATCCGCAAGCTTCTCGTCCTCAGAAGCTGCTGATGCAGTTGAGGCTGCTGAAGATGTGCTGGAACCACAGCCAGAAAGCATCGCAACACTCAAGATTGTTGCCAGTGTAGCCTTAAATCCTTTCCTCATTTTCTTTCCCCTTTCACGCTCTAAAACCCTGAAGCTTCCGATTCCGCCAGGCCTTTGAATCACGGGTTCTCCCCTGGCCTGCCGAAATTGAAACATACAGAAATTATGCTCCGAATATTCCTCAAATTCAATCGTGAAGATTGACGTTCCCGATTGCCTTTCAGCAATTTCTACTGGGGTACTTTTGTGTTTGAGCGCTGATCTGCAGAGGTGCCGGCTCGCTTTTTCCTGATCATTCCGCACATATTCTGCATGAACCTCCGGATTGGCATGCGCCTGACGCCCATTCGGGCAAAGCAGGCTGATTCAGTATATAATTTCATCAGGATCAGCTCTGGCTGATGCCTTCAGCGGAGGCTTTATGGAGCAGAACAGCAGTCCATATTCCCTGCAGGAATATCTGAAATGGATTCTCGGGCAGCAGAGCAGTCTGTATTCCCTGACAGAATCAGACGGCCGGATTCATCTGAAGACCGACTATGCCGAGGCAGTGCTGACGCCCTATGCCGATCTCTCAATCATGGAATTCGCCATCACTGATCTGCGCACTTCCAGAGTCACGTTCTATCTGCATTTCCAGGTTCAGGAAGAGACACACGCGAAGAAGATGTTTCATGACCTTACCGGCAGCCTGAAGCGCATGAAGCAGGCAAGGAATATCCAGGTGCTGCTTTCCTGCACCAGCGGCCTCACCACCGGATATTTCGCGCAGCAGCTGAACTCAGCAGCCTCTGCACAGGGCCTTGACATGTGCTTTGAAGCAGTTTCCTACGATCATCTGTATGATTCCGGATTCCGCTATGATGTCATTATGCTGGCTCCGCAGATCGGCTATCTGCAGAAGGAAGCACAGGCAATCCTGCATGATGAAATCGTCTTTACCATCCCGACAGAGATCTTCGCATCCTATGATGCGAGCGCGCTTATCGAGAGAATCCGGGAAGAGATCCGCCGCAGTGCCGGTGAATCCGATGCCAGCGCGCCTGAAAGGCAGTTTGAATTCCCCTCTGAGGATACTGTGCTGACCATCCTCTTCGAGGTAAAGCACTGGGGACTGCTCCGCCGCGATTCTGCTCCGATTCTGTATCGGGTCAATGAATGCGGCAGGACAGTTCTGGATGACATGGTCATCAAGGACTGGTCTGACCTCTGCCTGGATGATGTCGAGAACATCATCGACATCTGCTTCAGGCGCTGCCCGAAGATCAGTGCCATTGCCATCTCGCTTCCCTTCCCTTACTACAGCAATGGAAAATCTCTTCAGGAATATCTGTCTGCCTCCTATGACCTGCCTCATTATCTGGAGGAGCGATATCACTGCCGGGTCCTGATCAGCACGCACGCCAAGATGGCTGCGGGCGGGATCAGCCTTCTGCATCCGGAATACCATTCCCTCTGCCTTTACTACCGCCCGATCGGATCTGATCACGGCACCTTCGGCGCCATGTGCAGCGGCGTCATGATCGGCAGCAATCAGCCCTACGCGGGAGATCTTGCCATGATGCCGCACAGCATCGGAGGAATCATCGGCCAGGCGCTTCATACGCCTGCCGGCTTCAGAAAGGCAGTATCGGAAGATCTGCTTCAGATCAACTGCATGATCGCTCCCGAGATCATATTCCTGTGCAGTGACATGACACCTGATGCGGACGCAATCCGGGCTGAGCTTTGCCAGCATATGTCAGAGTCATGCCTTCCCGAGCTGCAGTGCATGCATGATATCAACGAGCATATCTTTCTCGGGATGGAAATTGCCTGTCTCGGCCTGCTGTCCAGTGCAGGCTGAATCAATCGATCAGCTGCAGGAGACATGCATGAAGCCGATCATCGCTTTACCGCGGCTGATGGATCCTCTATGATATTCATGAAAGAAGCCTGCCAATGCCTCGGAAAGATCATGGAGGACAGAGTGGCAGCGCCAGGAGAAAATGCTCTATGCAGATCAGAAGAATCATTTCGCTCATGACCATGGTTTGCCTCTGCCTGCTTGCCGGCTGCTCATCCAATGCACTGCCTGAAGGCATGACAGAAGATCAGGTCAGGCAAGCCTCCGAGCAGGTCGTCACCATGCTTTCAGACGGGAATTATGCCGGCATTGAAGCGCTGTATGACAGCACCATGAAATCAGCGCTGCCTGCCGGCCAGCTGAAGACTGCCCTTTCGGCGCAGCTGGATCAGCTCGGCGGCTTCCAGTCATTTGATCAGGAATCCTTCTATGGGAAGAAAGGCTATGCAGTTGCGGTCCTGACCTGCAGCTATGAGAGCGGCAAGGCCATCTTCACCATCAGCCTGAATCCTGATTATCAGCTCAGCGGCCTCTACATGAAGTAATGCATGTCTCATGAATTTCCTGCGAAGAGCGCAGCAATGCCCGGCAGACTTGCCGGGCATTTTGATGATTCATCTCTGAAGCCAGTCCTGATAATGCGCATCCCCGAGAGGGCCAGCCTGCATCAGGATTCTGCATGCATGATTAATTTTGTCAGCACATCCTTCAGCAGCTGCGGATCAATCGGCTTGGCCAGATGCGCATTCATGCCTGCATCGAGACACTTCTGCACATCTTCCGCATAGGCATCCGCAGTCATGGCAATGATCGGAACTGTCTTCCCGTCCGGGCGATCCAGGCTCCGGATGGTCCTTGCAGCCTCATAGCCATTCATGACCGGCATGCGGATATCCATCAGGACTGCATCAAAGAATCCTGACGCAGCGCTTTCAAACAGCTTGACGCCTGCCAGGCCGTCGTCTGCGGTGCTGACGATCAGCCCAAGTTCAGAAAGCAGGGCCTTGGCGATCTCCTGGTTCAGCGGATGATCTTCGCACAGCAGAATATGCTTGCCGGCGAGTGATACTCCCTGTCCTTTCTCTGCAGCGGAGGATTCTTTCTGCGCCTCAGGCGCAGCTTCAGGGGCCTGATCGAGCAGGAGCTCCACCCTGATGGTTGTTCCCACCTTCAGTTTGCTCTGAACCTCGATCCTGCCGCCCATGGCATCCACAAGCTTCTTGGTGATCGCAAGGCCAAGCCCTGTGCCGCGCATTTCTGAGCTGTCGATTCTGTTTTCCTGTGTGAAAGGCTCAAACAACACTTTCTGAAATTCTTCGCTCATGCCGGTGCCGTGATCAATCACCTCAATGCAGTCCTTCACCCTGCCATCATCCTGCACCTCTGAGATATCGCGATACCAGATCCTGCTTCCTTCCGGTGAGTACTTCACGGCATTGGAAAGCAGATTGAATACAATCTGGTTCATCTTGAGCTTGTCTGCCAGCGGTATGCAGCCGTCCGGCATGTAGAATTCCGTAATCAGCTCCTGATTCTTCTCGCTGCAGATCGGCCGTATCACTGCATCGATATACTGCTCAAATTCTTTCATGGAATAGGGCTCGGGATGCAGCTCAATCGCGCCGCTCTCGGCCTTTGCCATATCCAGGATGTCATTGATCAGGCCGAGCAGGAACTTTGAGGAAAGATCGATCTTGTCAAGGCATTCCTCAGTCCTTCTTCCATTCTTCTGCCCTCTCGCGATATAGGTCATGCCGATGATTCCGTTCAGCGGAGTGCGCATGTCATGGCTCATCCTGGAGAGGAAATCAGTCTTTGCCCGGCTTGCCTGCTCTGCATCCATCAGGGCCTGGCGCAGCTGATTCAGGTTACGCTGCTCCTGGCGGCGGCTGTCAGTGATGTCTGCCTGAATGACCAGAATGGCAGAATGCGCCTCATCAAGCCAGCTGTACTGCAGATGCCGATACGTATCCTGCCCGTTCTCTTCGCGCTGATAGTAGCAGTGGCTGATCCCCTGCTGCGCAATCGCATTGATCACGTTCTCCAGAATCGTTTCACGGTCGTACTGGCTGCGCTCCTGCACGGGCACAAACTCTTCCCGGAGATACTGCCTGATTTCCTCATAGGGACATCTGGTTCCGGAGGTCACTCTTGTAATTCCGGGCTTCACTGCATAGAAGTCAATCATGCCGGTGCATGGATAGATCAATGCTGCATAATCGAGGCGATCCGTCATCACGCTGTACGCAATCTGCTCGCTGCGCCTGCGCCGATCAATATCCAGCGCATGTGTCACTGCCTCGATATCGCCGGTATTCGGATTGCGCATCATGTCCATGATGCCCTGCTGCCAGTGAATCTCGCCATTGCGGTAGCGAACCGGGTACTCCAGCGATACCTGCGTCTCGCCCTTCAGGAATCTCTGAATCAGGCCCTGCCGGGTGAACAGCTCCGCTGCCATCTTTCGATGCTCCTCATCTGCGATTATGCTGATGAATGCCTGAAAATAGCCATCTGCAGTTCCGGATTCCGCCTGCTTCAGCACGAAGTCATAGATGCTTCTGCCTTCGCCGCACCAGTTAGCAGTCAGGTTCACCGAGAATGATCCCAGCGTATTTGCGCTGGACTGGGCAATCTGGCGGATTGCCTTCCGATAGCTTTCCTCCTCAAGCTTATGCGCAGTGATATTCTGCCCGATCCCATAGGCCTTGAGAGGCTTTCCGCTGCTTTCCACAACCGTATAATATGAGATTCGCTCGCAGCTCGGCTCCGTGCCCGGATTCAGCTTTCTCCAGATCTCGCAGGATGCCTTCCGCTCGCCGTCATCTATCTTTCGATACATCTCAAGAAATGGCTGCACGCAATGGCTGTCCATGAACGGGATCAGAGAGTCGGGAACATTTTCAATCACCGTCGGCAATCCGAACTTCTGATAATTCTGCTTCGTAAATTCGTTTTCAGCCATGATGATCCGATGCGACGGAATCTCATATTCCCAGACCACAAGATTGCTTGCCTCCACTGCGGCCTCGTACATTCTTCTTGCCTTATCTCTTCCGACTTCTGCTGCCACCTGATCATCCATGTCGACAAAGGAGGCATAAAAATAGGAGATTCCATTTCTTTCATACGCATGCCGGAATAAATTGTTTACCCAGTGCTGACAGCCATCTTCTCCTGTAACCTGATAGGTGGAGCTTCCCTGCAGCTTTTCTCCGCGCATAACAGTGCCGAATTCCCTCAGGAATGCCTGCCGATCCTGAGGTCCCAGCCAGTCCAGCGGATTTTCGCTGATGTGCTGCCAGTATTCCCGGCTGCCGTGATGAAGCTCATAGAAGCCATGATTCGTATATTCCAGGGCAATCTTGCCATTCTGAAAAGAGAATAATGAAACTCCGCCGGGAATGCTGCCAAGGATCTGGTCCAGGTGATCACGGTCGGCCTGCACGTTCAGCTGCCTCTTCTGCTGCTCCGTGATATCCCTTGCAAATACGGCTATCGCCTCCCGCCCATACCAGTCAACGGCACGGCAGTCAATGGACAGCCACATATCCTGCGGAGGTGCGTAGGCCGCTTCCACATGGCAGCTTCCATCTTTCATCATCGGGATAGAGCACCAGGGGCATGGCGATGAGCAGCCATTGACATACTGATAGCACCTGGCCCCGGCATAATCCCCATGGCCCCATATTTTCAGAGCGCATTCATTGGCAAACAGTATTTCATAGCTCTTCTTTTCCAGAACATACAGAATCATGGAAGTCTCATCAAGCAGCTTTGACTGGCTGGCAGCTTCAGAGGAAGAGCGGCTGTAGGAAACCAGCAGTACTGGATAGCTATTTCTCATGCCGATGAGTCTGCCTCTGGCATGGACCCAGATATGCCCCAGCGTCTTATGCATGATGCGGTAGGCAAAATCAGCGTCCTTCGCATCCTTCATCATCTGCGCGATGCGCTTCTTTACCTCGGGCAGATCAGCCTTCATGATCACTGCCGAAGCATCCGCTTCAGTCAGATCATCATATTCCTGCTGACTCATGCCAGAAAGCTCAGCAAGTCCTTCGGACGCATACAGAGAGGAAAGCTTTCCCTGAGCCAGCTGATAGATGGCAAAGTCACCGGGATTGCTGTCTATGATAATTTTGAGTGAACGATCATCCAGCTCTTCCATCTGACTCAAGTCCCCCGCTTCTTTCTAGACTGCAATGATTTGACAATGACAGCTCTGGTTTATCTGCTTTCTATCATAGCATTCCAGTTTCCTGACGGGTGACTTATCTTTTCCGCAGGCAGGAAAGCCATGCCGGATTCTGATCCGGCATTTTCAGAAAATCCCCGGAATCGCTCGACGCGGCTCCGGGGACAGAAAGTTGCAGTATAAAGTGCAGATGGCAGTTCCTTCCGCTTATTTTCCTGATGCGCGAAGCAACTCTGCAACAGCAACTGCAATGGAAACTGTGGCACCGACCATCGGATTATTGCCCATGCCGATGAAGCCCATCATCTCCACATGCGCAGGAACGGAAGAGGATCCTGCGAACTGTGCATCGCTGTGCATTCTTCCCATTGTATCGGTCATGCCATAGGATGCGGGACCGGCAGCCATATTGTCTGGATGAAGCGTTCTTCCGGTGCCTCCGCCTGAGGCGACGGAGAAATACTTCTTTCCCTTCTCCCAGCACTCCTTCTTGTAGGTTCCTGCAACCGGATGCTGGAATCTGGTCGGATTCGTGGAGTTGCCTGTAATGGAGACATCCACGCCTTCCTTCCACATGATTGCCACGCCCTCGCGGACATCATCCGCGCCATAGCACCTGACTGCAGCCCGCTCCCCCTTTGAATAGGCAGTTTCTGAAAGGACATCGAGCTTTCCTGAATAATAATCAAACCTGGTTTCCACATAGGTAAAGCCATTCACTCTGGAGATGATCTTCGCGGCATCCTTGCCAAGCCCATTCAGGATTACCTTCAGTGGCTCAGTGCGCGCTTTTGATGCATTCCTGGCAATCCCGATTGCGCCTTCTGCAGCCGCAAAGGATTCGTGCCCGGCCAGGAATGCAAAGCACCTGGTCTGATCATCCAGCAGCATCGCCGCAAGGTTTCCATGGCCAAGCCCTACCTTGCGGTCATCTGCCACGGATCCCGGGATGCAGAATGCCTGCAGGCCCTCGCCGATTGACGCAGCTGCATCCTTTGCGTTAGCTGTGTGCTTCCGGAGCGCAATTGCCGCGCCAACCGTATATGCCCAGCAGGCATCATCAAAGCAGATAGTCTGGATGCCGCGGACTATCTCCGGGACGTTCAGTCCGCTCTCTTCGCAGATCGCCCTGCACTCCTCGATATCATGGATCCCATACGATGCCAGCACGGCATTGATCTTGTCAATGCGGCGCTCATAGTTCTCGAACAGCTCTGCCATATCTCTCTCCTCCTCACTCGTGGCGCGGATCGATGTACTTCACCGCGTCGTCATACCGGCCGTATCTGGACGTGAACTTCTTCAGCGCCTCATTCGCATCCATGCCGCCCTTGATTGCCTCCATGAACTTGCCGATATTGAAGTATTCATAGCCGATAATCTCATCATGCTCATCCAGGGCAAGCTTGCGGATATAGCCCTCCGCAAGATCCAGATAGCGAGGTCCCTTGGCACGCGTGCTGTAGACCGTGCCGACCTGCGAGCGGACGCCCTTGCCAAGATCCTCCAGCCCGGCGCCGACATTCAGGCCGTTCTCCGAGAACGCTGACTGGGAGCGACCATAGGCAATCTGCAGGAACAGCTCACGCATGGCCGTGTTGATTGCATCGCAGACCAGATCTGTATTGAGTGCCTCCAGAACTGTTCTGCCGACCAGTGCCTCTGAGGCCATTGCCGCAGAGTGCGTCATGCCGGAGCAGCCGATCGTCTCGATCAGAGCTTCCTCGATGATTCCGTTCTTGATGTTCAGCGTCAGCTTGCAGGCTCCCTGCTGCGGCGCGCACCAGCCGACGCCGTGCGTCAGTCCGCTGATATCCTTTACTTCCCTGACGCATACCCACTTTCCCTCTTCCGGAACAGGCGCACAGCCATGCTGCCCGCCGCAGTGAACTGTGCACATGCTCTCTACTTCCTTCGTGTAATCCATATGTCCTCCTTCCAGACATGAGAAGTTTTCCGGAGATGCCTGCGCGCAAAAAAAGCCGGTGACATTTCCACATCATCAAAGATGCAGAAGTCATCAGCCTTTTCAGCGGTTTCGGGTATTCCCGCGGGAGAACTTCATTCCCTGCCTTAAAAATATCACGAACAGGATTTCATTTCAATATCATGCGGACAAGTTCAGCTGATTGTCTTCTGCTTCAGGCAGAAGCTGTTCTTGCTGTAGGTAAGCAGGCCATCCTTCTGCATCTTGCTCAGCTCATTGGACAGTGCGCTGCGGTCAACGCTGAGGTAGTCCGCAAGCTGCTGGCGATTGAACGGAATCGTGAACTGGCAGCTTGCGCTGCGCCGGCTCTGCTCAGAGAGATACGAAAGGAGGCGCGAGCGGATCGATTTCGAGGAGGTATGCACGCTTCTTCTGGAAAGCGCCAGGTTTTTCAGGGCAGAGATCTTCAGCAGATTCTGGATAAGCTTGTTGTGGTAAGGGCAGGCATTTTTGCATGTCGTCATGATTCTCATCGCATTCAGGAACATGATCTCGCTGTTCTCGCTGGCAATCGCATTGACCATCAGCGGCTCGCCGGGAATGCATGCATAGGTCTCCGCAAACAGCTGGCCGGGAGCGGAGCGCCCGAGAATGGTGCTGTTTCCCCACATGTCCTCAATCGTGATATTCACGCTGCCGGAAAGCACGAACCCGATATTCTCTATGCACTCCCCGGCATGATAGATAATCTCATCCTTTCTGTATTTCTTCTCATATGCGCCGAGACATGAGAGGACGGATGCTATTTCTTCAGCACTCATGCCGCGAAACAGCATGGTATTCGTCAAGAACTGATAATTCATATTTCCTCCGCTTTTGTTGTTATAACAACGTATTGTCGACTGGAATCATAGTATTCTGTGTCTGTGAAGTCAAGTCAGGCAGCTGAGACAAGAGCTCGATCTGAAGCTGCCCTGCCGTCTTCCGGTTCAGCATCAAAAGGAATTGGCGCTGCACTGCGCCGGAAAGGAAATCATCATGAAATTCCATGTAAACAGCAGCTGCATCGGCTGCGGTCTCTGTGCTTCCACCTGTCCCGCTGTCTTTCATCTGACAGATGCAGGCACGGCGGAGGCAGAGGCCGGGAAAGTATCTGCGGATCTGGAGAAGAGCGCACTGGAGGCAAAGGAGAACTGCCCGGTTGCGGCAATTGAGTCTTCCGAGGAAGAGAACTGATTCGCTGACGCAATGTATTGCATGCATGCTTCACAGAAGTTGAAATGCAGAAAGAAAGAGGAAATCAAAATGGATAGCAGAATGTTTTGCTTTCAATGCGAGCAGACAGCCGGCTGCACAGGCTGCAGAGGATATGCCGGCGTCTGCGGCAAGAAGTCTGATACCGCAAATCTCCAGGATGAACTCACCGGAGCGCTGATCGGACTTGCGCGAGCTTCCGAAGGACAAAGTCCGCTGCCGGAAAGCACTGGCAGAATACTTACGGAAGGACTGTTTACGACCGTCACGAATGTCAGCTTTGACGACGCGTCCATCCGCAGGCAGATTGAAAGAGCGCACCGCGAGAAGGAAAGAATCCTGTCAGGAAGCGCTGCCTGCGTGCAGGCAGATGATTACCGGATGAAGGATCTCTGGGATGCTGATGAGAATATCCGTTCCCTGAAATCGCTGATCCTGTTCGGCATGCGCGGCATGGCCGCATATGCATGCCATGCCCGCGTGCTGGGATATGAAGATCCTGAAGTGGATCAGTTCTTCTGCAGCGGACTGTCCGCAATCGGGCAGGATCTCACGATGGAGCAGCTTCTTCCCATCGTGCTGAAAGTCGGCGAGATCAACCTGAAGTGCATGGCACTCCTGGACAGAGCCAATACGGAGACATATGGCACGCCTTCTCCGGTCAAGGTTCCGCTGAAGATTGAAAAAGGACCTTTCATTGTCGTTACCGGACACGATCTGCGGGATCTGAAGCTGCTTCTGGAGCAGACAGCGGATAAGGGCATCAATATCTATACGCATGGAGAGATGCTGCCGGCCCATGCATATCCTGAGCTGAAGAAATATCCGCAGCTCAAGGGAAACTTCGGCACGGCATGGCAGAACCAGCAGAGAGAGTTCGACGGCATTCCCGCTCCGATCCTCTATACAACCAATTGCCTCATGCCGCCGAAGCCAAGCTATGCTGACCGCGTATTCACGACTGGCGAAGTGGCGTTCCCGAATGCAGTCCACATTGATGAGCAGAAGGATTTCTCGCCGGTGATTGAAGCCGCGCTCAGGCTCGGCGGATATTCAGAGGACCGCCAGATGACTGGAATCAATGGCGGCAAGGAAGTCACGACCGGCTTCGGACGCAGCGCTGTTCTCTCTCAGGCCGGAAAGATCGTCGAAGCCGTGAAGGCCGGAAAGATCAGTCATTTCTTCCTGGTCGCAGGCTGCGATGGCGCCAAGCCTGGCCGCAATTACTATACGGAGTTTGTCAAGCAGACGCCGAAAGATTCTGTCATGCTGACCCTAGCCTGCGGAAAGTACCGCTTTAACGATCTTGATCTGGGAACGGTCGCAGGCCTTCCGCGCATTCTGGATATGGGTCAGTGCAATGACGCATACGGAGCCATTCAGGTAGCAGCTGCGCTGGCTGATGCCTTCCACTGCAGCGTCAATGACCTCCCGCTTTCCTTCGTCCTTTCCTGGTACGAGCAGAAGGCTGTCTGCATTCTGCTGACGCTGCTTCATCTCGGCATCAGGAATATCCTGCTTGGTCCGTCGCTTCCTGCGTTCCTCTCTCCTGATGTTCTCAGCTATCTTGTCGAGAACTATCATATCGGTCCGACCACTACGCCGGAAGAGGATCTGAAGAAGCTGCTTGGATCGGCTGCATAGTCTATAAACAGAAAGAAGAGGCACTGCGCATGACAAAATCAATTGACTTAAGAGACTCTGTGTACAGCATCTGCAGGGAATATCCGGAAGTAAGGGATATTCTGAAGGAGCTTGACTTCTCTGACATCGCAAAGCCAGGCGCGCTGAAGACAGTCGGAAAGCTGATGACCATTCCGCGCGGTGCCTCGCTCAGGGATATCAGTCTCTCAGAGGTAATCACGAAGCTGGAAAATGCCGGATTTGAGATCGCTGATCCCGCGTTCAGCAGGAATCTCTCTGCTGAAGCCGGACAGAATCCATCTGAGACACAGAAAAACAGCACTGTCTCCGGTCAGGAGCAGCGGATCTCGCTTCTCAAGGACTATGTCGCAAGGCTCAGCAGAGGCGACAGCCTGGATGATGTGCGCAGAGACTTTGTCGCCAACTTCCGCACGGTGGATGCAGCGGAGATCGCCGGGGCTGAGCAGGACCTGATTCTCGGCGGCACTCCTGTCGAGGAGGTCCAGAGATTATGCGATGTCCATTCAGCGCTGTTTCATGGCGCTACCCGAGAAGAGCAGATTGCCAATGCCGAAGAGGCTGTCCAGGCATCCGCTGCCAGGATGGATCAGGATCATGCGCGCAATCCGCTCCTGGCGATTCCCGGCCATCCTGTCAATGTGCTCACTGCAGAGAATGCGCTCATCTCCGAGCTTCTCAGCAGCTTCAGAGAGGCATTATCATCCGGCATTGCCGAATCTGCAGCAGCCGACAGGCTCAAGTCACTGCATGTGATCTCCATGCATTATGCGGAGAAGGGAGACCTTCTCTATCCCCTGCTGAAGAGCAGATACGGCGTCACCGGCCCCGCGGATGTGATGTGGGGCGTTGATGATGAAATCAGGGAAGAACTCAGGATTCTCTCCGGATCCGGCGCGGCGCTGCCTCATTTCCGCGAGCGGCTGGATCAGCTTCTCACCCGCGCGGAAGAAATGGTCTACAAGGAAAACAACATTCTCTTCCCTCTCTGCATGGAGCATTTCACGGAGCAGGACTGGATGTCCATCTATCACGAGCTGAAGAGCTGCCAGCCGGTTCTTCCCGGCGGGTATCCCGCCTGGGATTCTGCTGAATCCTGGCATGCGGCACAGGCTTCTGCCACCGATGGCAGAACTCCTTCGGGAGAATCAGGCGAGGATTCCATTCCGCTTGGGGTCGGCCATATGACACGAGCGCAGATCGAGGCAGTGCTGAACACGATCCCGATGGAGCTGTCTTTCATTGATGATCACAATATCAATCGCTACTTCAATGGCGGAAAAAAACTGTTCAAGAGACCGGCTGCAGCCATTGATCGGGAGGTATTCGACTGCCATCCCCCGAAGTATGCAGCCATGGCAAGGCAGATCATTGATGAGCTGAGAAGCGGCGGGCAGAGCAGTGTCGACGTATGGATGGCCAAGAGCGGAGAGCCGGTGCTGGTTCGATACATGGCGGTGAGGAATGAAGATGGCAGCTATGCAGGAACCCTTGAGTGCGTTCAGAGAATGAATCTTGCGAAGAGGCACTTCTGCGATCAGGCATCGTGAAGCAGTGCTCTTACTCTGCAGCCGGGTTCATATCAGCAGCAGAATTATCGCCTGAATCATTTCGGATTTCATGATAAAAGGTGCACGATCCTCTGCGGTCATGCACCTTTTGAATGCTGGAAGACAGGCGGCCTGTGCATGCATATCGCTCAAGCCGCCAGATACGTGCGTATTCTGCTAGCTTCTGTCAGCGGTGTCAGGGACAACGTATCCCTGAACGCCTGTATACTTCACTGTGCAGGAAGCAGGCTTCAGATCCATATTGGAAGAGACATTCGTATATCCCGAATAGGTTCCATACCCTGCCGGAGCTGTCGCAGAGCCCTGATAGTCAACCCACTGAACCGAGACCGTGTTCCCATTGCAGTCCAGGAAGGTAACGCAGTAGGAGCTCTTCGCAGCCGCTGTAGCAACCGGTGTAACTACCGGTGCAGCCTCAACAGTCACTGTTATGGTACCGGTCTTCTCAACGCCATTCTCCGTATAGGTATAGGTAATCGTCTGCTCTCCTGTCGCATTCGGATCATACCCGGTGACAGTCGCGGTCGTAGTCACATCCTGCGTATAGGTTACCAGTCCGGTTGGATTATTGGCATCAACATAGTCAGCGTTGGTATAGTGTGCAGTCGCGGTCAGAGTGAGGCTCTGTCCGACTGTATATGAAGTAGGCCCGCTGAAGGTAATGGAATCAAGCACGGATGTGGAAGGCAGCACTGCAGCAGGCTCGCCTGGTCTTGTATGGCTGCTGGGAACGGATACTCCCATGACCTGCGACAGGCTCATTCCCTCCATCTCGATGCCCTCTGTTGTCTTGTCTGAGCGATACCACCCGAAATTATCGACGAGCGTGATCGGAGACCAGCCATTATCCAGCGTGGTCTTTGCGGTGCCTGCATAGAACAGCAGGCATCCTCTTCTCAGATGATACTGGCTGGAGATGATAGTGATCGAGGAAATGCCGTTATCATGCAGAAGCTTCGTCGTATTAGTTGCATTTTCTGCTGTATTCTTTGCCTGATTCTCCATCAGGATGCGGCTGGCATCAAGCCCCTTGACACTCTCCAGATAATCTGCCATCTGACCAGCTTCTGTCACATTTGGATTATTCTTTGCTGTTCCGCCGCCGGTAAGCACAATCTTGGAATTAGGGTAATTGATCGCCGCGGTATAGGCCGCATCGCAGCGCCCCTTTGCCTCGTCCTGCAGGCTTCCATCAGGATTCAGCGCATATCCAAGTACCACGAATGCATGTCCCGAGGCAGGCACATTCGGCGGCAGCGTATAGTTCGTGTCATCATAATAGATGTACTCAGGGAATGTATCGCTGTCTACCGTGGACCAGTAGTTCATGATGTTGACATACATATTGTATTCATCAGCACTGACCATTGACTTCAGTTCATACAGCGTTCTCTGAACATCAACATCTGAGATGTTGCCGCTGGAATTCTCATAATAATACATCAGCTGCCCTTCCAGCTCTGCAGCTGTGCTGGTGCTTGATGCGTGGACTTCAGTCCCAAAGCCGATGAAGACCGCAATTGAGATGCAGGCACAGATAAAAACATTGATTAGGCGCTTCATTATTCCCATTTCCCCCTTTTCATATTGAACAAATATTCGTTTCATTGTCTGAACTTCAGGTGAACTTTCTGTGAATTCTTCATGAACGTGACTACAAGTTTTGCCTCAAATGAAAGAAAGGAATGTAAGCGCTATCATATTTATCACCGCATTTAGCCTCCCTTGCCAGAAAACCGGAAAATCAGCGGCGGATTTCTTTTGCACATATTGATATTTTCGCATTGTTATCGTCTTAAACAGGTGTATAACAGTGATATGGCAAATTGGGTTGATAACAAGATCGTCTGTCCGCGGACAGCATTTGACCAGTATCTTGCGGGGACATCAGATCATCAGCTGGATACTGCACGCTTTTCAGCCGCCTTTCCGGAATACAGTCCTGAGTTCGAAAAAACAGAATGCACTTTTAATGCGCTCCCTGAGGATAAGGCTGAAGCGCTTTTCTCTACATGCAACTATGTCCCGATTGAATTTGCATACGCAGCCGTGCAGCATCTGAATGCCGTCTATTACTTCATGGAGCGCAATGAGGTCTATCTCTCCCGCCTGTCCATGAGATGCGATTCAGTAACAGAGGAGGTTCTCTTCCTGTCACATAATGAGGACTATCAGCAATTCCGCAGGAATTCCCCCTGGAAGAGCAGTCAATCCCCTGTCTGGAGCTGGGGACCGGAAAAGAAGCCGGGCTGGATCGTATGCGACAGCAGGCATATCATACAGAGATACAAGGATCAGTATCCCTATCTCTGGCTGCAGCAGGATGAGATTCAGGCCCTGCTGTGGGAGGAAAAATAAAAGGGCACAGCATCCGCCCTTTTTCAGTTTGTTCATTCCTGCGCTGAGCATGCCATCAGACATGCATGCATCGCATCAGCTGAGGCTCCATGTATCAGAGAATGCGGCAATGAAGATCGCAGTGATGATCAGCGCATGGAATACCCAGAATAGCTTTCGGTAAGTGCCTTCAGAGAGGAATCTTCCTGGCTGATTATATGGTGACAGAACAGCTGTCATCAGAAAACGTCCTGATGATCATCCCGCCCTGTCCTGCCTTTGCAGCGAGCATATATTTAAACTTTGAGAAGGCTTCACTTCATGCTTTCAATGCTACTGAAGCGAGAAGCACAAGGATCCATGAAATAATCAGATCAATACTCCTTCCTGATCTCCTGGATTCCATATTTCTTCATGAACGACTTCAGCTCAGCCGCATTCCGGATCACCATGACCTCAGTGAACTTCCCAGTATCAATATCCTTGAAGCCAGCCACCTGCTCACCGGTGCAGATACTGCAGTGCAGGATCGGAATCTGCCTTTCCTTATCCCAGGATGCCTGCGTCTTCGCCTTTTTCCACAGCATGGTCATTTCCCCTTTCGTGCCTTGAGAGTTTACTCTCTCTGCATCTATTATGTGCTTTTCTCAAAGGAGAGTATAAGAAGAATGGATCCACGCCTTCTGTGAATCCAGTTCTTGTATTCCATGATTCTGCTCTTTCTGACTGATGAATCCATTTCAGGAATTCCTGTTCAGAATCAGTTTAATCGAGGATTTCCATGGTAAATGAAAGAACACATGTTCGGGATCGATTCATTAGCTGTACGCGCAATCGGAGCGCTGCTCAGCCAAAATAGGATCCGATCTTATCCTCAATCCAGGACTTTGTGCGCAATCCCGGAAAATTTTCTGTATTCTTCCCTTTCCTGACGAAGACCTCGGTCGGAATCGAGCGAATCCCATATTGAGCTGAGGAATCTCCATCTATATCGATATCGCACATGATAAACATCACATCTGGATATTCACTGGCAAGATCATTTATAGTGCTGTTCTGCATCCTGCAGGGGCCGCACCATTCAGCCCAGAAGAATATGATCGCCTTTTCATGTGCAGAGAGATAGCTGTTCAGCTCATCATTGCGGTTGATCCTCACTACATTTGAGCCATTGGCTGCAGCAGCCGGGCTGATAATATTCCTCGTGCCGCCGGATGCGCCCCTGATCATCGCGAGAGAGGAGAGGCTGGATGCGAGGCTGCTGTCTGCCTGAGGCTCATCGATGCTGCATACATA
>Ga0183095_10721_pt1 | contig 67121 bp, 69 predicted proteins | sample BioMet4_FD_130346 | JGI IMG/M metagenome (GOLD analysis project Ga0183095, IMG submission 130346) | Microbial communities from bioreactor (seeded with sewage sludge) at LBNL, California, USA - Biofuel metagenome 4 (v2) (version 3) | ecosystem: Engineered > Bioreactor > Anaerobic > Unclassified ... | reverse complement strand
ACGCTGATGAAGGGTGATAAGGTTGTCGAGGCGTTCAAGAAATTGAGCAATTCGGAGTTGCTCATCCGCAGAGGTAACCCAAAACTTATATTCCAACATCTCATCAATCTTCAATACTCTATTTCGTCCGGCACCTCCCGGAGAAGCAAGCCATAGATGATGACGGAAATTCTCATCCGTAATGGCAAACTTGAAATAGCTTGGAACCATACCTGTATTAAAGCTAAATTGCGGAAAACGATGCGAAACGAGCTTTCCAGCGTCATTTTCATCAGTTATTGCAACAGCGTGTTCCCATCCGAAAGTGATATTAACAATGAATTTGTCCGCAGCCACACGATGCATCTGTGCCGTTTCTAATTCCATTCCCGCTCTGACGTAGCTGTGAAATGTTCCCTTTGCATGGCTTCGTATACCCAAACGAAAGTATCCGTCGGTTGGCGTTGGAATAGGATCGGCGTATGGAGTTACTATTTCACTAAACTTACGCTGTTCCCAAGCGTCAGTGAATCCTGCAAAGCGAACAGCCGGTTTTGCTGTATGTTCCTGCATATTATTCACCTCCAAGAAGGATTTTGAACTCTTTCAGCCCTTGCATATCGAATTCATTTCCTGTCAGCTCATCAATATAGCCTCTCAGAGACAGCTCGGTTTCTTTAATTTGTTCCTCAACAGCCGCAAAGGTCGTTTCATACTTCTTGCACAGAGCATCAAGCTTCGCTACAAAGTCATTGAGGACGGTTTGCGGCATGGTTTCGATGCTCCCTGTAAGCGGCACAATCCATTTGAGCCTCAAAATGTCGATAACCGCAGCGTCATCGAGACCTTCAATCGTTTTCTTCGTCTTGATGTGCAGCGCGGCTGCATCATCTTTGGCTTGCTTCTTGAGTGTCTTTTCTTCAGTTATGAGCGTATCGACCTTTTTGAGAACAGCAAGTGTTTCCGGCTCAGCTTCTTTAGCCTTAATAGCTTTTTTGACTTCGGCAGCAACAAAGGCGTCTTTCCCTTCGTTTACGAAGTCCTTTTCCTTATCGTCTTCCGAAAGCTCGTCGAGTAAAGACTCATATTCGCCGGAGATTTCCGAGATACGGGCTTCGCAGTCCTTCAATGCCTGAAGCTCGTCGGGGAGAAGTAACTCCTGAACAAGAGCGAACGGCAGCACATGGCCGAGCCATCCTTCCTGTACCTCCTGATCTTTTCCGTCCTTCTTTTTGATAACCATGTTGGGGTCAACCTGACGGGTCGCAGAAAAGCCCTCGGTTTGAATGATTTCAAGGTCAACGGCGATGCGATTCCAGTTTTCATCGAGAAGCTGGTATGCTTCATATCGGTCAACGAGAGGTACATTTGCCAGCCTTGCGAAAATATCATCACTCAAGACGGCTTCTTCCTTGGAGATGTTGAGTGATTTCATACCGTCAAGCAGTTCGTGCGACAGGAACTCCCCGAATCCGCTGAAGGCAGAATTAAACCCGCTGACAAAGGAAGAAACCGAAGTGTGCTCTCCCACGGCTGCGCGAATATTGGCGGCGCGCAGATGACAATAGGCGTGGTTATCGGAAGCGAACAGAGCTTCTTTCAAGCCGGGGAAAGCATCCCAATACAGCTTTAATCCTGCAAGCTCACTTTCCGGGATGCCGCCGAACATGGAGGCATATATATCCCAGCTTTCTGCTTTTTCAGAAGAATCGACATAGCGGGGAATGTTAAGGTTATATTCGTTTTTGCGGATTTCATCGCGGCTTACTACCTTGGAAAACTTATCTACGCTGCGGCGGGCAACGACGGTATCAACAATCCGCTTGATGTCGCTTGCCCGGAGCATATTATTCTTGCCAACCTTGGCAAAGCCTTTGGAAGCATCGACGATCAGTACATCCGTGTTCGCTCTCTTTTGCCGCAGAACCATGATAATGGTTGGAATGCCTGTCCCAAAGAAAATATTAGCGGGCAAACCGATGATTGCGTCGATGTGATTCTGTTCTATCAGGTTTTTTCGGATAGTGCCTTCTTCACCGCCACGGAACAAAACGCCGTGCGGAAGCACTATGGTCATGATACCATCGCTTTTCAGATGGAACAGGTCGTGCAGCAGAAAGGCATAGTCGGCTTTTCCTTTGGGCGCGAGACCAAAGCGGGCATATCGGGGGTCTGTCTCCTTATCTGACGGATTCCATGCCTGAGAGTATGGAGGATTTGATACAACCGCGTCAACGTACAGAGGGTTGTATGTATTGATAGGGTCGTTTTCGTCGAAATACGGCCAGTCTTCTTCGAGCGTATCTCCGTTGCGAGTATAGATATTATCCGGGAGAATGCCACGCATGACAAGATTCATACGGGTCAGGTTGTAGGTGTTCTCCTTTAGCTCCTGCGCATAGTATTTGATTTTGTTGTCGTTGCCCATGTAGCGGGAAACGCATTTACCGATATTGATGAGCAAGGAACCGGAACCGCTTGTGGGGTCATATATTTCGATTTCCTCGCGGTCTTTCAAATGTCCTGCAACGATTTCTGACATCAACAGAGAAACCTCGTGCGGCGTGTAGAACTCGCCGGCTTTCTTCCCGGCGTTTGCAGCAAAGTTGCTGATGAGGTACTCATAGATGAACCCAAGAACATCGTAATCTTGTTTGCCGTCCATCGGAATGTCCTTGATGAGATAAATCAAATCCCTGATTGCTTTTGTGCGAGCGCCGGAGGATTCACCGAGTTTGGTCAACCCTGTCTCCAGCGTGGTAAAGACGCCGGTGAAGACCTTTTTATGAGAGTTGTTTATGAGTCGGCTGAATGCAGAAAGAGCAAGCGTGACATCATCGGCAGAAAAGTCACTACCCTTGGCAATCCATGTTGAAAAGAGATTGTCGTAGGAAATGAAGTATCCGATGTTCTTTTGTACGCTTTCGACGGTCTCCTGGTCATCCTCATTCAATGCCGAAAGGTATTCGTCTGTCCAGTCGTTATCTTTTAGATACTTAACTTCCTTGTCTGAAAGGAATTTGTAGAAGATAAATCCGAGAATATAGTCTTTGTACTCGTTTGCCTCAATTTTTGAGCGCATTTTGTTTGCAGATTCCCAAATCTTAGACGCCAACTGTTGCTTGTTCATTTTGTTTCCTCCCCCTGCGTGTTGGAAAGCCATGCTTCTTCAAGCGTATCAAATGACAGATTGTTGTTTTCACAGAAAGCTTTGATTTGCTTCATCGCCGACATACTTGGCGTTGTTTTGCCGGACTCCCATCGATTAACGGTCGAAAATGCGACGTTCAAGGATTTTGCAAAATCCTCTTGCGTCAAAAATGCTTTATGGCGAATCAGCTTGATTTCATTTGGTATATCCATCTCGCATCCTCCTTGCACATCATACGCATAATTATAGCATCTTGATAGCCCGCTTTCAATAGCGCAAGAGTCATTTTTCCGTTCGCTTGGGAACAGCGTAAGTTCTCAGATATCACCTATCCGGCAGGTGAAAAGAACAGAGAAAACCTACCGTTGGAGAGTTATTCAATCACAAATGAAAGTGGGTTTGTCCCTCAAAATGAGCAGTTTGAAAACGGCGGAACGATGCGTGAAGCGGATAAAAGGATGTATTATATCGTCAGTCCGAATTCATTTGCCTACAATCCAGCAAGAATAAATGTTGGCTCTATCGGATATCAGAATACCGCTAAAAACGTGATAGTAAGCTCACTTTACGAGGTTTTCAAGACAACGGAAGATATTGACGACCGACTTCTTTGGCATTGGTTTAAGTCACCCGATTTTCAAAAACTCATTGTTCAACTGCAAGAAGGTGGAGTGCGCCTTTACTTCTACTATGACAAACTCTGCATGGGTGAAGTGGCATTACCAGAAATTGAAGAACAGCGCAAAATCGGGCAGTTCCATGACACCCTCGACACCCTTATCACCCTTCATCAGCGTAAGGCCGCCAACTCAATTCATTACGCCAATGACGTCTCGTTACCTGCGGTGATATATGTCGAGATAAAAAACATCGGACACAAGAAAGCTGTGTCCGATGCATGTTTAGATCTCTAATAGGCCATGGTATTTAGATGAAGGGGGAACTTGTCTATTTGCATATCGTAAAAGTCGGCACATTCAGCCGCTTCGCATACTCAATTGTGTTTCGCGTCCCGCCAGCCTCACCATTGTACACAGCTATGACCCGAGCGCTGTGATTTACCATCCATTCATTTCTGATCTGAAAGCAGTTGCGAGAGTACCCACTGCATATATAGCGTACCAGATTGCTTCCTTCAGAACAAAGTAATATCTCTGTCTCCATTCATGTGACCACCGTTCCTCGAATCCGCAAAAAGGGCTTGCCGCAATCAGTTTGATACCAGACTCCGCTCTCCGCTTTTCGATAACTATATCTGCAGCCCAAAGATCGACGCCGCGCGCCATTCCGGATATGAATGTGTGAAATCCATCGGAAATCGCTGCCTCAATTTCATATTCCAGCGCTTCTTTGACAGCGCTCTCTGTCATTTGAAGTTTCTCAGGCCGATGTCCAGTAAAACAACATCTATGTCGTCGCAGTTCGTTTTCAGCCATAGTATTCTCCCATGCGCTATGATCGCAACCCAACTGTCGTTTCATATTCAGTTTGAAGTTGTATGGCCTTCATTCCATGTGAAGTTATCAGATTTGATAAGCGTATCAGTTTCTTTGAGGTCAATGGTTCCCCAAAATCAAGCAGTCGATTCCCCGTTTTTCTATATCTCATGATAAATAACCAATGGTACTCAATCATTATCGATTTAATTTTAAGGCCAACGCTGTTCTTCATTTCTCTTTCCTCCCATTCTATCAGAACGATAACCGTTCTTCAAGAACTACTATAAACGATTGAGATGTCGAATGTAGTCGAAGATAAACGAAGGACATAAAAAAAGACCGAGCTGACGCGAATCAGCTCGGTTGATGTGTGCTTGTGAACTTACGGGTTGTTTGCTTCCTGTATCATAGTGTCCACCACGCGAAGGATTCTCCTTTGCTCTGCAATGGGCAACGCAGATATCTTCTCAGATAGCTGCGATGAGGTAATCTTTGGAGAAACCGAGAGAACATCAGAGAGAAGCGTATTTGCGTCTATTTCAAGCGCATTGGCAATAGGGATAAAGGTCACGAATCTTGGCGGTTTACTGCCGCGCTCCAAAACGCTGACATGATCGGTACTTAAGTTGGCTTTCTCCGCAAGTTCTGCTTGTGTCCAACCTCTTTTCATTCTGGCCTCTTTAACGCGCCGTCCTACAGCTTCCAGATTCATCTGCACACCTCCTAACAGAACGACATCCGTTCCAAGTTAGTATAAATGAGGTGTGCTTTACTATACAGGAGCCTGATGACCGGCAACCGTTCCATTAGAACGGAACACAGCTTTTTCTCTGTGTATTTGTTCTTTCTCTGATGTTAAGTATTCTTAGAGTGAGTCCTTCAAGGGGGTTCACTATGAACCGCACCTTGGTTCAGTGAATTGTCATAGAACCCCCTTGGCGGAAAAGTCCGTTTTCACTCGACCGTCAAGACAATGCTTTTTCGACCACATACAGATTGGAGCTGCGGCTGCCGTTTTCACGGTAGCGCGGCTTCTTTTCTATAAACCCCGCTTTGTAGAGGTCGTCCAGCGCCCGTTTGACGGTGCTGCGGGAGAGGTGGAGATCCGTGGCGATCTTCTTGATCCCCGGCCAACAGGTTCCCGAAGCATTTGTGCGGTCACGAAGATACATATACACAGCCTTTGCCCGGTGCGGAATGTCCTCGGCGTAGATGGTTCCGAAGTAACTCATGGCTTGCCCTCCTGATGCTGGAATCCTTTCTGCATTCGACGTTTTGAGTCGCGCAGGCTGATGTCTGATTCACGCTGGCTGATGCCGCCTGTGGCGCTCTTGTCGCTGACCGGCACATCCTCGACCGCTTTCCCCGCGTGGAAGCGAGTCAAGATTCTATGCTCCAATTCGTCCTTGTCGGCGTATGCGACCTTGCGCTCGGCCTTCTCCGGAACTTCATATACGTTGTCGAAGGTTATGCCCCAATCGAGGAACAGACGCAGCCTTGTCTGCATGGGATGTGTGCCGGTTTTCATCACGACGAACTGTCCTTTGGGCAAGCTCTTGAGCTCGTCGGGCGTCATGAGCGGGCGCTCCATCATCTGAAGGCTCTGGCTGGGATCGTTCTTGCCCCGAGAGATGCTGCCGGACATAACGGTGCGACTACCCAGCGCTTTGGACAGCACGTCGGCGGTCTGGCTGTTGGGAGCGAAGCCTCCGAAGATAGTGCATTGGCAGTTGTCGACTATGATCTCCGAGCCTTCCTTGCCGTAGTTCTTTTGGAGCTGACCGAAGCTCTGGATGATAGGCACCATGAGCAGGCGGCGAGAGCGGGAGGCACTGAAAATAAGCTGCAGCGACTCTATGGGCGGGATGGTGCCGAGCTCGTCGCAGTAGAATACCACACGGTTATTCAGCTTGCCGCCGTTCTCATCCGCCACGGAAAGTATTTCCCGATAGAGCTGCTGAATCATGAGGCTGACCATGAAGTATTTCGTCAGGTCTTCTTCCGGCAGCACGATAAAGATGGCGCTTTTCGTATTGCAGAACTTCTCGGCGTCGATAGCAGTGTCGAAGCAAAGGATCTGCTCCATCTCCGAATCCAGAAACGCATTGAGCCGGGATAGCACGGTGGACATGACCGACGCCATGGCTTGCTCCGAGGAGTTGAGCGCGGCGCCGGCGAACCACTTCGCCTTGTGCTCAGCCGGGAGCTTCGCCATGAGGAGCTGGAACTGGCTCTTGCCCTTTACTTTGGAAGGCTCCAACAGCTCCTGCACCATTTTGAACACAGAGATGATATGCCGCCGTTCCTCTGGGTGGTCGCTGTCGGGCGCGAGGAACTCCGCAAGAAGAAGGATGACGGAAGTCAGCAGCCCCTCGGCGGCATCATAAAAGAATGCGTTTTGACCGTAGTTTGCGCTGTCGCCGGAGGAGTTGATGATGGTCTTGCTGATGATCTTGGCGTACTTCTCCGCCTTGGCCTTGGCAGCGAGGTCGTGTTCGTTGGCGCGATACTCGTCCATGTACTTGTTGACCAGATGGAGAAGGTTGTTGCCGTCCGAGCGGGTGGGGTTCCGTAAGTCAATGACCGCGATATTGTAGCCATAGTGGTCGCGGGCGACGGCACCATAGTTACGGAACAGATCACCCTTGGTGTCTGTGCAGAGGAAGCTCATGCCCGTCGCGCAGGCGTATTCCAGATTGGGGTACAAAAAGAACGCAGTCTTTCCGACACCAGACGCACCGATCATGAGGGTGTGGACGTCGTCCGTATCCACCAGCGCCGTGACCTCGTTCTTCTTCCCGATACTGCCGAGGATGATGCCTTGCTCCTGCGGCAGCTCCTTGTTCTTGCGCCACGCCTTGGGGCGGAACGGGATGCGCTTATAAGTGCGCTGGATCTCCTTCTTCGTAGCGAAGCGGGCTGTGCCATGCTGCCCGTCACCCACGGTGCGGCTCTTGATGCCGTTGAGGGTATAGTAATGCGCCAGCAGTGAGAGTCCGCCAATGACCGCGAACATGATTGCTGCGGCGGCGATCAGATAATAGACTTTTTCCTGCAATGTACTCACTCCATTCTCATTGCCATAGTTGATCCCGCTTCGCAGGCGCAGACCAGCTCGTCGTTCCAGTCCTTCGCCTCGGAGCGGTCTATCTCAATATTTGCGTACCCATGCTCCTGAAGGATGGCGGTCAGACGCTCTGTCGCTTTGATGCCGGCGTCGTCGTTATCGAGGCACAGCACGACTTCATCGAGCTGTGCGTATTGCTCCACCATCCAGAGCATGGCGTGTTCCGCCGTTCCGCAGAGAGACACATAGCTGTGTTCCTGCCGGCCCTCCGGGTGCAGGGAGATATACGAGAGCATATCTATCGGAGCCTCGAACACATACAGCCGCTCGGATGAGCCTACCCAATGAAAGCTGAATCGGGGATCGCTGCTCTCGATGTTGCCGCGATAGCTTTTGCCCTCTGTGTATATGCTCCGCTTATGCCCATGACGCGAAACGCCGTGTTCGTCCAGTCCGACGAACACGGCGTTGTGATATATCTTGGTCTTATCCGAAGAAGGCTCGGCGCTCTCATATACGAGTTTTTCCCGAGCGAAAGCTGTCAGCACCTCCCGGTCGATGTGTCGATGCTGAAGCAGATAGGCATAGACACGGCGCATATCCGTGTGCGCCGTGGGCAGCGCGAAGGGCTTGCGCTCCTGTACAGGCTCCGGCTGTGACCGCAGATAGGTCACGCCGGTTTCGCCGCCGAGGAGCATGGTTACTGCGTCCGGGAAGCTCAGTCCATAGAACTGCTGCACGAAGTCGATGGCAAGCCCGCCCTTCTCGGCGGCGTGGTCGAACCATTGATTGCCGCGCACAGTGATGCTGTGATCCGAGGCGAGGCGCTTGTCTCGCCCGGACGGTATGAGCTTCTCGCCTTTATGCCGAAGGAACTCGGGCAGGTCGACCGAGTTGGCGCGGTGCTTCTGATCGTCGGAAAAATGAATGTACTGTGCGATGATACTCGCCTCCAATCTTAGTAGGTGATGTAGCTCTGCTCCTGTTCGTGATCGTCCGCCTTGTGACCCTGGGCGATCTTCTTTTGCTTGAGCTTACGCAGGAGCTTCTTGTCAAGCTGGATTCTGCCGCCGCGTTTTGGCGGTGTGTTATCCTGAAAGATGCGGCTCATGTGATGCAGGAGTCGCGTCGCCGCAATGAACGAGGACGGGCTTCGCGCCTCGCTCCAATGGTCTACGAAGAACTGAGCGTACTGATTGCCCTGCTCGGCGGAGCGGGTAAACCAGAGAAGCGCAGCCTCCGCGTCCTTGGGCACAGCCTCGCCGGAGAGGTACAGCTTTCCCAGCGCGTACTGCGCCGCGGCGTTGCCCTGCTCTGCGGCTGCCGTGAACCAGCGCAGTGCCTCGGCGTTATCCTTGGTAGCATCCTCGCCGGTCATGCTGTGCTTGCCGAGTTGGAACATGGCGTAGCTGTTGCCGGCGTCGGCAGAGATGCGAAAGCATTCGAGCGCCTTTGGAGCGTCCTTCTGCATTATGCCTCCGTCCATGAGCAGCTTTCCCACGGCGTATGCTGCGTCGGGGTTTCCGCCGTCCGCCATGTGAAGTAAAAGTACCGCCGCAGTCCGCCGCTCTGTTTCGTCAGCGTCGTCTGCTTTGACCTTGCGTATCAGCGCCCACACATTTGCCGCCGCTTTAGGCTCGTCCTTGGCATCTTCCTCGAACGAGAACTCATGCCCGACCAGCTTGGCAGCCTCCGCGACGACCATGTTTCGCACGGGCTTGAACTCCTTCTGCCTGGAGAGCGGCGGGATCTCCTGCACCTCATCTTGGTACGTGCTGAGAATGTCTGTGCGGATATCGAACCAGAGACGATATGCCTTCGACACATCCGTATCCCGCGCCAGCTCGTCCACGATTTCGTCGACGATGGCCTTGACCGACGCTTGCAGATAGCCGTACTGCATTTTACCCTTGTGCGTCGCCAGCTTCGCTACAAGCTGTTCGGTCAGCTTTTCAATGCGGTCGTTTTTGAGAACGCCGCTTGCCATGCGGTCGATGAGCTCCTGATACAGTCGCCGTGCGTTTTCCTTGAGCGCGTCTCGCTGCCGGGTGTCGGCGGCATAAAGCTCCTGAAGCTGTTCGGGGAAGATGCTTCGAGCCAGAGCTGACTTGACCTGAGTGATGCCGTCTTTTGTGAGAAAGCCCTCCTTCGGATCAGTGGAGTACAGGATCATGTGGATGTGAGGATGGTGTGTCTGGTCATGGAAGGACGCATACCACCGCAGATGCTCCGGCTTTATCTTGTATGCTTTTGCGAGGTCGGCGGCGCAGGCGGAGAGCATAGCTCGCCAGCTCTCCGGGAATTCATAGCCCATCGCCTGTGCGTCCTCGCGTCTGAGTGAAATTACCGGCGTCCACACGACGCCGGGATGCTGAGATATTTCTTTCTGCACTTTGGACAGCACCAGCGCTCTGCCGCTGCCGTCGAACAGGCCGTGAGTCCCGGTTTTAGATACTCCGGGGCGTGTGCCGATGTAGTCCACATAGTTTTCGCGCTTGCCAATCTGGTCGAGGTTCTGCTCCAAGGCAATGCCGATAAAGTCTGAGGCGTTTTCTATCGTCGGGTTTGCGAGGTAGTCCTGATACTCGAAGCGCTTTTTGGTCAGCGGAAAATCTCTGACGATCTGGCGGATGAGCTGCGCCTGCTTCTGCGTTGCGGGTTTGTTACCGTCAGTCGCCGGCGCCGGAGCCGCACCCTCCCGTGTTGCGATGTAGCGCACAAGGTATGAGAGGTGTGCGGCGTTACCTGCTCCGCTTTTGAAATGCGGCGAGATAAAAATAAGGCGAGGCATGATTACTCGTCCTCGTCTAATTCGTCATCCTGTATGAGCGCGTCGATATCCAAATCATATTCCAGCGGTATTGGGTCTTTGTAGAGCTGCTCGTATGTCAGCGTGCCCTTGAGTCGCTTGACGTCGCTGATGGATTTATTACGAAAGTGCTTTAGCTGTTCCGGGCTCACTCGTATCAGCCCGGCGATGATATGCATTGTCTGTACGATCACTACTGAGAGGCGAAAGAGGTTGCGGCAGATGTGGGTGGCGAAGCCGCTGAGCTGACCGCGCAGCACTTGTGTCAGCACTGGCACGAGGTATGGGGTCGCGTCCTTCGCCGAAATGTATCCGGCGTAAAACCTAATCGCATTCTCAACAAACTCCGACTGGCTCTGGCAGTTGTCCTTTTGGTAGCTGTTCTCGACCAGCCTCTTGGCGTCCAGGTTGAGCCAAAAGGCATACTTCTTCTTTATCTGTTCATCCATAAAAATGCTGTCCTTTCTGCCCACGTCACCTGTCAAAAGCCAGCAATGGTGGGCTTTTTCACATCTCACGACCCCGGTCGGCTTGAAAATGGCGTTTTACGACCCCGCTCCCAAAATGCCCCGACCCGCTCTGCGGGGCGGTGTTTTCCGCATCGGAGGGCGCTGTGCGACCCCGGTGCTTTATCCTGTACACAAATCGTGAGCGCCATTCTCCCTCCAAACCTCCCGCTAAAAGCCCCGACAGGCGCTTCCGTCCTGCCGGGGTGCTGGGATGCTACCCTCGCCGGTAAAGCCGCACACGGGCGCACACGGGCGCGACGGCGCGTTACATTTGCGGTTCTGTGAGCGGAGCGTCGTTCTCCGCCATGCGCTGGGCGCTGTAGTCCACGAGTGTCATGCCGGTCCGCTCCTGACAGTATGCATCCATCTTGCGGAGCAAGATTTCCTTTTCAGCGGCATTCAGCGTGTAGCTGATTTCCTCGTCTGTGCCATCGCCGCGGTGCAGGACGATATCGAGGGTATCGCAAACCTCGCCGGAAGGCATATCGTAGTTGGCGTAGATATTTAGCCAGTCATCATTCTGATCGGTCACCACAAAAGTTCCGAAGGCGGCGTCCACATCAAAACCGCCGCCCAGCATAAAGTCGAGCTGGTCATCCATCTCGCAGATCTCATCCTCGAAGGACAGCTCACGCGCAGAGAGATGCCCGGCAGAGGTTATCTCCTTGCCCTCGAGTTTGTCGAGGAGAATATACAGGCGCTCTGCCGGGTGCGCGTATTGACTTCTGTCAGCGTGATAGACGGCGGTGCTGACGTCGCGCATGGCGTAGGTTTTCCAACCGTCCATGATATTCACGCCCGAGAACTCACGCTTATCGAAATCGATATCGTATGCGCCGACGATGCGTCCGGTGTTATCCATGCGCTCTAAAACATACTTTTCGAAGTCGTCGACGCTGATGCTGACGCGATCAGTGAAGCGCTCCGCAAATGAGATGCGTGCGTCACCCTCGTCTCTCAGATGGCGTCGCAGTGCTCTCGCCGCGCCGAGCAGATCAGAGAACAGCTTGGTGCGATAGTATTCCTCGTTTCCATTCTCATGCACATGGAAGATAGCGAAGGAGTCGCTTTCCTCGGCGCGGCGCTCCGCAGCAAGGCGCTCTCCCTCTAATGCGTTATTGATATCTGTGCGCTCCTGCGCGGGAACATACTGACGGTACAGTTCATCGAAGCGTGCCTGCATCACCGTCTGCGTATCAGTGCCGCTCTCATTCATCACGCGCTCCAGCGCAGCCAGTCTGCGTTTGTCCATCCACAGCTCGAGAGAAACATCATCAGCCATTTTGCTCATCCTCCGTTACCAGCGCAACAGCAGAAGGCAAAGGCTTCGCAAGTGCAGGCTGCGGCTTGGGTGCAGTGTTCTTGGCCGGACGCTTGGGCTTTTCTTTGACCGTAGGCGTCGCGCGGCTGTCCAGATATTCGCGCAGCGGCTCCGCAACAGTTTTTTCGTAGAGCCTCGAGAGCGCATCATCCATACGCTCCTGCACAGATGAGTTTTCCTTCTTTAGAGAAAACTCCAGCGCATCCAACTTTTCATCGTCGAATGCGAGGGTGATATTGACTATTTTCATTCAGTTGCCTCCGTTTCTGTAATGTAGGTGATATACGGAACCTCCAGCCATGCCGTCCAACTCCGCTCGGAGAGCTGCGTCTTGACCACGCCGTACTTAGTGCCCATGGCCTCAATTACTTCTCCGTTGCCGATGTACACTCCGATATGTCCCTCGTGCCACACGGCAAGCCCCGGCGTGTCTGGCATTGAGGACATATCGCCTTTGACGGTCGCGTTGTAGTACATGGAATCCGCGCCGATATCGGGCATCCCGTTGATGGCGTAGCCGACGCTCATGGATTCTATGTCGAGCCAGCCGTAGCCTTTGATTAGACCCACGCAGTCAGTCGTTCTGCCGCCGAGCCAGTTCTCACGGATGAAGTCCTCGTAGTTGCCGACGGCCTCCGGGTATTGCGCCAGCTTGCTCTGAAAGAGCGAGTCGGTCAGCACCCAGCCGCAGGTTCCCCAGACATAGCCCCAGCCGTTCTCCCATGCGCTCACAGAATAAGCGACGAGGTCAAGATTGTTCTTTGTGTATGGATCGGTGAACGCAGAAATGTCCAGCTCGATGCTTGCTCCGTCGCCGCGCATATATGCGCCGGAGAAGGTGTCGCCGCCACTCCGAGTCCGCAGCATCACCGCCGTCACATTTTTCTTTACCGCATCGGTGATCTGAACGCCCATGACGCTTTGAATATTGGAGTACGCGGTTTCGATGGGCAGCGGCACCGCGACGGTATAGACCTCGCCGCTTTCGGTGTCTGTGCGCTGCACATAGGATACGAAGCAGTCAACGAAGCGTCCGATGCCAACGGTTGTGGGATTCTCGGCGCCGAAATACAGAGAATAAAAAATGGCCTTGACCCGGTGAGAGTCAAGGCCATTGCCGCCCTCCGACATCGCGTTGACAGCTGAAATCTCGCTGTCCACAATGGCAAGGCTGTTTTGCATGTCCACAATGTGCTGTCGGTACGCCTCCGGCACGGAGCCGGCAATCATGCCGCCGTAGTATGAAAGATCGAGTGCCTCGATGTTGTGATCCGCTCCGCCCGACATGAAACTGCACACGATGACGAGCAGGACGATGAGCGGTGACAGCACTGCGGCGATGATCCACCCTGCGGTCTTGCGGAGCTTATCGTTGGTGAGGACGGTCGCGGCGATCTTTGCCGCCGCTGCCGCAGTCAGCGCCATCAGCGACCACCCGCCTTGCCGAACAGCTTCTCCTTGTATGCTGGGGCATGGACGACGAGGTTGTATCTCTCATTACCACACTTATACAAACAGACGCCGCGCTGGGGGAAGCGGATAAGATTGTACTCGGATTCCTCAAGCTGGAGCGTATCCATGTAGAACCGCTTGTCGATGTTGCCGGCATTAAACAAATATGCATGCGTCGGGATGCTGAACAGAGGCTTGGTCAGCTCCGCGATTCCGGGGATGGCAAAGTCCTCAAGGTTCTGCGATGCGAGGATGACCGAGGATTCCTTCTTCCTGACACGCTTCATAAAGTTTCGGATATACTCGATGGCGGTAAGGTTCGTCAGAAAGAGGTACAGCTCGTCAATCGACGCCGTGGTGTTGCCCTCGGTCAGCAGCTTGTCGCTCATGAAGGAGAGAACATTGAACAGCAGAGCGTTCTTCACGTTCTTACTGGCCTGCAGCAGACCTTTGACGCCGAACACGATGAAGCGGTTTGAGGTGATGTTGGTATGCCCGTTGAAGAACTTGCTTTCCGCGCCCTGGCACATGGAGTGGAGTCCCAGCAGAATCTCCTGCAAAAGCTCCACCGTGTAGAGCTGATACTTCTGCGAGTCGAAGGCTTTATACTCTGCCTCGATCAGCGCGTACAGATCCGAGAGCACGGGGTAATCGTTGGGCGTCAGCTTGGTAAAATTGGTGCAGTCGCTGATGCCCCACTTGGCGTACAACTTTGCCAGCATCAACTCGATGACGTCAATGTGAGCATCGTCGAAATCCTTATAGCACCTGAAGAAGTCCTTGAGGAATGAGATGTGCTGACTGAGCTTGGTGCTCTGCCGGAAGGTCTGCGGCGCATCGAGGTCGGCGGAGTCGCTGCCATCGTCCCAGCTCTTGGGCTCCAAGGGGTTTATCATGTGCTGTCCGCTCATCAGGTCGATAAAGCACCCGCCCAGATTCTCCGCGAGGTCGATGTACTCATGCTCCGGGTCGAGGCACAGGACGGATTTGCCGCTCTCCAAAATGTTGCAGAGGAGCAGCTTGAGCAGATAAGACTTGCCCTGACCACTGTTGCCGAGAATGAGGCAGCAGGGGTTGGTCTTGTCATCGTCCCGCTTGTCCAGATCCACGAGGATGTTGCTGCCGAACTTGTCCCGTCCAATGTAGAAGCCATGGGCGTCCGTCTTGCCAGAGTAGTTGAACGGATAGAGGTTGGCGACCGAGCTGGCCGGTAGGACGCGCTCGTACTGTGCGCCGAACACATTCCGACCGCTGGGGCCGACGCACAGGAACCCCTGCTGCTGACGGAGCAGGAGTCTGTCCACGTTGAGCTTGCTCCTTACCAATTCCGTCAGCACGTCGGTCTGGAGCAACTTGAGGGCGTCGTATTCATGAGCGATGAGCTCGATGTAAACGGCGCAATGTAGGAGCGGTTCGCGGTTGCGGTGCATGGTGGAGACCAGCGTTGTCACATCCTGCAAGTTACTCTCGGCTGTGACGGTCTGCTGGAGGTCGTTGGTGTTGGAGCCTGCCATGCGGTTTTTGTTGGCAGCGTTATGGATGATGCGCTTTTCTTCAGCGGGGGTGACCTGCCGGGTATAGATGCGGAGCGTCACGCCGTCCTTTTCACCGAGGTGACGCAGGATAGCCTGCTCGTCCGTGGTCGTCGGATACTCCCGAAGCGCCCATACGCAGCGGTAGGTGTTTCCGCAGATGATGTGGTCGGTATTGAACTTGATGATCCCCGGCGAGATCATGTCGAGGAACTCTTTTATCTGAGTTTCCTGCGCCGGGGTAACGTTTCTTTTGCTGTGCTTACCCAAAATAGATACCTCCTGTATCCGCCGCGGGAGGTATCTCTGGCAATGACCGTCGGAAGGATATCTCCCACGGCCAAACGATATTTACTGTTTACTCTCCGAGAATGATCCAGCGCTCGCCGTCGTTGTCCTCGTAGACCTCAGTGGTCACGTTCTGCTCATAATACACGCCGAGGAGCCTCTGAATAGCTTCCTTATCGCATCTCCGCACCGTAAATCCCTGATCCTTGAGGGACTTCTCGATACGAGAGAGATACGGGAAGATCTCTGCTTCCTTTTCGTTTTTGAGCCGGACGATGATGAGAAACTCTCGCGCCGTTGCCATCTGGATCTGCAGCCGGTCGAGGCTGACCGCGTCCAGCTCCAGCAGTTTTCGCACGGCGGGCAGGTTCTCGGCCTCCGTGCGGCTCTTGAGGTAGCTCTTGTTGTCCTCGAAGTTTTCGCGGCTGTTGATGCAGAGCATTTCGACCTCGACCAAGCCCTTGAGAACTGTCATCAGGGCATAAATACGGGCGGCGACGCTTGTGTCGGAGAGGACGCTGATGTTGGTGGGCCGGATAGAGAAAAAGACCAGCTCTCCGTGGCCGGTCAACAGGCTGTAGTCGGTGATGCCGAGGATGTTGAGGAGCTGGCGAGTGGACTGGCGCTCCTTCTCCGCGGCTTTTTTCTTTCTGCTCATTGGTTCATCTCCCATTTGTAGGTCTGGGGCTTCAGGAAAAAGAAGCCGATTGCGTTTGCTATAAAGTCGCGGATGCTGGTGCCCTCAAAGCGAATGGAGAGGAAGGCATAGACCGCTGTGATCACGATGGGCAGGAAGATGTGGAGCTGAGCCAGCGCAAAAACAGAGAGCAAAAGTCCCACGCCGATGATGCCCACATCCCGCAGCTCCCACAGGAATAATGTGGCCTTGGCCTTCAGGTTGTCCGGGTATAGATACAAAAATGTTCACCTCCAAAAGTTTAGGGCCGCCTCTCGGCAGCCCTGTGCGGTCGTTATGCTTATGCTATGTTGGCTTCGTCCAGCGCCTGCTGGATGAGCCCCAGCACGAACTCCCGCTGACTGAGCTTGCGCCCAGTGCGCTCCGACTCGCTGTCGAGGTATCGCTTGATCCTCTGGAACAGTTCCTCCGAGATCTGAAACGCCATTGTCCTGTTGCCGTCCATTTTCTTTCCTTCTTTCTGATTATAGTATTCGGTGATGAGCGTGGTGACATATTGGCTCAGAGTCTGTCCGGACTGTTCCTGCTCTGCCCGAACTCTGGCGTGCAGGGATTCGGGGATTTGAGCGCATAGATTCTTGGTGCTCTCCATGGCGGTCACGTCCTTTCCTGATTTGCAACGCAAGTATAGCGTGAAGTAATGAGAATAGCTATTGACCAATACCAACGAAGAACACCGGCAAAGTGAAGCATATTACTTACTCGATTCGGTCTGGGACAGGACGGCGGCGATACCATGCAGGACGAATTCTACGCAGGGAATGGCGACGCTGTTGCCCAGCGCCTTGTAGCGCGCGCTGTCGGAGGCGTCCGGAATATCCGTCCACCCATCGGGGAAGCCTTGTAGCCTCTCACACTCGAGCGGCGTCAGGCGGCGAATGAGGCAGGTGCGTTTCACGATGCATTTGTCCTCACTGACGAACTGGTTATTCACGCCCTTGTGGTCTGTGAACCCGATGGTGCCCACTGTCTGCTGGTATGTCGGCTGACAGATGAGGTCGGTCGCGTCCTTATGCTGACGGGCGCTTTGGGTGCTGGCTACCTCGTCATCCTTGAACACATCCACGCGCTGGCGCGCGAATACCGCATGGCGATCCATCCCGGTGAGGGTATATGAAATATCCGGCTGACAGCCGAGTCCGTTACCGCCGTTTTTGGCCTGACGGTCGATGATGTTGCCGGCAATGCAGAAGGTGTCCGCATCCTGCGACACAAGAGGGACGTTGTTGCCGCCCGTCCCGTAGCGCGCTGACATGGTGGGCGCAACGTCATGCGGACCGGTATAGCGAGAGTCGATACCGTGATTCTCATAAACAAGCGGCTGATGCCCCTTTTCATCGGCGCGGAGTGTACCGGTGATGTCCTCACTCAGATCCATGCGCTGACCACCCTGATCATTGGGGCATAAGATAGACGGCACCATGTTCGAGCCGCTCTCGGCCGCCTTGAGTGTCGGGGATACTTCCTCCTGATATCCTATTCCGCCAGCGGCCGCGCCTTGCCCAGCGGAGAAGCCCGCTGCGAACACCAGCCCCGCAGGATTCCTCCCACCACCACCGTCAGCTCCGGCCAGCGTCGGGGCCTTGCTCTCCGGCGTAAAGATGCGCTCCTGCTGGGTGTCCCACGGGGTCAGGCATCCCTCCGCAACGAAGGTCTGCTGTTTCGCGTCGCCACAAGCTCCATACTGCTCGCTTCCGCCTAAAGGCGAAAGCTCGTTCATTCCGCTGCGGCTCCTTTCCCCACGCGACCCGCTGCGCTGAGCTCGCGCGGGGACCCCATCAGGCTGCGCTCCCAAGGCTCCGGCGATGTCGTGAAGGTCACGCACCTCGTCTCGCTGATTTGCCGCGAACGCAGTCGGTGCGCCGGATGCGTCGCCAAGGTCGATGCTCTCATCCCGCTGGTTCATGAGGTACGTGCCCAACCCGACCGGGCGGTCAGGCGGGGTCACGCCGGCATGGATCTCCAGCGCTGCCTTGAGCTGTGGTGGAAGCTCCTTTCCGCGTTCACGAGCCCTCCGCAGTATCCCCAAACAGGCTGTCTGGGTCAAATAGTATTTTCTCAGCGGTGAGGGCTCCAAAATCTGCGACAAGGAAGATTCTCTTTCTTCTCTGGGCGACACCCCAGTATTGAGCATCGAGGCATCGCCACGCCAGGGAGAAAGTATCTCCCAATACGATTCGCCCAGCAGATTCCCAACGCCCGGCGTCAGGTCGAGGGACATGTATGCCTGGTACTTTAATTCGGACAATTTCCTCCAGGACGGCCCTGAAGTCTTCGCCCTCTGCTGAGGAGAAAGCGCCGGGGACGTTCTCCCAGCACATGAATCTGGGTCGAACATACAGATCTGTTCGGCCTCGTAGTATATCTGCATCTCTCATCTCCTTCACGATCCGGCATTGCTCCATGAACAAGCCGGAGCGTGCGCCGACAAGCCCAGCCCTTGCTCCGGCCACGCTGAGATCCTGACACGGGCTGCCGCCGCAGATGATATCCACGGGCGGCAGCGTCGCTCCGTTCAGCTTCGTAATGTCTCCGACCTGAAGCATGTCGGGGAAGCGTATCTGCGCTACCTCGATGGGAAAGGCTTCAATCTCGCTTGCCCAAATGGGCGTGATGCTATTGCGGATTGCTGAGAGTGGGAAGCCCGAAATCCCATCGAAAAGACTTCCCATCGTCAGCATGGCTTACAGCCGCATTGAGCAGAAGGGATGCCTTTCCGCAAACGGCCTTTCTCTTTCTGCCAGTTCCTGACTGTCGATGTATTTCACGGGCACCTCATGCTCTTGCGCCAGTTCAATTTCTGCCTGCATTCCCGGCGAGATAGTATCGCCAAAAACCCACAGTTCATCGCACCAGCCAAGGACTTCTTTTCCCATGGCAAGACCAAGTTGCCGCTCAGCAGGGTTGTTCTCGTCCAGCACCTGCGGATAGAGTAAATGTGGCGCGAAAAAAGCGTACCCCTCGTCCATGACAAACCGGCACGCTTCCTTGGCAAACTCGGTGTTCTTTTCAATGTCCCCCGCGTAGGAAGACGCTACATAAATGAGCTTCATGCTACCTCCGTTTCTTATTTCGGTACTGCCTGCACGATGGTTTTGGTCGTGTTGACCGCCGCCTGTGCCGTATACACGGCGGACATGATGTTTGCTCTCGTCGAGGTATCCAGACCGAACGCACCGCAGATTCGCGGCACCTCTCCGGCGGACAGCATCAGGCCAAGCCCCAAGAGACAGTGGTCGGGAATGACCATAAGCCCGGCGACGAGGATGGTCGCCTGCAAAAACGTGGTCAGGCACAGGCCGATGATCTGTTTGCACCACTGGACGAATCCGTCCATGTACCCGCGGGGAACGCTGAACATATACAGCGACCCGACCGAGATCTGGATGAGCAGGATGCCGCCGCGTTTGAGGTTCGAGAAAAAGACCTTGATGACGGCGTAGCCCATCATTATGACAATGAACAGAAGCAGGATGGGGCTTGTGATCGCGTTAAGCCCGCCAAAGATGCCCGCGTTGAGCGCATCCGCCGCCGTACCCGCCGTGCTGAGTTCGTTGATGATATTTGTCGCCAACGTATCGATCCCGCTGCCGTAGCCTGTGATGCCGGAGATCAGGCTGGCCTGAAGGTTCACCGAGAGCTTATACAGCTCAACCGGCACGGTCGTGAACAGACTGACCGCCATAAAGCCCTTGAGCGCATTGAGCAGCGAATCCTTGATGCTGCCTCTGCCGCTTTGGTAGTCTATCCCCGTCTCAAAAGCCGACACAACAAGCCCCGTGCCGTATAGTGCCCACGCCAGATAGGAGAAAAAGAGAACAATGGATTGCACCCAGCTCATCTCGAAAAGTTCGACGCCCATGTTGCCCATCTGGGCAAAGAAGTCGCCGAGGAAACCGACGACTTGTCCGTAGACCCAATCGATGATCTGGTCCATGACGTCGCCGAGCAGAAAATCCCATATAAACAATTGCTAAATCACCTCGCTTTCCGCGCCTCCCTCTACATCTGCTGAACGCCGAGCTGCGGCGCTTCCGTCTGCGTCTGCTCTATTTTGAGTGGATTCGTGAGCATACGTTCGATGGATTCCGTGGAGTCAAAGAGGTACAGGTTCTCATTAATGAATCGGCTGCTGTGATACATGAGCGCGCCGCACAGCTCACCCATGGTCTTGCAGGCGTCCAGACCCGTGTCAAGCGTCTTGAGCGTACCGATGTGAAGGGAGTTGCGGCCACTATTATCGAATTTTCCCCGCAGGGAGCAGTCGATATAGATGCCCTCGCTGCCGCCGAAGTTCACGATGGGGAGCATATCGAACTCATAGCTGCACAGTTTGCCCTTTTCAAGACTTTCGGACAACACATAATCTCCGATTTCAGCGAACCGAGCGGCATCGCCGTTATCACGGGCGCGCTCCATGAACTTCTCGAAGAGCTGTCCGCCGGTCATGCGTTGGCTGTCTATGTCGCGTTTCTGTGCTCTCCTGTGCTGTTCCGCAAAGATGTTCACGTCATGGGACGAGTAGACGCCTTGGAGAACCTCCTGCACGCTGGTCGGGCTATCCGGAAGAGTGGCAACGATGCGGGCAAGGTCGCCCTCGTCCGTCTTGCCGAGAATGTACGCCAGTAGACTCATCTCTTGAATGCCGCCCTCCAGCTTGTCCGGCAGACAGTCCGTGAGCGCTTCGTTCAGTGCTTCATCCGGCGTATCAAAAGTGACGGACGCCGTGCCGTATGCCAAGAAGGACGGCACGGGTCTGTGGAGGAATTCTTCTGCTCGGAGTGGCAGGGACAGCTCCTGTGACTCCCCGTTTTTTGTTGTAAGCGTTATACGACTCATTCTCCATCGCCTCACATTCCGAGGATATCCCAGACATAGAGGGGCGCGGTCAGGGTGAACACGAGGCAGGCGAACAGGATGGCAGGGCCGCTCCATTCAAACTGACCATGCTTCCTGTAGTCGAAATACGCCATGCCCAACTTTGCGAAGAAGAACACGGCGAGGATGAGGTCGATGGCAGGAAAGACCACGTTGTTTACCACCTGCTTGATCTGGTCGGAGGCGTCGTCCCAAGTGCCTTCGATAGCACCCGCTACGTCTCCTGCGGCAAGCGCGGGAGTCGCCATACAGGCCACAATGAGAACGACAAGGCACAGGGCGACGATGAGCTTCTTTTTGCTTTTCATGATAACCGTCCTTTCAAAATGAAAAATGGCCGCCGAGATGTAGATTTCTCGGTGGCCTTGCTAATGCATTTACGGGTTTGCGGGAGCGATGTGCCATTCCTCCCACAGGTTGCCCCGGATGGTGACGCTGTCAGTCAGGTTTATTGACAGCATCCCAGCCGGCGTCCAGCAGTCAAGGAGCCATGTGTACGGGGTGTAAGCTCCGTCCGGGAACCAAATAGGCGTGAAATGTGTGCGGCGATTGTAGGTCGAATAGCGGTTCTCCTTGAACTCAAACTCTGAGCTTCTGCCGGTGATCGTCCGGTCAAGCAAGCGCCAATAGGTGGCATATCCGAACTCCGGGAAGTAGGTCACGGCATTCTGCGCGGCAGTTGTCGCCGCCGCCTGATCGGTGCGTACTCTGGCGGTCACGCTCTGCTGAATGCCATACCCACTTTTGGTCGTGCTGCCGGTCGCGGTAGGAGCTTTGTCGTCCGGGACGATATCCATGGTCGCGGTCAGGTTTGCGGAATAGCTGTTGTAATCAAACTCCCACCAGCCGTGATCCTCCCACCAACCGTTGTCCACCCAATGAAACCAGTCGTCCCAATAACCATCGCTGACCTCATTACCATCTGCATCCGTGTAGGAAGTGTCTACCCAACTGCTGTGCCAGCACTGCTCCCAATCGGGAACCCACTCCCAGAACTCATGCCATCGCGGTGACCAGATACCCCAGCTTGCCGAGGTGACCTCGGCATTTCTTGGTACGGGACTCGCAGTGTAGGTGTCGTTGCGGTCTGTGGCAATGGGGTTGGGCGGGTCGTTGCCGTCGAGGTCGATGATGTTGCAGACGACCGAGCTTTGAGCCCAGCCTCCGCCAATTGTCCTGATGCCAATGGTGATGACGCAAGGCTCGTCCGGCGTGTGCCATTTTACCCACGCAAGCTGGCTGTCGCCCTCGGGGTAGTAGACCTCTGAAACGGTGTAGGTCGTACCCTCAATCGTAAACTGGACACTGACGGGGTTATCTGGGTCAGACTGACCGCCACCAACATCCACGGAGGTGATGACGTCGGTGTCCACGCGGTATTCGTAATCAAACTCCGAGGGCACATACGGATCTATCTCATCGGTGAATCGAACGATGCCGATACCCAGCGAGGAGAGGATGTCCGCGTTGCTGGCCTTCTGCGAGGTGCTGCCAGACCATGCGGGATAACCGAGGTCTGAGGTTTCGAGGAACAGCGCCAGCGGCAGATTTTTATGGGTGAGCTTGCCCATCCGCGCGTTCAGCCCGCCGTTGACCTGCTGGTCGTAGAGCGCGGCTTCGGCGGCGGTCATGACGAGTGGTGCCCCGCTGTATAAAAACGCGGCCAGCGGCTCAATAATGAGTTTGTAGTCACCGCTGATGAGTTCGTCGTAGTCGAATCCTACATATCCGCAGATGCCGCGCAGCACCTGCTCGTCGCAAAAATAGCTCTTGATCGCTGTGATGCTGCCGGTTCCGCTGTTGGTTGCAATAATCTTCGGTAGTGTCTGGGAAGGAACGATATAGTCGTAATTGCCCCTAATAGGAGACAAAGAAGCTCCCGCATTGTATTCCAGCTTACATACTTTCCCGAAATGATATATATTCTTCTTGTTCCATGCGAGGACATATTCGGGAGGCTTGATGAGATCTACGGAAGATGAGACCAGTGACCGGCTTTCCGCATCTACGATGGTCACGCGAACGCCGGAATCACCGTACCAGATGTTGCCCTCGGAGCCGTTGCCAAGTCCGCCGCCGCCCGTGTCGATGTTCGGGTCGCCTGCTGCAAATGCCGGCACAGCCAGACTCAGCAGAATAGCAAGGCACAGCACCGCGGTGAGTATTCTTTTCAATGAAACACCTCCTTCAAATGCAGAAGGAGCGCAGCCTTTCGACTGCGCTCCCGTGAGATTGATATGCTGTTAGTCCATGACGCCGACCTTGTTGCCGTTTTCATATATCGTGTCATCATGCGTTACCGTACCCTCGCCGCTGCTCTCAATGTATCCGAAGCCGGGAAGATACCCTTCTCCACCTTGCGGCTCGCTGGGTGTAGTGACTGTGGTCTGCTCCGGTTTATAGGTGGGCGGTGTTTCGGTATTGCGCTCGTTCTCTGGCACGTCCTCGGCATCATGGTTATCCTCGACGGGCGTGGGATTCTCGGGCGGTTCCGGTTTTACGGGTTCCGCCTGAATGCTCTGCTCCGTGCCGTCGCTGTCGGCTCCGGCTGCGGGATCGGCGTCGTTGCCCTTGCCGCCGGTATCTATCTGCACGACTACCTCAGACTTGCCGGTGTTCTCCGGCGTATCGATGTCCACCACCGGCTCGGAAGTTGCGGGAGTACCGCTGTCCAGCGCCGGGTCGGTCACCGCAGGCGGGGCGCTGAATCGCCCGGCGATTGCCACCACCAGCGCGACGCAGACCAGAGCACCCAGCACGATGAGCCATGTGCGTTTCGCTTTATCTTTCATAGAGTTTTGCCTCCTTTTTCTTGTTTCTGTGGATATCCCTCTAATTCGCACCCTACCACAGAAGAGAGTGGAAGTCTACTGAATTATCAAGGTATTTCAGAACTTCGGGATATACTTTGCCTGCACCTTGAGAAGCATTTTGAGCGGTGGGAGTAACCGTCCCGCAAAGCTCGACGGAACCTCCAGAACGAGCGTTGCGTCCGCCAGATAGCCCTCGCTCTCACCGCTGGCAAGACCGTTATTGGAAAGCGTGACATTGAGGTCGGATATGGTGTACTCCAACTTGTCTCCAGCGTAGCTGGCATATCCGTCACTGGTGGAGGTCAGGCCGAGTGTCACGGCAAGCTGGGCGTAGATGTTGCCGGTGTCGATGCTTTCCACCCACGAGTCATCGTCGGTGGGCGAGTATCCCGCCGCATATCCCTCGCGGACGGCATGATAGACGTCGTCAAAGTTGTCGTTGATAGTGCTGATGACCGTTTGCTGCACGGCGTCACGAACTCCTTGGGCGATGATGGTCAGGCGGAAATACTCCGAGACGCCGCAGACGATAAGCAGCAGACAGAGCGTCACGGCGATGGTCAACGGGAATCCGTCCCCGCGTTTGCCCTTCAGGAACGGGCGCTTTGGCTTTTCGGGTGTACGGGGCTGTCTAACGGACTTTCCGCGGGACGCTTTGGCGCACTTCACGATGCGAAGCGGGTATGGGGTGATCTTGCTCATTTCCAATACACCTCACTTTTGCCGATACCCTGCGCCACCAGCTCCACGGGGAATGAGCCGAGCCCGCCGAAGCCTATATCCATGGTGAGCCGACAGGTGACAGTCACTTCTTCGTTAAGCTGGATTCGTCCGGTTCTTGACCACGATACTGTTGGCGATATCCCAAGGCGCTCCGAGAGAATGGCGGCGCGGGTGCTGGTGGCGCTGCCGACCTGCCCTGTGATCTCCGCCTCCCGCACCAGCTCCGCAGCGTAGGTGTCGAGATTGTGCTTGGCGATGTAGACTGGCATCACCTTCAGCGCAAGGCCGATGACCAGCATGGCGCATAGGATCAGCACGACCACATCGATGTATCCCTCGCCGGGTTTACCGGTTATCAGCTTCTTCAGCACATCGTCTGCCCCCTTTCGGGCGGGGAGTAGTTCGGGTCAAGCGCATATCCCTGTTCCGCCGCACTCGTGTCCAGAATACTCTGAAGCGCATGGTCAAATTCATCGCTGTGATCAACCGCCTGCTCATCCAGCCAAAAGTCGCTGACGACCTCCAACGGATCGTCAAATCTCAACAGATATTCATATCCTTTCGCAGTGTGCGCCGCATGTAAGGAATCGAGAAGTTTGTTTTTGCAGAACCTTCTCGCTGCGATTTCCTCAGCGTGTTCAAACAGCCAATCGGGGCAATAATCCTCCATGCTGTCCATATATGCCACCCAAGACTTTTGAATCTTCTCGTCAAGGGCGTTGCGGATTTCCTGTTCTGTCATCTGCATCACCTCCCGTCAGAACAGCAGCGCCATGGAGTCGAGAATGACCATGGCAAGGACGACCACATAGGTCAGCATGAAGCACGCCAGCATAATGAATGAGAACACACGGATCTTGGGCGGGATCTTGGCCGCCTTTGCCTTGAGCCGCTGGAGCTCCTGCTGTTTAAGGTCGTGGCTGAGCATCTGGAAATAGAGTCTGCCGTCGTCGCCGCGCAAAACGCCGATGAGCCCTCGCGTAATATCCGAGAGCATAGGCGACGCAATCCTGCCCTCGAACCGCACCAGCGCCGCCTCGTAGGAGGAAGAGCGCATATCTGCGGCGAGGATGTCCAGCTCCGAGGCAAACTCAGCCCCGGCGTGCCGCTTGTAGTTTTCGAGGATCGTCAGCACATCGCGGCTGGACGCCAGTTCCTGCTCGATTGTCGCCACAAAGCGCGGCAGCTCCGCCTCAATCTTGTCACGGCGCTCGGCAACCTTCTCGTCCGCCTTGCGGGACTCTTTAAAGTACACGAGGATGGCGAGGACGACGACCACCAGCGCCAACAGCGGAAAGATGATGAGGCATGGGATCGCAAGCAAAAGCATAACGCAGGGCTTGACGATGGTATAGGCCGTGTAGACCTCCGGCGTCATATCCAGCCCAGCCGCGTTCAGCGTCCGAAGCATACGCGAACGCTTGTATTCGTCCATATGGATGAGCTTTGAGAGCTTTATGGCCCAACCAAGGAACAGCGCGTCGAGAGACTTCATGCGCTTGGATTCCGCTTTTCCCGCGGACAGCAGCGCCTTTTCCGTGGAGAGCCGGGGCAGTTTGAGGATGTCCGCCGTGATGAAGAAGAGACCGGCAGCGACGGCACACCCAAAGAGAAACAGTAAAAATGTCATTATCGCCGTCACCTCCTATACTCGATGGGCTGGGTCAGTTTTACTACGAATGCGAAGGATATAAAGATCGCTCCGGCGCAGATGGCAAGGACGATCTGACCGGGGATGGAGTGCATCAGCACGTCGTACCAGTCCGCGTTGATGAAGCGGAGGAGCGGGATGTTGAGGACGACCAGCGCTGCCATCGTGATGAACTCCTTGCGGGGGCCGAACACGAGGTTTTCCAGCTCGCCGTTCACGATCCGCATATCCGACAGCTTGGAGACGATGGGCGTCAGCGTGGTTTTGAGCTCTCTGTCGTACTGACAGGCCATGACCGCCTCGCACCATTCGCGGAACACCTCGTTATCAATGGAGTCTCGCAGCTCTGCAAGCGCGGCGTCCATGTCGGGGTCTACATGCTTTACCCGCGTGAGAAAGCTCTGGAACACGCTGCAGACCGGCTGGTTCAGATATCCGATGTTTTCCTCCACGGCAGTGAGGAAGTCCTCGCTGCGCAGATACGCAGTTGTGATGATGGAAAGCGCCGTTTCCAGCTCGGCGGCGACATCTTTTTTGAAATGACCGGCAGTGAGCTTGATGTACCAGAACGGGATGAACATCATGCCGACCGCCATCACAGGGACGAGGAAGAAGTTGCTCATCACGATGGCGACCGCCGCACCGATGGCGAAGAGAAGAAGCGACACGGCGCAGACCACGGGGAAGCGCGCTTCCTTGCCGGTTGCCTTGAGAATGGCTTGCGCGTCCTCGATCTCTCGCCGCAGGAAAGATTTCTTCTTACGGTGCGTGCTCTCGTTGATGTCCGAGCGGATGCTCTTGGGAGCGGAGGTCAGGCGTTGGAAGATGCCCTGTGTGAACTCCATGGGCGAAATGCGAAGGATGAGAAAAGCGCCGGCGATCATGCCGACGCATGCAACTAAGAGTAGTGTGGTCAAGCGATCTCCGCCTCCTTCCTGAGTAATCTTTTGAGCTGTGCGTCCGGCATGCCGTTGTCGATGAGCCTTTTTTGCAGGCTGGCTGAGATATTCATGTCCTGCTCATGGTATCCGTCGATGGTATAGCTGCCGTTTTCGTAGCGGTTTTCGGTGATATGGTATCTGAAAATTGGGTTGTACTGCCGGGTTCCGTCCGGCAGGATCTCGCACTCCATGATCTCCATGAGCCGACGCTGTTTGTTCTCGAGCTGCTTGCAGAAAACGACCAGCGGGTATGCCTCTGTGACGTAGTCCATGAGTGTAGCGTCAGACATATCCACGGCACGCTTACACAGCGAGACCATGCGGCGATAGGTCGCCTCGCAGGAGTTGGAGTGGATGGTGGTCAGAACGGCAACGCCGGTTCTGGCCGCCTCCTGCGCTGCATTGGCTTCGGCGCCGCGCATCTCGCCGACCACCAGAATGTCCGGGTTAAAACGCAGAGCAATGTCCAGCAGGGTGATCTGTGTGATGCACTGGCGCTCGTTCTCGCTGTCGCGGGTCAGCGTATGAACAACCGAGTTCGTGACGGCACCGTTTTCCTCGCGCACCAGTGACAGCTCTCTGGAGCCGTTTTCGATGGTGAAGATTCGCTTATTATCTGGAATCGTGGTTAACAGCCAGCCTGCCACGGTGGTTTTGCCGGAGCTGGTCGCGCCCGCCACGCAGATGGATATGCCATAGCGCAGGCAGGCGGCGAGGAAGTCCAGCATCTCGTCCGTCGCGCTGCCGCCGTCCACGAAGTCCGCCTTAGTCATGCTCTGGGGATTGACGATACGGATGGAAGCGGCGACGCCCACGTTTTTGTCTACGACGGGCGTTTTCATGGCGGCGATACGGATGTTCTCGCCGAGCGTGCCAGTAACGACAGGACTTGCGTTATCCATGATGACGCCGGAGGTGTGGAGCATACGGCGGATGACGTTGACAGCGTGTTCAGGCGAGTCGAAGTGCTCTTTCAGCTTCTCGGTGATGCCGTTTGCATACTGCACCTCGATGTCGCGCCACGAGTTGATGTCGATCTCCTCGATGCCCTGGCCGAAGATATACTTCGTGAGGAAGCCGTACTCCGCCATTTCCGCATAGATCGCGTCCACCAGCTCGTCTGTGGTCATGCCCTTGACGGCGATGCGCTTGTCCTGGATATACTTCGCGGCATACCGGCGGATCTGTTCGCGGCTGTCTGTGCCGCCGCCCGTCATAAGCCCGGAGTAGTTTGCGGCGATGTATCCCTGCACCTCGCGGCAGACGTCAGAAAACTCCCGGCTGTCGTCCTCTGGGGTAAAAAACAATGAATGCGCCCGACCGGCCGCAATGGGTTTCACGGCGACGGTGGGCGCATCTTTTTCGGGGATGTAGGTTTCCTGCTGTGCGGGAATAGGGTTTTCCTTGATGACTTCCGTAAGCGTTTCCGCCTGTTCGGGCGCTTTGGGCGCTGTCGAGGCGAACATGGAGGCGCTGCGTTTTTGCCCTAACACCCGAACACCTCCTTCAGAATCCGTTCCAGCTCCTTGCGGTATGCGCGGCTGTCCTTTAGAGTAAGGTCGGAGAGCAGCGCCCCTGCCAGATACTGTTCCTCCAGCTCCTGCGAGTACGGCAGCTTAAAAGACACAGAGCCCAGCACCTTACCGATATGCTCGGCGGCCTGCTGGGGCTTCACATTGGAGGCCACCTTGTACTGCTTATCTGCGTCCCATTTCGTGTCTTTGAGGAGAGGGAGCTGGCTTGAGAAATACCCCACGGATTTGAGGTCGCAGTTGGCGAGGCGAAGGACGCTGTCAGCCTCCATCAGCGCAACGGCGGAGAGAATGTCGTTGGCGATATAGCTGCCGCAGTCCACGATGATATACGGCACAAGCTCCCGCAGCCCGTCCAAAAACTCTGTTGCCTGCTGTTCCGTATAGGGCGGGTAGGTGTATTCGTTCTCGCCCTTCTTCATGCCGAGAATGGTCAGGTACGACAGGCGCTTGTGGGTGATGCAGTTGTTTTTGATGAGCGTATCGCTGATACGGGGTACGGCGAGGATGCCGCCCAGCGACCTTTCGCACTCCAAGTCGGAAGGCGGGCAGATGCAGGGCAGCATGGGCGCGGTCATGTCGCACATGACGAGTGCGACGTTTTTCTTCTTTTCAGCCAGCATCTTTGCCAGCTTCACCGCCGTGATGGTCTTGCCGCTGCCGGGTGAGCCCCAGACGGCAAGCACACCGCCGCTTTCTTCCTGCACCTCCGGCTCATACGCATCATCCTCGCCTCGACGGAAGATGCTTTTCTTCTTAAAGTTCATTGTCCGGAGTCACCTCACTCTCGGCAGGAGTATTCGCGGGATCGGCGACCTCGCTTTCCGCGTTTTCATCAGGGGTTTCCTCCGGCTCGGCGTAGAGCTCCTCAATCAATGCATCCTGCGCCGCGATAAACTCAGCGGCGGCCTCCTGTGTCCCGCGATAAACGAGTGCAAGGTGCAGCTTTGCGTCCTGCTCCAGCTCCGCCAGCACACGGGCCTGCTCGGGTAGGACAAGGAAGGTGACGGTGGAGGGCAGTTCCTTTTCGTCCTCGGTATTGGCCTCGCCGGTATTGGCGTCATAGCCTGTGCTGGCGGTGACGCTGATGATCTCCACATATTGCAGTTCGGGCGGTGTGACCGTTTCGCCGGTATCCATATAGTCCGCCACAATGACGCTGACAATGTCGCCAGACTGGAGCTTACCCGAGAGTCCGGTCGCAAAGGTCTTAATGGTCACGGACATAGCCTGTTTCGTGCCGTCCAGATTGTAGAGGTATGCGTTCTCGGCGGCAGGAGCGTCCGAGAGCTTTGCGGGGAGAATATAGTCGCCGACAGCCAGATCCGTGACGGCGTATTTGCCCACGACCGATGCGGTATCATGGAACACATTTGCGGGAAGGTTATATGCGCCGACCTCCACGCTCTGTACCATGTCCGCTGTGATCTGCTCGCCGGCGTTTACGGCCTTGGTCACGCGGACGATTTCTTCCTTCTGGCTGATGGATTTGTTGAACAGGGGCGTGATACCGAAGCAGATCAGCAGCGCCACGACAATGCAGATGACACCGATGACCGTTCGGTTCTTGAAAATACTCATGCTGAAAAACCTCCTAAAGAATGATATAAGCGGCTAAAAAGCCGATGGACAGGAACGGAGCCAGCGGGTAGCTCTGCGGTGCGTCCTTCCGCTTTCGAATATGCCGGAGGAGCCTGTCGGCAGCGGCAAAAAGCAGGAAGATAAGCAGGGCCAGAACCAAGCCCGCCAGCTCCGACCAGAAGCCAAGCGTCAGGCTTGCGGCGGCGACCAGCATGGTATCTCCGGCGCCGCCTCTCCCGAAGCCCGAGGCGAGGAAGAACGGCACAGCGAGGATGAGTCCGAAAAGATAGGCGGGGCTGAATGAGATCAGCCCCGCCGCCGCTAAAATGATGCATGCGCTATATGGGATGGTTCGGCTTCGGATATCCGAGACGCTGGCCGCCGTCAATGCGGAAACGAAGAGAAGTCCGCAGAGAACCGGGCGCATATTAGCCGAGCTGGTCGATAGCGCCGCCGAAACCGAACATGTCGTTGATAGCCTCCTCCAGCTTGGGCAGGACGGTGTCACCGAACAGAGTGTAGAGCGTGAACAGCAGGAGCGCGCCGAGAACGACCGCGATCAGGATCTTGATGGCGGTGTCTATGTAGCCCTCGCCGGAGTTGCCCGCAAGGGCGCGCTGGGAGAAGCCGAAGCCGCGGATGGCGAGGCTCTGAACCTTGGCACGGACGGTGTTTGCGGTGTTGACAGTGGCGGTTTTGATGGTGTTGAACAGCTTTTTCATTAAATGATTACCTCCAAAAATATTGTTGTATTGTGATCACATGGACTGGCCGGTCATGGCCTGAGTCTGCTGGGGATTGGGCGCATCAGTCTGCGTCTGGGACTGCTTCTGCGTGAGGGCCTGCTCATATGCGCGCATGACAGCGTTATTGAGTTCCTCGTGGGCCTCTTTGGTACAGGGAAAGCAGATGTCCTTGTAGTCGTTGCCCACCTTGTACTGCGGCATCGCTACAAAAAGGCCCTTGCTGCTTTCCAGAACCTTTACGCCGCGCACAGCAAAAATGCCGCATACGTTCACGTTTGCCGTCGCCCTCTGGGTTCCGTTGTCCTTCGCGCCGAAGATTCTGACGTCGAAGTTAGAGGGGGTCTGTGTGCCTGCCTGCTCGGCAGGGGCCGCAGTCGGTTCCGCCGCTTTGGTCTGAGTTTTTGCCATATCGTTTTCCTCCTTCAGATTGGTTTGGATAATAAAAAAGCGCCCGTCCGGGCGCAGGGGTCACATGGTCATAGTCATCTCGAAGCTTTGCTCCGATTGCGGAAAGGTCACCTGTCGGAAGCATGTGCGGTCGAGAAAAAAGTAGGCGCTGCCGCTGCCGTCGTAAAGCTCCACGAGGTCGGAGACCGACAGCGGGTGTCCCGAAAAGCCGGGAGGCTTGCGCTCGGTGAACTTGTCATAGATGTCCTCCAGATCGTTTGAATCGAGCTGTCCGTCGTAGACCACTGCGTAATCGTCTATATCCGGCTCCGGCAGGGGTTTCCCGAAGCTGACGAGATCCTTCCACGCCGATGCGCCGGGCTTGAGCTGCCAGATGCGGCAGCTCTTGAGCATAACTGCGGCCTCGTCCGATGTTGTGGGGATGCTCCCGCTGGAGAGGCGCTCATATACGCCGTCCGTCCACTTGGGCGTGAGGTGATTGCGGCTCAGCCAGCGTTCCAGCTCGCCGCTTTGAAACATGGCGTCCATGACGGCGGCATCCTTCTCGATATATCCGGCTGGGTTGCCGTAATAGATGATGCAGCCGTTTTTCTGTTCAATGCCCCGCATGGCGTACCTCCTATTCCATATTCATGCCTCTCATGGCAGGGACGTCTGGCTGTTCCTGCCCGGTGAGCAGCGCCAGCTTCTCCCGCGCCCAATCCGGCATAGATTCGTCCTTGAGTACGCCAAGGAAGTTCTGCCGATCCCAGCGTGTCTGTTCTCCGTCTTCGAGACAGGTAGCAAATACGGCGCGGCCTCTGGCGTTGGGACGTGAACCGAAGCCTCCGGTACACAGCCAGAGCTGATTCTCCAGAGTCCAATGGCTTTCCTTGAGGACGTCCGGCGACAGCACAAGCACTTTTCCGTTGAAGTCCTGTTTGCCGGTATCCGATTCGCACTGCGCTTGACCAAACATCCCAAGCTCGTGATATGCCATGAGGTATTGCCGGGTGAAGCTCTCCACAAGGTCGGGAGGACTGTCTACACGGAAAAAGCAGTTTCCGTCATGCCCGTCAAACTCCTTGCGTTCAGGGATATAGAAGTGCTTTGCCCATGCTTCGCTTTCTGGCGTGAAGATGCCCTCATCCCCATGCTGGATGGTATTTGCCAGCACCCATTGAACACGTTTGAAGCCATAGTCTTCTATGACACTCGCGGCGCATCCGTCTTTGAGCTGCATACCGTCCGTATCTCTTTTGATGGCGTACTCAATGGCGTACTTGCAGTTGATGTTCTGATTCCAACTCTCCCGCCACAGCGCCAGTTCACCGCGCTGTTTTGCGTCCTCGGCGGAATAGCGGTAGAGATATGGGAAGTCAAACACCATAGACGAAATCCTCGAGAACAAGATGCTTCTCCAGTTCCGCGATACAGACGCCGGAAGCAATGAGGACATCGAGAAGGTCGCCAGGCACATCGGAAAGGTCGTAATCGTAGTCCACCTCACCGATGGTGACGGTGTTGTCGTCCTCATTCACAATGGCGCCCAGCTTGGCATCTTTGGGAATGCCTGCCTCATCCAGAAGGAAATCCGGAAGCGTGATGCGCTCGGTGTTGGCGTCGTACCCTTCGGCGCTGCATTCCTCGCAGTCGTGGCAACATCCGCAGGACTTTGCCAACTGAACGGTCAGGTCGGACGCAAGGACGCCGAGTTCCTTGATGGTATAGATCAGTTCCATTGCCGTCATTCTGCCTTTGAGAACGGTAAAAGCACTGTCAAGCACCTTGACGTCGGCAACTCCTACGGCATCAATGCCGGTAACTTCGAGGATCGCGGCGGGGATGGTCATATCAGAGCTCAGCATCTTTTTATCCGGAGTCTGCTTTCTTTCTGTGGGCCTATTGTCTTTCATATTGATTCCTCCATATCTTCATCTTCTGTATGGTTGTTGTAGTCGAAAAGAGTCATTTGACTCGGCTCATGCCGCGCGCGCTCCCCGAGGTCGTAGTTTCCGATCAGCAGTTCGGAGAACTGGCTGTTGGGGTCGTATCGCTGCTTGATGTTGTTAATGCGGGTGGTGGCGATGAGCTGGATGCCGGGCGCATCGTACAGCTTTCGGATGAACTCGTCATCGTTATACGAGAGCAGGAACTTGCCCTGTATCTGCATAAGTGCATCCCGAAGGCGTATGTGGTCTTTTTCAGTGAATCCGTCCTCGCCGACGTTTTTGTAGTAGCTCTCGGTGGCATGGTATGGGGGGTCACAATAGAAAAAACTCACCGGTCGGTCATACTGCCGGATGAGCTTCTCGAAGTCCTTGTTCTCTACGACAACCTTTGCCAATCGTCGATGCGCCTGCTCGATCAGCGGGAAGTTCGCGCGCATATCGTGGGGCTGACTGCCGAAGCTGTCGAGGCTGGATGCGTAGCTGAAACGAATGAGCTGATAAAACCATGCCGCTCTCTGAACGTCAGAAGCGGGGCTGTCACGCGCAAGGGCATTTCTCACCAGCTCGAAGTCCTCACGGGAGTTGAGAACGTATTGCAGTTCCGCCATCAGTTCCCGAGGCTTATCCCGCACGCAGCGGTAAAGGTTGGTCAGCAGGCTGTTGAAGTCGTTGTAGACCTCGAAATCGTTGCCGGGTGGCTTAGCGAAGAGAATCCACCCGCCTCCGCCGAACACCTCGATATAGCGTTCATAGTAGAGGGGGAACATCGGCAGGATGGTGTCGCGCAACGCCTTTTTCCCGCCGATCCATGACATAAAGCTATTCAATGGTTATCACCGCCCGTCTGCCGCCCGGCGGTCACGACAGCGGAAGCGAGATCTGGCCGCTCTCATCGGGGAAAGCGCTCCCCGCACGAATGAGGCCGTTTCTCGCCTGCGCGATCTTAACGATACGGCTATTGAGCTGACGAATCGTGTCAGACAGCTCCATATACGAGGCAGCGTAGTAATAGCCGCTCTCGTCGCTGCAAATGGGATATCCCCGACAGCGCAAGGTGTTGATGTGCTTTCGGAGTGTTGCGCCGCGCAGACCGAAGCGCCTTTCCAGCTCGGGGCTGGATACCGCATAGTCACGCCCCGTGTGCATTCGCCTGATGTAACACAGGATTATTTCTTCCATTTCTGCTCCTTTTCCGGGACGCTTTTCCGAAAAAGGGCGCAAAAAAAGAAGGGCCGTTATCCCTCTCGGAAAAACGGCCCTTGTTTAATGTTAAACTGTTACGCTGCTTATTACTCCAGTACCATGCTGGGGAGTGCCTCCAGAGAGTGTTCCCGTGTGAACTGACGCTCGTTTCTGGCGATATATGCGCTCTCACTGCGGTTGAGAATGTATCCCTGCTGATCCAGCATATCTTCAGCAAAAGCCTCCAGATCCACACAGCCGGAGGAGAGAATATCGTCCGGCATCCCCTGGCTGTGCAAGCACTTTGCGGCATAGTCTTTGACTCCATCCGCCGGGATGAAGTTATAACATGCCAGATTCTGTGAGATATCCAAGGCGAAATCCAGCCGGGTGCAGTCCTCATATTCCAGCGCGGCGGCGAACCGCTCCATGAAGTCGGGCATGCCCTGACCCTGTTCATCGAGGACGAAACCGAGATCCTGACCGTCGTAGATAAGGTCTTGCAGACTGTGGTACTGGCTCATCAGGTCGCCAATCTCAGGCAAGACGCACATGGCCTCCAGCACGGAGCAGTCGTCGATGGTGTCAGCGCCAAGCTCGTCCAAAGCGAGGCGTATTTCATCCGGCCGCTCATCTCCACTTTCCGAGTAATCCGGCAGCCGCAGCCACACTCCGTCTGGATTCTGCTCTGACGCCAGCTTCAGCTTGACGCTCCAGCCGGAGTCATCAAGTGCACCGAGATTCGTGCCGTCGTAAATGATGGACGGTTCTTTCGCCGGATACTGCACATAACAGTTGCCAACAAATAGACCGGGGTGAGCATCCTCATAACGCCTGCCGAGCTGTTCCTTGTCGACATACGCATGCAGTTTCTTGGGAACAGACGCTTCATAATCGAGATAGAATTGTCCGAGCTGTGCATAGCTGCCAGCCGGAGAACAAACCTCGTAATCCGCCAGGGACAGCAGATGGTTGATGGAATCGGCTCCGCTTTCAGGTGGACGCCGCATCACCGCCGCGCTGAGAATGATAGACTCCTTGGCGGTCAGCGTTTCAAGCCGATCATGTATCCATATAGATTCCTGCCACGTTGCGGGCAGACTGTTCAGCCGCTCATACCAGTCCAATTACACCATCTCCATTCCTTTTTGTGCCTGCGTTTCTGATATGGTCTGTACGGGCTGAAGGTCTTTGCGCGAAACGGCGCCATAGGCTGTGAGTGTGGCGTTATATTTCGTGATGACGCTTTTCCCATATCCATACAAATCCACAAAGGGTTTCAGTCTGGCTGCTTTATCCTCATCCATCATAAGGCTCAAATCCAAACATGCCATTTCAATGGGGCTGCTGATATTGCGGTTGAAAATGTGCTCTCCAATATGGTCACGCAGTTCTTCGGCATCCGTCAGAGCCTTGCACTCTGTTGCTTCGATGACTGTCTTGTACTGCATAGCTTGCTCATCATTCATTTTGAAGAGCGCCACAGCGAAGCTGTTTATTTTTCCGAAGCTCTCAGCGTCGGTGACTGCGTCCATGAGCGCGGGTATACGGCAGTCGAGACAGCGCCAGCCTATTTCCTCGACGGACGCCGCGCACAGCTCGTTGAGCATGGCGTTGATGGCATGGCTGCTGGCGGGAAGCTTGAGCTGGACGAGGTTGTCGTTATCGTACTCGGGATCGCCGAAGTGTCCGAGAGAAACCTCCAGCAGGATCTGATAGTCCGGCTTATGGGGCAGAGTGAGGTCGAGGTTTGCGTACACCTCGTTCAAATCGTCATACTGCACCACATACCCGCCTGAAGTGAACATGCCTCCCTCGTCGCGGCGCATCTCGCGCCCGATTTTCTCAAAGTCCAGCATCTCGAACAGCTCATCGGAGAGCCCGTCTGCTGACGGCACAAAACCATTACCTGCGTAGAACCGTCCGAGTTGGGAATCGTTCAGTTCCATCGGTACGACGTGGCAGCAATCGGTGCTGTAAGCAAGGTCAATGATTTTTGGCGTACTGAGCGGGCCATGCTCTTTGGATACCTCCATCTTGACCAGCCCTTCAAAGGCGAAGCTTTGCATTGCGTCCAGCTCACCGAGCTTCAGTGCGAGAGCGTTCAGTTCGTATAGGCTGCAAGGCTTATCCTCGAAATATGGAGCGAGAAATCCAAAATCATAGTAATTGTCGATTTCGAGGTACATTTCCTCGCCATCCCGCAGGCGGAGCTTGTCCAGCACATCCAGCAGCGTCCAAGGCAGAGCCGGAAGGTCGAGTCGAGCGTACGCCTCGCTGCCCGGCACATCTGTTTTGGCAAGATAGATATCGAATATCTTATTCAAGCGTCATGCCTCCCATCTGCGTGTAGTGACCGCCGTAGTTCGCGGGGTCTGCGCCGGGGACATCCCAGCCCGCCATGCTGCCGACCTCCATTGCTTGACGCTGCTCCGGCGTGACTCCGAGGCGCTCGTTATTATAATCGGCAAGCTCCACATTCTGCTCCTTATCGTTGGTACTCCAATCGGAGGGGTAGTAGCCGCTCTCGCCCCGCTTGATGCAGATGAGGTCGCCGGTACCCGGAAGGACAGAGAAGCACAGCTCCGGAAGACCTTCGGCCAGTTTGGGCGCAAACGCTTCCTGTTCGGTCTGAATCGACCAGCCGGAATCCTGCCACAAATGAGCGAACAGCTCATTGCCGTCCACCTTGATTTCTCTCTGCTCGAAGCCTTCTCCAAGGCCGTCAGATGCCTGACCAGCCACTGTTTCCTTGAGCGTTTCCAGTTCCTCCGGCGTCAGCTCGCCCTGTACCATGCATTCCGATACGCCCCACAGCCGGTTATCCCTGACCTCTGCTGTGAACACATAGGATTTCACTTTTTGATTGACGCCGTCGTTGTCATGGTAATATCCCATGAGACCGCGCTCCGCTTCTTCCGGGTGGCGCTCCCGCAGAAGAGCAGCAGAGATGCTGTCAGCAAACTCAACCGCCTCGCGGCTATCCAGCTCCAAGGGGTAATCCTCCAGATCTCCGTAATCATTTCGCTCGTACAACTCCGCCGTCATGGGCATATACAGCTTGAGCAGATGGGTTTCAGGCGGAGAAATCGAAAATCTGTCCTCGCCCAGCACAAGGCCGAGCCCTCTGCCGTTGTCCCAGGAGCAATGGAACGTGCCGTTATGCGAAGATTCACATAACGGTACTAATGCAGAGTTTTCTGTTATGTCATGATTCATTCAAAATCCTCCTATTTATAGTGGTTTTTAATGCAAAAACTTTTCATAACTCCTATAGTTAGAATGCGGGCACAATTGCCTGACGCTAAATTTAGGAGATGTTGAAGATGATAGTACTGGATGAATTAATTCGCTGTGTTGATCAAGAGGTGGTTAGGCTAAATTACTGCGAGGGGCATATTCGCCACCACCGTGAATGCTGGAATGTCCTCCGAAAGTATATGGCGGCGAAAAACGAGCAGTATTTGACCGTTCCTCTCGCTACTCAATTTCTGCTTGAAAAGTATGGAATAGAATTGTACACGCACGAAAAAATGACCAGCTACAAAATGCTGATGCGACGCGCCGTCCTTATGCTGTTGGAGTTCCAAGCAACAGGCTTAATGTACAAACGCATGCCGCGCGGTGCTCATGATTTTCCCCCGGCATTTGAAAGTATCTGCAACGCACATTTAAACCACCTCCGTGAAGAAAACTTGTCTGATGGGAGTATCCGGCAGCACAGAAGCAGCCTTGAGAGATTTACCTTATATGAAGCTGCCCGTGGTATTGCGGACATGAATCAGATTGATATTACAGCCATATATGACTATCTGGAGAGCTTGGCCGGCTGCTCCAAAAGCCACGCCAACTCAACAATATGGCGACTAAAAGCATTCTTTATATATCTCCATCAAAACGGCTTTTATTGTGCAGACATTGCAGATAGCTGGCCCAGCGTCCGGGTGGAGAAATACTGTGGTCTGCCGGAAACCTTTACCATTGAGGAAGAAACGCGGCTATTAGCTGCAGTTGACAGGGGTAACGCGCTCGGAAAAAGAGATTACGCAATTTTACTTATTGCTGTGCGCTATGGACTCAGGGTCAGCGATATTCGCGGCTTGCAATTTGACAATATTGATTTCAGGAACGATAAAATCTCACTTATTCAGAAGAAGACCGGAAAGCCGTTACAATTTGAATTGTTTCCTGATGTGGGCTGGGCACTAATTGACTATTTGAAAAATGGGCGCCCTTCCGCAGCAACCACTTCAAAAATATTTGTTCGAATGAAGGCCCCTTACGATGGCTTTTCCGATAATGACAATCTCAGTCAGCTTATTTACAAATATGCGCATAAGGCTGGCATCGCTGCAAACCACCCAAGATGCTCCATGCATATGTTCCGTTACACTTTAGCAAGCACACTGCTCTCTAATGACACGCCATTGCCCGTTGTAAGCAGCATTCTGGGGCACTCACAGCTTGATACCACAAAAATCTATACGAAGATAGACTATTCGCAGCTCCGCGCGTGTGCTTTGGAGGTGCCAAATGCAGAGTAGATCATACCATTTCTCGTATGTGAGCGTGTTTGCAGACGATATAAAGGAATATGTCACACTGAAACAATCAATGGGCTTGTGGTTCCGGACTGAGGCTGAAAATTTACATCGGTTTGACAAAATGTGTGTTCAGAAGGGTGTAAGCATTCCCTTCCTATCTGAAGACCTGATTACTGCATGGATCTATCCGCGTGAAGGAGAACGCGATAATACGCGCCTTGCAAGAATAACTGCTCTCAGGGGGTTTGTTAAATACTTGAATTCAAAAGGTGCAGAGATAAAATGGCTTATTCTGCATCAGAGCTACCAAACCCAAGCGCAGTTTGTTCCGTATATTTTTACGCTTGAAGAAGTTGAACGCATACTGCACACTGCTGACGCTCAGCCAACGCCCGCAAACGGTTCTCAATTCAACATTATTTTCCCTGCAATCCTTCGTTCGTTATATGGTACAGGCATGCGCATTTCCGAAGCTCTTTCACTAAAGCGTGAAGATGTGGATTTGAAATGTGGTTTTATAACTGTGTGGAATTCAAAATTTGATAACAGCCGCCGTCTGCCAATCTCCAAATCACTTCAGAGTGCGCTCCTGCTTTATGAGGCCAAGTTACACCGGCCAATGGAAAGCGTGTATTTTTTTCCGAACAGCACGGGAGAACCGTATTCTCAACGGACTGTTTATGACAAATTTAGAGATGTGTTGTGGCAAAGTGGGATCTCGCATGGCGGGGCACGAAAAGGTCCGCGGGTACATGACTTTCGGCACACTTTCTCCGTTCATTCACTACAGAAATGTGCTGACTCAAACATGGATACCTACACTTTTTTGCCGATACTGGCAACGTATCTTGGACATAAGAAAGTCTCAACAACAGAAAAGTATTTGCGGCTCACTGCCGAAGCGTTTCCTGCGCTATTGGATAGGGCTGCGGTTTTGTCTGACACAGCCATTCCGGAGGTGAGAGATTATGAATAATCCGGACTTTTCATATTACCTCACCCAATATTTTTCCAGATATTTGCCTGGCGACAGAGGCTTCAGCGTCCATACCATCGCGTCATACCGAGATACCTTCAAGCAATTTCTGCTTTATTTTAAAGAGGTTCAACGAATTCCGCCAAGCAAAATTACGTTGGATTTGCTGACAGGACAAGCCGTTCGCCAGTTTCTTGATTACTTGGAGGCGCAAGGAAAATCTGTATCGACACGCAACCAACGGCTTGCCGCCATAAAAGCGTTTGCGAATTATCTTGTGTATGACGACCCGGCGCATCTACTCCAATACCAGCAGATACTCAAAATCCGAGCAAAAAAATGTGCCGAGCCTATTGTTTCTTATCTGTCGGTCGAAGGGATTTCGGCACTCCTCACACAACCGGATGCATCTACCAAACATGGCTACCGCGACATGCTCCTGCTTTCGTTGCTGTATGACAGCGGCGCGCGTGTAAGTGAAATGATTCAGCTCAGGATCGGTGATATACGCCTTGCCGCACCATGCACGGTGCTTCTTCACGGAAAGGGAAATAAGGATCGCATTGTACCGCTCTCGGATAAAAGCGCAAGGCTGATAAGCAATTATCTGCAGCATGAAAAACTACTTGCTCCGGAATTTCGCTGCAGGCTGCTTTTTACCAATCCGCAAGGCAATTTGCTCACGCGAACAGGCATCTCCTATATTTTGAACAAATACGCCGATGAGGTCAGGAACACAGATCCCGGTTTGATGCCCGAACAATTCTCGCCGCACTGCATTCGGCATTCGAAAGCCATGCATCTGCTTCAGGCGGGAGTCCCACTTATCTATATTCGGGATTTCCTTGGTCACACGCAGATTAAAACTACAGAAATATACGCAAAGGCCGACAGTGAGTTGAAACGCAAAGCGTTATCCAATGCCTATCCCCAACTCATTGCAGACGCAAATGAATTACGCCACACTTGGAAGGAGGACTCGGATTTAATAGAATGGCTAGAAAAATTATGTTGATTGAAGAAGATGTTATGGCAAGCACTTTCTATGAAATTGCCGGAAGAAGGGGGGTGAAAACTTGAAACTTTCCATAACAGAAAACTCTGCATTAGTGGCCGCGTCGTCAATGTTTGTAAGGGTCCCCATCGTCCCCGGCTCCACCGGGTGATACGGGTCTTTCATCTCCTGCAGCTTGATCCGGCTGCCCACGGGAAACTGCTCTCGCAGAAAGGTCAGCCATTCTCTCGAAATTGCCATTTTACATACCTCCAAATGTCATAGTCGGGCCGGACGGTTCAATTCCGGCGATGCTAAGCTTTAGCCGTGCGGCAGCTTCGTCCATGGTGCTGTCTGTGGCGAAGCGGGGATTTTCTTGCCATCCGTCATCAATATGGGTTTCGCCGTCATGAGTGATTGCCAGATAGACGGTGCTGACGCCATCCTTGGTGACGCACAGGCGCTTTTCATCACAGGCAAGTCCATTAAAGCTGTCGATAGCGTCGGTGAGCGAGCCCGTGTCATGCCGCGTCTCTCCGTCACAGCCGAAGTTCTCCATCACGAACCACTTGTAACTGTGGGGCAGGCTTGGATTCTCCGCATCCCGTAGCGCCTTGCGCCCCTGCTCGGTCAGACCGTAATCCGCCAGCGGGCGGGGATTTTCCTCTCCGAACAGGTCATAAAGAATATCATCCGCGCCCTTTCGCACGGCAGGATCGTCTGTCAGCACCTTGTACTGGAAGCCGGAGGTAGGGCGGTATGGCAGCTCGTCCCGAATGACCTGCAAGAAAACATCGGGGTCGGTGTAGGCCAGTGTTTCGCCGCTGGCGAAGGATACGATTCCGATGACTGACTTTTCCTCGCTTTTCATATTCAGCTCCTGTTGGCGCTTGTCGTAGATATAGATGTATGAGTAGTCGCCCTCACGAGGTGTGCAACGCAAGCAATAGCGATAGTTCTCACTTTCGGCGATGAATCCAAAGCTGTTGCCCATGCCACCGTCCATTTTTTCTGCGTTGCTGTAGCAGTAATCGTACATGGCTCTGCCATTGCGGAGGGGCCCGTACTCCCGCATTTCATTTACGAAGGCTTCAAATTCTTTCTTGAACTCCGGCGTGTTGAGGTCGTCGCCGTTGTGCGGCCACCATGTGTGCCAGAACTCCGCACCACCGTGACCGTGATCGAATCGCATATGACCGACTGTGCCAAGCGCCTCATCCTGTTCTTTCTGAGAATAGAAAAGCCCCGCCTCATCGGGAGAGGCGGGGCGCAGCTCAAAGCGTCTGGGATCGGGCAGATATTCAATTCCATGTTCCTCGCAGAAGGAAGGAATGTCAATGTGTTCACCGAGGAAGTTAATTTTTCCTCGCAACCGCTTATAGCCTTCCTCTGGAATCGTGACAGGCTCAATGGCCAGAACGGTGCCGGCGTGATTCACACCAACCTTGTTTTCCACTGTGACGGGTCTGCCGGGGTCGTTGTCGCTGCCACGTAAATCGTAGCAGTACAGATTGCCGGGAACGGTGACGCGATCGATTCGGCTATTGGAAAATAGTGCGGGTTTGCCGAACAGCTCGATATGCTCAAAATCTTCTTTTCTGGCATCTACGCTCATGAGAGAATACTCCTTTCAGTGTGTGGTTAAGTACGGAACATACCACAGTTTGGCATGAATAGCTATGAATACTTTAGGCGATGCGGTGTTTTTCTTGATTTGGATTGGCGTTATGATATAATCCTATATATACGTATGCAATTGTTGCGATTCTGCAGGACGTCAAAAAGGAGAATATCATGAAAAAGTATTTGAGCTTGACTATAGTATTGTTTTCTCTGCTTGCCTTGACTTCTTGCGCAAAACCTTTTTCAGAAAATCCGGATGCCATGGAGCAAGCGTCAAAATCGGTTGTCGAATTGAGTATTTTTGATTACAATGATAATCTCATTGCGACTGGCAGTGGTTTTTTCATGTTTGATTCGAACACCATTATCACTAATTATCACGTTATCGCAAGTGCATATCGGATTGAGGCGACCGATGATGAGGATGCTGCCTTTTCGATCGATACAATATATAATCTAAGCGATGAAAAGGACATTGCAATTCTACGTGCAACTGACATGGCCGGCGAATACTCGCCTCTGATTTTGGGGGATTCTTCTGTTGTTCAACGCGGGGAAGAAGTCGTGGCAATTGGCAGTCCGTTAGGGCTAAAAAATACTATCTCAACAGGAACAGTAAGTAATATTTCAAATAAAGATGGGGTTGAAATGATCCAGTTCACTGCTGCCATATCCAACGGAAGCAGCGGTGGTGTATTGCTTAATAATTCAGGTGAGGTAATTGGTATAACAAGTGGTAGCTTCACAGCAGGTCAGAATCTCAACATGGCTGTTGCTGTAAGTGAAATCGAAAAACTATATGCAAAAGCTCCCATAGAATTATCTGTTGCGAAATATTATGAAGAAAACACAATACCCACGATTGTACCAGGAACTTTAGTAATCGGAACAAGTGCAGATTTTGAGCCTCTTGAATACTACGATCATGCAGGAAACATTATTGGTATTGAACCAGAAATCATGAAAGCCATTGCGGATTATCTTGGCCTTGATGTGATGATTATTGATTGTGGTTTTGATGACCTACTATCTAATCTGGAAAAAGGTTTGTACGATTGTGTGGTATCCGGGATGGAATATGTCCCGGAGAGAAGAACGACAGCGATCATATCTAACCCGTTCTTTACTCTTGAGGGGACAGAAGATGATTTTTCAACAGTAGCATACATAACAAAAGATAATGTTAAGCTGCAATCGGCAATTAACGACGCTATTGTTCAGTTAACATATGACAATACTATTGAGAGCATTCTGAACAAGTATAACGCTTTCGATTAATCGCAGTAGATATTCGACACATTTTTGTCTGCAAACTGACGGCAAGGGACATGTTGGAGTCCCTTGCCGTTTTAGCATCTACTCCATTCCCATCTCTCCGCGTTCTTGTGCCTCAAACGGCTCAGACAGACGGCGCACCAGCCCAAACTCGGTTTTTACCACGCCGTCCTCGCGCATCCATGCTTCGCCGAAGGACTCATAATCCATGAAACCATCGATTTCGTTTAGGATATCCTCATCTGCACCGAGACGCTCTAAAACCATGCGGCCGTATTCCTCTTTGTCGCCAGTGACACGCTCATAGTCGTTAAGGTCAAGCGCCAGATGGTATGCCTCGGTGAAGGTATCCGGTTGCGCTGTCTCCAGAACAGACAGATATTTCAGAAGTTCACCATCTGTCTGCTGCATATCCTCGATTGCCAGTGCCAGCTCGTTTGCGTCCTCCACGGTGATGCAGTCCTGGGGAATCATAGTGGCAAGATACGGCAGCGTGTAGTCGACCACAACGATTACCGCCTCGGCAAACTCGTCTATGCCCAGCTTTTTCTTTGCGCTGTCCATAGATTTCTCATTTGCCGGGAGCGTCAGATCTGTGGCTGTGCTTTTTGTTTTCAAACGCAACAGCATAAGCCATTTACTTTGCCGATCCTGCTCCGGTTCTATGAGCTCGGCAGGGAGAAGATCTTTCCGCACCGCATAACCGCTGCGGCAGTAAGCTCCGCCGTGGTCAGCGTAGAACTCTTCTCCGATGATCTGGTAGTCGAGATACGGCCTGACGCTCTCAGGGAAGTTTCCGACGTTATGCTCCACGAGATATTTGCCAAGCGCGCTTCCCGTACTGACCTCCGGCAGCACGGTGTAATCGTCCAGCTTAGTTGCCAGTCGGAGGACATCATCGATGCCGTTTACACTGTTGGCGTCGAGGGCGCCCTCATACTTGAGACAGTCGTCTCTGCTCATTGTCTGGAGCTTCTGGGCCAGCTCGCCGAGCTTGTCCAGCGCCTCTGGCTGCTCGATATCCATGTTTCTGATGTACCCATGGAGATTGTAGACATTGCTCAGCGTCTCGATAATCCTGATTGGCGAGGTGCTGCCGCCGCTGATATTATCCAGCTCGGCAAACGCCTTGTTGATTTCATCTGAGGAGGCTGGCAGCTTCAGGTATACGCCCTCGTCGTTGCCTCTGGTCATAAGCATCGTGATCATTCCATGCCTCCCATCCCGCCAATAATATGATCCATGCGCTCACCCTGGCTGCCGAACATGACCTCATCCAAGGAAAGCGTTCCGTGATAAGCAATATAACCCCGGTCGGTGAACTCACCATATTCATGTTCCATGCGCTCCTGCCCGTATTTTGCGAAATCGTAATAGCCGGCGAGGTTCTCGTCATACTCGAAATGGCCGGATTCCATGATCATGTATCTGCCGTAATCCGCCGCAGAGTGTGCGCCGGGGGCGAAGTCGAACAGGTCGAGCTGCTCCGCCAGATACTGGACCTGCATGGCATACTTTGGTTTTGCCATTGACACCGCGGCAGCCAGTTTAATCAAATTGCCTTGGTCGAGCCCTGCTATGGTTTCACACATCTCGTTCAGGCTGCCGATGCTCTCGTGCTCAAAATCCAGACACACATCCACTTCATCAGGTATCTCGCTGCCGTCGTAGCAAAGACGCATATCATCGTAGGTGTCGATACCGGCGCGGAGCATGGCGCGCTCGATCTGGGTTTGTGTCATAGGCAGATACAGCCATGTGATTTTATCTGTGTCTTCCGGCTCGTTCCTGTTCGTCATCGCAACCGCCAGCATACAGGGCTCGTAATAATAAGCAGGGAAATACTGCCCGTCATAGTGCTGTTCCAGCTTCATGCCGTTGTCGTAGACCACGCCGTAGGGAGTGACCGTCCCTTCTTCGTGAAGGATCAAATCCAAGGCAACTGCGCGGCCATCTGCTTTATCCAGTTCAGACGTGAGCATTGTGCCTCCATGAAGATCCATGAGGTGGTTTTTCCCTATGCGGTTTAGATCCGAGAAATCCGTGATCACCGTTGCCTGCTGGCAGCAGAAGGTGAGGCTGATGAGGTCGGTCATATCAAAAACGCCCAGCTTCACAGCAGTGCCCTGAAACTGAGCCGCCTCACCGACGTCGAAGCTGTCGAGGCGCTTGGCGAGGTAGTCCAGCTCATCGATGTTGACGGCGACCTTCTCCAGCCTCTTGAGTATCGGCCAGCCGTGGGTGATTTCCTCGACACAGCAGTCGCGCTCCAACGCATCGCCGATTTCAAGGGCGCGCATCATCTCCATCGTGCTTTCGTACTGCTCCTGCGGTATCGGGAAGGGGATATTGGCAACGCCGTATTCGGGATGCTTCGCGTTGCCTAAAGCTGCTTTAAACTGCATTTGTGTTCCTCCTTACATTGTCATTTCATAGCTGTTCGGTTCCGGCTCATCCGGCTCAACAAGTGTCTGCGCGGCTTCATCCTGCGAGAACATATCCACGAGGAATTGCTTTCCGCCGAGCTTGCAGGCTGCCTCAAAAGCGGAGTTGAAATCCGGATACTGATGCTCTGCGCCGCGTCTGAACATAGCTTCGCCGATATGAGGAATAGCGCCCTCGTATGTGCCGACCGTCAGCTTGCCATCCGGGGAAAGGCGCATATACTGCCCATCCTCGCCGCCTGTGTAGAAAAGGGCTCCGTTGCCGTTCAGCCGGGTGACACGATCTTCAACCCATTTATGGGCGCTTTCGGCAGTGACCGCTTGCCAATACTCGAACTCGTGTTGTGTCATAACTTTTTTCCTTTCTGTGAGTAGTTCTACATCAGTCATCATAAATTGGCATATCTGTGAAAATAACACGGTCAAAATAGCTTGGCGGAAGGTCAAAACGCTGCGACTTACAGAGGTCGTCATCTTCCGCGTCGGGAATCTCGCTCTCGTTGTTGCTTGCTTCATCCAGATACTGAATATAATCTTCGGAATTACAGCATTCCCAAACGCGAGAGATGGTTTCCTCAAGGGCATATTCGACATCGCCACAGCCAACATACTGATCTGGCCAGAAACGGACTAATATTCCGAGGGGGTCTCTCAGGCTTAGCAGGATGTCAACCACATCGTCACTCAGTTCTATGTCGCCCAAGCTGTTAACAATAGCCGTAGTAACTGCAATTACATGAGCCTTTTTTATGAGTTTTTCCTTGGAGTAGCTGCGCCACTTCGCGTACAATTCTGCATATCTCATCTCGAGTCTGTGCAGCAGGGTAAAAACAGGTTCATTGTCTGACATATTCTCTTTCCTCTCATAGTATTACATTGTCTGCTGTTGAGAAGCGTCCTGCTCCAAGGAGGCTTTCATACGGTCGGCGAAGTCGGGAACCATCTCCGTAATCTGTGTCTGGATGGCATCAAGCTTCTGCTCCTGCTCATACGTTAGCTCATAGTCATGGCTGAGCGTATCTGCACAGCAGCGATAGATCTCGATAAGCTGTTCCGGCGTGAATTTCTTTTCCTCCGGAATAAGACCTGTGCGGAGAGCGAAGTCTTTCTTCGCCGCAGCATAGTCGTTTCCGAAATAATGGCCGGTTGAGAGGCCGCTTTTGTCATATGACCATTCCCATGATGTAAACTGAACACCATACTTACTTTCCATCGCCCCCAAGACATAGCCGTTGAAGTCCAGTATTTGTTTGTATGGGGCATCGAGGCTTGACGCTTTCAGGGGAGGGGCAGCGTCAACAAGCCGCATATACTCCGCTACAGTGGAAGAAAGGCCATTGACCTTGTCGAGAGCGGAGGAAGCCGGTTCAGATTCGACATCTTCCTGGCGGTATCGAGTGCCTCCGTTTTCGGCGACCTGACAAAGTGGGACACCGTGGAAGAACACCTGAAGTAATGAACCATCGTTGACTTGCGTGTCGAAGCCCTCTTGAGCGAGACGGATGCCGACTTCTTGATAGAATTTGCTTTGTGCTGTGCTACCTGATGCTTTCATAAAACCCTCCAATCTTTTTTATCAGAACGCAAAAAAGGCCGGCACTCATTTCTGAATGCCGGCCATGCAAAATATAGTCACTATGTTTTGGTCTGTATCATAATGTGATACAGACCTCTTTAGACACAGAAAGTTTACAAAATAAATCTGCGGCTATGGCGAATCGGGACTTATTTTGACCGCCAAAACCGGTCAAATACGTTCATCTTTTAGTTCAAGTCCCTACCAACGGGGGAGAACAGCCAGAGTTATCTTTTTTTTGCACTTAAAAAAATGGGCACGAAAAAACCCAGAAACCGTTGTGGTTACTGGGTTTTTCGGCAAGTTATCTTTTTCACTTGCACAATATGGTTGCGGGGACAGGATTTGAACCTGCGACCTCCGGGTTATGAGCCCGACGAGCTACCGAACTGCTCTACCCCGCGATATGGCGCTCTTTTTGAGAGCTTGACTATAATACCACACCCACCGGCGTAAGTCAACACCCCCTCCGATCTTTTTCCCGACAAATCCGGCCAAAAAGCCCGCCCGCTGTCGCGGGCGGGCTTTTCTCAGGCGGTTTTGACGAAGGTGACCTTCACCGTCACCGGCTCCGCAGGCATGGTAAACGTATAGGCGCTGGTGCCCTTGGTGACGGACACGGCCCCGCCGCTGCTGTTTTTCGTCACGGTGACGGCGTCCAGCCTGTAGCCGGCGGCGGGAGTGGGCACGATGGACACGGTATCGCCGGAGGAAGCCTGCACGGCGGCGGTGGAGGCGGCGGTCTTGACGGTAACGCCGTTGAGCGCCATGGTATAGGTGCCGCCGACAGAGGCGCCGGGCGTGATGGTATAGGTGTTCACGGCATACTCAAAGGTGGGCGTGATCTCGATCTTCACGCCGCCCCGGCCGAAGTCGCAGTCCGCCGTCTGGTCGGGCCTGCCGATGACGAAGGTAAAGGTCTGCACGTCGTTGACCGCCAGCGGCATGGACACGAAATCGTTCACTGTGGCGGCGCACAGCTTGCCGCCCACCGTGACATTTACATACTGGAATCGCAGCGCGGAGATCTTCTTGCCGGAGTTGTTGATATACTTGGCCCGCACGATCAGGTCGTTTCCGGCGAAATACGTCTCCGTGACCTGAATTTCGATCATCTTCACCGTACTCACCGTGGCGGTGCTGGAATAGACGGACACCCCGTTGTCCGCCACGAAGCGGGCGCCCTTGTACCAGCAGGAGGTGCCGATGAAATCGCCGTACAGCGTCCGGGCGGAATAGCTGGAGAGGTTGTAGACCTTCATCTCGTTGGGGTTGGAGGTGATAAAGGTGTTGGGCACCAGCACGATCTTATCCGCGCAGAAGGTGCAGGAATTATACTCGCCCACGGCATTGATGACGGAGAGGGTCTTTCCGGCCTTGTCCATGCGGTACAGGCGGCCCACATTGCCGGTGAGGCAGTAGACATAGCCGCCCCGGCCGTACAGGCTGCGGCCCTCCAGCGCGCTGGAGGCGGGAAAGGCGCCCAGCGTGTCCACGGAGCCGGGCAGGGCCAGCGACAGGGCGTACAGATTGGTATCGCAGCTGCCGTCCGGATTATAGGCCAGATAGTACATCACTTGGCCCGCGAAGAAGCTGGCGTTGATGTTGGCGTCGGACAGCTTGGTCAGCGTGTCGGTGGCCAGATCGAAGGAGTAGAGATTGGTGGGGCCGGAGTAGCCGGACAGCTTGAAATACAGGTGATTCCTAAAGCCGTAGGGCTGGAAGTCCATGACCTGATAATAGCTGTACGGGCCCGCCAGCTGCACCAGCTGCCCGCCGCGCACCAGCCCGAAGGCATAGCGGTCGTTCTCGATATAAGCCTTTTTCCCGGTGGCGTCGTAGCCGTAATTGGTAAAGGCCAGCACATACAGCTGCCCGTCATACCAGCAGTAGGCGCGCACGGCGTACTGGGAATAGATCTGGCTGGTGGTTTTGGCGGCGGGGTCGTAGCACATCAGCACGCCCTTGTTGGAGCCGGGATAGGTCACGGAAAAATAGACCTTGCTCTTGTAGGAGCTCACGTCGCTGAGCCTGGCCCCGGCGGGGCAGGTATACAGCTCCTGGCAGTTGTCGCTGCCGTCGGTCTGGTACAGGGCGTAGCGCTGGTTTCCGGCGGTGCCGTCGCTGTTGCGGGGATAGTATTTGTACGCGCAGTAATAATAGCCGCCCACCTTGGCCATCACGTTGTCGTTTTCCAGACTGCCCTCGTAATCGGCCATATCGGCGTTGGCCAGGCTGTCGCTGCCGGAGCGCTGGGAGGGCATGAGCAGCGCGGTGATGATGGTGGCCATCTGGGCACGGGTGGCAAAATTTTTGGGGCAGAAGTAATGGTTGTCCATGCCGGTGAGCACGCCCGCGGAATACAGCAGCTGCACCGAGGAGAGGAATTCCCCGCCGATAGCCGCGGTGTCGGGAATGGTCTGGTCGGAGACGGCGGGCAGATCGGACTTGTCGAGGGTGCGGGACAGCAGAAAGGCGATGGATTCCCGGTTGATATCGGTGGAATCCAGCGCGGCGTCCGCCGGGCAGTTGGTGGGCAGCAGATTGGCCGCGCGGGCATAGGCCAGATAGGGGCTGTACCACGCGCCGCCCGCGGTTGGGGTGGTGTCCAGCGTCAGCCCGTTATAGCGGGAGTGGATGTCCGCCGCGATGGTGACGGCCTGGGCCCAGGTGACATTGGTCTTGGGAGAGAAGGTCTTGGGGCCGGTGCCGGTCATGATGCCTTTATCATAGGCGTGGCACACGCCGCCGAAGTACCAGGCCAGACTGTCCACATCGGTGAAGGTGTTGGAATCCATGCTCCGGACGTCACCGAACACGCCCAGGCCGTAGCCGGCCGCCAGCGCGCCCGCGGACAGGGCCAGCGCGGCGGCGAGAGAGAGCAGCAGTATTTTCATCGAGCGTTTCATGGCGAATCCTCCACGGGCATGGAATATGTCTCATTATAACAGTGCCCGGTCCGGCGCGCAAGGCGCGCCGTCCGGGAATTTTTGGCTCGAATTCAATTTCACCACAGTTTTCTTAAAAGAAAATTAACCCCCCGCGCCTCCGTCCAAAGCCGGAAAAACTATCGGCGGGGGAAACGGCGTGTTTCCCCCGCCGAACCGCGGCGGCGAAGCCGCTGATCGGGCGTCCGCGGACGCCCGCGCGGTCAGCGCTCCTCGCGGAAATAGGCCAGGCCCAGCGCGGCGGGGCCCTGACTGTCCTTCCGCTTCTTGGCGCTGATGAAAATCAGCACCAGGATAGTGACGATATACGGCACGGCCTGAATGAGCTGCACCGCGTAATTGGGTAGGGTAAAGCCCATCATGGTGGGCAGGTAATTGTACAGCCAGTAGAAAATGCCGAACACATACGCGCCCCAGATGATGTTCTTGGGCTTCCAGGTGGCGAAGATGACCAGCGCCACGGCCAGCCAGCCCAGCGCCTCGATGGAATTGGCGGTGCTCCAGGTGCCGTAGCCGTAGTCCAGCACGTAATACAAGCCGCCGAAGCCGGTGATTCCGGCGCCGATGCAGGTGGCGAGATATTTATACCTGGTCACGCTGATGCCCGCGGCGTCGGCGGTGGCGGGGTTCTCGCCCACAGCCCGCAGGTTCAGGCCCGGCCGGGTCCTGTAGATGAACCAGTTCACCAGCAGCGCCACAACGATGGCCGCATACACCATGAACCCGTAGGAGAAGAAGATGCTGCCCACCGCGCCCAGACCGCTGAGGAAGGGGAGCTTGGCGGTAAACACGCTGTTGGCGAAGGCGGCCTTCACGGAGGTGCCGCCGTTGAGCACCTGTACGCCGAAGAAGTTGGCCACGCCCGCGCCGAAGGTGGTCAGCGCGAGACCGGTGACGTTCTGGTTGGCCCGCAGGGTGATGGTGAGCAGGCTGTAGATGGCGCCGCCCGCGGCCGCGGCCAGGAAGGCGCACAGCAGGGCGATGAGCACCAGCAGCAGGGCGGAGGGATTCGCGGTGCTGTTTTCGTAGAAATAGGCCCCGGCGAAGCCGGCGAAGCCGCCCAGGAACATCAGCCCGGGCACGCCGAGATTGAGGTTGCCGGAGCGTTCGGTAATGATCTCGCCGGTAGAGCCGAACATAATCACGGTGCCGAACCACACGGCGCGGTTGATCCAGGCGATCAGCGTCATCATGCCTTCTCACCGCCTTTCCGGGATTTTTTGCGGAAGATCACGCGGTAGTTGACGAAAAATTCGCTGCCCAGGATGAAGAACAGGATCACGCCCGTGACCACGGAGGAGGCGTAATCGTTGAGCACGGCGTAGGCCGAGGCGATCTGGGTGGCGCCTTTTTCCAGGAAGATCAGCAGGAAGGAGATCAGGGCCATGTACCCGGTGTTGAACTTGGCCAGCCACGCCACGATGATGGCGGTGAAGCCGTAGCCGCCGGCGGTGTCGGAGGAGATGGTCATGTTCTTGCCGGCCACGGTGATGAAGCCCGCGATGCCGCAGATGGCGCCGGAGAGCAGCATCGTGCGGATGATGGCCTTCTTCACGTTGATGCCCACGTATTTCGCGGTGCTCTCCGATTCGCCGATGACGGCGATCTCATAGCCGTGCTTGGTGTAGCGCAGGTACAGATACATGGCCGCGGCCAGCGCCAGCACGATGAGGATGTTCAGCGTAAAGCGGTAGCCCAGGATTTTGGGGAACCAGCCCGCCTGGGTGACGGCGTTGATGTTGCCCATGCTGGATTTCGCGCCGCGCCAGAGATTGGTCAGGCAGTCCACGATGTTGATGGCCACATAGTTCATCATCAGGGTGAACAGGGTCTCGTTGGTGTTCCACCTGGCCTTGAACACGGCGGGGATAAAGGCCCAGAACGCGCCCGCGATGACGGCGGCGGCGAACATGACCAAAATCAGCAGGCCGTTGGGCAGGGAGTTGCCCAGGTAGATCATCACCACCGCGGTGGCGAGCCCGCCCATCAGCACCTGTCCCTCCGCGCCGATGTTCCAGAACCGCATCTTGAAGGCGGGGGCCAGCGCCACGCCGATGCACAGCAGCATCACGGTGTCGCGCATGGTGGTGATAAAGCTGTAGAAGGATTTGAAGGAGCCGTCCCACATGACCTTGTACACGGCCAGCGGGTCCAGTCCGGTGACGGAGTAGATGAACGCGGCGTTGACCAGCAGCGCCAGAATCACGGCCAGGATTCGCACGCCCCAGGACCGCCACAGGGGCAGCCCGTCCCGTTTGGCGATGCGCAGGAAGGGCTCTCGGGCGTTTTCGGCCGTGGTTTTCGCGGTCTCATCCATTGGCGGCGTCCTCCTCTCCGTTCAGTCGGGTCATCAGCAGGCCGATGTTTTCCTTGGTGGCGCCCCGGCCGTCCACGATGCCGTTCATCTGTCCCGCGCACAGCACCATGATACGGTCGCACAGCTCCAGCAGCACGTCCAGGTCCTCGCCCACATACACCACGGCCACGCCCTTTTTCTTCTGGGTGTTCAGCAGATCGTAGATGGTGTAGGAGCTGTTGATGTCCAGTCCGCGGACGGCGTAGGCCGTCAGCAGCACGGTGGGGGCGGCGGCGATTTCCCGGCCCACCAGCACCTTCTGCACGTTGCCGCCGGACAGGCGCCTCACCGGCGTGGACACGCTGGGGGTCACCACCTCCAGATCCTCCACCACCGCCTCCGCCAGCTTTCTGGGGGCCTTTCGGTCGGCGAAGATGGATTTTCCCCGGCGGAAGGAGCGCAGCATCATGTTGTCGGTGAGATCCATGCTGCCCACCAGCCCCATGCCCAGCCGGTCCTCCGGCACGAAGGACAGCGACACGCCCAGATGGGCGATATCCAGCGGGTTTTTGCCGATAAGCTCCTCCCGCGTCCCGTCGTCCCCGACGTATTCGATGGAGCCCGATTCCACGGGCTGCAGCCCGGCGATGGCCTCCAGCAGCTCTTTCTGGCCGCAGCCGGAGATGCCGGCGATGCCCAGGATTTCGCCCGTGCGGGCGGTGAAGGAGACGCCGTCCAGCTTTTTCACGCCGTCCTGGTCGGTAACGGTGAGATTTTTGACCTCGATGCGGTCCCTGGAATCCCGGACCTCCGGCCGCTCGATGTTCAGGGTCACGGGGCGGCCCACCATCATATTGGTCATTTCCTGGATGTTGGTGTCCTTCGTGGGCATATCGCCCACGAACGCGCCCCTGCGCAGAATGGCCACCCGGTCGGACACGTCCGCCACCTCGTGCAGCTTGTGGGTGATGATGACCACGGCCTTGCCGGCGTCCCGCATATTGCGCAGCACGGCGAACAGGCGCTCCGTCTCCTGGGGGGTGAGCACGGCGGTGGGCTCGTCCAGGATCAGGATATCCGCGCCCCGGTAGAGGACCTTCACGATCTCCACGGTCTGCTTCTGGGACACGGTCATGTCGTAGATTTTCTGGTCGGGGTCCACCTCGAAGCCGTAGGCGGCGCAGATCTCCCGCACCCGCGCCGCGGCGGCCTTCAGATTCAGTCCGCCCGGCTCCTTCAGTCCCAGCACGATGTTCTCCGCGGCGGTGAGCACGTCCACCAGCTTGAAATGCTGATGGATCATGCCGATGTGCAGGTCGAAGGCGTCCTTGGGGGAGCGGATGGAGACCTCCCGGTCGTTGATGAAAATCTGTCCCTCGTCGGGGTAATAGATACCGGAGAGCATGTTCATCAGCGTGGTCTTGCCGCTGCCGTTTTCACCCAGCAGCGCCAGGATCTCGCCCTTGTAGATATCCAGCCAGCAGCGGTCGTTGGCCAGAACCGGGCCGAAGCGCTTTGTGATATTGCGCATTTTCACTTCTGCCTGTGTATCGTCCAAAGCAATCACCACTTTTCACATTTTCTGAATAAGATGCCGGAACCTGTCGCAAAGGGCGGCGCGGCGCCGGCGCCGCGCTTCCCTTTACGGCAGAAAACGAAATCAGGAGAAGCCGCGGGGGCGGCTTCTCCTATGGACCTGACGGTAGAACTCAGGCGGCTTCGTTGATGCCGTCGATACGGATGCTGAAGTAGGGGGCGGAGCGGAAGGTGGACTCGGTGAACGCGCCGTTCACGATGGCTTCGACGGTCTGGCCCTGGTACACCAGCACGGGCTTGCCGGTGGAGAAGTCCAAGTAGCTCATGTCGATGGAGCAGCCGGTGACATGGCCGTCGGCGCCGGTGGTGACCACAGCGCCGCTGGCGTTCTTGGTGGCCTCGATATTGGCGGCGGACACGGTAAAGGCGGAGGTGTCGAACACCTTGATGGAGCCGTCCTTGATGCCGGCGATGACCTTATCAACCTTCTCCTGGGTACCTGCGGCGCAGTTGGCGCCCAGCGGGGTCAGTTTCACGGCGTCGGCGTCATAGCCCTCGGCCCAGTCGGTGTCGATGGCCTTGCCGTCCTGCAGGCACTTGAACGCATAGGTGTAATACACACCCCAGTTGTTGGAAGCGGAGGTCAGCGCGGCGTCGGGGGCGACGTCCAGCATATCCACGTTATAGCCCACGGAGTAGACGACCTTGCCGTCCTTCCAGGCAGCTTCGCAGGCGGAGGGGGCGCCGGTGGAATCGGCGTGCTGGCCGATGATGACGCAGCCCTCGCCGATGAACTTCTCGGCCATAGCGGCTTCCTTGTCCACGTCGAACCAGGACTGGGTATAATCCACATACATGGTCACCTTGGGGAAAACGCTCTTGATGCCCAGATAGAAGGCGGTGTAGCCGGAGACGACCTCGGCGTAGTTGTAAGCGCCGACATAGCCGACCTTGACGTTGCCGTTGTCGTCATAGTTGGCGGCGGCGAGCTTGCCGTTGTCCACCAGCTCCTGGAGCTTCATGCCGGCCACGACGCCGGAGACATAGCGGGACTGATACACGTCGGTAAAGGCGTTCTTCAGGTTGGAAAGGCCGGAGATGGCGGCGAAGTCGCCGGTCATGGAGACAAAGGTCACGTCCTTGTAATCCTTGGCGGCCTGCGCCATGAAGGTCTGGTGACCGTAGCTGTTGGCAAAAATGGCGGTGCAGCCGTCCTCATTGATAAGCTTCACGGCGGCGTCGTAGCACTCGGAGGTCTCGGGAATGGACTTCATGTAGACCACCTGGTCGTCGGACATGCCCAGCGCGGTCTTGGCGGCCTCAATGCCGTCCATGTGGGCCTTGGTGTAGCCCTCGGTCTCGTCGCCGACGAGAATGACGCCGATTTTCAGTTTGGAGCCGGCCGCGGCTGCGGTGTTGGTGGGGGTTTCGGATTTGGTTCCGCAGGCGCACAGTGCCAGCACCATGCACAAAGCGAGAACCAGAGCAAGCGCTTTCTTCATCTTCGGTTATCCTCCATATTTATTTTGTTCTATCCTAGCGCCGCGCAGCGGCGAATGATAGTTAGGGGTTTGCGTTCCCTCCCCGGCGGGGGGCAGGGAACGCGCGCGATATACAAAGCCTTTTGGCAATGTACCAAAGGAATTTACCGGCAGAATTCGATTCTGCCGTCGTCGGACATGGACCGGATGCGCGCCAGCGCCTCCACCCGCACGCCCATGGCGCGCAGCTTGTCGCCGCCGCCCTGAAACGCCTTTTCCACGGCCACGCCGCAGCCCACCACGGTGCCGCCGGCCAGGCTCACCAGCTCCATCAGGCCCAGCAGGGCGTTGCCGGTGGCCAGAAAATCGTCCACGATCAGCACCCGGTCGGTGTCGTGCAGGTATTCCCTGGACACCATCACGGTGTTGATGTTGCCGTGGGTAAAGGAGGGGATTTCCGCGGCGTACACGTCGTCGGAGAGATTGGTGCTTCTGCTTTTTTTGGCAAACAAAACCGGGCACCCGAATACATAGCCTGTGAGGCAGGCCAGTCCGATGCCCGACGCTTCGATCGTTAAAATTTTGTTGATGTTGGCTCCTGCAAAAAGGCTATAAAAGGTCCCCGCCATTTCGTAGCTCAGGCGGGTGTCGATCTGGTGATTGAGAAAGCTGTCTACCTTCAGAATTCCGCCCGGTTTCACGACGCCGTCTTTCAGTATGCGATCCTCGAGAAGCTGCAAGGCGATCACCCCTTTGCGTTGATGCTTTTATTTTAACCTTTTCGTAACATTTGCGCAATACGAACATTTGTATAAAAACTGGTTTTTTGGCGAAAAAATTTGTACACATTCGATAAGGAACGGCCCGACCGACGAAAAAAGCCCGCCGTAAGCCGGCGGGCTTGTTTCGGGTAATGTCAAATTACACAGCGCGGGTGACCTTGCCGCTGCGCAGGCAACGGGTGCAGGCGTAAACATGCTGAGGTTTACCGTCTACGATGGCCTTGACGCGCTTCACGTTAGGCTTCCAGGCACGATTGGAACGCCGGTGAGAATGGCTCACCTTGATGCCGAACGCAACGTCCTTGTCGCAAAACTGACATTTTGCCATGCTGAAGCACCTCCTTGCTTGTGTTTCGCTGAATGGACAGCTAATATATAATAGCAGACGGCAAAATCAAATGCAAGAAAAATTTTGGCATTCTTCAATAAAAACGGCGGTGCCGGGCAAAAAGCATTGCCAAAACCGGCGGGAATGATTAATATGGATCATATACTATAAAATGCTACTGAAAGAGGAGATCGCCATGAGCAGCAAATATACCGTCAAGCTCTCCACGCTGGCAGCGGAGCAGGGCCTGCGCGCGATACACACCTCGGCGGATTATGCCGACCGGGTGCTCACCACGGCGGACATCAACCGCCCCGCGCTGCAGCTGGCCGGCTTTTACAACTATTTCGACCCCAAGCGCCTGCAGGCCATCGGCCGGGTCGAGAGCACTTATCTGGAGACGCTGTCGGAGGCGGCCCGCCAAAAGAGCTTTGACGATTTCATGATCTTCGACATCGCGGCGCTGGTGGTGTGCCACGGGGTGGAGCCCTTCCCGGAGTGCGTCGCCGCCGCGGAAAAATACGACCGCAACCTTTTCGTCACGGAGGAGGACACCTCGGACTTTATGGCGGATTCCATCGCCTCGCTGCACGGCTACCTGGCCCCCCGCACCACGCAGCACGGCGTGCTGGTGGAGGTCCACGGCGAAGGTCTGCTCATCACGGGGGATTCGGGCGTGGGCAAATCCGAGACCGCGCTGGAGCTGGTCAAGCGCGGTCACCGCTTCATCGCGGACGACGCGGTGGAGATCAAAAAGGTGGGCAAAAACTCGCTGGTGGGCGCCGCGCCGGAGCTGATCCGCGATTATATGGAACTGCGGGGCATCGGCGTCATCAACGTCCGCCACATCTACGGCGTGGGCGCCATCAAGCCCAAAAGCGCCATTGATCTTGTCGTCAAGCTGGAGCCCTGGGACGACAGCAAGGCCTACGACCGGCTGGGTCTCAGCAGCGAGACGGAGGAGATTCTGGGCGTCACGGTGCCGGCGGTGACCATCCCCGTCCGCCCCGGACGGAACCTGGCGGTGATTTTGGAGCTGGCGGCCATGAACAACCGCCAGAAGAAGATGGGCTTCAACGCGGCGGAGACGCTGGCGGGCAATATCGATACCGCCATTGATTCCGGCGCCGTAAAATGATCGAAGGAAGGAGACCCGTATCCCATGACTTATCTTGAAAATCTGGAGCAGTCCGTCGCCGAGATCAAAGAGGCCCTGCCGGGCATGCCCCTGCTGGAGCGGGAGCCCATGCGGGCCCACGACTCCATCCGCATCGGCGGACCCGTGCGGGCGCTGGCCGTCCCGGGGGATGTGTTTTCCCTCACCAAGGTCTGCTATCTGCTGCATAAAAACCGCGTCTCGCCCTTCATTCTGGGCAACGGCACCAACATCGCCCTGCCGGACGAGGGGTTGGATATTTTCGTCATCTCCACGGAGAAGCTGCAAAAAATGTGGCTGCAGGAGGACGGGTGCATTTATGCCGAGGCGGGCGTGTCGCTGGCGCGGCTGGCGCAGTTCGCCCAGCAGAACGGCCTTTCCGGGCTGGAATTTGCCTCCGGCATCCCGGGCAGCGTGGGCGGCGGCGTACTGATGAACGCGGGCGCCTACGGCGGCGAGCTGAAGGACACCGTCCGCAGCGTGGTCTGCTACAACTTCCCCGACCAGGGGCTGTACGAGCTGGCCAACGACGGCTGCGATTTTTCCTATCGCCACAGCTTTTTTGAGACTGTCCCCTGCGTGATTCTGGCGGCGGTGTTCGCCCTCGCCCCCGGCGACGGGGAGGCCGTCTCCGAAAAAATGCGCGAGCTCAATGAAAAGCGGCGGCAGAGCCAGCCGCTGGATGTCCCCTCGGCGGGCAGCGCCTTCAAGCGGCCGGAGGGCGGCTTCGCGGCGGCCCTGATCGAGCAGTCCGGCCTGAAGGGTTACGCCGTGGGCGGCGTGCGGGTGTCGGAAAAGCACAGCGGCTTTGTGGTCAACACCGGCGACGCCACCTATGACCAGCTGGTGGCGCTGATGACCCACGTCCGGGACGAGGTCTTTCGTCAGACCCAAATCAAGCTGGACCCCGAGATCAAGATCTACCCCAAGGGCATGACCCTGTCGGACAATTCCATCGATCTTGAAGCGCTGGAGCAGGCCCGCAATCTCAAGGAAAACCTCAGCGGCCGGTCCGCCGCTCCCGGCAAGGAATAACCGTCCCTTCTTCATCAAAAGGAGCTTTTATGGAATTTCTCATCATCACCGGGATGTCCGGCGCGGGCAAGAGCCGCGCGGCGGACATCCTGGAGGACCTGAATTATTATTGCGTGGACAATCTGCCCGTGGCGCTGATCCCCCGCTTTGCGGAGCTGTGCTCCGCCACGCAGGAGCGCTACGAAAAGGTGGCGCTGGTCATGGACCTGCGGGAGCGCGACGGCTTCGACGAGCTGTTCAAAACGCTGGACAGTCTGGGCGAGGCGGGCCTCACCTACCGCATCCTGTTCATGGACGCGGACGTGCCCACGCTGATCAAGCGCTACAAGGAATCCCGCCGGCCCCATCCGCTGGGCGGCCGGGGCCGCACCATCGAGGACGCCATCCGCCGGGAGGCGGAGCTGCTGACCCCGGTGCGCGCCCGGGCGGACTATGTGGTGAACACCTCCAATCTCACGCTGGGCCGGCTTCAGCAGCGCATCTTCTCGCTGTTCGGCGGAGAGGCGCGCCAGAGCGGCATCACCGTGAACATCACGGCCTTCGGCTATAAATACGGCGTCCCCATGGACGCCGACCTGATGTTCGACGTGCGTTTTCTGCCCAACCCCTACTATGTGGACGCCCTGCGGGAAAAAAGCGGTCTGGACGAGCCCGTGCGGGATTACGTGTTCGATTCGGACGTCTCCCGGGAGTTTATGGACCGGCTGCTGGGGCTCATCGACTTTCTGCTGCCGCTGTACGCAGAGGAGGGCAAGTTTTCCCTCACCGTGGCCGTCGGCTGCACCGGCGGCCGCCACCGCAGCGTGGCGGTAGCCCAGGCGCTGGGCGACCATCTGCGGGAAAAAGGCGTCTCCGCCGTCAATTTCAACCGCGATCTGGAGAAATAACCGCCCCGCGGGAAAGATTCGCCCGAAAGGAGGCTCCCGTCATGTCCTTTTCCTCAAAAGTGAAAGCCGAGCTGTGCGGCGCCCGGCTGGACCGCAAATGCTGCGCCGTGGCGGAGGCCTACGGCGCGCTGCTGTACTGCAACGCCTTTACCCCGGCGGAGATCCGCTTCATCACCGCGTCGGACGCGTTTGCCGCCCGGCTGCCCCGCCTGATGCGCCGGGCCTTCGGCCTGAGCTTCGACGTGCTGCCGCCGGCGGGCGCGGCGGGCAAGCGCAGCTTTGTCATCACCGACCGCGGCAAGATTGCCGCCGTGTTCGGCGCCTTCGGCATCGACGCCGGCGCCGCGCTGTCCCTGCACATCAATCTGGGCGCGCTGGAAAACGAATGCTGCCGCGCCTCCTTCATCCGGGGCGCGTTTCTGGCCGGCGGCAGCGTCACCGACCCGGACAGGCGCTACCACCTGGAGCTGTGCACCTCCCACCTCTCCGTCAGCCGGGAGACGTATTCCATCCTGCTGGACATGGGCTTTTCGCCCAAGGAGACCCGCCGGGCGGGCAGCTTCCTGCTGTATTTCAAGCGCAGCGAGGCCATGGAGGATTTTCTTACCACCATCGGCGCGCCCTGCGCCGCCATGGACATCATGTCCGCCAAGGTGGAAAAGGACATGCGCAACTCCATCAACCGCAAGGTCAACTGCGATTCCGCCAACGCGGACAAGACCGTGGCCGCCGCCCAGGAGCAGCTGGAGCGCATCCGCCGCATCGAGCGGGAGGTTGGCATCGAAAACCTGCCGGACACGCTGCAGGAGGCCGCGCTGCTGCGCATCACCAACCCGGAGGCCAGCCTTTCGGACCTCGCCCGCCTGGCCATGCCGCCGGTGTCGAAGTCCTGTCTCAGCCACCGGCTGAAAAAACTGATGTCGCTGGATATCGGGCCCTCCGGCCCCGCCTGAAGCCCGCGAAAGGAGCGTCCCCATGGCCTTTGTCCATCTCCATGTCCATACCGAATACAGCCTGCTGGACGGCGCGTGCCGCATCGGCGAGCTGGCCAGGCGCGCCAAAGAGCTGGGTCAGGACGCGCTGGCCGTCACGGACCACGGCGTCATGTACGGCGCGGTGGCGTTTTACCGCGCCTGCCGCGAGGCGGGCGTGAAGCCCATCATCGGCTGCGAGGTCTATGTGGCCCCCCGCGCGCTCTCCGACAAGGAGCACGGCATCGACAGCGAATACACCCACCTCATCCTGCTGTGCAAAAACGAGACCGGCTACCGCAACCTCTGCTATCTCGTGTCCAAAGCCTTTATCGACGGCTTTTATATCAAGCCCCGCATCGACTGGCCGCTCCTGCACGAAAAGCACGAGGGGCTGGTCTGCCTGTCCGGCTGCGTGGCCGGCGCCATCCCCCGCAGGATCCGCAGCGGCGACTACGAGGGCGCCAAAGCCAAGGCCATGGAGCTGGCGGAGCTGTTCGGCGGGGACTTTTATCTGGAGCTGCAGGACCACGGCCTGCCCGAGGAAAAGGAGGCCGCCCAGGGCCTTCTCCGCATCCACCGCGAAACCGGCATCCCCATCGTGGTCACCAACGACGCCCACTATATTAAAAAGGAGGACGCCAAATATCAGGACGTGCTCCTGTGCATCCAGACGGGCAAGACCATGGACGACCCGCAGCGGCTGCGTTTTGAGTCGAAGGAGCTCTATCTCAAGGACGAGGCCGAGATGCGCGCCCTGTTCCCGGACTACCCCGAGGCCGCGGACAACACGGTGAAGATCGCGGAAAAATGCAGCTACGATTTTGAATTCGGCACCTACCATCTGCCCCGCTTTCCCCTGCCGGCGGGCGAGACGGACGCTTTCGCCTACCTGCAAAAGCTGTGCTATGCCGGCTTCGAGACCCGCTACCCTGCGGCTCCGGGCGCGCAGCCCTCGGAGAATTCCGTTTTCGGCCAGCTCAACTACGAGCTCTCGGTCATTCAAAAAATGGGCTTTGTGGATTACTTCCTCATCGTGTCGGACTTCATCGGCTACGCCAAGTCCCGGGGCATCCCCGTGGGCCCGGGCCGCGGCAGCGCGGCGGGCAGCGTGGTCAGCTACTGTCTGCGCATCACGGACGTGGACCCCGTCAAGTACAGCCTCTTTTTCGAACGCTTCCTCAACCCGGAGCGCGTGTCCATGCCGGATATCGACGTGGACTTCTGCGTCAACCGCCGGGGCGAGGTGCTCGAGTATGTGAACCGCAAATACGGCGCCGACCATGTGGCGCAGATCGTCACCTTCGGCACCATGGCGGCCCGGGCCGCCATCCGGGACGTGGGCCGCGTGATGAACGTCGGCTACGCCGAGACGGACGCCGTGGCCAAACAGGTGCCCACAGCGCAGAACATGACCATCGACGAGGCTCTGCGCCTGTCCAAACCCCTCAAGGACATGTACGACGGCGACGAGACGCTCCGCGCCCTTATCGACACGGCCCGCGCGCTGGAAGGGATGCCCCGCCACGCCTCCACCCACGCGGCCGGCGTGGTCATCACGGAAAAGCCCGTGTACGAATACGTCCCCCTGGCCACCAACGACGAATCCGTGGTCTGCCAGTATCAGATGACCACGCTGGAGGAGCTGGGTCTTCTCAAAATGGATTTTCTGGGCCTGCGCAACCTCACCGTGCTGGAGGACGCGGCCAAGCTGGTGCGGAAAACCAGGCCGGATTTCCGGGTGGAGACCATCCCGGAGGATGACCCCGGCGTCTTCGCCATGCTCTCCGCGGGCAAGACCTCCGGCGTGTTCCAGCTGGAATCCGCGGGCATGACCGGCGTGTGCACCGGCCTCAAGCCCAGGAACATCGAGGATATCACCGCCGTCATCGCCCTTTACCGCCCCGGCCCCATGGACTCCATCCCCCGCTTCCTCGAATGCTCCGCCCACCCGGAAAAAATCACGTATAAGCACCCGCTCCTCAGGCCCATTCTGGAGGTCACCTACGGCTGCATCGTGTATCAGGAGCAGGTCATCGAAATTTTCCGCCGTCTGGCGGGCTTCTCCCTGGGCCAGGCCGACCTGATCCGCCGGGCCATGTCCAAGAAAAAGCACAAGGTCATCGACGCCGAGCGCGTGGCCTTCGTCCGCGGCGACCCCGCCCGGGGCATCGCGGGCGCGGTGGCCAACGGCGTGCCCGAGGCCGTGGCCAACTCCATCTACGACGAGATTCTGGACTTTGCCAGCTACGCCTTCAACAAGGCCCACGCCGTGGCCTACGCCATCGTGGCCTACCGCACGGCCTGGATGAAATACCGCTACCCCCGGGAATACATGGCCGCCCTGCTGACCTCCATCCTGGACAGCAGCGACAAGGTGGCGGAATATATCGCCGCCTGCCGGGACATGGGCATCCGGCTGCTGCCGCCGGACGTGAACGAATCCGGCGCGGACTTCACCGTCTCCGGGGAGAACCTCCGCTTCGGCCTGGTGGCCATTAAGGGCATCGGCTGGGGCTTCATCAACGGCCTGGTGGCGGAGCGGGAGCAGAACGGCCCCTTCACCGCCTTTGACGAATTCTGCCGCCGGATGGCCGGCAGGGACATGAACAAGCGGGCGGTGGAAGGTCTCATCAAGGCCGGGGCCTTCGATTCCCTGGGCTACAAGCGCAAGGCGCTGCTTAACGTGTCCGACAGCGTCATCGACGGGATCAACCTGGAAAACAGCAGGAACATCGACGGACAGCTCGACTTATTCGGCGGTTTCGGCGAGGCCGGCCCCGCCGCCGCGCCCGTGCCGCTGAAGCTGCCGGAGGTGGAGGAATTCACCCCGCAGCAGAAGATGGTGCTGGAAAAGGAGACCACGGGCCTGTACCTGTCCGGCCACCCCATGGACGATCACCGCGAGGCGGCCCGCGCGTTGGGCGCGGTGCCCATCGGGGCCATCACCTCGGACTTCCGGCAGGAGGGCGGCCCCACCCGCTTTGCGGACGGGCAGTCCGTCACCATCGCGGGGGTAGTGCAGTCGGCCCGCACCCGCACCACCAAAAGCAACACGCTCATGTCCTATATCCAGCTGGAGGACGACACCGGCGCCATGGAGCTTATCGCCTTTGCCCGCGCGCTGGACGACGGCGGCGCCTATGTCAGGGACAACGCCACGCTGGTCATCAGGGGCAAGATCTCCGTGCGGGACGAGAAAGAGCCCCAGCTCATGGTGGATTCCATCCGCCCCCTGTCGGACGCCGACGGCCCGGACGGCGCGCCGCCCAGGGCGGAGCCCCGGCTCTGGGCCAGGCTCCCCTCGGAGACCGACCCCGCGCTGGCCCGCATCAGGCTGGTGCTCACCATGTTCCCCGGCGAACAGCACCTGATTCTCTACTGCGAAAAGGAGAAAAAGCGCATCGGGGCGCGGTGCGTCATCCACGAGGCGCTGATCGCGGAGCTGAAGGAGCTTCTGGGCGACGAAAACGTCGTGGTCAAATGACCCGGTCTTCAAGAAAAAAATCGGGAGGGCAGCGCCCTCCCGATTTTTTATGTACCGCGCGTCTCGTTTTCCCGGCCCCCGCCTACACCTTCCACTCCTCCGCCGCCGCGTACACCGCGGTCCGGATCAGCTCCGCCGCGGCCTGCGGGGCGCATTTTCCGGGCAGATTCCGGGCCTCTACCGCCCGGATGCCCAGGGTCTGGGCCGTTTTTCCGTCGAACCCGCCGGGCTCCCCGGCCAGCTCCGCCAAAAACGCCCCGCAGCGGATTTCCGCCAGCCGCTTGGTACTCAGCACCGGGGCCGGCACGGTGTTGAACAGGTAATCAAAATCCCCAAGCCGTCCATCCAGCGCGGACAGCTTCACCGTCCTGCAGCCCATCGCCGCCGCCATGGCCAGCGCGCCCTCCCGGCGGGCCGCTGCGGTGACCTCCGCGCCCAGCGCCCGCAGCCGGGCGCACAGCAGCTGCCCCAGCCATCCATAGCCCAGCACCAGCGCCCGGCTGCCGACCAGCGCCCCGTCGGAGCCCGCCAGAGCCAGCTCCACCGCGCCCTCGGCGGCCAGCGCCGCCCAGCCCACGGCGAAATCCTCCCGGGCGGTATAATCCTCGCAGTACCCCGCCGCGCCGGATACTTCGCCCCCCGCGCAGATCAGCGCGGTCTCCGGGGCGGCGTCCAGCAGCGTTGAAACCTCCACCGATCGTGAACAAAGCGGCGCGTACAGCCGCCCGTTCGCCGCCGCCGCGGGCGGCAGGATCACCAGCTCCGCCCCGTCCAGGCTGCCCTCCGGGCAGCCCACCTTCATCACGCCCTCGCCCACGTCGCCGCCGTCCAGCGCGAAGGCTCGGACCCGGTGGCCGTCGTCCCGCAGGCGGGCGCACAGGCGCGCCGCGCTCTCGTCGCCGCCGCAAACAGAAATATTCAAACCACGCATCACCTCATCTCAGTGTATGCGGTTGCGCCCGGCGGGGTGCCGTGGTAAAATAGGAGAAAACAACGAAAGGCGGACCTGCCATGAGCCGAGCCGATGAAATTTTTATTGCCAACTGCCGGGACATCCTGGACAACGGCGTCTGGGACACCGACCGGGAGGTGCGCCCCCGCTGGGAGGACGGCGCCCCCGCGCACACGATCAAAAAATTCGGCATTGTCAACCGGTACGATCTCTCGAGGGAGTTCCCCATCCTGACGCTGCGCCGCACCTATTGGAAATCCGCCATTGACGAGCTGCTGTGGATCTGGCAGGCCAAGTCCAACAATGTCCGCGATCTGCGGACACGGGTGTGGGACGCCTGGGCGGATGAGAACGGTTCCATCGGCAAGGCCTACGGCTATCAGCTGGGCGTGAAGCACCATTATCCGGAGGGCGACATGGATCAGGTGGACAAAGTGCTGTGGGACCTGAAAAATAACCCGGCCTCCCGGCGTATCATGACCAATATCTATACTTTTGCGGACCTCTCGGAAATGGCGCTGTATCCCTGCGCCTATTCCATGACCTTCAACGTCTCAGGGAACACCCTCAACGCCATTCTCAACCAGCGCAGTCAGGACATGCTGGCGGCCAACAACTGGAACGTGGTGCAGTATTCGGTGCTCGCCCTGATGCTGGCGCAGGTCTCCGGCCTGCAGCCGGGCGAGCTCGTGCACGTCATCGCCGACGCCCACATTTATGACCGGCATGTCCCGGCGGTGGAAAAGCTCCTGGCCAACGACCCCAAACCGGCCCCGGCCTTCCGGATCGACCCGGACGTCAAGGATTTCTATGCGTTCACCCGGGACAGCTTTTCCATGGAAAATTACCGGTTCACCGAATTTACCGACAAGATCCCCGTGGCGGTGTGAGCCCGCCCGTCCGGATATAAGAAAACCCCGCGTCTCGAAAGAGACGCGGGGTTTTGTGTTGGCATTGACCTATCTTCCCGGCTCGTTACCAAGCAAGTATTTTCGGCACTGGTGAGCTTAACTTCCGTGTTCGGAATGGGAACGGGTGGACCCTCACCGTTAAAAACACCAACTGTTCAGGGTCTGCGCCCTGAAAACTGAACAGAGGGGTGTGGAAAGAGCAAGGTTTGTTGCCTGCATAATTTGTAGGTCAAGCCCTCGGGCGATTAGTACCGGTAGGCTGAATACATTACTGTACGTACACCGCCGG